>Ga0214192_1000018_pt1 | contig 112130 bp, 111 predicted proteins | sample TroBogEpilimnion_44_FD_153030 | JGI IMG/M metagenome (GOLD analysis project Ga0214192, IMG submission 153030) | Freshwater microbial communities from Trout Bog Lake, WI - 29JUL2008 epilimnion | ecosystem: Environmental > Aquatic > Freshwater > Lake > Epilimnion/Euphotic zone | place: Trout... | reverse complement strand
ACAAATATTTTCTGGATCAATTTCATCAACACAAATATTTTCTGGATCAATTTCATCAATACAAATATTTTCTGGATCAATTTCATCAACACAAATATTATTTTTAAAAATATTTTCTGGCAATTTAGATATAAATACTGGTAATTTATAATATAATATAACATTTTCATATTGAGAATTAAACATTTCCATATATTTATATACATAACAATCGCTTAAAACAGTATTATTGTTGTAAATATCAAAATTATCACTAATTAAATAAATATTTGTATTTATAAAAAAACTATAAAAATTATTATAATATAAATTATCGACCAATATATAAACATCACACGAAATATATAAATTAATACTTTTTAGCGTTTCATAAAAATTAACAATATTTAATTTATCTGGAATTATTAATATACAATTTTTTTTTAAATATTTTGAAAAAGTAATAATAGAATTTTCGTAATTAATATTATTATAATTAAAAGGTAATATATCAAAATTTTCAAAAGTATTTTTATAATTTAATTTTTCAAAAAGAGTGAAATCTTCATCATATATTAATCTAATAATTTGTTTAATTTCTTCATTATAAAAATAAGTATATGATGGATAATCAGCTCCTCTGGCTATTTCGCATATATTCATATCTATTATTGAATAATTTACATTTTTATAATTTTTAGGGTTACAAATACTAAATGGAACATCTATATTAAATTTTTTTTTTATTTCATTTAAGCATTGTGATAATTGTTTAACTTCAATTATTTTATCTAATTTAAAATCAATATATTCTAAATCACAATTAATTTTAGATTTAATACTTGAAAGATGATTCAATAATTTATTTACAAAAGGTGTATTTTTAGTAAAAAAATAATCAACGTGTATATTTTTATTATTTTTTTCATAATAATCTACGTTAGATTTATTATATACTTTTTTTAAAAATAAACAAAATTGATAAAAACTTATATCTATTTTTTTAAAACAACTGTTATTTTGTATATCTTCTAATAACCCTGATATAAATTTTTCATATGGGTTTCGTATAACTAAAATTTTATAATAGTCTTTATATTCTTCTTTTTTATTACAATAACCAAGATCAGATAACTTTTTTACATTATATGTATCATTTGTGCTATAACCATATAAATTTAATAAAAATGTACTTAATGTAGATATTCCGCATTTATGTGAACAAATCCAAACAATTTTATTTATTTCATCAACTAAAAACATAGTTTATATATTATAAATATAATTATATTTAATATTTTTTATTTAATATAATTAATATATTTTTATTTTTGTTCATCTGTTTTCCAAACAGTATCACATGTGCTACATAGATAAACATATTTCATATTGACATCATCATATCTGATATAAATAATTTCTCTTTCTACGCCTTCTGATTTATTTGTATCGCAATCTGGATTTACGCATTTAATTTTATTAATTCTTGGTAAAGTTGGGTCTAATTTAGTATACTTGTTAATAATATGTGAAAATTTTTGTTCTCCACGAGTTAATTGAGTTTTTGAAACAGAAACATTGTCAACTGTTAACAATGAATCTTCGTTACCACAATTTCTACAGTAATAAACAAGTTTATTAGGATTTTCAGCATCAATTCGGATATAATACATATTTTGACATTCAGAACAGAAGTGCATTTTACTTAATATAATATACTTTTACATTATTTATTTAATTCAATTTTAATTAAATAAATAATATAAATAATGTAAATAATATAAATAATGTAAATAATATAAATAATGTAAATAATGTAAATAATAATATAAATAATAATATAATTATTAATTATATGAAAGACATTGTTTTTTTAGGTGGGTTGCCGCGCACAGGTTCAACGTTGTTATCAGCAATTTTATGTCAAAATCCAAGTATTTACACTGAAGGAAATTCAGCATTATGTCAAATCATGTGGGACACGCATATTTCTTGTACAAAGAATTCTAAAGAACAACTTGCTGCAAATAATAGACAAACTACCATTTATGATATAACGTCAGCTATACCAGGAATATATTATAAAGATGTTAATGAACCAATTATAATAGATAAATGTCGTACATGGACTCTGCCGGATAATATTAATTTAATAGAAAAATATATTGGCGAAAATTATAAAATGATTATATTGGAAAGGTCAATTCTTGAAATTTTAAAATCATTTGGTAGAGTTCATCGTGAAAATAATAGTACTTTACAATTTGATAAATTATTAGAAACAAATTCTGATCCAATAATGCGTTCTATTTTTGGAATTTATAATATAAAAAATAATATTGATACTAATAAACATTTATTTATTTCATATAATGATCTTGTAAATAATGCTGAAAATACTATAAAAAAAATTTATGATTTTTGTAATTGGGAATATTTTAATCATGATTTTAAAAATATTGTTATGAAAAATCCTGAAAATGATAATACATATTCTTTAAAAAATTTTCATAATGTTAGACCTGTATTAAAACAATTAAAATATGATATTGAAATACCAAAAGATGTTGAGGAAAAATGTAAAGCGCTTGACAAATTTTTAGGATATGCTAATACAAGTGATAATATAAGCATAACTGAAAATAAATAATATTTCAAAATTTATACTATTTCTTTTACAACATCTAAATAATTTTTATACAATTTTTTATAATCAATTAATATATTATTCATTAAATATAATGAAGTTGATATCTTTTCTATAGAAGATTCTCCATTTATTTTGTCTTCTAAAAATTTTTTAATATCATCATTATTTTTAATAAAAACTTCTTTTAAACTCGGATAAAATATATTAAAATTTTGCGGAAAAGAATTACTATTTTTTGTAATCATTCTTAACATAGCAATTTCAATATTCTTATATTCAATAATCTTAGTATAATTTTTAAAATCATTATGATTTCTATTTATGCCAGGTTCATTCAATAATGGATCCTGACATAAAAGTGTACATAAATTTAATAAAATAGTAGAAATAGTTTGACATGATGTCCATTGCTCACCTCTCCATGTATTTAATAAAGAAATACATACCTTTCCACAAGTATATAAATTTGGATTAAAACGAATATTATCCCCATTTGTTTTATAAATTACTTTTGGAGGACTATGTGGATAATCGCCTGGATAATGTAATTCAAAAAAATAAAATCCACCAAAATATGGAGTATCGGAAGGTCCTACAATCATAGCATACCCTTTTAATAAATCTTCATCATCATGAATATAATAAATGCCATTGTCTACTAGTGGATTTTTTATAATGTCTCGAATATCATGTAACAATCTATTAATAGTTTCTTTTGTTATTATCATAGTTGAACTAGACGCATTGCTTATTTTATTACTCATATTAGTTATTATTACTATATAACACTGTGTGTTTATGTTATTTACGTTAATATTATATCTATGTCAATTTATTTTTATTATTAATTAATAAAAAAAATGAAATAGAAAAATATCAATATATAATACTAACATTAAGAATGTCTAGCATAAACAAATATAACGATTTAAATGAATTTTTGGCAAAGCATTATGCTAAGGATGATAAAAACACTGTTTCTTCAACACATACAAAAATTCCACCACCTGGACAAGCAGGCGGTTCTTATATTATACCAAAAGAAGATTATTCAACATTTATGAAGCTCTATTATAATCAAGTTTTTGTAAAAAAGAAAATAGAACATTTAACAGAGGCGCAATTAGAACATGGTGGTTCAATATTAATTGATATTGATTTTAGATACAGACATGATATTGAAGGCAGACAACATTCAAAAGAACATATTCTTGATTTAATCAGTTTATTATATCTTGAAGAGCTGAAAGAATTGTTGGTTTTTGAACCCAATAAAATATTTCCAATTTATATTTTTGAAAAACAAGATGTTAATAGATTAGAAGATGGTTCATTAACGAAAGATGGAATTCATATTATTATTGGTTTACAGATGAATCATACTTTACAATTAATATTACGTGAAAAAATAGTATCAAAAATCGGAGATATATGGGAAATGCCTATTATTAATACATGGGATGCTGTTTTTGATGAAGGAATTAGTAAAGGTAAAACAAATTGGCAAATGTATGGTTCTAGAAAACCAGGATATCAAGCATATCAATTAACGCAATATTATCTAGTTTCATTTGATTCTCGCGATGGTGAATTTATGTTAGAGGAGAAAAAAGTATCTGACATAGACATTTCAAAAGATTTGTTTAAATTGTCCGCACAATATGACCAACATGTGAAATTTGAAATAAATCCCAAAATACAAAATGAATATGATGAGCGTTTAAAGAATGGAAAAAGTAAAATTAAAAAACCAAATAGTAAAAATAAAGTAAAATTAATTTGCGTTGAAGATGATGATAATAATATTCAATTAGATGATATTGACAATGCTGAAAAATTAAAAACGGCTGTAGATAAAATAATGTCTGGATTATTATTTAACGAATATTATATTAAAGAAGCACATGATTATACTCAAATATTGCCTGCGAAATATTATGAACCAGGGTCACATTTATTAAATCGTATGGTTGCTTTTGCTTTAAAACGAACAGATGAACGATTATTCTTATCATGGATAATGTTAAGAAGTAAAGCAACCGATTTTGATTATGGTACTATTCCAACATTATATAATACGTGGAGTAAATATTTTAAAGATGACAAAGGTATCACAGTTCGTTCTATTATTTATTGGGCAAAGCAAGATGCGTTTGAAGATTATGAACGAGTAAAGAAAACAACGCGAAATTATTATATTGAAGAAACGTTATCAGCTCCAACAGAATTTGATTTTGCTGTTGTTTTACATCAAATGTGTAAGGAAAAATATGTGTGTACTAGTTTAATAAATAGGACATGGTATGTTTTTAAAGATCATCGTTGGGAATTAGATAAAGGTGAAACATTAAGAATGTTTATATCTATTGAAATGTATAATGCATATCAAGATAAAGTACAATCTTGGTTAAGTGAGATGCAACATTATGAAGTAACAGATCAACGATATATTGATATGGGTAAAAGAGTGAAAATTGGATCTGAGATATCATCAAAATTGAAAAAAACAAATGATAAGAATAATATTATTCGTGAAGCCTCTGCTTTATTCTTTGACAATGATTTTGAGAAAAATATGGATTCAAATAAATGGTTGATGTGTTTTAAAAATGGTGTTGTGGATATTAAAAATAAAGTTTTCCGCCCAGGAATGCCTCTAGATTACATTACAAAATCAACTAATATTAATTATGAACCATTTGATAAAGAGATACACGGCGAAACATCTAATCAAATTTTAAAATTTATGGAACAATTATTTCCAATAGAAACATTAAATAAATATATGTGGGAGCATTTAGCATCAGTATTAATTGGTGAAAATATTAATCAAACGTTTAATATTTATCGTGGAAGTGGTAGTAATGGAAAATCAATGTTTACTGATCTAATGAGTTATACTTTAGGAGAATATTATGGTGAAGTGCCTGTAACATTAGTCACAGAAAAAAGACCAGGAATTGGTGGAACATCATCTGAAATTATTCAGTTAAAAGGTGTGAGATTTGCTGTTATGCAAGAACCATCTAAAGATGCTCGTATTAATGAAGGTATGATGAAACAGTTAACAGGCGATTCAACATTATCAGGTCGTGCTTTATATCATGAACAAGAGACTTTTCCTATTCAATTTCATTTGGTTTTATGTACTAATACGTTATTTGAAGTAATGAGTAATGATGATGGTACATGGAGACGTATTCGTATTTGTGATTTCTTGGCGAAGTTTGTGGAACCAGGAGAGACATTTCAATTAACAGATAATCCATATCAATTTCCAAAAGATAAATTTTTGAAGGAAAAATTACGCACATGGTCTACTGTTTTAGCAAGTATGTTAGTAAAGTTAGCATTTGAGAACCAAGGAATTGTCACAGAGTGTGACATTGTAAAAGCGTCATCTAATAAATATCGTCAAGGTCAAGATCATATTTCTGCGTTTGTTGCTGAAATGATTGGACGAAAAGAAGGAAAAGTAATTAAGAAAACAGAACTATATGAACAATTTAAGATGTGGTTTCAAGAACAACAAGGTAATAGAAAAATGCCAAAAGGTGTTGAATTATATGAGTACATAGATAATAAATTTGGAAAGGCTAAAAAGGGTGGTTGGCATGATATTGAAATATTATATGACCAAGAAGAAGTAGATGATGTAGATGGTTTATAATATTAGAAAAATTATTATTTAGGAAATTCATTATTTAGGAAATTCATTATTTAAGAAATTCATTATTTAGAAAATTCATTATTTAGGAAATTCATTATTTAAGAAATTCATTATTTAGAAAATTCATTATTTATAAAATTTATTATTTATAAAAATTATTATTTAGAAAATTCATTATTTAGGAAATTCATTATTTATAAAAATTATTATTTAGAAAATTCATTATTTAGAAAATTCATTATTTAGGAAATTCATTTAATTATTTTTTTTGTAAAAATAAATATAATTTTATATTATATAAAATGCCTGCAACTTATAGTTTGTCTTTTAACTTTGACGATGCGACTGCCGCAATTGCTCTTGGAAGGGATGGTGTTCCTATAACTAGTAATCCTAGTAGGCCTAGTATTGAGAGTACAACTAGTAAAGTTTCAAATTTTGTACAGGATAGTATTGATGGTAATGCGAAACGCTACCAAAATGTAAGAGAAGTTGTAACTTCAGATGGTACTAAAGTTAGACATGTATCTTCTCTAGTATTGTTTGATGATGCTACTAATCCAACTCCTTTGACAAGAAGATTATTGGTTGATTTTAAATTAATATATCTTCCTGAAACTAGTATGTGGTATGTTCAACCATTATCAACACAGGGTACAAATTTTGTAGGAGCTGATATTAATGTAAATATGTCTCTTCCTAATCAACATATCTTGACATATGAGTTTATGGCTTAGTTTTACAATATATTTTTTATAAGTGAAAATATTAATAATAAAATTAAAAATGAGTAAACATAATTGTATAAAATATTTGTTTTTACATTTGTCCATGACCCTTTAAAAACTGACGTATTTGTTGCGTTAGATAAAAAATTAGTATTATTAAAATTTTCGTATAGTGAATATGCTAAAATAAGAAGAATAATTATTTTTCCTATAAGTGATGCTATAAAAATTTTATTAAAAGGTGGAATAATCATAATAAGAATTAAAATAATAGATATAGTTGTATAAGTACATATATTTTTTGATTTACGTGAATATTGTAAAAAAGATGAATTTGAAGAATCCATAATATATATTATGAAGTTAAATAATTATTTTTTTAATTAAAAATATAATTATTATTGATTTTTATATTTTGAATAATCTTTATGATGAAAATAGAAGCCATTATTTTTAGCATTATGTTCATTTATTAGTCTTTCGTCTATTCTGAGTTTAGAATTTATATTATTAGATAAATTTAATTTTTTATATTCAGATTTATTTAATAAAGAAGATAATACAATTTCTTCAGGAAATATTGAAAAAAATGGCCATCCTAATTTTACCATTTCATAATATTCTTTTATTAAATTTTTTATTATATTAGATTCTAAATTTAAACCAAATACTACTGTTTGAAAATAAGTAGCATTATGTAAATTACATTTTGTAATTTGATTTAAAAGTATAGTTGTTTTTTGTAAAACCATTCCTTTATAATTATTGTTTGATTTATATGTCTCACCTATTATATTATTTTCACATAAAATATCAAATAAATATTCCGGATTATTTAAAGCATAACAACCTGAATCTATCCAAATTACTTTTGTAAAACCTATTTTTTCAGCTTCTAACATCATAAAAATTTTAAAACAATAAGGGACTCCTACATATTTCATTTCTATTCCAGTAGGATTTGGAAATCCACCATTAAATAAATAAAAATATCCATTAAAATTTACTTCTTCTAATGATTTTAATATTTGTTGAGAAGCAATAAATCTAGATTCATTTCCCTCTCCATTAATTTTACTAGAAAAGGGAGTACAACAAATAAAACAATTTTTACCATCTCCCCCATTGCCAATTTTGTATAAATTTTTTATAGGTAATAAATTATTATTCATATCAAATAATTTTTGTGTTAATCCTCTTGAAATACGAGATTTAAAATCTTCTAATTTATAAAAACTATTTTGGCTTGTGTATAAAGTTTCAATTATGTTATCTATATTTTTATTTATAATTTTATCATTTAATTGTTTTTGAATATTTATATAATCTTCAATATTATATTCATCTTTGTCTTCAATATCTATTAAAAAAGGATTTTCTTTAATATTATTTACAAAAGGAAAAAAATTCAAATCAATATCAATAGATTCTCTATTATTTGGAAAATCCAATCCAATTAATGGTAAAGATTGTTTATTTAATTCAGGAATTTTATTAAATATATTTTTATTTACATATACTAACTGTATTATATTAGGCATTCCATTATAAGAAACTGAATCTGTATTATTTCCATGAGCATGAATTAAATAATGTGTATTTTCTAATTTTTCAAGACATATATATTTTTCATCAGAACTACAATTAAAATGATTCATTGTTGAATCATTATGTAAACTAGAATTATTAATTCCACGAAAATCAATTACTAATTGAGTAATTTTATCTAAATATTCATAATCTAATGATAATAACCATGACCATTCTTTACCTTCAACATCTATTTTTATAAATATATTATTATATTTTTCAATTAAATAATTTAATTTTTCTGGTAAATCTTCTATTTTTTTATCAAAAATAAAACAGTTATTTTCATCTATATTATATTTATTAATAAAATCAATACAAAATTTATTATTATAATATTCGTTATTATAAGACGGTCCAGCATTAATAAAACAATTATAATAAGTATCTAAATCACCAATAACACATCCTTCTTCATTATCGCCACATCTAATTTTATTATCAAAATTATAAACTGTAAACACGTCTTTATTATAATCAAATAACGTAGCATATTTATAATAATTCATTTATAATAATTTAAATTTTTATTTTTAATATATTTTTATTATATTTTTATTATATTTTTATTATATTTTTATTATATTTTTATTATATTTTTATTATATTTCATTAATATTATTTATTAATAAAATTGATAATAATATTATATAAATATTCATTAACATATTTATATAATTAGACAATTAGGCAATTATGAGTTTAAACGAACAATATAGTAAATTAACAATTAGCTTAACTAAAGCATTAAACAAGACTGAAAAGAAAACATTTGGAATATTTATTACTCCCAAATCAATCATAGAGATATTATTCCAATCTATAGTACAATATTGTTCTGCCAATCAAATTAATATAAAAGATATACTAGAACCATCATGCGGAACATGTGAAATAATTAATTATTGTGATTCGCTATATAATGACGCACAAATTGATGGAATAGAATATAATAAAACAATATTCCAATTAATAGAGCAATTAACATTTACAAATACAAATAATATCCAACTTATACAATCCGATTTTATGAACTATAATTCAAATTATGAAAAAAAATATGATTTAATTGTAGGCAATCCACCTTATTTTGTTTGTAAAAAAGCAGATATACCTAGTCAATATCATGAATTTTGTGTAGGACGACCTAATATATTTGGTTTATTTATCATTCATTCATTATCTATGCTTCATTCTGGTGGAATATTAGCATTTGTCGTTCCTAAAAGTTTTCTAAATTCTATGTATTATGCGCCAATTCGCAATCATATTAAAAAAACATGTCGCATTATAGAAATTATTGATTTTACGGAGAACAATCAATTTATTGATACAGACCAAGCAACGTTTGGATTAATAATACAAAAATTGGAAGAACCTATTATTGGTGAAGAATGTCAATATTCAATTAAATTTGGCGATAATTTTATATTTGCTTCTAATTCAGTACAATTAAAAAAATTATTTGAAGGTTCAACTACCTTAGAAAAAATGGGATTAAAAGTAAGAACTGGAAATATTGTTTGGAATGAACATAAAGAAGAATTAACAAATGATGAAAAAGATAGTTTATTAATTTATAATTCAAATATTGCCAATAATAAGTTGGAAGTTAAAAAATTTAAGAATGAAGAAAAAGGTCAATATATTACAAAATATGGAAGAATTAATCCAGCACTAGTTGTAAATCGTGGTAATGGTAATAGTGCTTATAAATTAAATTATGTGTTAATACAAAATGTAGGTCCTTATTTAATTGAAAATCATTTAAATGAGATTTACGAATCTTCAATTAAAAAAAAAAGTGATAATGAATTAATTAAGCTTTTTAATAAAGTAACAGATAGTTTTAAAAATCCTAGAACGCAACAATTTATAGAAATGTTTTTGGGTAATAATGGTTTGTCAAAGACAGAATTAGAAACAATTTTTCCAATTTATTTATAGATTATTTCTGAATAAAGGAAAACTTCCATCGCGGATTACATAACCCATTTGAATTACCCCAATTTAACCTAACACGAATATTATATTGAAAATTTTCAACATTTACATCAAAATATAAATCGCTTTTTTTTATTATTCCAGTTATCCGGATATCTTCTACATTTAATATTTGAATATGAAAATTTTCACAATCCCATAATAAGAAAACCTTATCTGTTTGTGATTCTTTTATTTTCTCAGTAATTTTATCAAATTTAAATGTATCAGAATACTTTTCCAAATATTCTTTGACTGAACGATTGGCTATCGTTTTTTTTTCTTTTACTTTATTATTTTTATTATCGTGTAATTTTTTGAAAAATAAATTTTCATATTTTATATCATAAACGCGTCTCAAATATATATCTTTGTCTGGACGTGGATAATTGAGTTCTTCATCTGTATCTAAATAGCTATCTAAAAAGTTATGATAATAGAATTCGGAATATGACATTTCTTGACATATTTCATATTTTCCTTTACAATCTTTATCATAAAGTTCTAGAAATTGTACCAAGTCAGCAACGTTTGAATTATTATGTTTAAATTCTAATTTTACAGTTTTAATAATAGATGTTGATTCATCTAAAAAGGATAGTATAAAATCATAATTATATGACATTCCGCCCATATGTTTTATTTTTATTGAATGAAATGGATCATTACATAATGTAGAAATACTTGTCATGAATTTAGAACGTATAGTTGTCCAATCTTCACCATACGCTAGGTCGTCAAAATATTCTGGGGTTAAATGATTTATTGTGGTGATTATATTTTCGCGAATTTTATTATATTCGTCATTATTTGATTTTTCAGTTCCAGGTGTTTTGAAATATTTGATATCAGACATATCTGGCAATATTATTAAATTTGGTTTTGGTGACTTTAATTTAGATGCGAGTTTGGGCATTTTAGTAAGTTTGGACATTATAAACAATATTAGGTTTAAATATATTATAAATAAAAATAAGATATCAATTTTTATTTATATTATTTATATTATTTATATTGATTTTATATTGATTTTATATTGATTTTATATTGATTTTATATTGATTTTATATTGATTTTATATTGATTTATTTTATACTGTAAAATATTTTCTGTTGTTCTTATATGAAGAAAAAATCGTCTACGCGTAAAATTAGGTTAAATAAAGTAGGCAAAACAAAAAAAAATAAAAAAACGATTTATTCAAAAAATGAATATAATAGTGGTGATGGTATGTTAACTACAGTTTGGGGTCCTCCTATGTGGCATTATTTACATACCATGAGTTTTAATTATCCAGTTCATCCTACTGAGGAAGATAAAAAAAATTATCGGAATTTTATTATTAGTCTACAGAATGTATTGCCTTGTAAATATTGTAGAATGAATTTAGTTACTAATTTAAAGCAAATGCCATTAACAATAGATAAAATGAAAGATCGTGATAGTTTTTCTAGATATGTTTATGAATTACACGAACTAGTAAATAAAATGTTACATAAAAAATCCGGTCTTACTTTCTGTGAAGTGAGAGAAAGATATGAACATTTTCGTTCTAGATGTACTAATGAAAAACCTAAAATATTTAAATATAAACCTTTAGATGCTTTAAAAAGCAAGGGAGAAGAAAAAGGTTGTACGGAGCCACTTTATGGTAAAAAATCAAAATGTATCATAAAAATAGTACCTCAAGAAGAAAAAGAAAAGACATTTCAGATGGATAAAAAATGTATAAAAACTAGAAAATAAGAAATAGAAAATAGGAAATATTTTTTTATAATAATATTTTGTTATTATAAAATGCCTAAAAAGAGTCGTACTTCTAAAAGAAAAAGAACATCAAAGGCCGTATGTAAGAGACAAACTTTGAAAAAATACATTACAAGACCCTCGCCAGCTTACCCAGCAGCATTATGTCTTGGTAAAAAAAAAATAGGCAATGATGGCAATATGTATATATCAAGAATTGGACCTAATTATGGTGCTGCTAAATGGATAAAGTATAAAAAATAAAATTAAAATTTTACATTCCAAATGTGCTAAAACTATTTAATACTGGAACAGGTAAATAATTATTATTAACAGCATTATAATTAGGCACTTTTTTACATTCAAAAGATGGCTCTGGGCATCTAGCGCATGCTGGACATGGTGGTGCTTTTTCTTTACGTGGACATGCCGAACTTGATGGACATGCCGGACAAACTGGTGGAACAACTTCTGATTTGAGAATATATAGATCTTCTTGACCTGGCGGTATCATATTACTAGGAATACCTGTTGGTAATGAGCTAGAATAATCATAGTTATTTGGAGGATTGGTAGAAACAAAAGTATTTCCATTAGGACCTGTAGCAGCAGTAGCACTGCCGCCGTTGGGTCCATAGTAACTATTTACAGATGAACCATTTGGATAGTAAGATGCTGAAGTAGAATATCCAGGATAAACGCCGCCTTGATTTATTGAAGTATCAACTGGTTGTGTGGTAGGATTATTTACATATGGATTTGTAGGCGTATAATCTATTGATTGCCCATTTGGGTATGATATGCGAACAAGATAATTACCATCATTACCAGTTACAACTTGTGCTTTTCCGCCATAAGGACCATAAAAAGTCATTTCTTGAATATTTGTATTTGTTGATATAGATGTAGATGTAGATGTTGTTGGCGTTGTTGATGTTGTTGGCGTTGTTGATGTTGTTGATGTTGATGTTGTTGATGTTGGCGTTGTTTCTGTATCTGCTGTTGTTTCTGTAGATGTTGGCGAATTATAAGCATAATTAGTAGTATTTCCATTAGCATCAGTTACTTCAATTGTATGATTTCCGTTTGCACTTGTTACTTTTGCTGTTCCTCCGTTTGGACCATAAAATATTTTTTGATTTACTTCACTTGTAGTTGAAGTATCCGTAGCAGATACGCCGGTGTCTGTAGTAACGGCGGTATCTGTAAATCCTTCTTTTAAACAATTATTTCCTCCTAAAACAGAACAGAATAAAAGACCCAATAATAATATTATAAAAAGAATTAATGCTATATTCATCTTTGTTGTATAATTTATATAGTGAAAAAAGTTTAAAATATTTTTAATTTTATTTTACATTTTATTTTACATTTTATTTTACATTTTATTTTTGATTTTATTTAAGAATTGATTTGAAATAATCTAAATAAATAATATCATATACTAGCTAAACGAAATGACAGAAGAGAAAGTAAAAAAATCAGCAAGAATTCAAATAACTTTATTAAAATTTAATGATGAAAATTTTGAAGAAATTGGCGTAGATGAAGCTGGCAGAGGTCCCTTATTTGGGAGAGTCTATGCGGCAGCAGTTATTTTACCTAAAGATGATAGTTTTAATCATTCATTAATGAAAGATAGTAAAAAATTTCATTCCAAAAAAAAAATACAAGAAGTTGCGGATTACATTAAACAAAATGCGTTAGCTTGGGCAGTTTGTTATGAAGATGAAAAAACAATAGATGAAATCAATATTTTACAAGCTTCTCAAAGTGCTATGCATAAAAGTATCAAAGAAGTTGTTAAAAAATATTCTAAAAATGGAAAAAATACAGATACAGATAAATTAAAATTGTTAATAGATGGTAATTATTTTAAACCTCTTACAATAATCCATTCAAATATGAAAATAGAACAAATGGAATATACTTGTATTGAAGGCGGCGATAATAAATATTCCGCAATAGCTGCCGCGTCCATCTTGGCAAAAGTAGAGAGAGATAATTATATAGATGAATTATGTAAAGAATTTCCAGATTTAATTGAAAAATATAGTTTAGATTCAAATAAAGGATATGGTGCTAAAAAACATTTAGAAGGAATTAAAAAATATGGAATTACAATTTGGCATAGAAGAAGTTTTGGAATATGTAAAAATTATTTATAACGTTTTTGTTTATTTTGTTTATTTTGTTTATTTTGTTTATTTTATTCATATATTATAAATGGCTGACATACCATCGCATCCATTAACAATGACTAGAGATGAATTTATTAGGGGCGTTAAAGGATATTTTAGAACAGCTGCTAGACAAGGAATACAAGTAACAAGAATTACATTAACATTGGCTATTTTAGCATTACTCGGATATCATAATAGTGCCCAAGCTAGTATTTTACTAGGAAGCACATATAATGTTGTAGGCGGAATGATTACAACAGCAATAGCCGCAGCTGGTTTATGCGGTGATATATTTTTTTATAGCACGACCGCAGCATTGCGAACTATAGGAGTTGTTGAAAATTGGTTACAAACTGTTGCTTGGAACACATGCTCATCTTTAGCACATCATGTTACGAACAATCCAACGGAAGCAGCTGCTGTTGTTGCTGCGGCGACTGGCTTTGGATTAGGATATTCGACAAGACCAGAGCTTCAAAGAGTAGCTAGAGAAGTAGCTGAAGCAACAACAGATGAAGAAGAAAGATTAGATCTAGGTAGAGGATTTGATAATATGTTGACAGCATTATATGGACTTTTAGTAGCAAGAGGTCTTCTACAAACTCCTGCCCCTCTTCTATTAACTGACGCACCTCCTCCATCTCCTGAACAAGATAGAGAAGTTATAAACGTAATTGATGTAATTGAAGATGCTGCTGTAAATGCGGATAGGTCAATGACTGATGAAGATTTGCTTGCTATAACTGAAGGTTTGTCTGCTATAAGCAGAATGGCAGCTTCTATAACTGAAGGGTTAGGCGAAATGAATCAAGAACTAGCTGTCAACCCAGGAACTAAAAGAAGATTAGATGAAATGCTAGAAAGATTAGATGACAGTTTATCTGATTCTAGTAGAGACAATACTCCTGTTAACAGTCAAGATAGTCAAGAAAGACCGCTACAAAGAAGACGTGTAAATGAGACTGATGACAAAGAAGAAGAAGGAGAAGGAGAAGAAGGACAAGGTGATGCTGGCGGTTCTAGACGACGACGACGAAGACAAAAGCGTAGAACTCATAAAAGAAAAAGAAGCCCAAAATCAAAAAGACATCATAAAAAGAAGGGAAAACGTTCTAGAAGACATAGAAAAACAAGGAGGTAAAATATAAATTATTAAATTATTTATTTTATAAATATATAAATATATAATAAATGAAAAGTATTAATTTTCCGATTAGATATATACCAAAAAAATTAACAAAAAAAGATAAACAAAAACAAATTAATATGCTAATGAAATCAAAAAATCTATATAAAAAACATAAATATTATACACGCAAAAATTTATCATCTTACAAAAATATAAAATCTGGACATATAGTTAATGCTCGTAATATATACAATATACAAAATATAACACCTAACAAAGAATTATCATTAAAAACTGGATGTAAAATTTCAGCATTAAAACAAATTGTAAAAAAAGGAGAAGGAGCATATTATTCGTCTGGTTCAAGACCGAATCAAACACCACAATCGTGGGGATTAGCACGATTAGCAAGTTCATTAACATCTGGAAAATCAGCTGCGGTTGATTATGATATAATTAATAAAGGTTGTAATCATAAAAAAAAGGCATTTATTTTAGCAAATAAATCAAGAAAAAAATATAAATACGGACATTCAAAAACAAAAAAAATAAGTGTTTGAATAAGAAAAGGTGCGTAAAGGTGTAAAATTTATAAAAATTTATAAAATGTATAAAATGTATAAAAATAATATAAAAAATTGAATAAATAATATTTTTTATATTTAAAACTATCTAACGTAATAAAATATGACAACAGAAATACCATTATCACACAAAAGCTCAAATTCATTAAATTATCCAGAAAATAAAATAGAAGCTTTTCAAAAGGAACGATATGTACTAATATTTGATTTTGAAACAAATCGTTTGCCTGATAAAAGCGTAGAATGGGATAATTATGAACCTACCAATGTTATAAAAACATCTAGATTCGGAAAACAATATGCTGTTCAAGCATCTGACTCTGCTAAATGGCCTCATGCGGTTCAATTCAGTTATATTTTATTTGATAATCAAACTAATAATGCGAAAATTGTGAATGAAATATTACGATTGCCAGAAGGAGTTGTAATGAATGAAGAAAGTGAATCTATTCATCATATAAGTATAGAAAGAACACAAGGACAAACACGTGAATCTAAAAATACGCAAACCGGTGAAATTGAAATGGGTTTTAATCTTACTATCGGCGAAGTATTGAGAGAATTTATGGAAGATTTTAAAAAAGCAGATGTTATAGTAGCACATAATATAAGATTTGATAGAAATATGTTATTAGTTGAAATGGACCGGCTTCGTAAAATTCCAGAATACAGTGATTTTGAACAAAATATAATGGACGTATATTCTAATAACAAAGAATATTGTACAGCGAATTTTGGTGCGGATACGTGTAAAATAAAAGCAGTAAATAAAATTGGAAAAGAATATTACAAAATGCCACGATTAAGTGCGTTGTATCATCATTTATTTGGGTATATGCCAGACGAATCTCAATTACATAATGCCCTAATAGATGTTATTATTTGCATGCGTTGTTTTTATAAAATTCGTTATGATATAGATTTATGTAATTTAAATAATCTTGACCATAATATAGTTGAATATATCAATTTGATATCGCCTGAAAAGTATCAATGTATTATTTCACCAGAATTAAAATTAAATGCTGGTTCAGGAGAAAATAAGCCTTTAAGAAGGTCTCAACGAATATCAAATCAAGAGGCATCACAAATAGTTACAGAAATATTATCTACTTTGGAATATGGCGTGAAAGATATTGAACAAAATAATGAAATAGTAGAAGTTGTTGGAAAAGTAGAAGGCACATATAAAAAAAATAAAAAAACAAAAAAGAATAAGGGAAAGAAAGGAAAGGGTAAGGGTAAGGGTAAGGGTAAAGGTAAAGGAAAAAATTCTAAAAAGAATAGATATTAAAATATTTGGTTTTATTATTTATTATTTATTATTTATTATTTATTATTTATTATAACACGGTATAATAAATGATTATTAAAAAAGAACAAAAAGGAAATGTAACAGTATATTATGTAGATAAAGATTATGATGATAATAAAATGTTAAAAGTATTAAATAAAAAAATAAAACGAGACCAAATATCATTAATTATTGATCATGATGCGGATGTTTTTACTGCCGATGGTAAATTATTATTAAGGTTTAGAAAGAGTAAATTGAAGAAAAAAAATTTAGATGAATTTTATACAAATGTAATTAAATTTGCTCTACATACAAGTGGTAATCGTGGTTCCACTAGTGGTTGAAGTTTGAGTTATTTAGTTGTAAATTAATTTATAATCAAAAATAAGTTTTCAATTTTTTTATTTTAGGTAAAAATGTATGTTACTAAAAATATATGTTATGTTAAATAATAATGTAAATAAAAAAGTAATTGAAAAAATAAATAAAAATTTTAGTATTTTATTTTTTTTATTTATATTAAAAAAAATTGAAGTTAAAAATAAATAAATTAATTAATTTAAATTGAATAACTTAATACAACAATGTTTACCAAATTTAGTCGTGATGATAAAGATTTACAAATATTATCTCGTGGAAACTATTATATTTATAATGAAGAATTATATGATAACAGATTTCCTAAAGAATGGGCAATGAATCATTTTGAAGGCACTGGTCCAAAAGAATGTCGCACATGTATGGAAAATGGTTCTTGGAATGGTGTGTTTATTGGCTATTGTGATAATTGTGCTATTTTTGATTACCATGGAGAAAGAGGGCGTGGATTTTACCAAGAAAGTATTGAATTTCTTGGTTACGCATCTTTATTGGCAAGCAGCGAGGAAAAAATATACTGTCAAGAAAATGTATTAAAATATCCAAGCGTGTTTGACACTTATTTAAAAGATGTTGATTTAGATACTGTTGGAGATACTGATATGGTAGATTCCGCAGCAAAATGGGCATCTACTGGATTTCCAGTTAGTTATACTCCAGAACTTGGACCAACCTGTCGTGGAAATTTATGGAAAAGATTTAGAGCAGTAAATGGAGAAAAGCGTGGTGGTCATAAAGCCGCTGGTTATAAAAAGGGTTATGAAACTGATTCAGAAGAAGACGAAAGACAAAAAGCAAACAAAGAAATTGATTATAGTTACTTAGACCAAGATGGATCAAATGATGATGAACCAAAAGATTATTATTATTATGATGAATGTTTGTATGATATCAGATTTCCTATCAAATGGGCAAAAGATCATTATGGATATTCTGGACCAAAAAATTGTTTAAATTGTCGTGATTTTGGCAGCTGGAATGGCGTTTTCATTGGTTATTGTTCTAACTGTTCTTTATATTGTTATGAAGGTGAACGAGGTCCTGGTTTTATTGATTATGGGGAAGAATTTGAAGGAAACGATAAATGTAATGAAGAAGAGATGAAATGGATTCAAAATTCAGAAAGTGTGTTTGATACTTATTTATTAGGCGTTGATATGGATAAAGTAGGAGAAATTAATCTTATTGATTCAAAAACAATAAAATTTGAAGATGACCTTAAAAATATTGATAATCAAATACTTGGGGATAATTTTATTTATTCGGAAACACAAAAAGAAGAAGAATATGCAGAATTACAATACATAACAAATGATGTAATTCATGGAACAGGAATTTGTGATTTGCGACTATTGGCAAGAGATACATATTTACTAAATGAACAAATACAGGAAGTTAAATATACAATAAATAAATTGGATCGTGATATGGAAATCTTTTCAGAAAAATTAACCTTAATAAAAGAAAAAGATGAAAAAGAAGAAGAAGAAAATCAAGATTTTGATGATGAAGAAGAAAAGCAAGATCTTGCTGAAAATGAAGAAGTTGAAAATGAAGATGCTTGGGATAGCGACAGTGATGATTCAGTATACGAAGAATATCCATTTGGAACATGTAGTCTTAACACTGGATATGGAAGCAACTATAATGGCGGATATGATTCATATTAGATAAGTAGATTATAGATTGTAGATTGTAGTACAGTTTTGTTTTGTAAATTATAAATAATAAAATAATAAAATATTAAATTAAATAAATATTTAATATTTTTTTATTTTCATCATTTCATTTTTCAGTCATTACATTTTCAGTCATTTCATTTAAGCCGAACACATCTCGCAAATTTCGTCAGTTTCATCATTATTTCTCTCGGCATTATTATTTGAACTATTGTTTTTCTCAGGTTCTAAAGTAAATTGTTGTGCTTGATGTTTCCCTTTACGTCTTAAATAATATATACCTGTTTTTAATCCCATCTTCCATGAATAAAAATGCATAGAAGTTAATGTATTATAATTTGGGTCTTCTAACCATAAATTCATACTTTGACTTTGACAAATAAAAGCACCACGATCTGCTGCCATATCAATTAAATGTTTCATCGGCATTTCCCATACAATTTTATATTTGTTACGTATATGTTCTGGTAACATTGTTAATTGTTGAATGCTACCTTTATTCGCAATAATATTATTTTTAATTTTTTCATCCCATAATCCAAGGTCAATCAACTCTTTCATTAAATATTTATTTGCCATAATAAATTCACCAGCAAGTGTCCGTCTACTATAAATATTACTTGTTAATGGTTCAAAACATTCATTATATCCTAAAATTTGAGATGTACTTGCTGTTGGCATAGGTGCTAATAATAATGAATTGCGTAAACCATATTTCATGATAGAATTTTTAAGTGATGACCATTGATATCGCGAGGAAGGATCTACTCCCCACATATCAAACTGTAAAAGTCCTTCAGAAGCAGGCGATCCTTTAAATGTACTATATGCTCCAGCACAATCTTCATCTAATAAATCAACTTCATTAAAAATCGCATTTAAATAATGTAATTTATTTGGTAATTCTATCATAATTGTATAATCTTTGTCAATAGATTTGTATATTCTATCAAATTTATTAAATTTATTTACTTCCTTCATTACTTGAATCATTCCTTCATTGCGTTCAATTGCTATTTCATTACTACGTTCCAGTGCAGCATGATAAATCGTTTCAAAAATCAATTTATTTATTCCTTTTGCAGCATCACTATGAAATGCTATATCCATCATAATAAATACATCTGCCAATCCTTGTACTCCCATACCAATCGGCCGATGTAATAAATTACTTAATCTTGTTTTAGGAGTAGGATAAAAATTAACATCTATGATTTTATTTAAATTAGATGTAACCACTTTAACAATATCATGTAATTTTTCATAATTAAATGTTTTTGTATTTTCATCTACAAAAGCAGGAAGAGCAATAGATGCTAAATTACAAACAGCGGTTTCTTTATCATCAGAGTATTGCGTAATTTCTGTACATAAATTGGAACTCTTTATGGTGCCTAAATTTTTCTGATTTGATTTAGAATTTACTGCGTCTTTATATAAAAGATAAGGTGTGCCAGTTTCCATCTGTGAATCCAATATTTTAAACCATAAATCCCGAGCATTGACAGTTGTTTTTGCTTTACCTTCTGCTTCATACTTTTCATATAAATCTTTAAATTTTTGCCCAAATACATCAGCTAATCCTGTACACTCATTTGGACAAAAATAAGACCATTTTGCGTTATTTTTAATACGTTCCATAAAAAGATCTGGGATCCAAAGTGCGTAAAAAAGATCGCGCGCACGCATTTCTTCATCACCATGATTCTTTTTCATTTCTAAAAAATCTTCAATATCAGGATGCCAAGGTTCTAAATAAATCGCAAAAGAACCATTGCGTTTGCCGCCTTGATTTATAAAGCGAGCTGTGTCATTAAATACACGTAACATAGGAACAATTCCATTTGATTTTCCATTGGTGCCTTTAATTAAAGTGTTTTTAGCACGAATGTTATGAATATGAAGTCCAATTCCACCAGCCCATTTGGATATTTTAGCACAATCATGAAGCGTATTATAAATTCCATCTAAACTATCTTCTTCCATTCCAATTAAAAAACAAGATGATAATTGAGGATTTGGAGTTCCTGCATTAAAAAGTGTAGGAGTAGCATGTGTAAAATATTTTTGGGACATTAAATCATATGTTTCTTTTACAGCAGTAATATTGCTTCCATGTATTCCAATAGCAACGCGTAACCACATATGTTGTGGTCTTTCTACTATATGGTCATTTATGCGAAATAAATAGGCACGTTCTAATGTTTTAAGACCAAAATAATCTAGCAAATAATCACGGTCATGTACAATCATATCATCAAAAAGTTCTCTATTGTTTGTAATATTAATCCATAATTCATGAGAGATTAAAGGACTATGATTGCCATTGTCATCTGTAAATAAATATAATTGACACATTGTATCACTAAAAGAAGCAATTGTATTTTTTTGATGATTACTAACAAAAATACGACTTGCTAATGTTGTGTAATCTGGATGAATAGTTGATAGCGAAGCACATTGTTCACACGTTAATTCGTCAATTTTAGTTGTTGGGATAGTATCGTATAATTGATCAATTACCTTCATAGCAAGAGACGAGTAATTAATTTGAATATTTACTTCTTGTCCTATTTTTTTAATACGATTTAAAATTTTATCAAAAGCAATATCTTCAAGATCGCCATCTCTTTTAGTTACACGCATTTCTGTATCTGGTCTAATATTGCTAGTTTGATTTTTGTGATGAGACATTATTGTATATATTATATGTAAATTTTTAAATAGATTTTATATTAAATTAAAAAATAGATTTTTTATATGAAATTACAAAAAATATATAAAATATATATATATAAAATGAATCTTGGGAAAAATAATGGTCTTATATTTTTATTTGTAATATTAATAATAGCCGTAATAGGTTCTTTAATAGGAAATAGTACAAATATTATGAGTTTAGCAGGTTTTAAAGAAGGATATAGTAATTTTGCTATAAATAACGCAGCTAAAAATATTGATACAGGAGGTTTATTAACAGGTGATTATCCTACTACGAATAGAAAATATGTAACTGATAATGATTATAATAAAATATGGTGGTATTATCCTATTTTTAAAGTGGGATCTTATGCGCAAATTACAAATAATTTAAAATATCAAAGAAATCCAGATGATGGTGAATGTGTAACGGCTGAATTTTGTGGTGCTTTATATAAAGATAAAAATATTACATCAAATATAATAAACCCATTACCACCTGTTCCAGATACTCCGGGTACAAGAGTCAATTATTATAGAACGCCTGATAATTTATTTATGGGGGCACAACCTGGACCTATATTAGAATTGCCAGCTTTTTAGATATAAATTTATATTATATAATATTATATAATATAAATATAATATTAATATATAAATTATGGATGATGATTTATTTGACGATGTTAAAAGGTGTAAAAGAGAGTAAGAAATAATAATAATAAAAGAACCAGAAAATAAATTAAATGTCATATGTTTGCTTTGTTTCATCCATAGATTCTGTTCTAATTCTTATAACAGTATTTATATTTTCATATGTAGATAAAGATTGACATGTACTTTTATTTTTATTTAATAGTATTAAACAACCATTTGTTTCACTTTTATTTTTTTTATTTACATTAAAATAAGATTCTATTGTATTTGTTGGCGTATTTGTATTTGTATCCACTTTTTTAACACGCTTATTTGGTGCTCTATTTACATATTCTCCTGTTTTTCTCTCCTTTTCTATAATAGACCATATATTTTCAATCTGTTTTATATTATCGGCAAACCATTTTTGATTACGTAAAACAAGGACACAACTAACTTCTTCTAATCTCCAATAAATATTTTTAATCCAACATAATTCATTATTTTCTTCTATTTTTGTTTCTGACCATTTTTCAAATTCTATAGCTTCCATATCTAATGGTTTATAAATATAACGTGGTTTTCCATCATTACTTGAAAAATACATTATTATTCCTTTTAATTCACCTTTTATTGTTTTAGTAAAAGAAATGTTTTCATTATTTTTATTATTTTCATTATCTTCACTATCATTTAAAAATTCTGTTTCAGTTTCATATTCTTTAAATCGCGTTTCTAAAAAATCACATTCATTCAAATCACATGTTTCCATTTGTAACTGCATCTGTATCCAATATTCTTTTTTTGGAATACCATCAATCTCACGATTTACAATATTTTTTATTTCTAACATACGACCAAACCTATTAGGTCTAGAAATATCATTATTAATACCATCTGGAGATGCACCTAAAAAAGAGAACTGGCTATGTTGTATACATCCAAAATCACCCACTCGTGTATTATATTCTTTTTCATAATACATGACTGAAATAGGTTCATATTTTTGTCCCCAATGAAGAGGACTATCTACATTTACATAGGAGCTCTTTTCACTTTGTATTGTGATAGGTTGACATTTTTCATATATTAATTGATTTTGAGCACTTGAATTTTCAAATGCTTTGTACGCATTACTCGCTGTAATTAAATTATGTCTAAATGTATACCATTCACTTGTTCTTTGTTGTGGCTGAGGTTTGCCTGCCAAATAATCTATTTGCTTTTTTAATTTATTTAATTGTTCATTTGTTGGTATTTTTTTTACAAAAGTAGACGAATAAGAACGATATGGAATTATTTGATTATAAAAAAGATGAGTCGCTGTTTCAATTAATTCATCTAAATCATCATGAATAACATCTTGATCGCTTATAGAATAAACATCTGGAATAAGCATTGGTGAAAACAATTCTTTCACATTTTCAATCATAGATTCATGAAAATCTGGTTCTGCTATTTCTGTGGGATTTTCCTGAATATAATCATACATTAACATCATAATAGTTTCAATAACTTCACATTCTTCTTTCTCATTAAAATAAAAAGCATCTTCATTTTCATCCTCTTTTGGTAAGATATCATCTAATATGTCTTCTAAATCATCTAAATCTGATAATAACATAAGGTTTATTATATTATTATAATACGAAGTTTCTATATCTAAATATAATATTGATATAAAATTGATATTTTATTAATATTTACTCTTTATCCGAATCTTCTTCTTCTATTTTAGTATTTTTAATGGTTCCGCGAGCGCCCATTTTCTTAGGAGGTAAACTTTTTAGCGTGTTAACTCTTTTATCCACATTTTTTAAAGTAAAATGTTTATTTGATTTGTTATAAAATAACGCAGGTACATCTTTTATCTCTCCAGTTAATTTATCATAATCAACATCTTTCACTCTTTGTAATTTTTTACGATCTAAACAATCTTTTAAAAAAGAGACTAGGGTTTTCTCTTCTTCGTCATTAAAATTATTATCTTTAGTATATTTTTCAGCAAAAACAATTAATTTTTTTGTTTTAATTGTTTTATCTAATTTGCTCCAAGGTTCATTTTGATTATTTTGTTTATCATCTTCTAAAAACTTTTCCAAATTACATAAATCTTCATTGGAGGATTTTACATCACTAATATTAATGCCACTTAAAAGCATTGTTTTATATTTAATATTTTTAAGTTCAATACACTCTTCTGATTTTTGTGTTGTCATTGTATATATTTATAACAAGAAGAGTTTAACTTAGTTTTATTAAATAATATTTAATATATAATAATTGAATATATTATTTATGGAATCGGATACAAATACAAATCTCAATACAGAACTCAATACAAAACTCAATACAGAACTCAACACAAATCCCAACACAGATAAAAAGAAAGTAACTATTATTGGAACAAGTAATAGATATCAAATAAAAAAATTAACAAAACAACCAAAAGAAATAAAAAGAAGAAAAGCAATTAACAAAGCAACTATCTTAAATGATTGTTTTAGTGAAGAAAATCAAATTATATTAATTAATGAATTATATAGAAAATTGGATTTAACGGATTTAAATGATAATAAAGTAGATAATTATGATTTTATTAAAACGGAAATGAATAAAAAATTATCAAATTATAAACAACAAGATATTATTAGAAAACTATTTGATCCAGATAAATTTATTGATCTGTTTACTATCTCAACAAAGCTATATGAATGTAATGGTCAATGTTATTATTGTAAAGAAAAAATGATTATCTTATATGAATTGGTGAGAGAAATGAAACAATGGACAGTAGATAGAATTAATAATGATTTAGGGCATAATAAAGATAACATAGTATTAGCTTGTTTAGAATGTAATTTAAAACGAAGGCGAATAGGTAAAGATGCTTTTTTATTTACTAAACAATTAAATATTGTGCGAAGTGATTTTAATTAAAATTGTCGTGGTCCCTGAAGTAATTTAAACATATTTTTAAATCCTGATATTGTTTTATGATTTCCTGGGGTTGTTTTTGATTTTTCACCAAAAAATCCTGTATAAGCATTCCATAAAAAGAATGAACCAATAATAAAGAAATAGAGTGAAGCAGAATATTCTAATGTTTTATCTGACATATCTTTAGTAATGTACGCACCTATATATGCGGCAAAGAAATAACTAATCATTAAAATAAGGGACACCCTCACATTTAATTGACCTCGTTTATAATATTCTAAAATAGCAAGAAGAGAGAGTGGAGGAAGAATAGTTAATAAAACAGTTCCTGCAGCTGTTTTGAAATCTGGCACGATTCCTAAAATAAGAAGTCCTGGAAGTAATACTTCAGCACCAGATTGACCAAGTGCTCCTCCTAAAATACCTGCAATAATGCCTAATAATACCGTTAATATAGTTGAGTTTATCATTATATTATACATTGATAAAATAGTAATAATAATAATAATAGTATGATTATTTAGTTCAAATAATAATATTAGTTTAAAATATTATAGTATAAAATGGAATGGAAATGGAGTATTGGAGAGAAATATGAAAGATCCTTAAGACCTATTAAAAATGATAAAAATGAAGAACAATTCAAACAAAATAATTTGAATAATGAAAATCAAGTAGTAAATCAATGTTTATATTCTGAAGATGAAGCCTATGATTATGATTTTGTAAAACAAGGACAACAAGGACAACAAAATCAATTAATAAATGAATTTCAAAAACAGCCAAATAAGAGAGAAGACACTTATAATCGTATGGCTGAACGAGAAATGGTAGGACAACGTGGCATGAATCCATTTTTTCCGCAAGGCAATAATTATCTAGAGGATTTAATGAATCAAGATAATTTTTTGAAACCTATTAGCACTAGTATGGAGAAAGAGAAATAAATTTACACCCTTTAAGATTAAAAATCCAATTACATAATTTTAAATTTAGATATTTTAATTTTACAACCCTTTTTTAAAGCATTTAAATGATAAAATATATGTTCGCAACACTCTATAGTTTCTTTAATTTTTAATTTTACATTATATTCTTTTTCAAATGTTTGTAATGTATTATTTAATTCATCAGAAGTAATTAATGGTTTGACATTACAATATAATCCGTCATAGAATAATCCTTTAAATTTATCTGTTTTATATATACAAAATCCACAAAAAGCAGAAAAAACTTCAATGCTATTTGTCTCACAATTATTTAGTTTATTAATAATAGTTGCTCTCATAATATCAATTGCCGGATCAGAATGTTCAAATCCCCAACAATGATGTTTAAAATTATCAAACATTAATGCCCATATATCATAATATTTATTTCTATTAAATGAAATACAATCCCAATTATCATTGTCAAAGTTATTTAAATATTTGTAAATAATATCTATATCCCATTTTAGACAACAAATATCATCACAATCTATCATAATATGAAACATTATATCATTTAATTCATTATATACTATTTCTAAACAACAATTTCTAGCTTTCGCAATACGAACTGTTCTACTTTGACTAGTATTTTCTATATTTCTAACAATTACATTATTACAATTTTGTAATTGATATTTTTCTAATATATATTGTGAATTATCTATACAATTATCATACACAAATATAGAAAATACATTTATATTAAGTGTTTTTAAATTTTCTATATTTAAAAAAATATCATGTAAATATTTTTCACAATTTCTTACGCAAAAACATAATGCTATATTCATATATTCTATAATATCATTTTTATTTAAATTTTAAATTGTTAAACTATTAAACTATTAAATTTATTAATTAATATAAAATATAAACAACTTAAATAAGTATTTAAACAATACTTAATTAGATTAAGTATGTCATCATCTGCTACTTATACCACTCAAAATGATTTATTATTAAATAATTTAATGGACTTTTATAAAAAAGAAGATAACCTAAATAAAATGCTGAAAATTATTACTGGTGAATCAAAGATTTCTCTCCGTATTGTTGATTGGTTTGCTACAAATTATGCGAAAAAGAACTTTACGCTTTATAATATTGAAGATTCTAATGGCAACAATCGGCGATTTAAAGTGTATGTGGATTATAAATTAAAATTAAAGGCTTATAGTAAGGCAAGGTTTGACCCTTTTTGTAGATGGGAAAGAATAAGCATTCCATATAAAGATGATACTTGTATTGAAACAACTATTGGACAATTGAATTTTTTTAAATGGTGTCTTGAAAATAAAGTAATTCATTATATTGAAGAAAATTATGATACAATTGAAAAAGACATGAATAATCGTAATAGTACAAGTAAACGAAAAGATAATTTAGTTGATGGTTCTAATACCAAGACAAGAAAGAAGAGAGAAGAGTTATCTGTATCTGCTACTAAAAGTATCAAAAAAGAGAAAGTAGAAATTGTTGTGAATTTTAATTAATAATTAAAATAATATTATTATATATTATAAAAATGGCATATTCTTTGAAAAAAAGACAAAGACAACCAAAAAGTGTAAAAAGGAAATACAGAACAAATAAAAGAAAACAAAATAAAAAGACTCGTAAAATTAGAAAAAATCAAAAAAAACAAAAAAATAGAAAACAATATGGTGGAGTTTTGAATCCAGAACAAAACGCACAACTTAGAAGAAGTTTAGAAAGATTTAATTTTGATGGACCTCAACTGGAGGAAATAATGCGTAAAGCAAATGTTGCTTCAGTGTTTTTAGGAAGACCAAAAGCGTTTGCTTTTACGTTACAATTATTAGATATGACATATAATAACCCTACATTCACAGATGATGATAAACGAAGTTTAGCTGATGCAAATGTAGAACACCCTTATTATGGAAGAGTAAATCGTGATCAAGAAGCTTATCTAAATGGACATACCCAACAAATAGAAGACTTTGATGATAGTGAATATGATACGGACGATGAGTAGGAATAAAATTAATAATAAATGGACGCCTAACACATAAAATATAAAGTGTTATTGTAAATTCTAAATAAAATAAAAAATAATAAAGCGAAATTATAAATTATAATTTAAATATATTTTTAAATACTTAAATTATGGGCAATTCTCATTCTAATATAAGAAAAATAAATTTTGAAGATATGGTATCTGTTTATAAAAATCCAGAAATATATTTATTAATTAATACACTTTCTGAAACTGAACAAAATTGTCTTATTGTTGGAACTGTTATCGCAGAACAAGAAGAGCAATTAATAAACAAACATTTACGAAGTGGAAAAAATATACAAATTATTATTTATGGGCGAAATTGTAATGATGATAAAATATATGTAAAATATCAACAATTAATTAAATTAGGATTTACCAATGTATATGTTTATTGCGGCGGATTATTTGAATGGTTAATGCTTCAAGATATTTATGGATTTGAAGAATTTCCCACTACCATAAAACAATTAGATTTTTTGAAATACAAACCGAGACAATTATTGAATGTTGGATTATTGTCTTATTAATAAATAATGTAAAATAAAAATATAATAAATTTAAAAATATAAAAACTAAAAGTTAAAACTAAAAATTAAATGTAAGAATATTAAATATTGTTCTCTAATGCTTGATTTGATAATTCATCTGCTCTACTATTAAATTTTCTATAAATATGTTCAAAAATAATTTTATCAAAAGTAGTAGATATTTTTTTTGATTCATTATATAATAAAACTAGGTTTTCCGATTTTACTTTATATTCGCCTTTCATCTGTCTAATTACTAATTGGCTATCACCCTTAACTATTAAATATTTGATATTTCGTTTTTCTGCTTCTCTCAATCCTATTAATAGACCAGTATATTCCGCATAATTATTTGTTTCTTTAATGCCTACATATTCTTTTGCGGACCATACTTCAATATCATTATAATATAAAACAGCACCAGCTCCAGCTGGACCAGGATTACCTTTGCTACAACCATCAAATTTTAATACATATTTTATTTCATTTATATCTGGATTATTTATTGTAGGTCCAATTATATTTGATATATTTGCTATATTCATTATGTCTATTATATATAATATAGTTCGTTTGTCTTTATATTATATATATTCACATTTTTCAGATATAAAGGTATTATTTACTTTTATAATCTTAAATGGTTTGCCACAACCATAAATTAATCCTTGTGAAAAAAGATGGTCACATTCTTCTTTTGAAGCGTGAGGATTCATTTGTTTTAATGATTTTTTTATTATTCCATGACGAAAGATACAACAATTTAATTTTTCAATTAAAACTGGTTCCTCACAATGAGGACATATTATAGCATCTGACAATTCATTATTCTCATTATTTTTATTTTGTTGATTGTTTTGTTGATTATTTTTTTGATTATTTTGTTCTTGATTAGTATCCATTTATTTATATTTATATTTATAAATCATGCTATTATATTTTTATATTATAATTATTAATTTATAATTGTTAATTTATATTTATTACAAATGTAACATATCATATGGAATCTCAATTTTAACATTATAAATTAATTGGTTTATTTGCAATATCCAATTTTTTAAAATAGTTGGATTCGCATGAATATCAACATCTCCATCTAATATTATAATATCTTCTTCTTGTCTACTAAAAGTAGGGGCAATGCTTTTCATCATTGAATTATGATATTCATGACATGTTTGTAAATATTCCAAAGGAATACAATCTTCACCAGTTCTAGATCTCTTTAAAATTCTTTCATGACATATTGTTGGTTCAGTGTCAACATATATACATTGATGAATTGGACAATCTGAAGCAAAAGTATCAAACCATTTACTGTAAATCTGATACATAACATCTTCTATTTTTTTCATATCAAACAACATTTTGGCAAACACATATTTGTCTGTATATAAACTTCGTTCTGTTATTATAATAGCATGCGGATTGTTTTGAATTGTTTCTTTTAATAAAGCTAAACGAGAGATATATGCCATCATTTGAAACGCAAATGAATATTTTTCTTGGTCAGCATAAAACTTTTGTAGTATTGACACATCATTCCCATCTCGTATCGTATCCCAATCATCAACCGGTTCTTTTAAAAATACAATATTATTATTATTTTTGAAATGTTCTTTTAAATGTGCTAAAAGCGTTGTTTTTCCTGAACCGATATTTCCTTCAATTGTTATAATACGATTATGAATCTTTGTTGGGATAGTTGATTTTACGGATGTATTTGCCATATTAGATATGTTGGATAATATAGTTTATGTTTATTTTGTTTTTATATTATTATCTTAGTTCAATTTTTATTTTTATAAAAAAAAATAAAATTGATTAGTAATAAAGATATAAAGATAATTTCAAATAGTATTATTAACACCCCCTTTAAAAGAAAATGGATTTAAATCAGCGTAAATTAACTAAATCTGAATGGAACGGTATTGAAATTCCTGTTTCACCAGAAGAAATTGAAATTTTAGAATTAATTATTAACGGTTTTGATAATGTGAATATAAAATATAATAAACATAATTCACTATTTGGATTTTTAAAAATTTCTTATACTGAAATTATGGAAGATTATTTATATAATAAGTATTTTGTAGTTCACGTATTTAAATTACAAGAAAAGTATCCTGATATTTCTGTATTAAATATATCTGTACAGGCGAATCCTGTTATAAAAAAAGCTGACCTAATTCGTATTGAAAATAATAATTCAGAAAAATTAAAAATAAATGCGGCAATAGAATATTTATTTCTTGAGTTGATTAAAAAATTATTATATGCGAAAACACACAATAAATCAAGTTGGACAATATATTATTTTACTTTATTTAAATTAATTAAAGTAACAATTACGCATATCAACCGTCATGTTAAACAAATTATCAATAATATTCTATCTTTATTTGAAGATGAAATAAATATGGTTTCTGTAATATCAAATGCTGTTGAATTTATTGAGAAAAATGAATTATTGTTAAAATATTCCGACAGCGTATTATATGAACATCAAAAAGAAGTTTTTACAATTATGAAAAATGCTGGTCCAAAATTAGTTCTTTATATTGCTCCAACAGGTACAGGGAAAACATTGTCACCTATTGGATTATCCAATCAATATAAAGTAATATTTGTATGTGCTGCTAGACATGTTGGGTTAGCATTAGCAAGAGCAGCCATTTCCGTCAATAAAAAGATTGCTTTTGGTTTTGGGTGTTCTAGTGCTGATGATATTCGTCTACATTATTTTGCTGCAAAAGAATATACTAAAAATAAAAAAAGTGGTGGAATTGGAAAAGTAGATAATAGCGTTGGTGACAAAGTTGAAATAATGATTACTGATATAAAATCATTCTTATCTGCGATGTATTATATGTTAGCTTTTAATGCGAAAGAAAATATTATTGTTTATTGGGATGAACCGACTATTACAATGGATTATGAAACGCATGAATTACATGAAGTCATCAAAAAGAATTGGTGCGAAAATATTATTCCTAATGTAATTTTATCATCTGCCACGCTTCCAAAGTTACATGAATTAACTGAAACGATTGCGGATTTTAAAAGTAAATTTGATGGAGCTGAAATTTATAATGTAGTTAGTCATGATTGTAAGAAATCTATACCAATAATTAATAGTAGTGGTTATGTTGTATTACCACATAATATATCGGAAGATTATGATAAAGTTTTACAAATTGTCTCACATTGTCAAAATAATTTAACTTTATTAAGATATTTTGATTTAAAGGGTGTTGTGGATTTTATTAATTTTATAGAAAAAAATAATTATGCTTCCGTAAATAATAGAATAAATAGACATTTTGCTTCTATGGATGATGTAAATATGCGGAATATTAAACTTCATTATTTAAGATTGCTTGGTAAAATTGCGCCGGAAAGTTGGAGTAGTGTTTATATTTCATTAAAATTATTGAGTCAACGAAAAATTATGCCAAATAATAATATTGATTCAAAGGGAAATGTAATTAGAAAAGCAGTAAGCATTGGTCCCGGAGTCGTAATGTCTTCTTCTTCTTCTTCTTCTTCTTCTTCTTCTTCTTCTTTAAAAAATGATCTTGGCGGAAAACCCTTATGTAGATTAAGTAGTGGTCCTTTACAAATGCCAACAAGTAACAATATTATTACGCCTGTTTTAGAAAAAGAAAAAGAAAAAGAAGAACAATGCGCTATTTACATAACTACAAAGGATGCTTATACATTAACCGAAGGTCCTACCATATTCTTGGCAAATGATGTTTCTAAAGTAGCAAAATTTTGTATTCAACAAGCAAATATACCAGCAAAAGTAATGGAAGATTTAATGGAAAAAATAGAATATAATAATAAAGCAAATGAACAAATTGAAATAATTTCAAAAGAATTAGAAGACATTGGTTCAAAATTGCCAGATGAAAATGGCGGTTCTACAAAATCAGGTGATAGTTCAAAAAAATCCAATGATGTTGCGCAAAAAGCAAACAGTAGTTCAAAAAAAGCGAAGATGAGTGATTCCGCATTAAAAGCATGTATGTCTAGAAAAAGAGAATTAGAAATAAAAATGTCTCAACTTCAAGGTATGATTAAAAGTGCTCAGTTAAATGAAATATTTATACCAAACAAAACTACTCATATACAAAAATGGGCTGAAAAAATGGACGCAGGTCGTGTATTTACAAGTGATATTGATGAAGATACTATAATTGAAATTATGTCATTAAATGATATTGATAATAGCTGGAAAGTATTATTATTAATGGGAATTGGAGTATTTGTAAATCATCGTAGCATTGCCTATACGGAGATTATGAAAAAAATGGCAGACCAACAAAAATTAATTATTATTATTGCTTCAAGTGATTATATTTATGGTATGAATTATCAATTTTGTCATGGATATTTAAGTAAAGATTTAGATTTAACACAAGAAAAAATTATTCAATCACTTGGACGAATAGGACGAAATAATATACAGCAAGAATATACTGTTCGTTTTAGAGATGATAAACAGATAGAAAAATTATTTTATGTTGAAGAAAATAAACCAGAAGTACGAAATATGAATATATTATTTAATATGCGAAACGTAGTATGGAATGGTAATGAATTTTGTGATATAGTAATTTAAAAGTGTATTGATTTATAAATTAAAGTCGTTGACATCTACAAACAGCACATCTAGTTATATTGTGTTGAATACATCCTAAACAACAAGAATCGCATATAAAATGACAGCATCCAAAATAAGTAGCTAATAATAAATTAGGGGATTGTTCTTCTTGGCAAACCATACATTGATTTTGTTCTTGTTGTTGTTGTTGTTGTTGTGGTTGTTCTTGTTGTTGTTGTTGTGGTTGTTCTGTTGCCATTTGATGTATAGCACCTGGTAACAATCTAATATAAAAAGCAATAAATTTATTTCCATTAAATCGCGTATAAATTGTTTGATTTGTATTTATAATAAATGCTTGTCCTTCTTCAGTTGGCACTCCATAAGGAGTTTCTTGTCCTGCTTCAACTAGTTCATATTCCGCTGCAGTAATATTAAAATCATTAAATATTTTTTCATTTAATTTATAAACCATATCAGATATTGATAAATTATTTGGGAGTGAATAAGTATTTGATGTAATACCATAAGCAAATTTAACATATATATTGACTGGTTGTATATTATTTGAATACAAATTATTAAAATTAAATTCAATTTGACTATTTGACTCAGTAATCATCATGATTGAGTAAGATTTTATTAGTATTATAATTATTAATTATAATATTAATTGTTTCAATTTTTATTTATATATTTTATTTATATATTTTACATAATTTTATATAATTTTATATAATTTCATTTAATCCATCATCAAAATTAATATTAATAGACCAACCTAATTCTTTTAATTTATCATTACTAATATAATATCGTTTATCATTAAAAGGTCTGTCTTCAATATATGTTATCCATTGGTCATAATCTTCTGTATTTTTTATTAATTTAATTAATTTATATGCTATTTCTTTAATTGTATATTCTTGATGATCATCGCTGCCAATATTATAAATTTCACCAACTATTCCTTTTTCAAGTATACATTTTAAAGCACTACATACATCATTTACATGAAGGAATGCTCTAACATTTGTTCCATCACCTTGAATAGTTACTTTTTGGTCTTCTTTTAATAATTCTATAAATCTTGGTATTAATTTTTCAGGATATTGATTTGGACCATATACATTATTGCCACGAGTAATAATAATTGGCATTTTAAATGAATAATAATAAGATTTTGCGATTAACTCGGCTGCTGCTTTAGTGGCAGCGTACGGATTTGTAGGACACAATATTGAATTTTCATTTTTTTTAGTTTCATCTTCTTCTAACATAGATTCACCATATACCTCATCCGTTGAAATATGAATAAATTTTTGAATTTTTCCATATTTTTTAGAACATTCTAATAAAGTATGAGTTCCTACTATATTATCATTTGTGTATTGGAGTGAATCATCAAATGAATTTTGTACATGAGATTGTGCCGCAAAATGAATTATTATATCTATTTCATAAGTTTCTAAAATGTGACTTACTAAATCTGGTGAACATAAATTTCCTTTTACTAAAATATATCTTGATGATTTTTGAATACTTTTTTCAATATTTTCTTTATTTGCACAATAATACATAGCATCTAGATTAATAATTTTAATACTTTGATTTTGATTAAAATAATAATTTATAAAATTAGAACCAATAAAACCACAACCGCCTGTTATTAATAAGTTTTTCATTATATTATATTATCTTTAATAAAATATAATTTGTTAAACGGAATTACATACATTTTAATTTACTTTCTAGTGTTTTGTAATAAAAATTATTATACATTATGTTAATGTATCTTAATGTTGTTTTTTAATGTTGTTTTTTAATGTTGTTTTTTAATGTTGTTTTTTAATGTTGTTTTTTAATGTTGTTTTTTAGTTTAATAATTAAAAAATAATATTTAATTATTAATTTTTATTTTTTATAAAAATATATACAAAATGACAGCATATATGGTGTTTAATTACTATATGCTAATCCTCCCATACCACTCATAATACGCAATACGTTGTAGTTGGTGGCATAAACACGAACCTTAGCGGTTTTTGTTCCCTCAACTGTGGCGTTGGAGAGCACAAGTTGAAGTGTTGCGTTATCAATTCTTGAGAAGTTGCATGTTCCACTTGGTTGATGTTCTTCTGGGCGAAGAGCAAAAGAATACACGTTAATACCTTCATCAGGGCATCGTGTATGCGATTGGTATGGTTGAACCCATGAGAAGTATGAACCTTCACGCTCAGAGAAACGATCTTGTCCGTTAAGTTGAAGCTTGGCAACAACAACTGGGTTCTGTCCCCAACAATGCATATCAAGAGAGGCTTCTGATAGAACGAATGTTCCGGCGTCAGAAACACTTGATCCCACTCCTGGTGGAGTTGAAGGATTAAATGCGTTGTAAGCAGGGTTTGGTCCAGAAAAACTAGCGGCATTGTCAAGCCCAACTGAGGCAAGAGCTGCTGCCAAATTTTGATTTGGGTTAATACCTACATGAGGTCCACCTAGATTTGGTTCATTGTATGGGTCATGAGGACCATGCCAGTATCCAGTAAATCCAGGTGGAACATAAGCATCATCAGCTCCAGCATCTTCAAAAAGACCACGAGCATCAATGTAGTTAGGAGCACTTAATTCAGATGGTCCGCCAAAAGCATGGATAGCATTTGGAAGAGCATCAATGGCATCAGTATAGTTGAATGATTGAGCACCAAGAACCTTGAATAAAAGAGCATCACAAAGAAGAGATGAACAGTAATCAACGTTTTGATCAGGTTGGACAACCCAAATCAATTCCTTTACAGGGTGATTGAAGTTAAGCTTGATCTTGTTCGATGAAGAACCAACAGATTCATCACCAGTGAATTGTAATTGAGTAATCAAATATTCATGAGGATTTTGGGCGAATCTTCGGCGTTCATCAGTGTCCAAGAAAACATAATCAACGTATAAAGAAGCGGCAACAAGGGATTGGTTGTAAGCAATTGTGGCGGCAACAGTTGAACCAATTGACATTTGTGCTTTTGCTCCCATTGAAGGATCTGTGTTGCAGCTTAGTGATGTAACAGCCCATAAACATTCATCAATTGGGCGGATATCTAAGTTAATTTTTACTTCGTGATACTGTACATCACGATTACCCCACCTTTCGGTGTATTTTTTTTATAACAAGAGGGATTAGACTATATCTTAAGTTATCATAGAAGTTGATTAAACTTCTCAAACCCATTTCCGTTTAGTCGTTGAACCTTCTCCATATCTTTATCATAACAGATTTAGGAGATTGGCTGCGGATTGTCTATTTCAGGTATATTAATACCTTCATCTGTGGGATTTTTACCATACCTGAGTTCATTATATCTCAGCCACTTTAAACTTTCATTTAAAGTTTGGTACCCTAAAAAATTATTATATTTATTATTAAAACGATTTACATTTATAATGTTATTAAAGTAATAAGCAATTGTAATTTATTTAATAATTAAATATATATTTTTTATTTTAACAGCTTTAAGAGTTTCCCGAACAATTTGAAAATGTCGCAACTTGAAAACTTTAGCAACAAGTTACTAGCATCTGGGGATGACAAAAGTCATTCTGAGCCCCTAACATATTTTCCCTAAAAAAGTTCTCAGATTTTTTAGGATGGATACTTTTCTGCCCTACAGTATTTAAGGCAATCAAAGGTAATGCAAGACCAGGGTTGGTGCAGTACCAGAATTGAAGTGGAACATAAAGTGTTGTTTCAGGAAGTGCGTTACGAGGAGCGCAAACTTGACGAGGTGCTAATGAATCACAAGGACCATCAACATCGGCGAAAGATGGATCTGTAATAAATGTCATTTGTGTGGTGTTTCCGATCATCTTGAAGTAACCACGTTGTTGTTCAGATGTCATTGTAAGTTGGTTCCAGATGTGCATCCAGTCACCATATTGACGATCAATGCGTTGACCTCCAATTTCAACTTCAACTTGAGCGATAATTTGCTCACCAGGGAAATCTAACCAACGAGCATAAACTGATTGGTGTCCTGATGCCAATGAAGTTGTGTTTCCCATATATTGGTTGATTTCAGGAAGCGTGATTTGAAGATATGTGCGGTAAGCAAGATCACCGTTTCTACTGATGATGCATGTTACACGTCGGCCAAAATCGGCTTGTCCGTTGAATGTTTGTTCAATGGATTCAATCGCAAAGTTAGTGTATCTGCGGTATGTGACTTTCCAAAAAGTAATTTGAGGGTTACCTGTACATTTCCTCTACCTTATCTTTCAATAAGGATTAGACTATATCTTAAAAAAAATTTATATTTGCTTTTAATTCAGCAAGTTCTATATTTATTATAAATTCTTTCGAAAACCATTTAGTCGTTGAACCTTCTTCTTTAAATTTTTCTATTTTTTTAATAATATAATGTATTTGATTCATATGTATTTCTTTTTTAGTTGAATTAAATTTTACCGTAACTGGCATTAAATTAGACCAATTCCAGCATTTTAATTTTTCATCATCTATTGTTAAATCAAATTTATTAACAGGTATTATATGATCAATTGACCAATATGAACCATAATTATCCCAATTCATTTCATGTGTAAAATTATATTCAAACCATTCTCTTAAATATTGAATGTTACAACCAATATAATTCATAGTAGAATCATTTTTAACTAGAACAGTTCTTAAACGAGCAGCAAGCGATTTTTTAATTCTATAATTTATATTTGCTTTACTCTCATTTCTACACCATTCAGTTTTTTGTTCTCTTAAAAATTCTGGATAACAAGAATAACAAATCTTTTTTTTATAAAACTTTTTAAGTTTGACAAAATTATTTAATGCTTTTTCTTCTTGACATTTTTCACATTTTGCCAAAAAGGTTTCCATTTTTTTTTGTCTTAGATTCTTTTTTCTTAATTTATCCAGTTCATTTAAACATTTTTTACATGTTATTGAATATGAGTTTTCATGGTATTTTCTATATTTATCAATTGGTTTATTTATTTTACATTTTTCACATGGTTTATCACACTGGTTTTTTATTGGTTCCATTATACTTGTTATATTTAATTATATTTATATATTTATTTACATTAATCAAAAAATTTATTTTTTAAAGAAGCTTGGATGCTCATTGCCCATTCAAATTAAATATTTTATTTCATTATTTTATTTCATTTAATTTAATCTTATTCATTTTTACTATACCCAAGTTTTTTGTCTTGGCCACAATTCTCTCACAAAAATTGTTTAGTAGAATAAGCTTTAGGGGTTTCAAGCAATTTGATTTTCTTACCAGGGTTTTTCAAATCAATCCGATTGAATTAACCGAATTAATTTCCCTGATTAACAACAGTGGTACTCTCTTAATAAAGAAAGCATCCACAAAAGGCTTTATGAATATTTTATTTTTTCAATATTCCCTGTTGTTTTTCTACCCTACAGGTTTTTAAGGTAAACATCCTGCGATGATCCCTAATATTTCTAAAAGGGGTAGAGTACACCTTAAGAGATTTCAAGTTTGACTAAAACTATCATTAATCCCCGATTGCCGTCTACTCGTTGAACCTTTATCTTATATTTATCATAATCTTTAATTTCAAGAAAAATTATTTGAGATTTGTTTCACGTTTCTCTCAAAAACGAATATAAGATACTTGGCTGCGGATTATCCAATCTTTAACGTTTTTACTATGCCATCGGTCATTACCCTATGGTATTATTTATGTCACCATAAATAAGAAGTAGTTAAAGCTCTAAGGAAGTCCCCGACAATTTGACAATCTTGCAAACTAATTAAATATCAATTAATTTACTAGCAAGTTATATAATTGAGTTGGGAATACTCAATTCGTATATTTACACTGTTTTTCTATTATGGAGATATACGACCCATAATAGCAGCTTACTGTTGGTGCCCAGGATAAGTTAAGCACCGTAAGCGACTAGTTGCATTAATCCTCCTCCCATGGTTATAATATTGCTAAAGAAAAAAATTTTAGAAATATTAATTTAATTATTTTTAATTAATCAATTATAAATTATTATTTTCAAATAATATAATTTACTAAGAAATTACTTTATTTATATCAAAGTTGCCCTTCATAAATGTTAATAAATAATCTTCATGAAATACTTCTTTTTTACCCTCATGATTTTTTTTAAATATATAAGATTCATTTTGTTTTTTAATACTCCAACCATCATTAATAGCATTATATAATAATACCATTTTTTGAAATGTTATACTATCTATGTCAGATTGTAATTTACTTTCAATATTAATTTTTACTTCCATTATCTTACTATTTTTTAAGAAAAGTATAAATTACTTTAAACTTGTTTCTTAATCTAGTTTTAATTATTAAATTATTTTATTTTTAATTTGTCAATTTCCTAAATATTATTAAAATATTATTAAAATAAATTATCAATTAAATAAAATTCATAAATTATAATAATAACATTATGCCTTCTTTTAAGCCTAAATCTACTAAAAAATTTAAGGTTAATAAAAAAACATCAACTACTTTAGATGGCAAACATCGTGAATTTGTAAATGAATTTAATAAAGATGATATTGATAAGATACCAAATTTAAAAAAGGAGAGAAAAGAATTATGTTTAAAAATAGAAGAATATGAAAAACAACAGCAACAACATGAAAATTGTTTGCTTACAATTGAACAAATTATGGATTATAAAGACCGTATTAAAGAAATTACAGAGACCATTAAACTTCTTAAAAATAAAAAAATGGATTACTTTTTAGATAATTCTAAATACATTTTTGATTATTTTGAAAACAAAAAAAATATTTCAGAAGGAAATGATGTTATTAATAAAAATAAAAATAATGGTAAAAATAAATTAAATTCTTTTTTTAAAATAAAATCTTCTGAAAATATTATTCAAGATGGCATTGAAACTAAAAACAATAGTATTTTTTCAAAATATTTAAGTAATATTGATGAGGCATTTTTAAATGTGAATGATTTTATTACTCCAACAGATATATGTCAAAATTGTTTTAAAGGTGAATTAATTCCTATGGATGACGAAGGTATTTTAATTTGTAATAATTGTTTTACAAATATTCAATACTTAATTGAAAATGAAAAACCATCTTATAAAGAACCGCCAAAAGAAGTTTGTTTTTATGCTTATAAAAAAATTAATCATTTTAAAGAAATACTTGCTCAATTTCAAGGCAAAGAAACAACACAAATTCCTCCTGATGTAATTGAAAATTTAAAACTACAGGTTAAAAAGGAGAGAATTGATATTATTAATTTAACTTATTATGAAACAAAAGGTCTTCTTAAAAAATTAGGATTTAATAAATATTATGAACATATTAATTTTATTAAAGATAAATTAGGCATTAAACCGCCCATTATCTCTCAAGAATTAGAAGAAACTTTATGTAATTTTTTCATGGAAATTCAATATCCTTATGCTAAACATTGTCCAGATTATCGCGTTAATTTTTTACATTATTACTATGTATTATATAAATTATTTGAGTTGCTAGGAGAAGAACATTACCTAATTGATATTCCTATGTTAAAAGATAGAGAGAAACTAATAGAACAAGATACAATTTGGAAATGTATTTGTGAAGAATTAGATTGGGAATTTATAGCAACAATTTAATATATTATTATAGTTTATGGTTTATATTCTCTATCTGTATATGGATCAGCTTTATCAAAATTTGGATTAAAATCTAATGGGATTTCACCTCCTCTTTTATTTGTTCTTCTTTTATTTATTCTTCTTTTATCTTTTCTACTTTTTTTATTTGTTCTTCTTTTATTTGTTCTTCTTTTATTTGTTCTTCTTTTATTTATTCTTCTTTTATCTTTTCTACTTTTTTTATTTGTTCTTCTTTTATTTGTTCTTCTTTTATTTGTTCTTCTTTTATTTGTTCTTCTTTTATTTGTTCTTTTTTTATTTGTTCTTCTTTTTCTTTTTCTTTTTCCTGCCACCATCGCTACATCCTCTGCTACATCTGCTGCAGGAACTAAAACGCTTTCTACATGGGCAATAATAGGTTCTGCTACGGTTGACACTTCTTCAACATGTGCTATTGGCGTTATATATTTTAATGTTTTTCCTATAGTTGATTCCACCGGTTTTTCAATAGAAACTATTGGATTTGTTTTAACAGAAATCTTTGGTTTTTTTATAAGCGCGCCGCCAGAATCACTTCTTAATAAACGTTCTAATTGTTGTCTTTTTTCTTCTTGATGCAGATCTGCTAATCTTTGTTGTTCTGCTTCAGCTAATAATCGTAATCTTTCTTTTTCTGCTTCAACTGCCTTTGCTGCTCTTTCTTCCTCTGTTATTTCTTCAGCAGCAGCATCCGGTCTTAAATCTGCAGTCATATTTAATAATGGGTCTATGTCTACGCCAATGGGCTGTCCATTATTAAAAGCTCTTGGTGGCGTATCATTACCATTCATGCCGCCTCTTGTTTTTCCGCTTCTTGTTTTTCTACTTCTTTTCTTATAATTTTTTTTTATCATTTTTTTAAAACCTTTTATCTTCATTTTTCGTGTCATTATATAATAATATAACAAAATATTTATTGTTATATTATTTAGTACAAACTTATTTTATTTAACTCAGTTTATAGACCTCCAGGAAAACCTACTAAATTAGCACCAATTCCAAATCCAGCACCTGAACGTGTTGTTGCTCCAATACTTGGAATATAAGTATCTAAAATACTAAATGTAGCAGCGGCTGTTAATGCTAAAAGACAAATTTCTTCAATATTTAATGAACGTTTAGGAATAGCATAGGCGGCAATAGCAACCATAAGACCTTCAACAAGATACTTAATAACTCTTTTAACTAGTTCGGCAATATCAAACATTCTATATTAATTATCAAGAAAAAAATATATTATGCGATAAAAAAACTTAAATATTATACTTATCAATATTTATAATATGAATACTAAAGAAAATACTTCTTCGTCAAAATATCAGAATAAACTTACAAAAAATGGTAAAGCTAATCCTAAATATGTTGATTTATTAGAAGAAGATAAACCTATAGCCGGACAAAAATTTGTATGCGTATCGTTTGTATCTCCTGATAAAATTTTAAAGCAAAAAGAAATCTTTTTTTTCCAAGAATTCCTAAAGAAATGGGATTTTACAAAAAGTATGGACAAATTTGCCCAATTTTTAAATTTTATTAGTTATAAATACAAATTATCTTTTGAAGACGTAACTAAAGATTTTCAAGAATTTGTAAAAGATGAATATGATGCTTTAATACAATCTAGTATGGAAGATGATTATAAATCATTTTTAGATCAGAATGAAGAAGAATTAGAAAATGCTTTTAACACTCAACATAGTTTTCAAACAGCTACGCGTGGATTAAAAGTGCGCGGAGTTTATCCAACTCTAGAAGAAGGTGAATTGAGATGTAAGATGTTGAGAGAAATGGACCCAAATCATGATGTATTCGTTGGACCAGTAGGTCTGTGGATGCCTTGGGATCCTGAGGCTTATAAGACTGGTCGTGTTGAATATATGGAAGATGAATTAAATCAATTGATGCATGAAAAAACTAAGAATGAAACTTTTGCTAAATCCGCATTTGACCAACGAGTAAAAGAGTCTAAAAAGAAAGCTATTGATGAAAATATTAAGATTGCTGAAAAGACAGGTGCTTCTTTAACACAGAATATAGATGAAGATGGTAACTTGATTGGTATAAATAATATGAATACACAAGAATCTAAACTTCGTGATAAAGAACAAGACACTATTTCAGCAGCAGATATTCGTGCTGAATTATTTGAAGGCGATAATATTGTTGTAGGCAAATCTGATTATGGGCAAAGTGAATTAATAAGCGGACCATTTGCTACTAAGAAAGCATAAGAATTTAAGGCGTTTCATTAAATAAGTATTCTAATAAAATAACCAATAAAAGATCAAAAAATATAATAACTATAATATGTAAAAAATACATTAAATATTGTTTTTGAATTTTCTTTGTTAAATCACGTTCATTTGTATATTGTAAATAAAAATCTAACAAATCTTTAAATATAAATGCCGCAAAAACTATCATACCAGCTTCCAAAACATGAACAAGTTTATGTTTCCAACTAGAAACTAATTTCATTATATATTATTTCTTATAAAATAATATACAATTTATTATATACTTTATTATATACTTTATTATATAATGACTAAAACACAAAATAGAAAAAATCATATAAACAAAACTTCTAAAAATCATAAAAATCATAAAGCACATTCTAAAAATATTCTTCATAAGTATTTGCCAATAAAACCACATTTTGAGGAAACAGAATTATGTTGTTCTATTCGTTTTTATGATAATCAACCTGATATTATCAAACAATTTCATAAAGCAAAAAAATTTGTTGAAACAATTCAGGTTTCTAATAAACCAAATAAAGAAATTTTACATGGAAATATTAATGCGTCTTTGTATACAACTGAATTTTTAAAAATACACCCTGAAAATAAATTTGCTAAATATTTATCTATGGTAAATAACAAAGAACTCGGCACTACTATTGGGTTTTCAAGATCGGATGCGCATAATTTAATTAGATGGGCTAACAATACATTAATTGATACAAAGGTAGCTATTTTTGATTGGGATGGTACGTTATCTGTTATTGAAGGACTTATTTTACCACCAACTAAAGAAACTACTACAGAATTAAAAATGATTGGTGTGACAGATAAAGAAATAGCGGAATACTATATTGGTTCAAAAAAAAGAATGTCATGGTTAAAAGAAATGTTTAATTTTTTATATAAAAAAAATATTGAAGTATACATTTTAACAAATAATCCTATAGCTGCTTGTAATTGGAATAAATTAAATGATGATGGAATTGGACCATTCTCTCGTGCCAATTTTTTTAATGTTGTAAAACAAATTATTCCTCATATGAAAGAAGAGAATATTCTATGTGGTTATGAGACAGATGGATTTAAACCAGATACATTTTCTAAAAATTCGCATTTGACCCAAATTTATACACGAATTCAACATTGGCATTATACTAGACATAACTCATCTAGTAGCGTGTAAAAGCAAGTCCTATTTTATTTGCCTTCTTCGCGGTCTAATTGCGTTTGTTGTACTTCTAGTTCTTTTAGTTCTCTTTGTCGTTGTCTTTGTTCTGATCTTTGTTGTTCTAATTCATCTAATTCTTGTTGTCTTCTCTCAAGACTCTGTTGTTGTAACCTAATTTTTTCTTCTAATTGATTAAATAATTGAATTAATAATTCGTGTTTAACTTGTAGTATACTTTGTATTCTTATTCGTCTTTGGTGGCTTATATCAGAACTCGTCTGTAAAATCCATTCTCCTTCTTCTATTTTTTTTATTACATTGCTTATTTCTTGTTTAAGTTTATAATTTTCTAAATCATAGCGTTCTACGGATATACCATTACTTAATTTTTGCGTTAATTCATCTCTTTTTAAATCTTTTTGTATTCTCCATGATGCTAATTCAGCATCTTGTTGCTCTACAGGTTTTTCATCACGAATGCTTTGTAATCTATGTAGTTCAATTTGTGTAGGATCGTATTCAATTTCTCTACAATCTACATTATTACTATTAGGGTTACCTTTTAATTTAAACCATAATCCTTGTCCATTTTCATCGGTATTTTCAGTACAACATTTATAATAATTATGTGGAATATCAGTTTTTTTTACTATAATTTCATTCTTATTTCTTTCTCTACATCTTGGAAACATGCCATAATTTCCTCTATATCCATATAAAAGTACTCCTCCTTTTTGATGTCGTATTCTTTTATGTTGTCTGGTTTTATTTTTGTTAGTTTTATTGTTAGTTTTATTTTTGTTAGTTTTATTTTTGTTAGTTTTATTTTTGTTAGTTTTATTTCTTGTATTTCTTGTATTATTCTTTTTAATTCTCTTAATTCTAGTTTGCTTCTTACTAAATTTTAACATATATAATAATATGTTAAAATAATTATAAAAACGAAATTACCATTTTGTTTTTTTAACGCTAATTTTTGGTCCTTGTCCACGCTTTTTTGTATTATTTGGGTCATATTTTTCATCTTCATCATCTGATTGTATATCTTTACTTAATTCCCAAAACTCTTTGCTACCTAATTTGAAATCATTATGAGTATCTGCTTTATACCAAAATACCTGTTCATGTAATTTATTTGATTTTGCATTATTATTAATCACTAAACACTCATAATTTTCTGTACATTGATCCATTACTTGACAAAATGATTCAAATGTAGGAAACATACCAGCATAATTTTCATAAATTCTTTTACGATTTGCGATATATGGTTCTCTCAAAATAAAAACATAATCTATATTAGTACGAAGAGTTGGCGGAATTCCTAAAGGATATTGCATTGTAATGATTAACATAATTTTCCAATGTCTACCATTCATAAAAAGTAAACGCATCATTTTATCACGCGTCCATGCACCATCATAAAGGCAATCATCAAGAATTACAAAAGCACGTGGATCAATCGTGCTTCGTTTAAATGCCTCCATCTCTTTTTTAATTTGTTTTAATACAGATTTTTGTCGCTTTAAAATATTCTCAATAATAGCAGTATTATATTCATTATGAATAAATAATTTAGGTACTAATTTGCCATAAAAACCATTACCTTCTTCTGTTCCAGCAACAACAACACCAATAGGTATATCTTGATGATAATAAAGTAAATCTCTTACTAAAAAAGATTTACCTGTATCACGCCGTCCAATTAAAACAACAACAGGACCTTTTGCTTCATTTGGTTTGAAACTAATAGTTTTCATATCAAATTTTCTCAACTCCAGCGTCATTATTATTGTATATAGATAATTAACTGCGATAATATTGACGCATAAATTCTATTTAATATTTCTAAATCCTTTTATGCTTTTTACTCTTTTTATTACTTTTGCTTTTTTTATTCTTTTTATTCTTTTTACTCTTTTTATTCTTTTTATTCTTTTTACTCTTTTTACTCTTTTTATTACTTTTGCTCTTTTTGCTCTTTTTATTCTTTCTACTTCGCATTTTCCCACCTTTTTTAGGACCACTAAAATCCGTAGGATTATTTTTTGATACTGGACCTACGCCAGTTCCCAATGGATGACATAATGCCCACTGTGAAAAATCAGTAACCGTAATATGTGATTCCATACCAACACTTTCAACTTTTAGATTTGTTTGTCTATCAGTCATATATCCATATCTACCCTCTTTGAGTCCAACAATTTCCCAAAAACCACCACTTCCATCACCATCAATACTCAATATTTGGTCTCCTCTAAGCTCAGGATATAATTTGTTACATTTATCTAATAATAATCCAACCATTAATTGTGATAATCCTAATCCTCTTATATTTGGCCTAGGAGGTTCTTCACCATCTTCTAGGTAAATTGATAAAGAAATATTTTTACCTGTATCAAAAATATAAGGGCGTGGAGGTACTAATTCACCATCCATAGTAAAATGTCCAATTTCAATTGGTTCTTCTTCTTCTGTTTCAGGATTAGGCATATACAATTTAATACTTAAACTCATATAATGAGTTAGCCGTCTTTCTATAAATTTGATTGTAATTCCATTTTCTCTAACAGCATTCACCATTCGTGATATTTTGTCTTCATCACACCTGTGAAATACTGTAGGAATATCTTCTATAGGAATATCTTCTAGAGGAATATCTTCAACTGTAGCAGAACTTGTTGACATATAAAATATATAAATATTATTTTAGCAAGTTTTAATAATTAGTTAAAGATTACTTAAAGATTAGTTAAATTTTAATATAATTTATATATTATTTAGCTAATGACAACAAATCAACCAGTTTACTATGAAAAGCGCAAAAATAGTGAGCTTTTCAAAAAATTCATGGAAAACAAAGACCTTCATTTCTCTAGCATACAAAATTATACTCCTATTTACAACAAATTTTTTTCATTAAACGCTACTAATTTTAATTCCATTAATTTAAATAATAAGTTTTATATTTATGACATCAAACGAAATGTAGACGATAATAATAATATATTTAATTGTCTTATAAAAAATACAGAAAATGAAGCAGCGCTTTTAGAAAAAGAAGTATTTTTTAAATTTGCACCACTTATAGATCCATTTAAATTTTTATTAGGTAAATATAATATTAATGATGATGCGTTATATACTTTACCAAAATTAAACAATTCATTATCAACAATACATCCTAAAATTCTGGATGAAAATAATTCTGCTTATATTGATTCTTTTTTTTCATTTCTCTCTAGCAAACTAATACATACTTATAATTTTATAAATGGCGTTGATTATTATGGTTCATTTATAGGAATAAAACATAATTTTAAAATAGACGTCATAGATGATATTGATTATTTATCACAGTCTGATTTTTTTAATAAACATAAAAATATTTTGTTTGATGTAGAAGATTATAGTTTTTTAATTAATGAACCATCAATGCCAGTATTAAAACCAATAAAAATTGACCATACTCATTCAAATACTTCTTGTCTTTCTATTCATTCAATAAGTGATAATTTATTTGAAGATTTATTTACAAATGATAATGAAACCTCTCTATGTTCAAGTCTAACAGAAGAAAATTTAAAAGAACATACAATAGATTTAGTAGATATGATGAATTCCAAAGAAACAAATATTTCTGATGAAAAAACAACCACAATAAAATCTGGGTCAACCTGTTCATCTAGAACATCTTATACATCGGATGATGAATGCTCCCAGTGTGATAACTCATATGAAGGAAATGAAGAAGAAAAAAACGAAGGAAAAGAAGAAAAAGATAAAAAAGAAGGAAATGAAGAAAAAGAAGGAAATGAAGAAAAAGAAGGAAATGAAGAAAATAAATCTGATAATTCATCTAATTGGGAAGATGAAAGTGAAAGTGAAAGCAGTCATGGCATTGAACAAATCGTTGAAGTTACTATTCCAAAATTTCCAGTAAATGTGATTTGTATGGAACATTGTCAAAATACATTTGATGATTTAATGGATAGTGAAGAATTAACACAAGAAGAATGGATGTCTGCTTTTATGCAAATAATTATGATTTTAATAACTTATCAAAAATGTTTTTCATTTACACATAATGATTTACATACAAATAACGTAATGTATAATGAAACTGATAAAAAATATATTTACTATTATTTTAATAAAAAATATTATAAAGTCCCAACATTTGGAAGAATATTTAAAATTATTGATTTTGGTAGAAGCATATATAAATTTGATGGTAAATTATATTGTAGCGATAGTTTTCAACCAGGGTCAGATGCCGCATCTCAATATAATACTGAACCCTATTTTAATGATAAGAAACCTCGTTTAGAACCGAATTATTCATTTGATATATGTCGTTTAGCATGTTCAATTTATGATTACGTTATTGAAGATTTAGACGAAGTAATTGATTTAACTAAGTGTTCTCCAGTAGTTAGATTAGTCTATGAATGGTGTTTAGATGATAATGGAATAAATATTTTATATAAAACAAATGGCGCAGAGAGATATCCGGATTTCAAATTATATAAAATGATTGCTAGATGCGTACATAATCATACACCACAAGCACAGCTAGAAAGAAAAGAATTTAAATCATTTTTAGTTTCAAAAAAAGATATAACTAAAGTAGTTATTGAAAGAGCAATCAATATTGATGCTATGCCTATTTTAGCGAATACTCTTGAAAAAAAAAAGTAATTCTATAATATTATGTCATATGGATTTATTATTACGAGACATGTAAATTCAGAAACAACAAATCAATATTGGAATCATTGTATTCAATGTATTCGTAAATTTTATATTCCTGAAAAATATAAAATTATTGTTATAGATGATAATAGTAATCAAAAATTTATAAAGGCAGAATTTGAATATAGAAATATAGAAATTGTTCAATCAGAATATCCAGGAAGAGGCGAATTATTGCCTTATTATTATTTTTTAAAAAATTATTATTTTGAAAATGCTGTTATACTTCATGATAGTGTTTTTATTCATAAAAAAATTAAATTTTCCAACATAAAAGCACCAGTATTACCATTATGGCATTTTTATGAACATAAAACAGAAAATTTACAAAATACAATTCGATTAAATAATTATTTAAAAAATAATTATCACATAACTAAACATTTAACAAATGGAGATAAATATAATGTATTATCATTTAATAATGCTGAATGGTATGGTTGTTTCGGTGTACAAAGTTATATAAATTACCAGTTTTTAAAAGGTATACAAGAAAAATATAATATATTTAATTTGATAGGTGTTGTTAAAAATAGAACTGATAGATGCTGTCTAGAAAGAATTTTTGGTTCCATTTTTTATAATGAATTTCCTAGATTAATTTCTGTAAAATCTTTATTGGGAGATATTTCATCATATCAAAAATGGGGATATACTTTTAAAGAATATATTGATGAATTGAAAAAAAATAAAAAAGTAATAAGACCTGTCGTTAAAGTATGGACTGGTAGATAATAAAATTATATTATTTTGTAAATATAATTTTGTAAATATAATTTTGTAAATATAATTTTATAAATATTTTTTATAAATATTTTTTATAAATATAAATTTTTAAAATTCAGGATTATCTGTAAATACATTTGGACTAATTATAATATTTTCACCACCTTCTTGTAAAACCGGTTTTAATTGTTCTATTATAAAATTACCAGATATTACACTAAAATATACTAGCAAAGAATCACGTATTAAATATTTTAATGGTTTGCTTTCTTTGTCTACAAATCGCATTTCTATAAATTTAATAATAAAAAATATTATAGAAATAATAGCTGCTATAACAAATATATTTTGCATTTAAAATATCTAAGTAATTTCTTATTTTTTATTTTACGCATTATAATATTTATGCTAGCACTTCAATGTCATTTAATAAAAAATCACTATTTAAATTCAAATCTGGAGGATCCAATACATGTACGTCAAAATTGTCTAAACTAATATCATTATCTTGTATATTCAATTTAACATATGAGTTATCATCTTCCTCTTCATCTTTCTTTCTCTGAGCATTTCTAATACTACTTATTTCATCTAATCTCTCATATGTTTTTGGTGCTGTTACATTCATTTCATTATTATTACTATCTCTAATATGATCTATATCACTAAACGATAATGAGCTTGTGTCTTCTGATAAACTTGGAAATTCTATATTATCTGTATTGTTTGTATTGTTTGTATTATAAGCAATATCATTTCCACCGCCAATATTACTATTACTATTACTATTTTGTGTTTCTAAAGTTGGAGCTATTTCTGATATAACATGTGGCTTTTTATGACTTTTATCATGTGTATCTTCTTTTGGAACTTCTATAACTTCTTCTTTAATTTCTTCTACCACATCATCTTCAACTGTTTCATCCATATAAGCACGTAAAATAGATTCAATAGGAATACTTTCTCTAACCGTATTTAATATACATTCTTGTATAATAATTTCTAATTCTCTGTGATGTTTTTGTATTTGTAAAGGTGGTATATTTATTTCATACAAGTAGACATTTTTATAGATCTTTCGTGCCACATTAATATATACTTTATGTATAAAATCTTCTAATTTTGGAATACTAATATCAATCTTCTTTTGTTTTTGTCCAACTCGTATTGCTGTCAACAATTTTAATTGAATAATATGAACACAAGTAATTAAATCTTCTAAATAACTACAACGACTTTTTTCCACAATTCTATTTTTTTCTATTTCAATAATAGTTGAATTCCACTTTGGAATGCGACTTATAAAATTTTGAAATGTCATTAAATACTTATCCATTTCATTATTTGTCTTACATAAGTTAATAGCTTCATCAAATATAGATTTTAATCCTTCTGTTACTAAAGGAGTTAATATAGTAACTAATCTTGCTCCCCATTCATTTTTAGATTCATGTAAACTTGACACATTAAAATCATCCATTTTACATAAATGAAATATTTTCTAAACTATAATCTAAACTAATAAATAGAAAATTTAATATAAACAATATGATTAATTTATCATTTCTAAATTCTTTCTTTACTTTATTAAAGGCAAACAATAATTCATACCTTTTTTCATTTGATAAATTTAAAAATTGTGTATGATTTTCTAGTAGTTGAATAATGTCTAACCCACTATATCCTTTTTCGTATAATTTACTTGAAAATTGTATTAATAATTCATTATTTTTATTATTTTTATCATTTATATTAATATTATTCTTTTCCTTCTCTCCATCTTCTTCTAACTGTTTGTCTATATGTTTATCTATATATTTATCTATATGTTTATCTATTTTTTCCAATTTTTTATTATTCTTGATTGAAAAAACCTTTTGTAATTCTTTTTTTAACCATTCTATCCTCTGTGTTTTGATATCCTTTAATTTAAAAGTCTCATTCAAATTATATTTATATAAATTAATACTTACATTGTTAACTACTGGCTCAGGAATATATATTTCACAAAATCTAGATAAAATTGGTTTTAATAATTTATATTTATCTTCTACAATAATAAAAAATCGTGTTGTATGACTAAATAACTCAATACATCTACGAAGCGCAGATTGAGCATCAATTGTTAATTTATCAGCATTTAATAAAATAATACTTTTAAAAATATCACCACCATTTGAATTAATATGTGTTTTGGCAAAAAATTTCAATTCATCACGTATAAATTTGATTCCTTTGCCATGAGCACAATTCACATACATCACAAATGATTTTATTTTCTCTCTGTCATTATTATAAATTATATTTATAAATTTGCTGACTATTGTTCTCTTACCACAACCAGAAGAACCATGAAATATTATATTTGGTATTTTGTGAACATCATAAAAGTATTGTAATTTTTCCATTATATTTGTATGAATTGTTAATGACATTTAGTTTGAATTATTATAATAGTTATTTAATTTTTATATCCAATTTAACCGAATTATATAAAAATTAAATGATAATAAATTTATTGATTGTTTATAATATATTAATTGTCTATAACATATAAAGCATCGCCCCATCCATGTGGCGTCATATTAGTTAAAACTCTTTTAAAATTATATTGTAATAAAAATGCGTCTATTTCATTAATTAATCCACAATTTATATATAATTCTTTTTCATTAACCTCTAGATATAATACTTTTGCGTGTTGAATGCTATTTATAGAACCCTTTAGGGCCATAAGTTCAGCTCCTTGAATATCAAAATTCCAAAAATTGTATTTGGAAGATTCTATATTATTTCTTTCAAAAAAAGAATCAATTGTAATACTTTTATGAGAACTTTTATCAATATATACAACCCAAGGATGTTCTTTACTATGGGTTCCAAATTCTAATACACTAGATGATTGACCATTATTTGAAATATTAAATATTATTTCTTCATCATCTTTATCTGTTATAAGAGCATTATATACATTAGGAATACCTCTATTTTTTGCCTCTATTACCTTTGTATTAATAGCATCAATCCAAATTATGTCTTCATTTTTTAATCCCATATTATTATAAACCGATAATTCTTCGCATTCATGAGCGCCTATGTGAAAAATGCCAGTTATATTTATATTTTTTGATAATAATAATTTATTAATTTCTTCTAATTTTATTAACATATAATTATAATATAATAAAATTATTTAAGTATTAATTTAATAAATTTATTTTAATTAAGTTATTTTTTATAAATTTTATTTAAAAATTAACCCATGATGACAGACTTTGAGTATAAGGATTGGACTTGAATGCTTGTAATAGGTCACCATCAAGTCTCTCAACCCCAATTTTATTTTCATCATATTGTTGTTTTCCACGAATTTGTCCATATTGTTCCTTTCCAGCAGGCATTTGAGAAATAGTAGAAGCATTTGGCACCCACATACGTGGATTATCACGGTCTGTATCAATTCGCGCAATATTTACGTTCATTTGTTGATTATAAATTTGCGTATTACCTTGTGGAGTATAACTAGGTTGCGTACCTTCTAATTTACTATTATTATTTTGACGATAAGCAGCATCCACAATTACTTCACCCTGTCTTGTTGCACCATTTCCGCCAACATTGCCAATATATCCAGTTGTGGTGGTATCACGCTGATTCGCAACTGCTTGTTGATTATGTAATACATATCCAACACTGGCTTGATTTCCAATATAAGCATTTGGACTATATAATGTTGTTTCTTTCATTGTTGTAGCAGGAGCATCTGGAGCAAGAACATAATTCTGTTTTACATTAGAACCTGCGTCACCATAAATACGTATATTAGGACCATATTCTTCTTTTCTAGTAGGACGAAAAGCATCCATTATAGGCGCAATAACAGCTCCTATAGCATTACTAAATGAACTACGATATGTATCTGGTTGTCTCATAGTTGACCTATTATTTTCATAATTTGTATGACTTCTAATCATATTATCATTATTACTTGGACCACGACCCATAGCACTAGAAGCAGGAACATCAGTAACATCTAATTCTACTCTTTTTGGCGTAGTATATGTTGTAGGAACATAACTAGCATTTTTCTCTCCTCCAGCAACTCCAGCATAAGCTTGCGTAGTTACATTTCTAGAGGTAGCATGAACTTCTTGAAGCGGACGTAATGCTTGTCCTTTTTCTTGCCCAGTGGTAGTTAACCAACGATCTTGACTATTAATAAAAAATGTATCAGGACGATATTTTTCCACTTTTCCAAGTATTCCTACATTTTGAACATAAGCGCGAGAAGGCCCTTGATGATTTTCTAATGAATATTCTAATTTTGGATTTGTTGATACACGCATTTCATCTACAGTTTTAGGTAACCAAGCATCACGGTCTTCCATACCTGAATTATATCCACCACTACCTTTGGTTCCATATCCTTGACCTAATCCTGGACCTACATATTCTGACTCAAATGGTTTTACATTATTGCTTTTCATACCTGGATTCACACGAGATTGATAAAAATCGCTCATATTTGGTGCTCCATTAGCAAATTGCATATTTTGTTGTGGTTTAAATAAAGGCGCTTGTTCTATTTTTTTAATTACTTGAGACCCATTTCCAACCATATTATCTAAAAATGTTTCAGCCATATTTACACCATATACCTGTCCTTTAATTTTACCTCCATAAAAAGGAACCATATTATTATGTTTGAATTCCTTTGAATCTAAATAATTCCCAGTGAGAGAATAAATTTCTGGAATATTTTGTCCAACTTTAACTCCTGCGTTTTGTTGTCTTTCATAAGAATTTTGATCAAAATATTTATCTGTTGCTACATTTGGATTATGATATTTTTGTACTGTATCAGTTAATTCATTGATATTACTAACAGGATAGTTTTGTGGAGGAGTATTAGTATTTGGTAAATAATTTTGTTTTTTCCCCATATTTGTAAATTCTTCTTGCTGTATTGTTTTTAATCCTTTTTCTAATCGTTTAGATTGTGCATAACTACTATTTGATGGTGTTTGATTTGATGCTACATACATTCCTCCTAATGCTATAAGCGGTATGGCAAATTCCATTATTATATATAGAGTATAATAAAATATTATATGATACTTTATATAATTATATTATTGACAATTTATTTACTTTTATTTTACTTTTATATTTACTTTTATATTTTTGAACACGATGACGTTTCAGCACAAGTAGTATTATATATGCTTCCTTTACTATTATTCATCATATTTGTTGGCAGTGGCGTATAATCATTGGATAAATTAACTGGAAATTTTGCCACGAAATAATCTTTTTCTAAAATGCGAGTATTTAAATTATTTTGAAAAGACATACATGTATTTTCCTGTGGATTTAATGGCGGATAATACCAATCAACTTGTTCATGATCGCGTGCTGTCCATGCTGGCATAATTGTTCTAGATTGTTCTGTTGTTAAATTAGAATTAACAGGATATTGTATTGCTTGCGACTTAAAATCAAACCGTTGATACTCGTCTTTTCCTAAACAATCTCTATTTAATGGTCTATTTACACCAAACAATTCACTTTCTAAATTAGTTGAATTCGTTCTTAAATTTCCACCCCATTTTTGAATAATAATTTGTGGATCTGCCATATAAGCTGGATGTTCACCATTGCCTGGCATATTCATTATATATCTACCTTGATCTGTCATCTGTTGTAACTTTTTAGATATTCTACATGGGTCGCTACTAAATCGCGTTTCTGCCATTTATAATAAATAAATAGTTTATTTTATAATATTTAATAATATTTAATAAATTAAATACTTAAAATTATTATTTATTTATTTTTAATAATATGGAGATAACAATTACTGAAAATAAAAAAAACCCAACATTATGTCTAAACATGATTGTAAAAAATGAAAGTAAAATTATTACACGTTTATTTGACTCTGTTTTAACAATTATTGATAGTTATTGTATTTGCGATACTGGTTCTACAGATAATACTAAAGAATTAATTACTGAATATTTTGAAAGTAAATGTATTCCTGGAAAAATTGTAGAAGAACCATTTATTGATTTCGCACATAATCGTAATTTTTCGCTCCAAAGTTGTTTTGGTATGTCAGATTATATTTTATTATTAGATGCTGATATGGTATTGGAAGTTAAACCCAATTTTAATAAATCAATATTAAATTGTGCCGATTCTTTTTTAATATTACAAGGAAATGAAAATTTTTATTATAATAATATGCGAATTGTTAGAAATAATGGATTATATTTATATATGGGAGTAACGCATGAATATATTTCAACGCCACCTAATCATACTTCATGTAATATAGATAAAAATACATTATTTATTAATGATATTGGTGATGGAGGAGCAAAATCAGATAAATTTGAAAGAGATGTAAGATTACTAAAAAAAGGTATTGAGGATGGACCTGCATTAGCAGATAGGTATCATTTTTATTTAGCAAATAGTTATTTTGATTCTAATAAAAATGAAGAAGCAATTGAAATATATAAAAAAAGAATAGAAATTGGTGGATGGGACCAAGAAGTTTGGTATAGCTATTATAAAATGGGCAAGGCATATAAAAATATTGGGCAAATAGAAAAAGCTATTAGTACATGGTTAGATGGGTATCAATTATTGCCAAAACGTATTGAAAATTTATATGAAATTATTCAATATTATAGGGTTGAAAATAAATGTAAATTAGCTTATCAATTTTATAAAATGGCAAAAGAATCATTAGAAAAAGCAACTGATAAAGATACTTATTTATTTTTAAACAATGACATTTATACTTACAAATTAGATTATGAATATTCAATAATATCTTGTTATTTAGGTATTCATAATATTAATGATGCTTTAATAAATATATTTAATAATTGTATTGATGACCATATAATGAATAATACTCTTTCAAATATGAAATTTTATAAGGATATTTTAAAACCTATTGTAAAATTAGACTTTAATACATCATTTGAACACATAATAGGAGATAAATCTATAAAATTGAATTCTTCATCCTCTTGTATTATACCTAATAATAATAAAAATGGTTATATTGTTAATATGAGGTTAGTTAATTATAATATTGATGATAAAGGTTATTATCATGATTGTAATGATCATATTATTACTATTAATAAGTATTTTGAATTATCTAAAGATTTTAAAGTATTAAATGAAAAATTAATTGATTCTATTTTTGATAATAGACGATATATTGGAATTGAAGATGTCCGCATTTGTAATAATAATAATAACAATGAATTAATTTTTTTAGGTACAGGATTACATAAAAATGGAAATATTGGTATATGTTCTGGTAAATATGATAAAGATAAACAATTTTTAGAACCATTTGAAGTAAAGCCTAGTTTTTCAAATTCTAATTGTGAAAAAAATTGGGTTTTTACAAATTATGAGAATGAAGTTCATATTATTTATAGTTGGTTTCCTATGAAAATTTGTAAATTAAATAATAATATTCTTGATTTAATTAAAACAGAAGCAAATTTGCCCAGAATTTTTAAACATATGCGTGGTTCAACAAATGGATGCGAGTTTAATAATGAAATATGGTTTATTACACATATTGTTTCCTATGAACAACCACGGCATTATTATCACGCCTTTGTTGTTTTTGATAAATCTATGAAATTATTACGATATTCTGCTCCTTTTAAATTTGAAGGAGAATGTATTGAATATTGTGTTGGATTAGTCGTGGAAGATAATCGTGTAATTGTTCCATATAGCACATGGGATAGAACAACTATGATTGCTGTATACGATAAAAAATATATTGATTCTATGATTAAATATGAACATAAATAAGTATTTTTATAATATTTTTATAATTTAATTAATTTAATTTATAAAATAAATTCTCTAAAATAAATTTTCCAAGTTATCAATATATAATCAATTAATTTTAACGTCTGATTGTTCTGACAATTTTTTAAAATTACTAATTAATTGGTATATTGACACGCCATTTGGCATTTTAATATTTGTATTAGCTTTATTTGCTATTAATAATGTAATAATACTTAACATTTTATTTTTTGTTATTGTATTATTTTCCATACAGGCTACCAAATAAATATTAATTGGGACAAATAAAGCAAATACAAATTCGTCATCTGTATCTTGTATTACTTTATTAATATCTGTGCCATTTTGAATTAAACACAAAATTAATGCAATAATAGTATGTAATGGTTCCGATTGTCTATACATTAAAATATGTATTAAAGGCGTCACTTGTAAATCTCCATATACTTGATTTAGTCTAACAATTAATTGTTTAATAGCATGAGTCAAAATATGTTCATTGCCGGTATTTAATATTTCCATAATTGTTTCTTCTCTTTCAGATTCCATTTCTTGATTATTTAATTTAACATTAGTTATATAATAAAACTTTAATTTTTTATTATATAAATATTAAATATTAAATAATAAATGATAAATGATAAATGATAAAATATTAACTATTTATGGACAAGGAAATGGTCTGTTTTTTTCAATCACTAATGGTAATGGCATTATTGTTGGTTTATTTTCATAAATATTTACCGTTTCTAAAGTTTTAAATTCCGGAACAAGCGGTGCTTCTGGTTTTACCAAATTTGTTGAATTAATACCAAATAAAAAAGATTCAATTTGAACTGGATTGTATGATAATTTATTATATGATATTTGTCCAGGCATAAGACCATTCCCTGGTAACATGGTATTATATGCCTCACCATATTGAGAGTATTTATATAGATTATATTGTTCATTTTCTCTATATTGCTTCTGTTCTAAAGCATAGTTTCCTGGTGTATTTATATTTCGTGTAGACGCCATTATATTATGCTTATATATTATTTTTATTTTTATTTATTTCATTTATCTTTATGAAATAAATTTTATATTTACATTTATATTTTTTACAGCAAACTATTTGTTACTTGTATAAGAGCATTAATATTTTCTTCTTTTATAATTCCTTTATTTAATAAATCACATAAACATAAATGAAATATATGAAAATAATCATATGAAAATAGAATTATAAATCCAGTTTTAATATCTTCTGATAACATAAGTGATGCGGTTTTTGTCATTATTTCATTAAATATTTGTAAATAATTATTATTTAATTTAGTTTCTTCAAAAATAAATAAAGTATTATACAATTCTTCCATTTTATTATTTAAATTAGTTTCATCAAAACTTTTAGACTCTTCTAAATTGAACGCTGTTAACAATTCTTGTTGATATAATATATTTGACATATCCAACAATTCTTCGTTTGTTTCTTCTTCATGTAAATTTGGATTATCTATAAATAGTCGTTTAGATATAGGATTCATTTGTGATATTGTTTTGTCATAAAAAACATAAGTACAAAGAAATGTAGAATTATATAAGTTATCCATATTATTTATGTTGAGTTTGTTTCTTTAAATTGTTTGATGAAATAATTATTTGATTGATTTTACAATAAAATAATTATTTTTATATTTTATATTTTTTGAAAAAAATTACATATAGGTATCATTGCTATGATTAATATTTTCTCTGTCGCGTGTTAATTCACGTGATGGAACGCCTCCACGAATCCATCCTTCTGAAGCCACACTTTCAACGCAATAAGCAGGATTTGTCACACGATCTTTAATATCAGATAGCAAAGGCGTAGTTGAATAGTTCAAATAACTTTTTTCTGGAAGACGAGTAACAGACCGTTTATTAGTTATAAATTCACCTTGTTGCATTTGCGATTCTAAAATAGGATCAACAGACCCTCTGCCTAAATAAGGAACTGTGGCAAAAGGTCGTTGAAATAAATCAATTTTACATCTAGGATGTGTTACTAAACCTCCTAACATTAATTTAGAGGAAGCATCTACCACACAACCACCAGAACCAACACTACTTGGACCATTATACATAATTCCAGGTTGAGATGTTGCTAATTCTATTGGTTTTTTCATTGTACAATCGCTAGCAAAATAATTCTGTAAATTATAATTACATGCTTGGATATTTTGAATTGTTTCTTGATCTTGATAACAACTATCTGAACCAATTCTACTCATATTATCAAATGTAAAGTTAGTAACAAAAGCCATTTATATATAATACTTTTATTTTTTTACTAAAATATTAATTAAATCTTAATTAAATTATTAAGTAAATTATTAAATAAATTAAGATTTAATTGTTGAATATCATCAATAATTTAATACAAAGTATATCTCGGATTGTCTTGAACACGCGCGATAGCTCCATTAATGCCAGATTCCTTACCTGATATCATGCCAGAATATAAATATTGTGAAAATGCCCCTTGGTCATTCGCTACTCTGGTATTAGCAGTTGAATAAAAATTTCGGTTTGATTGATCTAAATAAAATTTTTCTCCTAAATCGCCAAACAATTGTTTATTGGTACCCTTAATGCCTGGATTCAATTTCTGCACCATTTTTTTTGTAGAACTTGTAATATCTTCATAAACATCTGGATTAAAAGATGGTGGTGCTGCTTTTCTATCAGGATTATCCATAATGTCAGTTAACAACACATTAGCAAAAGGATTTTTATTAGTATTTGGTTCAAAATCGGATTTTAAAAATTCTTCTAATGTTTCTGGATTCACAATTGTTTTACTAGTTTGAGTTGGAGAAGAAGTAATCACTTCACTAAATCCTTCCTGATTTTGAAACATTTCTTTCGTTACTTTTTGTTTACGTGTTTTAAATAATACCAAAATAATAAAAATAGTAATTATTCCTATAATCAATAATTTAAATGATGCTGTAAAAATAAATCCTAAAACTGTTAGTAATATAATTAATCTTGTAATAGCATTTAATTTCTGTTCATAAGTCATTTTGGGCATAGGATAAAGCTCACTTATGTAATCTTTATTTAATAGTATTGATGGATCATTATACCAAAATGGAATAGATTTTGTCATTATATATATACTCTTACTTAATTTTTTTTATTTTTTTCCTTTCTTTTTTCCCTTCTTTTTTTGTTCAGAATTTTCTGAAGATTGGGATTTTTCTTTTTTATTATTATTGGTTGCGCCATTAATAAAAGCAATTAATTCATCATCACTCATTACACTTTGAGGACTAGGAATAGGTTGACTATTTAATTTCATTTTTTCAGATAATTCGGCAGCAATTTTTTGTGCGTTTTTCATTTCTGCTCTTTGCTTTAATCGTTCCTTCATTTTTGCGTTTTTATCTAAACGGTCAAATTGTTGTTGCATAGCATTTACATCTACTTTGGCATTTTTACCTAAATTGGGCATTCCAGGCATATTTGCCATTCCACCCATGCCCATCTTCTTTAATAAGTCTTGAATGTTATCTAATCCTGGCATATTTTTCATTTTATTCATCATTTCAGTAGCTTCTGAATACAATTCATTTTCTTTAATGTCTCCAGATTTAATTCTAGCATCCAATTTCTCTCCTACATTTTTTACTAAACTCATTAATTTTCCAGGATTCTTAAATAAATTCTGAAATACACCTTTCGCATCTGTAATATTTTCCATATCTATATTTAAATCTTCGGCCGTTTCTTCAGCAATTTCCTTTGCTAAAATGCCTAATTTGCCACCTAACATACTTGATATATGGTCTTGTACTTGTTCTGCGTTTGGTAAATTATTCATATTAATATTGTTAAATGGATTTTCCATATTTTCTCTTGTTGCGTTCTCATTACTTTCGTTATTATTACTACTCTCGTTGCTCTCGCCATTAAATATATTCTGCATCTTTTCTAATGTTTCTTCTAATTTGCCTTTAAAATCATCTTCATTAATTGACTCAAATAACTTTGCAGTATCTCCAAACGCATCTTTATTGTCCATTGAGCCCACTAATGATAACAAAATTAATTGTAAATATTTCCAAATAGTTTCACGTGTTTTTTCACTAATATCACATTTAAATAAATATTTAAAACTAATTCCAGGTAAAAATTCGGTATTTACAGTTGATGTATCTGAAAACATATCTATATTCTGATACAATATGTCAAAAAATCTTTCAGGAAAAACAGTAAGACAATGTTTAAAAATTAATTTCATTTTTTCATCTTGTTTTCTTTCCATAAATTCAGACATTTTTTTTACTTCCCACCATTTTAAAATAAATGCTTCATATTCAGGAAAAGTAACAACGACATCTGAAATAAAATCCTTTATTATTTTTTGAAATTCTTCAGGAATGTCTTCATTTATTTTTGCGGACATATTATATGATTTGATATAAAAAAACTTTTAAATCAAAAACTAAAATTAATATATATTTTTTATACTTTCAAGATATTATTAAACAATATACACCATTGAAGATTTAAAATAGGACAAACCCACAAAAAAATAAAAAAAATTTGCCTATTTTAAGGCGTGTAAATTTTAGTTTTGGAAATTATTCTAAAAAACAGAAAGGTTATTTATAAATTGTTAACATTTTTTTTTCATTTGAATAAGAAGAATTATATTCTAAAATGTAGGAACTTCTATTCTTGTCATCATGAATAATAAATGGCCCTAATGTATTTTTCATTGTTTTATAAATTGAATTTTGATTATTTTTATTAAACCGTGATTCCGGATAAGGAGATTCCTTTATTTTATTATAATTTATTTCAATATATCCTTTATTGTATTTACTTACTATTCTATAATCTCCATTTGTTAAACCAATTGATTCTCCATTTTCGACTGTATACATTGTAAATGTATTGTCTGAATTATAATAGATTTTATATACTCGATTTGGACTACTTAAACTATTATGGATTGATAATTTTCCAATTAGTTTATTGCCTAATTCAGTTTTATCTAAATATTTGCCATTTGAAATATAATAATTTGTAAAATTATTAACAAAAAATATTGATAAAATTACTAATATTATTAAAATTATTAAAATTAGTAAAAAATTATAGTTTTTTAACATATATATACTTAATATATTATTTTACAGCGGAAAATAATTTTAAACTTGTTTACCTTTTTTGGTAATTTGCAAAATAATTTTGATTTTTACTGGAAAAATTTGAGATTTTACATATGCTAGCGAAGAATTTCTAAAAAATATTAAAATTTTACTTTATGTTGGTTTGGCAAAAAATAGCTTTACGCTTTAAATTATTTTTTGAAACAACTTAAAGTTGTCCCATGTTTAAATCTTTAAGGGTGTAAATAGAAAATTTATTTATTTTTTGATAAATCTATTATATAATCACATTTTTTAACTTCAAAATTATTTATATTCATACATTCTAAATATTTATTTAATAAATCTTCTTTATCATTATATAAATTTTTTTTATTATTACCAGTATTATTACCAGTATTATTATCAGTATTGTTTTTTTTAATAATATTTTTTTTCATATTATTATAAAAGTATTATAATAATTCCAAATTTACTAATTCATCTTGAGTATTTACGCCACTGATATATTTATTATTTGATTCATTAATTTGAAATGTATGTATAATTAATTTTGTTTCATCTTTTATTATTTTTACAATATCCGTTAAATAAAATTCATTTTGTATATTTTTATTATCTATTTTTGGAATAAATTGTAATAGTATTTCTGATTGAAAAAAATATAATCCTGAATTTATTATTTGTATTTTACGTTCATCTTCAGAACAATCTTTTTCTTCTATTATTTTTATAAAAATATTATCTTTTATATAAATTCTTCCATAACTAGTTGGGTCTTTAAATTTTGATGTTAATATATTTATTTTTGTATTGTTAATATAACTATTATTAATAAATTGCTGTAAAATATCTACTGTAATAAGAGGCATATCTCCATTTAATATTAATATATTTTCTGAATTATTATATTCGGTTAAACAACATTTAATAGCATCTCCTGTACCTAAAGGGTTTTTTTGTAAAACAAATATTAAATCATAAATATATGAATATTTTTTTATAGTCTCTATAATAAGATCATTATATTTACCTGTTACTATTATTATTTTTATAGGAGATAATAATCTAACAGTATTAATTATATGAATCAACATAGGTTTACCTTTAATTAAATGTAATACTTTGGGTATATTAGAATTCATTCGTTTTCCTTCTCCTGCTGCTAAAATAGTAATTATTAAAGGATTCATAATTAATATAAAAATATAAATTAATTATGTAGGTTTATCTCGCACAATATCATAATATCATAATATCAAAATATCAATGTGTAAATGTGTAAATTTACATTGAAGAATAAATTGTTGATAATTTTGTTAAATTTTGAATATATTTCATTGTTTTTGCTTGATCATCCGGTTTCATTGATTTAATTGGTTTTCTTAAACGATCAATCACTTCAACTATTTTTGAAGAATTTTCTGCTTTTACTAAATCAGTAGAATAATCCTTATTAATAAAAAAATCAATATTTCCAGCATCTATTTGATCTTTATATTTACTAACAACATAACTATTCCAAATTTGAATTATTAATCTTGGATTTGCCTTTCTAATCATTAATGCTGAGTTTTTTGACGATAAAATATCAGGATCTTCTGGAAATACTGTAATAATATCATTCAAAAATTCAATAAAATGATCATTAAAAGCGGTTAAAATAGTTGAGCCTGATGCCATTAATTATATATTTATGTAAAACATTTTATTTTTAAGTTATTAACAAATATAATATATTTTATTTATTATTTTGTCATCTATCTTTTCATAGATAATGATGTTAAATCTTGTTCTCTCTGTTTCTGTAATTGTTCTAATGTTAATCCTTCAGGAATTTTACTTTGTTTATAATCTTGCTCGTCCTTTGGTGTGTTAATTTGGTCATTTTCATTTAATCCAAAATAGCTATGCATTTGCCTTAATCCTCCACCACCAGTTGCGTTTAAATCTTCAGCATTTTGATCCAAAAAACTAAAATTATCAGAAACTATGCCTCCAAATCCAGAATCTCCTAAAGTAAATGCCATCGGTTCCATATTATTAAAAGTGGCTTGTTTTGTAACAGCTTCTTGTCTTGGTTTTAAATGATTATTAATATCATTACCATAAAGAACATTATAGTTTTGATTTAATAATAGTAAAGCAGGAACTTTTGTTATATTTTCTGGCATAATTATTTTTTGACCATTCTCTAAAATAATATAAATTTTGCCATCTTTTTCTTTTGTTCTTTTGTCAATACATATAAAATGTAGGTCTTTGTTTACTTGCGTTTTTGAAAGTGACTGTAAAAGTTTTTTTGAATGTTCGCAAAAATTTGAATAATATAAGATTGAACCCATTATTTTACAATAAGCTAATTTGAATAATATTTTAACTTATTTTATAATTTATATTTTTTTATTTATGAATTATTATTAAAATTGATTAAAATAATATTAAATATATTAAATATATAACTACAATGAACCCACGTATTCAAGACGTTAAAGAAAATGGACAAATTCTTACATTTACCTTAAGTGGCATAAACGTAAGCTTGGCAAATGCTATTCGCAGAACACTATTATCAAATATTCCAACAGTCGTATTTAGAACAACGCCTTATGAAGAAAATAAATCTACTTTTATTAAAAATACTAGTAGACAAAATAATGAAATTTTAAAACAGCGATTGAGTTGTGTTCCTATTCATATTACAGATTTAAGTATGCCATTAGAAAATTACATATTAGAAGTAAATGTTGAAAATTTAACAGATACTGTTCAATTTGTTACTACAGAAGACTTTAAAATTAAGAATATTAAAACAGGGGAATTTTTATCAGAAAAAGATAACAAAGCCATATTTCCACCGAATGATTATAATTATTATATTGATTTTGCTAGATTAAGACCTAAAATTTCGGATGAAATACCTGGCGAAGCACTTTATTTTACTTGTGAATTTTCCATTGGAACTTCTAAAGAAAATGCTATGTTTAATTGCGTATCAACATGTTCTTATGGATTTACTATTGATGAAGAAAATGTAGAGTTAGAACTTAAAAGAAAAGTAAAACAATGGAAAGATGATGGATTTGATAAAGACAAAATTGATTTTGAATCTAAAAATTGGAAATTATTAGAAGGACAACGAATTGTTAAACAAAATAGTTTTGATTTTATTCTTGAAACTGTAGGCGTATTTACAAATCAAGCATTAATGACAACTGCTTGCTCTATATTAATTGCGAAGTTAACTGAAATGGAAAATTTAATTGATAAAGATGAACTAAAAATTATAGATTCTTTAAATACAATGGAATTTTCGCATGATATTATTTTAGAAAATGAAGATTACACTATTGGAAAAGTAATTGAATATATGATGTATTCAAAATTCTTTGAAGGATTAAAAACACTTACTTTTTGCGGATTTAAAAAGATGCATCCCCATGATTTAGATAGTATTGTTCGCGTAGCCTATAAAGAACTGACCGATATTACAACAATAAAACAAAATTTGAAATCTTGTATTAGAGATGCTGTAATTGTTTATGAAAAAATCGCTGAAAAGTTCTAAAGCATTTAACAAAGCATTTAATAAAACATTTAATAAACATTGAATAAAGCATTTAATAAATTATATTATTTATAAAGTATTAAATAATAAATATATGATAAAAATTTCTACTATAAATATAGGATAATGTCAACTTCACCAAAATCTAATGAAAGTCTTCAAGAAAATGAAGAAACTCAAAAAAAAGAACCACAACAAAATATAGTTTCATTACAATTAGGCGATGTAATCAAAATAGAAGATCCTACTAATGATATATTGAATAATAATACCTTTATCATTGATTACATTGATAAAAATATAATTAAATTAGTAAATGTAGACGATTTAAGTGCTATTCAACTTAGAATAAATGAAGAAGGTATTATTGCCGCTGGTACTATAACTACTATTGATTTAATTTATAGAAATGTAGAAGAAGGATACGCACGACAAAATAATTTATTACCTGGTACATGGATTAATATTTTTTTTGGCGGCGATACTCCTGTTGTTATTACTGGTGAAATTACAAATTTAGAAGAAGATATGATTGAAATTAAAGTTTTTCCTGATAATGATGTTTTATATATTAATTTTGGTTATAAAGGAATTCCTGAAGATTTACCCATTGATACTATTGAAATTAGAAAAGCCCCAGAGAAAAAATATGAAAGTGCTGAAACTGCTGAACCTGCTCCTTTAGTAATATCTAAAGAAACTCCAGAAGAAGAATCCTTTGGCCCTGAATTAGAAGAAGAATATTTTGAACCTGGTAAAGTTTTTATTCCTCCTAATGAAGTAAAAAATCAATTAAAGGAATTTATTATTCGCGCCGATGAAATACATTTTGGAAGAGAATTAGGTCCTATTACTCAATTTGTTGACGTAGATACTTCACAACAACGATTTACTATTGAAACTCAAACGAATGAATTATTAGATGAATTACTTTCCAGAGTTCCTAATCCTCAACGAACTACTAGAGTTTTAAATAATATTCATATCATGATTGAACGATTCAAACAATTACGCGAAAATTTTTCAGATTTTGATAATTATGGTAATGTAGAAAATCCTACTATTAAAGGATATGATTGGAAACCACTTTCTAATGAACTTAGAAATCCAAAAATTCTACTCTACTGGATATTGCCGGTTGTTAAAAATATTAAAAAAGTATATAATATCAGCACTAAAGAAGACACAACTTATCCAGATATTGTGCCTTTTATTACATCAGAAGATTTGGTAAATATAAAAGGTGTAATGGATTCTTATGATAATGATAATGTTCCTATAGAACAAAATAAATATATTAATATGGTGAATGAATTAAATCCTTATTTTACACCATTTACAGACACCGATCCAGAAACAAACAATGATGTTATAAGTAGTTTTAATGTAGAATGTGATTTAAATACAATTATTGATAGTCTTGGTGATTTTTATTCATCTATCGCTCAAAATGATGCTATCAAAACTAGAAAATTTGTCATGACAAAATATAATACAGGATTAACTCGTTTGGAAACAACACAATTAACCGGTAGTAAAATGATTGCACATCGTGTTAAATTAACACCATCAGATACTTTAGAAATTAAATCTATTATTACTTTACCAGAACCAACAATTCGTTTTTCTAATATTAATTTGCCTGGAACAAATATTCTTTATAAATCAAATTTAAACAATGTTTTTTTAAATTATTGGCAAATGTTGAAACAAAAAACAAATGTTCAACCTGTTATGATTGATGATATAGAAAAAGAATTAGAATTTAATGAAGAAAATTATGTTAATAATATTAAATCATATAATTTAGAATTTAAAGAAGAATATAAAACATTAAATGATAAGCTTCTTTATAAAAAATATTTAGATGTCATTGTTCCCAAAACACGTGTGCTTTTTAATTTAATGAAAAAATATATTACTGGTAAATTATCTATTGTTGATATTGTTACTTATTTAGAACCATTTCTTGTATACACAGATGATTTAACTTATATGCAATTTAAAGAAATCAACACATTTTTAGAAATTAAAATAACAGATTATAATAAAAATTTTGTTGATAAAGGAAAAAGTTTTAATACGTTAAAAAGGTCTTTTGAGAGATTAACTAATAAACCTAGTAATAATACTATTTTTGGAACATTACAAGACCATAATATGAAACAAGATATATTGGTAGATGGTTATGATATTAGTAATTCAATAGATACTACTAATTCAGAAGTCTTAACAACTATTACAGAAACAGATTATGGTAATCTATTTTATAATGCTTTGTCCTTAGAAAACATAAATTTAATGTTACCAAATGATGTGTCCGCATTATTAGAAGAACAAAAAGATTTATTAGATACGCAAGTAACTAACGCGGAAGAAAAAAATAAATGTGTAGTATTTGTTATTGCAAAACAATATTCCAATGTTGCCGATTTAAATGAAGATAATGGAAAAACGATTTATTTTGATAGAAAATATGATAATACGCCTTATAGCATTCTAGATGATTATGAAAAAGAACAAATTAAAATGTCTCCTGAAGAATTTAATGAATTTCTTGTTAAAAAACTTAGATCCAAATATAAGTATGGGGAAGAAGATGCTGGATATATGGCAGATACATTAATTAATGGTATGAAACAAGTAGTTGATGGAAATATTGCTATTTTATTTGTAAATGAAGAAAGTAAAATCAATTATTATCGTCGTGACAATAATCGTTGGGAATTAGATGAAAATGTGAAAGATGATACGTTTAATGCGAATAATCAGAGTATGTTATGTAATTTTCAGCAAGGATGTATTGAGGTTCAGCAACGATTCGGTTCTCAATTTGATTCACAATTTAATTCTAAATGCGAGTCATATGACTTAAATAAAAAAGAAATAAAACAAAAAGCCATTAAAGAAATTATGGATGAATTTGATAAAAATTATAGAATATCCAAAGAAGAATTGGAAATTAGAATAAATAGACAATTTGATTATTATAAAAGCATTATTGATAAACTAAAAATGATAAAACATAAAGATACTTATAAATATAATGATTATCAATATGAGCTAGGTGCTATTTCAGAAGAATCATCTTTGGCTCATTCTGAAGAATTAGTAGTTTCCCCTTATTTAAAATTGAGAGATATTATATTAGGTCAAGCAGATTTTATACAAAAACAAAGTAATATTGTTCGTTTTGCCACACGTTTTACTAGAGAAGCTACTGAATTAGAAGATGAACATTGGACATATTGTATTGAAACGAATACTAAATTATTACCGGCTTTCATGTATATATTATCATCTCAATTTGTTGAAGACCCTAACTATTACATAGAAAAATTGGATGAAATTAAAAAAATAAATGGAGCAATAAGTGATGATGGCGATTCATGGGTTGATAAATTTAGTGGATATGTGATTTGTAAAATAGATGCTGATGTAGATGAAGGTTACGAAGAAGGATTTCGTGTTTCTACTCGTGCTATAATGGAACAAGACGCAGGAGATGCATTGTTAAATGCTGTCAATAAAAAACAAATAGAATTTCAAAATGTAGAAGCACAAATGGCGTATAATGTTATTTATACAATGGCAGAAAATATGGGAATTAATATTCAAGACCAAAGAGAATTTATGATAAAAATATTCAGTAATATGCTTACAATTGCTTTACCTTCTGAAGCTCAATATAAATTAAAAGCAGAAGAACTTTCCAAGAAAGGAAAAACTGTTCCTGATTATAAAAAAGTGTATAATGTTACTATTCTTTATTTGGCATTAGGTGCTTTATTAATTGGAATACAAACAAGTATTCCTTCTATTAAAACGCGAAAAACATTTCCTGGATGTGTGCGTTCTTTTATAGGATTTCCATTTGATGGACTCGGAGATTTATCTGCTTTAAATTATATTAGTTGTATTGCTTATAAAATACGTAAATCTGGTGATGACCCATGGTCTGGGTTTTCCGGAGTAAAAGAAACCGTTGTAACAACTAAATTAAAAGAAACAATAGAAACATATTATTTAAATAATGCGGATGTTATACAGAAGTTTAATGAAAAAACAGATTATTTATTATCCAATCCAGTAGATGATATTCCTGCGGAACATGATTTAAGTAAATGGTTGAATTTTTTACCACCTTTAGTTATTATAAAAATAAAAAATCTAGAAAATATTTCTGACCAATTAAAAACCGCTTTTTTAAAAGATATGAAAACAGGTTCACGAGAACAACGAGAGAAATCATTAATTGTTGAATCAAAAATCATTTTTTTCTCATTAGCAATTCAAGAAAGAATACAGAAAATTATCTCAAAAAAACAATTGATATTAGCGAATTCCTCTAATGAACCTTTTTTAGAAAATGCTTGTTGTAATCATGAATCTCGTTCAGAAGTTACTACTTTACAATATTTTGAAAAAGAAGATAGTGATATTACGCAATTTAATTATATTGTACGTCAATTATCAGACCTTATTTATGATATTGTTAGCATTGTTAAAGCTCCTTATTTGTTTTCGCGAGAGAATACTAAAAATATATATCCTTCATTAAGTGATGAATTTAGTGAAGAAACGATTTATAGAGCCTTTATTACATTTTGCCGTTTCAATTCATTAGCTTCATTAAACGAAGAATTAATTGCTATTTGTACTGATAAACCGAATTATTTAAATATTGCTGATTCTATTAGTGATAAAATAAAAAAATTAAAACAAGATGGTCGTATTTATAATAATGATGCCATGTTACGTTTACTACAAATAGTTGGTCGTCAAAATATTGTCCATTTATCTTTTATTAATGAAAAGAGTACTACGCCTATTCAAAAAGTGCGCAATATTTTAGAACATATTACAGATTCAGATGAAGAAGTAATACCTGCTTCACTCGTTCAAAACATTGCCAATATATTGGATACTTATGATATTGCTGTACAAGAAGATACCGATGAAATGAGGTCATTAAAGAACTATCTTGGACGTTCTAATATTGAAATGAAAAGAGAAATTTTTGAATTTTTGGGGAAATATGGAAAATTAACAAAGAGAGAAAAAGCAAAGACTAAAGATATTATTGATAAATTAATGGTATGGGAAGATTTGGGAACTGATATGAATGAACGTTCTATTTCTGACGACGCAATGTATAATGCTATTGAATTTATTAAATCATACTTACAAAATATAGTAAAAATATTTCCAAATATTATTTTAAATTCTGTAAATTATCAAGACATTCCTATTCCCAAATATTTGGGACTTTCTACAAAACATGCGAATGATGTTAAATTAATTGTAAGTAAATATTATTCTAGTTTAAATGCGTTTTATAAAAATAAAACACTTATTAATGTGCTTAATACTATTGAACCTAGATGTGCGAATTTATTAATGTTAGCTAATAATACACCTTCTTTTACAGATATTAAATATAAAGGAGCGACTAATCATTCTATATTTGATAGAAAAACCAGTTTATTATTGTTTGAGAATTATTTTTTAGAAACTGTAAAAGAATATATTAATTTATCTAGTGATGAAAGTATGTTGGTGAGAGAAATGCGTAGTTCAGTAGAAAATGAAGAAGAAATTGAAGCGAGAACAGTTGAATCTATGGAAGATATAGTACAACGATTAGATATGGGTACTATGGAACAAATACAAGTTGGAAATATAAAAGATTTAAAAGAAAAAACTGCTGAATTATTATTAAGCTATTTGAACATTATGAATGAACACAAAAATACAATTGATTTATCATATGATAGAATTATGGATTTAGTATTTAAAACAAGAGAGCGAGAGAAGGATACATTTACAGATAGATTACAAGCAAAATCAGATGAAGAACGTCAAATTGATACCATATTGAAAATAAATAAGTTAGGTGTATGGAGTAAGGGATTACAAAAAGGATTAACGAGTTATGTGAAAGATACATATGATGATGAACGTGAATATATGGAACAACTTGGCGAAGTAGAAAGAAAAGTAATGAGAAATAAAAATGTTAATGATAGAAATGTAGATCAATATATGGATGATATATTGGAAGAACAAGAAGCAACAGATTTTATTGATAGAGAGGAAAACGATATAGCATTTTTAACAGAGAATTATATGGATGGCGATTATCAAGGAGAAAATGAAGAAGATTATGGTGATTACAATTAAAAAATATAAAAATGTAAAGAAGAAATTTCTACTTTAATTATATAATGAATAAAAAAGATTCACTATATAATTTAGGTTTTTGTTACAATGAAACAATTGCTTGTTTTTGTATTTGGATATGTTATTTCTTAACATGTGGCGGACATTGTTGTATGTCGTGTTTTGAAAGTCCGAAAGAAGATGAAGAAGTAATTGAACTCAATAATATATAAATTATAAATTTTAATTTACTTTCTAGATTTCCTAGATTTTCTGGATTTTTTAGATTTTCTGGATTTCTTGGATTTTTTAGATTTCTTAGATTTCTTAAATCTTTTGGAATGTCTATGTTTTCTACTACGACCACCAGTTCTAATATCTAAATTTCCAAAAAGTTCATCTAATTCGGTATCATTTAATCCACCATTATCATCTCCTTCATCATAACCATTAACAACTGCTCTTCCTTCAGGCACAGCTACAACCGCAGTACTTGTAATTGGTGCTTTATAAATTTTCGCATTTGGTCTTTCACCTAGTTCATTTAAATCGCATAATCCTAATCTATAAATATAAACTTTTCTTGATGGATTTCTTGAAGTAGCTCTTAATTGTTGTTCACCAACATAACTACATGTTTGAGCAGCAATTTGTTCTTCTGGCGTTAATTCTCTTTCTGATATTAATGTTTTAGATCCTGGCATATTATATATATGTATAAAAAAATTTGGGTTATGGTGATATATAATATTCTATAAATATATATATAGTTATGAACCCTACTTTTATTAGAAATAATCCTATTTTAGTAAGTATTATTTTATTTTTAACTATTTTTATTTGTTTCCAGCTTTTAAAACCTGGATTTTTATATAATAAAGATGGTAGTTTACGCCAATTTGGTGTTGGATATAGAAATAAAACGATATTACCTGTATGGCTATTATCTCTCGTTTTAGGAATATTATCTTATCTTTTTGTCCAATTTTATTTATCTAAACATTCCTTATTTTAAAATAACGCAATTACCCTAAATATTATATTTATGAAAGTTATTCTATTATTTTTTTATTTGAAGAGAAATACAATAGAAATAAATTTTAGGAGTATTTTGCGTTTATTTATTGACAAACCTAAACCAAAAATACAAAAAATAAATACAAATACAAAAATAAAATATTTATTTTATACGTATATAATATAAATGGGAAGAACAAAAATTAGAAGAATAAAAACAAAGACTAGAAAGACTAGAAAGACAAGAAAGCCAAGAAAAACGATGAAGGGTGGTTGGTGGAGACAAAAGCCAAGTGAATGGATGCATTTTTCAGAACAAGATAAAAAAACATATTGTATGATGTCTTATCAAGGCACAAGTGCGAAAAAAGGAGATTATCATTATGACGCAGCACAAAATAAATGCGTAAACGGAAAAGATATGTCTACTTATTCTATGGCTCCTATGTCTACTTCTATGGCTTCCCCTAATCAACAAATGTCATCACTAGGAAATTAATATTAAATTTATAAATTATATTATATTATGATATAATTTATAATCACATTCAAGTATTAAACCTGTCATAAAAATGAGAAAAAATCGGCATTTAAAAAAAATTGATTTGTAATTAATTCAAAAACTTAATTGTAACTAACTGTAACACTTATTTTCAAAAATGATATACGCATCATATAAAGTTGCTGCTTTAAGACGTCTTGATACAGTAAGATATGAAGAACATATTAAAATGTTAAAGATTGTACGAGAATCTGAACAAACAATTAAAAAATATAATTATTATACCAATCTAATAAAATTGTACAATAAAAAATCAGAAAAAAAACAAAAAAAAATATTACAAAATATTTATGATAGTTTGCCGAATGATGTGATAAGAATAATTCATGGGTTTTTGACAAAACCAACCATCGAATATATACAGCAATTAAAAAATGAACATAATAAAAAAGAATATTTAAAATTATTAAATGAAGTATGTGAAATTAAACAAAAAAAGTATTATTCTGATGGCGTTAAACATTACTTTTATGTTTCGCCATGTAGTCTATTTCAAAATATGTTAGAAGATTTACCAAATTATATATTACTTAATTTTATTTCATCTAAATTTGCTATAGATTGTTTTAATGCTGTTAAATGTAGTTGTGAAGAATTTAGTACCTTTTATGAAACTTGTATAAAATACGAATGTTTTAATTTTGAAATAAGATCATTAATTACTATATTTCATAAAAAAATAATAAATGAAGGCGATTTATCTCTTATTCCATTAGTTCGTCGTTATATTAAATCTATTATTTATATTAGCGAAACTTTATCAAATAAAACTTTAGTATAAATTTAGTATAAATTTATCCACTATAAACCTGTTCGCTAGATGTTGCGTTCGCCTTTAATTTAGCATCCTCTTCATCTAAAAACTTCTGATGATTTTCCGCCATAACACTTGGATCCATTATACAACCTCGCGTAGATAAATTATATTGAACAATTGAAATCAAAAAGATAGCTGTATAAAAATACCACATCGCTTCTCCTATATTATCTCTCATTACTACTACTCCTAATAGTTGTTCTTGTAATGATTTCAACTCTTCTTTGTCTGCTGTAGACCCTTTATTTTGATATCTATCTTTCATCAATGGCATTAAAATTGCCCAATAACTCATAAAATTCTCAGGCACAATTTGATTTATCATGATAGATACATTACCACATACTTTTAAAATAGCTTCCGCGGACTTTTGTAAAGCCGCTTTTTTTTCTACATCTTGTTCTTGGTCAATATTTGCCTGTACACTTGAATTAACAAGTAATTCATTTAATATTGTATTTGCTTTCCCAGATACAGCAAAATAACCAATCACATTTGAAAATGCGGACTTAAATCCAGGAAACGCAATTATTATTAATACAATAGAACCAAAAATTAATGCCCATGGTATAAAGGTCATAAATGCTCCTGCCGCAAAATTAGTAGATACATTTCCGCCGCATTTATTTATTAAGATAGATGAATTCACAAAGAATTGCGTAATAACAACTAATAAAACATAAATTATTAAATACAAATAACTTTGTTTAGTATAAGCTGCCATAGGGTCAATAGATTCTTGTGTCTCTACGCCATCTTGTCCCACTGTTGTTTTAGTAATTGGTTCACCACTTAATATAGTCATTGTTAAACCAGGTTTTACCAAATAATATACAATTGTTATGATTGCGAAAATAAATAATGAGAGATATGTCGAATCCATATTTATATAGATATTGGTATAAATTATTTTGATATAATAAAAGTATTATTTAATATGAATTTTATGAACGAAGGTTTTACTAAACCTATTTTAACTGAACCTGGAGTAAAATATTTTTTAAACGAAACATTAAAACAATGTAGAGAATTTAAAAACAATTATAATAATCATATTTTTAATATTTCTCTTCTTGTTATCTTTTTAATCATTTTAGGATCTTTATTGTTAATTAAATACAAGGGAAAACTTACTCCTGCCGAAAAGTATAACAAAGATAAAGAAAAACAGCAATATATATTATCTAAAATTAAAAATTATCAAGATGCTAAACAGATAGCACGACAAGAATTAATTACAGGATTACCTCAATGGGAATCTGAATATGATATTATACATCAAAAAATGTCAGTATAAATAATAATAATATTATATATAAATTATATAGATTATGGATTTTACTGATATTGAACAAAAAAAAGAATATATGGATGCTTTAAATACTTATTTTAAATTAAAAAGTGCTTATGAAGAAGGTTATAGTAAAGACAAAAGAAAAATTATAAAAAAATCTGATTCAAGTTGGAAAGAAAGGCGTATAGAATATTCAAAATTAATACCAAAATGTATTAATTGTAAAAGACCGGTTGGTTCTCTCTTTTCTACTGTTTCAAAAGATGGAGATAGAACTTTAATTGCGAAATGTGGCGATAAAAAAGACCCATGTCCTTTAAATATTATAATTAATTTAGGATATATTATTAATTTAGGTAATGAATTATCCAATGATGAAAAAGGAATAAATAAAATTAAAACAAATATTATTATTGATAAAAATGATTTGCTTTTTGGTTATATTACATCAGAAGAAGCAGTAGATAAATTTGATAATATACAAGAGTCATTTACTACTGTTAGTTCCAATTATGAATATTTATTAGAAAGTTATAATAATATCGTGAATAACAAAGAGAAAAAAGAAGAATTAGCGAAAAAAGAGATTGAATTACAATTGAATATAGATAATGTTAAAAAATTAATGGCGAATTTTAGTAAAACTCAAGAAGTACAGTTTGTGGATGATGTGGTTGAAACATATTTAAATGAAATCACTCCATTAGCAGATTATATTATGAAGAATAAATATGCTTATTCTATTGTGGATTATAATGAACGTAATCATACACATGAATTAGTTCAAACGCCACTTTCTATTGATGTTTTAGAATGGGATTTGTCCACTGATAATACAAGAGGAATAGTTTCTCTAAAAGTAGGAATGAATAAAATGGATAAAATGGATAAAATCAAAAAACCGCGAGGTCCTTCAAAAACTAAAAAGATGCCTAAGGAAGAAAATGAATTTAAAATTGTAGTTCCAAAGAAAAAAACAAAAAAAAATAAAAAACCAGTTTTAACTATTGAATCAGAAGAAGAAGAAGAAGAGGAAGAAGAAGATAAAAATAATTATACTCCCTTATCACCACATACACCTAGTTCTGGTCCTCCTACATGGAAGCCTAAATTTTCCAAGGAGAATGAAGAACCAAAACAAACTCGGATTGAAGAACAAAATAATATCTCTGATTTTGAAACTAATTCTGATGAAGAACAACCCCAAGGAAAAAAAATGGAATTAGATAGTGACGACTCTGATGAAGATTAGAAGGTTTGTTTTTATTGTTTTATTGTTTTACTATTTTACTATTTTATTGTTTTACTATTTTATTATTTTATTATTTTATTATTATATGTTATAATGCTAAAATATATATCCTTACCTATATTTTTAGTTAGTTTAGCAATTGGATTATTTTTTATTTATATATTAGGGCCTGATATGAAAACAATTATTGTTTATCCTACTATTGAAAATATGGCCGATGTTCAATACCAAGACAAAGCGGACAATTGTTTCATGTATAAAGCCAATGAAGTAAGCTGTCCATCAGACTCTAGCAAAATTAGTACTATTCCAATGCAGTCATCATCTATATTACCTTCTTTTTAAATTTTCAATTGTGTAAAATTGTTTTATCTCATTATTATTTTTTGTATGTGTAATATAAATATGCACTTATCAAAATTTGTTCATTCAAAAACAGGACGCATTGTTATGTCAATTTTATTAGGATTTGGATTAGCTTCTCTCTTTAGAACTGTTTGTAAAGATAAAAATTGTATCATTTTTAAAGCTCCGCCTTTAGATGAAATAGATAATAAAATATATAAACAGAATGGTAAATGTTATACTTATACTTCAGAAAATATAAAATGTGACTCTAATAAAAAAAATGTAATGGTTTAGTTAATTTATTAGTTTTCTAATTTGCGTAATTATTATAAAGCACAATTCTTTATAATAAATATATGGCAGACACAACTAGTATACTTGATTTACCTACAGATCCTACAAGCGGAAATAGTGGAAATGTTACTTTTTCCGCAAATGAAGTAGTTCGTGGAGCACAAGATCCGAGAGAAGCGATACCTAATATCGCTTTAGATCAAACCACAATTAATCAAATTGTAAATGGATTACAACAAGCCAGTTCATCTGGATTAACCCAATTACAGTCTCGTGATATTCCACAAAATACACAAGGGTATACGCAAGATGAACAAATACAACCAACCTATATTCCTACTGCTTCCAATAAAGATTATATTAAAGAGCATGAAGACAATTATGACATGATTGATAATTATAATCAAGGAATGAAAACATCTAATAACTTAGACCAATTATATGATGAAATGCAAATTCCTCTTTTAATTGCTGTATTATTTTTTCTGTTTCAATTACCTATATTTAAAAAAACATTATTCACTTATTTTCCTATTCTTTTTTTCAAAGATGGTAATATAAATATTTATGGATATGTTTTTACAAGCACTTTATTTGGTGTTCTTTATTATTTTCTGTTTAAAATTATAACACATTTTAGTAAGTTTTAGTAAATTATAACATTATTATATCTAACTTTATATTATAAATGTTCAAAGAAAAATATAACATTTTTCCTGGACAAACTGAAGAACAAGTAAAAGAACGTTATATAAGAATATCAAATGAAGAAACTGAATTAGCACGTGAAAAATTGCGTAAAGAAGGTAAATCAAATCTTATTCCAATAATGGATGAAATATTATATAATCTTCGTTTTACTTTTCCTCATGCGTATTATAATAAATAAGGTTTTTGTCGGAGTGGTAATAATAGTTCCGCATTAATTCCGACTACTTTTATAAGAGCAGCGTTACCAGAAGATATTACTTTAGAACAAGCCAGAGGTTTATACATTGAACGAGCTTACAATGGACTAGGCACTTCAGCGCCATATAGAATAAATAAAATGAAATCATTGAAAGAGTTATCAATGAAACAACTACTAAAAGACAAAATTAGTAAAGGTTTTATTGATGAAAAAGGTTTTTATGCGGTGCCATCATTACATACTTTATCTATGAGACAAATATCAACAAAAGAACTAGAAGATATTAATGGAGAGCCACCAAGCGTTTTATCCGATGAACAAGCAAATATTGATACTAGCAATGATATGACAAAATCCTTAGGTGGATATGGCGGAAGAAAATATAAAAAGAAACATACTAAGCGAAAGAACCATTCTGGTCGTTCAAAAAGACCTTCAAAAAGCTATTCAAAAAGACGTTCAAAAAGACATTAAATATATATATTATAAATAATATTAGAAATTATTTATGATAATAATTAGACGCTATGGTTGATTCCATTACAAAAAACATATATAAATCTTTATTTTCCAAGATAAAAACAGGCAATCCTATTTTTGATACTATATTTTCAACAATTGTTATCACATCTATCAGCTATACAGTAAAATTGTGTTATGAAACCAGTTATAGTTATAGTTATGGACAGAATCCTATACTCAGCTTATCATCATTCAATATAATAGACAATTTAAAAGACTTTTTTTATAAAAAAAACACAATTATTATGACCGCACGCAAATGCACTTCTTTAAATGGTTGGAATTCCAATCTAAATGTTAATTCTATTTTTGGTAATCATTTTAAAGCAGTATGGGAAGAAATTATAAGTAATATAGATAATAATCCAACAATTTATGAAATAAAAGATTATTTAAATATTTCTGAACCTAAAAATAAAAATTATGATATTGAAAATGGTAAAATTGAAAATAATAATGATAATGATAACAATAATTTTATAGTTTCTCAAAAAAAACCATTCATTTTTAATAAAGCACTTCAAATATACGCAATAGCAAATATTTCATCAGAAGAATCAAAAGGTGAAAAAGAAAAATCCGCATCTAAAATAGATAATGTTGAGATTATTCTTTATTCTTATAAATCATCATTAAAAACTATTAAAAATTTTATTGATGACTTATCAAATAAGTATTTAGAAAATATTGAAAAGAAAAGAAATAATAAACAATTTATTTACACTTTAATCAAAACCAAATACGAAGATAGTAAATCAGAATGTTGGAAAGAAAGCATTTTTGATACAACGCGCTGTTTTGATAATATGTTTTTTGACCAGAAACAAAATACAATACAAAAAATAGACTTTTTTTTAAATAACAAAGACTGGTATTATCAAAAAGGCATACCATATACTATTGGTTTTGGTCTACATGGCCCACCAGGTACTGGAAAAACATCCTTTATTAAAAGTTTGGCAAAATACACAAATCGTCATGTTATTATATTATCGCTCAAATTAATCAAAACGCGACGACAATTACAAGAATTTTTTTATGAAGATCGTTATAATAACAATAATAAAAAAAGAAGTATCGGTTTTGATAATAAAATAATGGTTATTGAGGACATAGATGCTCAGGGAGATATTGTATTGGATCGCTTAAAAAAAGGCACTGCGCAAAAAAGGACACGTAAACCTATGAAAAACTCCGCAGCAAATATAAATGATGTACTTCAATCTTTGGTTGAGATAGAAAAAGAAAAAGAATTTGAAAATGACAAAAAATTAATGACAAATGTAGTAAAAATAAATTTTGATGATGAACCAATTACATTAGATGATATTTTAAATTTATGGGATGGAATTGAAGAAACAACTGGGCGTATATTAGTGATAAGTAGTAATCATTATTTTGATCTAGACCCAGCTTTAACACGTCCAGGAAGAATTGATGTATCTATTGAAATGAACAATGCTTCTTATGAAATGATTGTAGATTTATATAATCATTTATATGATAAATCTTTGGTTCAAGACAAAGTATTAAATATTAAAGATTTTAAAAAAGTTAAACCATATTTTTATTCACCAGCAGATATAATCAACTTCTATTTAATGTATAAAAATGATGAAAAGGCATTTTTAAATAGATTGTTATTGAATAAAAAATAAAATATAAAATAATATAATTAATATTTGATTTAATTATGTTATTCGTAAAATAAATCCTTTACATAATTTATCTTATGACAATCTATATGAAAATTATGTTGTCCCCCATCTTCATAAATTGTTTTGCCATCTTCTATTGCCATCATTGGATAAATAAGAGCACGATTACCATCTTTAGTAAATGTCCAATCAGCATTAAAAGATGTTAATGTTTTATTTTCTAATGAAAAATCAGCGTATGGAGGAGAATATTTTTCAACTAATATTCCTGCTTGTTCTCTTGTTAACATATACATTTGAGCTCCCCATACAGAATTTGGATAATTATAATACGAAAAAGGATGTTCTTCTGTAGAATCTGGTTCTTTTAAATAAAAACCTTCATTATTATGTTCTATTTTTTCTTTAAATAAATAACCTAATAATAGCATATCTAATTTCATTTTTTCAATATTTTTAATAATTTGTGGTAAATGTTCTATAAAATCTTTACGAATAAAAATATCATCTTCGCAAAAAATTCCATATTTTTTATCGCTATTAAAATAAAATTCTCTAATATTATCAAAATGACCATAAGTAAAAGACCATGTTCTTTTTGTTTGTTCTTGTATTTTTCTACCAACAATTCGTTCATCTTCAAATTCAACCCCAGGATAAATAAAAATATTTATTCCTAATTTTTCAAATCTATTTTCCATAGCTTCTTTTCTTTCTGGATTTTTATAAGACAAACAATAAAAATCACATTGTTCCGCCATTTATAATTATATTAATATAATTAAATATTCTTTAATTTAATTTATTATTAATTTAATATTTAATTTAGTTGTATTATTTAAAATAACTTAAAATACAATTTTAAATGATAGATAAATTTATTAAAAAACTTATATACAATATTCCGATATCTTATAAAAAAGAAAAAATAGATTTAGTTTTAGATGGGGGCGCTTTTAACGGCAGTTATCAAGTAGGTAGTTTATTATTTTTAAAAGAAATGGAAATTCAAGGTAAAATAGAAGTTGATAAAATATCTGGAAGTAGTATTGGCGCAATTAGTGCTCTTTTATATCATGTAGATAAATTAGAAATGTTTATTAAATTTTATAAACGTATTTTAAAATATTTAAAAAAATATAAATGTCTTAAAATAGTACATTCAATTATAGACAATGAATTAAAAGTTTTATTGCCATTGAATATTCATGAGCAAATAACAAATAAAATATTTATTAGTTATTATAATGTTAATGAAAGAAGAAAAATAATAAAATCAACCTATAAAAATATAGATGACGTATTAGATACTATAAAACGATCTTCTTTTTTACCTTTTTTAATAAACGGTGATATAGTTTATAAAAATAAATATTTGGATGGCATAAATCCATATGTATTTAATTCAGAACTTTCAAAAAAAATTTTATATATTGATTTGCTTGGTATAGATAAAATAAAAGATATTTTTTCTTTGAAAAATGAAAATACAAATTATCATCGCATATTAACAGGCATATTAGATATTCATTTATTTTTTATAAAAAAAACAAGCACGCAAATGTGTAGTTATGTTGGCGAATGGTGTATAAAAAATTGGATAAGAAATTATGTTATCAAATATTTTTTTGAAAAATTAATTATTTATTGTATACTTTTTTATATTAAATTTAAATCATATATTCCTAACCAATTTAATAAACTATTATTTATTCAATGTTTAAAAAAAATAGGCGCCATTGGATCAGAATTTTATATAATATTATTTCATCATTTTTGTATATAGGATTATTTTTGTAACTTATAATTAAAATATATTTTTTTTGATTTTTTGTTAGTAAAAATGTAAATAAATTATTTATTATTTAATATTTTAATAAAATAAACCACCACGTCCTCTTTTACGTGTTTTATTTTGTTTTTTATTTGTTGCTTTTCTAGATTTTCTTATTTTATTGATAGATTTTTTTATTGATTTGCTAACATCTTTTTCTTTTTTATCATTTTTATCATTTTTATCATTTTTATCATATTTGTCAAGTTCTTTTTTTGTCATATTATCCGCAGGTCTATATCTCAAAAAAAATTCATCATACTCTTTTGTTCCCTTTTTCTTTTTTAATTCTAAAAATTTATCTGATTTATGTGCTCTTATTTCTTCCATAGTTAATTGATGTCCATAACAATTAATGCTAAATCGTTTTAATAATCCTTTTTGTTTTAATCTATTTTTCTGTTGAACCATAAATAAATATTGTGACATACATAATATACGGTCAGGATCATAATATTCTCTTGCAGCATATAAAAATGCCAAATAAAAACTTAACATTGTATCTATTGTTGCTATCTTTATTTTATTTCCACCAGCACGTATTACATTATAACTATGGCATGCTAAAGGCTCATATATAAAGACAACCGTATCATTGCCTACTCTAATTTCATAATGTGGTGCCACTATCTCTCCAATAGCTGGTTTCTTAATAATCTTTACATCTTTAATTCCAATATCAGATAATCTTTCTTTCACTATTTCAGCTGTTGTTTCTGGATTTTCAGACAGCACATCAAAATCAGGATTTTTTTGAAATTTTTTTTGTAATTTATGTGGCATATATTGTGAGTATAAAGTAATCGCATATCCACCAAAAAATACGACTCCTTGATTTATAAGCGTTTCTTTTAAAGTTTCATAAATTTCATCTACATTATCACGATTTTCCATTTTTCTTTGAAAATCAATAGCACCACAATTATGAGCTTTTAATGGATAATGTTTATTTAATAAAGTCAACCGTTTTAATACTTTTTCCCAACGACTTACATCACCAGAAGGTCTAGATAATTCTAAAAACATAGACATACGTAAAAAATTGGCAGGAGCATATAATATTCCAGCTATTCTTATAGAATCTTTTTTAATAGAATTAAATATATCTTTATGTAAAAATGTAATATCTGCTACAGGTATAAAATTGACATATACTTTAAATGTACCTTCATGAACGCCAGTCTTACCTTCTACTTCTATAAAACCTTCTTTTACATAAATATCACACAATTCCTTGGCATCATCTAACGCAGTTGGAGAGAAAAAATCATAGTCCGGTAATTCTACATCTTTATTATAGAACTGGTCTTGTTTTGGTAGAATAGCATTAATCGCGGTTCCACCATAACACACCAAACTTTTTTTTCTTAAAAAATTCTCAACAACACTTATAATTTTTTTAACTTCCGGCGAATTAACAGAGGCTTTTCCAATAATCTCTTCTGCTTTATCCGTAGCTACACGTAAAATAGCCAATTCACATTCATCAAATGTCATTGATTTATCACATATTTCTTTCTCTCTCATAATTATCTACTTAATATAAAGGTAGATAATTATTTTCTATTTTTCTAGTTTTCTAGTTTATACTTTGTTGTTTGTTGTTTGTTGTTTGTTCTTTATACTTTACATTATTGAATATTTAAAATGGAACAAAAATACTGTTTTTATTTATACAAACTATATTACAATATTTATAATGGTCATTAAAATCTATTATAGCTACTGGACCATTATTAGTTAAATATGAAAATTTATAAAAACCTTTACTTTCTAAATAATTTATTATATCCATTAATTTGGTATTATTATCTAAAAATGTTCCACCGTATTCAAACTGTATTATTTTAACATTTTCCAAAAAATCTTCAAATCCTTTTAAAACATTTAACTCATATCCTTCTGTATCTATTTTAAGAAAATCTATTGTTTTAATATTATTATTTATAACATAATCTTTTCCTTTTGTTATATGTAAAAGAATTTTATTAGAATCATCGCTTACATGACAACTATTTATTCTATCATAAAATGATTGATATTTTGGATAATAATATAACTGGACATTTTCATTACCTAATCCAAAACTATTAAAATATGAATTTTTATTTAAGTTATTTTGTTTTTTTAAATTTTCTATAAATTGAACCATTGGGTCAAAGTAATGAACTTCACCATTAAAATTAATAAAAATACTATCTTCACGAGATCCTACATCAAAAATAACATTTATATTATCTTTTATACTTATAAAAAAATTGTATTCTCCATTTGTTTTAGAATTACAATTGTTAAACATAATATGATATGATATTATATTATATTATATTATATATTTTAACGCATTTTGTACCATTGTAAATTTTCTAAAGTATAAATATTTATAATTTTTATATTTGAACACTATAATAATCGGTACTAATTGATCTTGTTGCGAAATTCAATTCTGGTGGATTTTCTGGTGTTGGTTCAATTGTTTGTTCTAAGTATCTTAATCGTTCTGGTTTTAATACAAAAGCACTTCCTGCGGTATCAAAAAACAACATTGTCTCTTCTAAATTAGCGTCAAATTGTTGATATCTCATGGCAACTAATTGACAACCCATTTCACGACAAATTATTCCACTTGGATTTTCAGGATTAGATCCACTATCAGGCAATACAATAGTCATATTTTGTCTATTATATTCTGTAAGTTCATTCATATCAGGCGTAAATTTAACATCATAATAATTTAACGCACGCATAAACATAGAATTACTTGTCATATTTACATATTCATAAAATAATTTATTATCCATAAATGCCGTATTAATACGATCTACTACAATAATAATTTTATTTCCACTTAAATCAGTTAATCGTACATTACCTAAATTATGAGTAAAAGATTGATTTCCTGTAGTTTTATCATCCGGATTTACGCGTTGATTCGCATAAGTATATTCATAACTATAATGTGACCCCAACATATATTTATCATATTGTTTAAATATTTGTCCACAATTAGTCAACATATCTTGATTTGTACTTTTTATTCTTAAATGAATAATAATAGGGTCTGTTGAATTTGGTGCGGTTGAACCTGAAAATCCATAATTTACAATTGTTGACATTACATCTGAAAAAGGCACAGAATTATATGTTTCCTTAATATAATTATTGGCTACAGTAGAAGTTGCTACTACTGGTTGATCATCTATAGAATATATTTCAAAATCTAAACCACGTACCCCTTGTTTTATTACATTTTTTAAAGCACATATACTAACATAATCATTTTTATAAGAACCACCACTACAGCAATTATAAGCAGATTTTATATAATAATCTTTCAACAAAAATTTTGCTTCTGGTTTAGTATAATCAAGTGGTGCAATATAATTTTTACTATTCGCGTATAAAGCATCCATTAATGAACATTCTCTCGTATTTAAATTATACATATAGTAAAAATAGGCTACTAGAATAATAACCAATACAATAATCAATATAAAAATAGCATTTCCAATAAACTCTTCCTTAAGAGTAGTTATATCTTTCATAGTATTGTTAAAAAAATTTGTTATTTTTTGTCCCATTTGTGTTTTTGGTATATCTGCCATATCTATTATAATATGTTATTTTTTATTTGAATTTATTAATTGAATATTTTATTTTATTTGAATTACTTTAATTATTTGAATTATTTGAATTACTTTAATTATTTGAATTACTTTAATTATTTGAAATTATAATATATTTATCAAAAAAGTTAAATAATATACATATAAGTTATATAATCATGCCTGGTGGATTAATGCAACTGGTGTCTGAAGGACAACAAAATATTATATTAAATGGAAATCCTTCAAAAACATTTTTTAAAGCATCTTATGCCAAATATACTAATTTCGGATTACAAAAATTTCGTGTAGATTTTGAAGGTTCAAAAACTCTACGATTATCAGAACCTTCTTTTTTTACTTTTAAAATTCCACGTTATGCCGATTTATTAATGGATTGTTATTTATCTATTGATTTGCCTAGTATATGGAGTCCTATTATGCCTCCTGTATCTGATCCAAATAATTATGGTTATAATGGAGGTCAATGGATTCCATATGAATTTAGATGGATTGAAAATTTAGGTGCGCAAATGATTTCTAAAATAGAAATTACCTGTGGAAATCAAACATTACAATCTTTTTCTGGTGCCTATTTACTAGCAATGGTTCAACGAGATTTTACAGAAACTAAACGTGATTTATTTAGTAAAATGATTGGTAATATTCCTGAACTAAATGACCCTGGAAGTGCTGGAACACGTGTAAATTCATATCCCAATGCTTATTTTACAACTAATAGTGCAGGAGCGGAACCGTCTATTCGTGGTCGCACATTATATGTCCCTTTAAATGCTTGGTTTAATTTAAAAAGTCAAATGGCATTCCCATTAATATCTTTACAATACAATGAACTACATATTAACGTAACAATGCGACCAATTCAAGAGCTTTTTCAAATCCGCGATGTTTTTGATGTCGTAAATAATTTTCCATATGTTGCGCCCAATTTTAATCAATATTATATGCAGTTACATAGATTTCTTCAAACGCCTCCAGATGTAGAATTAGGAGCAGCTTCTTATATTGATACAAGAACAATATGGAATGCGGATATTCATTTAAATTGTACTTATTGTTTTTTATCCAATGAAGAATCAAGAGTATTTGCTCTTCAAGAACAAAAATATTTATTTAAACAAGTGAGAGAAAAGATTTATTATAATGTTACTGGTCCTAATAAAATATCTACTGATTCCATTGGTATGATTATGAGTTGGATGTTCTATTTTCAACGAAGTGACGCAAATTTACGTAATGAATGGTCTAATTATTCTAATTGGCCATATCGTTATATTCCTAATGATTTAATACCTGCTCCAACTAATGGAACATATAAAATTACAAGAGATTCTACTACTATTGGCGTTGGTCCAGGAGTGAATGTGGATGGAAAATTAACTGGTTGGATGACTACTGGATTATATAATTTTGAAAACGTCAGTGAAATTTTATTAAGTATGGGAATCTTATTAGATGGAATTTATAGAGAGAATGATCAACCCGCAGGAGTATTTAATTATATTGAAAAATATACACGAACAGCTGGAAATGCTCCAGATGGATTATATGTTTATAATTTTTGTTTAAATACGTCTCCTTTTGATTTACAACCTAGTGGAGCTATGAATATGAGCCGTTTTAAAGTAATTGAATTAGAAACAAATACGATTGTGCCGCCTTTAGATCCTAATGCACAATCTTTAGCTATTTGTGACCCACAATCTGGTGAAATTATTGGAATAAATAAACCTACTTGGCGTATTTATGATTATAATTTTAATATGGTTTTATTTGAAGAACGAATGAATGTTGTTAATTTTGTTGGTGGAAACTGCGGATTAATGTATGCTACTTAAAATTAAAATAAAAATTAAAAATAATATTGATATATTATAATGAGTAATAAATCTACTATCATTGTTATTGGTGTAATTATTGGAATATGTGGTCTTGTAGGTATAACATATATTTCTAATTCTTCTGAGTCATCTGGTTCATCTTTACCATCTTTATCATCTTTATCATCTGTATCCTCTGCTTCAGAATCACCGACTTTAAACCAACAACATCTTTTTTCAGATCCAATATCTATACCAGATAATGGAGTGCCATATAGTCCTAATAAACCTGTATCAAATTATAATACAGCACATTGGGGTGGAAAATATAAAACGAAACATAGAAAGAATAAAAGTATTAAAAATAAAACTAAGAAAAATAAAAGTATTAAAAACAAAACAAAATAAATATCGTATTATATTATAATAACTATGGTACAACTAGTTTAGGATTTTTCTTCATAGTAGCAGCATGTTTTGTTGGGGGCGCTGCATTATTCGGAGGGCCTTATATAGCTATGGGAAAAAAATATGAAGGTGGTAATAGAAAAACGCGGAATAGACAAAATAAAAACAAACGAACTAAGAGGCGATAAAATATGAGATAATAAATATGAGATAATAAATATGAGATAATATATATTAAATAAATTTAAAGGCAAACAAATAAATAATAAATATACATAATTATGTTTATTATTTCATTACTATTTCTCTCGTTAACTGTATTAGTTAACTCAAATAATCTACGAATTTTAATAAATGAGAAAATAAATTGTTCTATATCTCAACTTCATATAGCTCAAGGTTCTACTCCTACATCTATGACTATTTCATGGATAACAAAATATAAATGTATATCATATGTATTATATGGTCGTCAATCAAATAATCTAGATTATATAGTACATGGATCATCTTCTATTTATAATTTTACATACAATTTAAATAATTATCAAAGCAATTTTATACATCATGTATATATTAATAATTTACAACCAGATACTAGTTATTTTTATAAATGCGGAACTCAAAATCAACATCCTAAAATATTTAATACTTTACCAAACGTTGGCGTAAATAAAATAATAACATTTGGAATTATCGGTGATTTAGGTCAAACCCAATATTCTTTATCTACTATTAATAACATATTAGATGCGGTAAATAATAATAAAATTAATATGATATTACATGCTGGAGATCTTAGTTATGCGGACTGTAATCAAACATTATGGGACACTTATGGTAATTTAATTGAACCCCTAGCAGGAACAACACCCTGGATGGTTGGTGCTGGAAATCATGAAATTGAATTTAATGGAACTGATTATACATCTCTTTTTAACGCTTTTGAAAAACGATATAAAATGCCCTGTATAAAAGAAGCAGTAATTGGTGAGGTATCTATTAAAAGCGCCATTAATCCACATACTAATATGCCATATTGTACTCCTAGTATTTTTCAAGTAGAATATAATTATGGTAATTCTTTTTTTAGTTTTGATAGCGGATTAGCGCATATTATATTTTTAAATCCCTATACTAATACAAGTGAAACTTCTATTCAATATACATGGTTACTAGACAATTTAAAAAATACAAATAGAGATATAACTCCATGGGTCATTGTTATAATGCATTGTCCTTGGTATAATTCAAATATGAATCATTATTCTGATTTACAAACTATAATGATGAGAGAAAGCATGGAATATTTATTTTTTAAGTATAATGTGAATATTGCTTTTAGTGGACATGTACATGCTTACGAACGTACTTATCCAGTTTATCAAAATAATACATCGGATTTTGGAACTGTTTATATAACTGTTGGAGACGGAGGTAATTTAGAAGGGCTTGATAATAATTATTATGAAGCACCATCATGGTCTGCTTATAGAAATGGTACTCAATATGGTTATGGAACATTAACTATTTATGATAAGAAAAGAATGCTTTGGAAATGGTATAAGAATGAAGGTCCTCAAATTATTCCAAGAGATAGTTTATTTTTATGTAATTCTATTTATGGTAATGTAGAATGTTTATAAAAAAGCATTTGAAGCTAAAGGTCCGTCATCTGGAAATTCACCAGACAATGTTTTTCGTGCTGGATATTTTGGTAAAAATGGTAAAATGGCTATATTTGGATTATATTTTTTATTATATAATTCCATACCGGCATCAAATGAATTTTTCCATTCATTCACGCCTTTAAAATATGATGGTGGATTTAAATTCTCTCCTTTATCATATAATTTTGCTTGAGTGCCTATATCGGTTGTTAAGGTTGAATAAGTAGGATTTTCACCGTTTGTCAATTTTCCGGCATCATTTTGTCCTCCAATATCTTCTGTTTCATAATTAGTTACATATACTTTAGGTTGACAACCATAACAGTCAACATCACTAGTACATTGTTCTCCTGTTTTAGAACAACGTGCTAAAGGTCCACACATATTTTGACAACTAAATGTTGTATTAATTGGTAAATTTACGGTATGATTTGTTTGTGGAGTTCCTGTATCTAATAAAGTTTGTGTATAGGGGTCAAAACCTTCTTTCAAAATAAATTTATTTTTTATTAAATAGTTAGACCATTTAATGATACCTATAAAGAGTAATATTGATATTATTAATAAAATTATATTTAAAGTATTTTTTGATATGTACTTCTTCATATATTATATTACTATTTTATTACTATTTTATTAGTATTTTCATTATTTTTGTTTTAGTTAAATTTTAGTATATTGGTATATTAATATATAGTATGTCAGATACACCTGAAAGTTCTGCTATTGATGATAAAAAAGAAACGCCAACGGATCCTATTTCTGAAACAAAAACATTTTTTAATGCTTTAATATATCAATTATTTCATTTATTTATTATTATTATTGCCGGAGGTGCTATGTTATGGAGCGCTAAAGTAGCTCAAACTAATTTAATGCCAAATAATTTAGATTGCGAACCATATAATATATCAGAAACAATTATAAATAATGGAGAACCGATTGTTGTAAATATAGATGTTGTTAAAATGAAAAATGATCAGGGTTCCAATGAAATACGATCTACTAAATTAGTATTTCCTTTTAAAGAAAATTTCAGTATTATTCGTTTTGGTATTTTAGGATTAGAATCTATTCGTGATTGGACAGATGGTCCCAAATCAAATGTATATACTTTATATCTAGGAATAATATGGCAAAAAATGAATTCCAATTATTCTGGGATGATGAATTCATTTTATAATTTTTTGAATACTACTTGTAGTGAAAGTGTTATTATTTTTTTAGGACCAATCATTATTACAATTGTATTATTTGTAGTTGGATTTGTTAATGGAATATATGGAACAATATTGTGGTTTCTTGAATTATATCGTCTTTTTAGTAAACAAACTGGTTGTTTTAATAAACCGATTTATGATACTGAAGGAAATCCTATTTTAGATAGTAATAAAAAACCAATATATGAACTCGGTAAGATTTGGACATATGAAAAAGGTGAAATGGGGCGCCAATGGTATTGGACTATTTTTTATATTTTAATGTCTCTTATATTTCTTGGGCTTGTTTCATTAATTATTTTCTGTCTTTTAGTTCGTAGTTCCCTTTCTTCTCTCATATTACCTTTATTAATGGTTGGAAAAATACAAGGATCTAAAGATCCAACTAATAATTCATATTCATTTTCGTCTTTATTAGGTAATATTATAAAATATAAAACGAGAGTTATTATGTTTATAGTATCAATATTTGTTATAAGTGATGCCTTTTCCGCATTAGGTTCATTGGGTGCTCTCGTTGCTATTATTGCTTGTATTTTTATATATTTTTTCTATCCAGAAATTTATCAACAATATAAACCTGGCGCGGAAGAAGTAGAATCTACTATCGGATTTGCTTCATTTGAACAATATTTTAAATTATGTAATAAAAAAGAACCAGAGCCTATTAAATGTAATATAGAAAAGCCAAAAACATGGATAGAATGGTTTAAATCTTTATTTTCTGGTTCAAGTCCAGCGCAAACGCAAATGCCAATAACAACAACTCCAATAACAACAACTCCAATAACAACAACTCCAATAACAACTAGTGAAATTAAAGAACCTAGCGCGCCTATTTATGAAGCACCTTCCTCATATAATGAAACTATAGTTAATGATAAACCTTCTCCTTCTTATGATGAAGTTGCTAGTCCAGATATAAATACAACAATTCAAAATGAAATGCCTGTTGAAAATGAAATGCCTATTCAAAATGAAATGCCTATTCAAAATGAAATGCCTGTTAAAAATGAAATGCCTGTTGAAAATACAAGTGAAGAAATTCCACAGATTGTGCCAACTCCTGAAACTCCTAATACTACTACTCCTGATACTAGTACAGAAAAACAGCAACAAACTGGCGGTTCAATAAAGAAAAATGGTGGTAAAAAAAAAATATAATATATTAAGTATTTTATTATATAAAAAATAATTAATATATAATAAATATGACTAACAAAAATAATAAAAAAAATAAAAAATCAAATAGCAAATCAAATAATAATGCTCATTTACCTTTTGTAAGTATTTGTACGCCTACTTTTAATCGTCGCCCTTTTTATGAAATAACGATCCAATGTTTCAATCATCAAACTTATCCAAAAGACCGTATGGAATGGATTATTATTGATGATGGAACCGATAAAATTGAAGATCTTATAAAAAATATTCCACAAGTTAAATATTTTAAATATGATGAAAAAATGAATCTAGGTAAAAAAAGAAATTTAATGCATGATAAATCAAAAGGTGATATCATTATTTATATGGATGATGACGATTATTATCCTCCAGAACGTGTATCTCATGCGGTAGAAACATTACAGAAAAATCCACAAGCAATGGTTGCTGGTTCTAGTGAAATGTATATTTATTTTAAACATATTCAAAAAATGTATCAATTTGGTCCTTATAGTCCAAATCATGCTACAGCAGCAACATTTGCTTTTCGCCGTGAATTTTTAAAACACTCTAGATATGAAGATAATGCTGCCTTAGCGGAAGAGAAACATTTTTTAAAAAATTATACAGTTCCTTTTGTTCAATTAGATTCATTAAAAACAATTCTTGTATTTTCGCATATACATAATTCTTTTGATAAAAAAAAGTTATTAGATGAACAAGGACCAAATCCATATGTTAAAGTATCTTCAAAAACAATAGATGATTTTGTAAAAGAACCAATTATTAAAGATTTTTTCATAAATAAAATAGAAAATTTATTAAATAATTATGAGCCAGGTAGACCAGAAAATAAACCTGAAGTATTAAAACAAATCCAGGAGATTACAGAGAAAAGACAAAAGATGATAGAACAACAACAACAACAGCCTCAATTCCAACCACTTACCCCAGAAATTATTAAACAATTACAAGACCAAAAGGTATCACCAGAAATAATTCATCAATTACATGTTGCTGGAGGCGTATATATAAAACCTACAAATATACCTGGTCAAAGTATGATAATGTTACCTGGACAACAGCAGCAACCACCACTACAACAACAACAAACTATTGTACAGCAATATGAAAAACGATTTACAGAACAAAATAATTTAATTCAATCATTAACGAATGACAATAACACATTAAAACAACAAGTAGAATATTTAGATAAAAAAATAAAATTATTAATTGAACAACAAATCAATAATAAAATAATTAATAAAACAAATGAAACAAATGAAACTATTGAATTGTAATTTTATTTTAATTTATATTATTGTAATGTTATAAAAATGATTTAAAAAGATTAATATAATAAATAATATCAATACAGTATTATCAGTAATAATGGCATACGAATACATTTACAACAACGAACAATATGGTTATGATGATGAAGAACAATCTATTTCAAATTTTTCATCATTTTCTAGAAAAGAATTAGAAGAATTAAAAAAAAATGATAAGAACTTTTATCAATTGCGAAGACAACGTACTGTTATGGCTAAAGATAAAAAAACTCATGAAGAATATAAGAAAAAAGTTTCAACAAATATTGGAGTATTTACATCCGGTGGAGTAGGTTCGCCTATTCGTAATGCAATAACTGGTATAAAGAATTTTGAACATCATATTGGTAGCAAAGATGAATATTTATATTTTAGTGTTTTAATTTGTACTGGTGAAACTGGCCCAGATCCTATATCATTATTTTTTGATTCTCCAGAACAAGCAGAAAGGCATTTATTAACCAAAATAGATGAGAAGATTAAAACAAATTGGAAGCAGCGATATTTTGCGGAATTATATTTACAGAAAGATAAGCCCACAATTCAAAGTAAAAATAGACAACTTGTTACCATTGTAAAGTAAAGTAGAATAGATATGAATTTTATAAATTATAAAAAATTTTATAAATTATAAAAATAAACAAACAAATAAACAAACTTAAATTATTTTTATTCATCTACACTTTTTTCTTCAATGTCATCATCTATATCAGTTGTGTTTTCTTTTGTATATTTTTCTAAATAACGATAAATCCGATTTATATCTAATTTCGTTATTTCATAATTTTCAAAAAAACTTATCATCTCATTATCATCATATTTATTTTTTAAATCAAGAAAAAAAGAGAATAAATCCTTTTGATCCATTCCTAATTGTTGACATAAATTTTGAATAAAAAGAGAATTATTATATTCCGTAGAATATTTAGTTAATACTTTTGTAAATCTCACTTCTGTTGGGTTATATTTTTGTTTCTTTTTTAAAGATTCATGATATAATTTATTGTTCTTAAATGTTTTAAGGAGAGAACTCATTTCATTAAATTGCCATATTTGTTTTTGAAAAGTAATACGGTCTATATAATCAGCAAAACACATATTTTGTAACATATTTAAATAAAGTGGAATACTTTGTTCTTTTTTCATTTTACCTAATACATCAATAATATTTTCATGCCATAATAGTCCTACAATTGTTCTATCTGTTTCATTCATTATTGTTAAATGTTCATCTATGCTATAGGGTTGATTTATTAATTTCTGAGTTATTTTTTTAGTATCATCATTATAAGATTTGATTTGAAAAATATTATGAATTATTTCATTTTTAAGCATTGATTGTTTTTTATTATAAATATTTACAATTGATTTTAATTTTCTTAAATCAGATTGAACAAATTTTATTATATTTTGATTTAATGAATCTTCTAAAGTTGGCATAAGAACTTTCACAATATTAGTAATTTGAATAGGATTTGGTATTTTTAATTCAATCACATTACATACCTTCATCAATTCTTTTATTTTTTTATCAATATGATAATTGCCAATACATATGATTGGATTCATTGTTATTTCTTCCAATTTTTGTTTTTTAGTCTTCTTAGGTCTGATTAATTTTATTAGAGTATTGATACCACCTTTGTCTCCATTATTCATGCCATCTATTTCATCCATTACAATCGCTATTTTTTTCACTTTTTTATGAAACATTGACATAATATTTTTATCAGACATGTTATGTTTTGTTATTGTATCAATAATGGATTTATTACGAATATCACCAGCATCATATTTAACAACATCATAATCTAATTCTTTTAATATATCCATTACAAATGTTGTTTTTCCAGTACCTGGTTCACCATAAATATAAATTCCTTTTTTTAATAATAGATTGCTTTTATTTAATTCAAAATTTTTTAAGATATCTTTCATTTTTATAACATCTTCATCTCTTTTTAAAATTTTATTAATATCAAGTTGATCCATTTATATTTTTATCAATATTGTTTTTATGTTGATTTTACATAAAGAGCATTTTTACAAGTATTTTATACATTTTATTTTATAAAATACTTATTATAATTTATTATAATTTATTATAACTTAATGATTTGATAATAAATAAATAGATGTTAGTGCCAAAACAATACCTATTATATTTTTTAGATTTAATTTACTTTTATAAAAAAAGATGCCGATAAATATAACAATTAAAACGGAAATTACTTTTATCAAAGGATAAAGTATTGCTATATTTTCATCTAGTAAAAGAATGGAATAAGCTAATATCAAAATTAAATAAAAAAATATTGAAAATAATATATATATATAATTATGATTTATTGTATATAATTTTATTAAATGTATTGGAATAGCTGCGGCAGTTGCTGCTATTAATATCCAAAATATAATATAAAAATTTTTATATAAAGTCATATATAAACTTATATATTATTTTATTATTTGTCAACTTATTATTATCTTATTATTATTCTATTATTATTTATCTTATTATTAACTTGTAGGAGCTGGCACGTCACAAGGATTTGGAACTCCATAAGTAATTCCATCCCATGTTAAAGCACAACTATTTGCCCAATTATATTTCGCACATAATCCATTTGAACCAGTAAAAGGTGCTACTGAAAAATCCATTGTTTGAACATCAGACCCAACATTACACTTTCCTAAATTTTTGGTATTAACGCATTTTGAACCATTTCCAGATGTATCAACCCAATAATCAGGACAATCTCCTATTAATGGCGGCCATTGTTCTGTACTTTTTGAATTTACTAAAACTACTCCTATAAAGATTAAACAAACCAAAAGTATAATAATAAAAAAAAGTAACATTGCTTTTTGAAAATTCATGTTATGTATAAATTAAATATATATAATTTTTTTATAAGAGTAATATATATTAAATAATGCCACAATTAAGTTCAAATGGAAGAGTAGATATTAAAACTCCAAGAACACAAGATTTATTTCAAATGTATGATAAAATTCCTGTAAATCAATGTGCAACATTTAGAAATCCTACAGAAGGATTATGGAATAACACTTTGCTTTCTGAATCTTTTTTTTCAAGTCGTAATATTTGTGCTATTCAAAATGGAATCCGTGCTGGAGTAAGTGAGAGATCTAATGGACAATTTATTATTGGCAATCAAGATGAAGATACATTAAAAATTATTATGCGATCTATCTTTTTACAACACGCAGCAAATCAACCAACCAATATTAAAGAACAAGTAAAACAGCTCAATAAAATTGTATGGGATTATTCTATTCCACAGGTATATGGTGAGGCACAAGGATATAGACAGTATATTAAAGATGCGTCAACTATGTATACTCCAATAGCACATCCAATTATGACAGACAATAACGATAAAGAATTGATTTTAAAACCTTGGTTTTAATTTTCTCGGAATTATATTTTTTATATTATTTTCTTATGTCATAAGATAAGAAAATAACAATTATATTATTTGTATTTATGCTAGGTAGAAAAAGAGCCAACTACACAGATAGTTAAAAATGGGCGAAGAATTTGTTCCAAAAGTGTTTCCGTTTTTGACTTTTGGACATTTTTTTTGTCCAATTTCGAAAACCCAAAAGACTTTATGAAAAAAAGAAAAACATGATTTTCCATATTTCCCATTTTACATCTAAATGCTCTAAATCCCAAAATAATAATTCTAAAAATATTAGCATATTATTTTTTTTGAAAAATGTATTTTATAAAATATATTATTAGAAAACTATTTAGCGACTTTTTATGTTAACTAGTTATATAATAAAATGTCGCAAAAAGTCGCAAAATTGTTTAATTGTGAATTATGTGATTATAATACTAGCAAAAAATGTGATATGAAAAAACATTTATTGACATCAAAACATTTAAAGTTAACAACTGTTAACATTAGTAAACCAAAAAATCTCAAAAATAAATATATTTGTGTAAATTGTAAAAAAGACTACACATCAAGAGTGGGTATTTGGAAACATCAAAAAATATGTATAAATAGTGAACAAGTTGACATATTAAATACTCAATTTAATCAAAAAGAAGAAGATATTAATAAATCTGATATTATAAAACAGTTAATTATACAAAATCAACAATTATTATTTGATAATAAAGAATTTAAAGAATTAATAATGGATCAAAGCAGTAAAATGATAGACCAAAGTAGCAAAATGATGGAGCAAAATAGTAAATTAATTGAAATTGCCGCTAAACCATATAGCATTACAAATAATAATAATTGTCATAATAAACAATTCAATTTAAATGTATTTTTAAATGAAAAGTGTAAAAACGCAATGAATATTAATGATTTTGTTAATTCTCTCCAAATCGTTTCTGAAGATTTTGAAAATATTGGTAAATTAGGTTATATTCAAGGAATATCCAATATATTTATTAAAGGTTTAAAAGACTTGGATGAAACAATAAGGCCTATGCACTGTACTGATAAAAAAAGAGAAACGCTTTATATTAAAGATATTGAGGGTTGGAATAAAGATGACAATAAAGATAAAATAAAAACAATAATAAAAGAGGTCGCCGATAAAAATTTAAAATATATTCCTATTTGGCAAGAAGATAACCCAACTTATTACGATGGAACAACTAAGAAAAATGACCAATATATGCGAATAGTGAATCAAGTAATGACAGCTATTGTGCCAGATGATGAAAATGGTATGAATAAAATAATAAAAAATGTGGCAAATGAAATATGTGTTGATAAAGAAAATTGAACATAATATTTATAAATATGATTCATTTATAAATATTTATTGTTATTATTTATTATTATCTATTATTATTTATTATCTATTATTAATTATCTATTATTAATTATTTGACATCTTTAATTTATGAAATGCTTATTATTTATATAAAATTTATACTTCATTAATAACTAATTTTGGCTTCTTTACTACCTTCTTTTTTTGTGCCTTTTCTTTGATTATTCCAGACATCAATCTTTCTCTCTCTTCTTTATATCGTCCATATTCCTCTTCTAGTTTATTCAATTCATTTAACCACATATTTTGTATTGTTAATTCTTGAATTGTATTTAATTCTACTGTTTTATCACCATGCTCTTTTAATAATTTAGTTACATTTTCTTCTGTTACGCTATCCATCGGCATTCTTGTTAAATATTTATAATCTCCGTCTTCATCCATAATATCATACCCTTTTGATTTTAATAATGCTACAACTTCTTCTCGTTTCTTTCTTCGTAAATCAACAGTTCCATCCAAGTTTTCTTTAATATATTTGGATTTATTAGACAATAGTAATAAATCTTTTGTGATGGCATCAATTAAATATGTTTTTCTTGTTTGAAACAATTCTAATCTTGTTCCAAAATAATCATCTATTATTTCTATCACATTTCCATACTTCTTTAATTTATCATTTGGATCAAATAAATGCATATTTGTAGTAGTATTTGTAGTAAATAATTTGAATTGTTTTTCTAATCCATTACAATTATTATCTAAATGAATCGCCTCTAACTCTTCTAATTTTCCTTTCTGAAGTGTTATAATAAAATCAATCGTGGTATCTTTACTCATATCATCATAATCTTTTATTACAGGAGTTGTTTTTTTTCCATTTTTGTCAACTGTCTCTGTTAAAGTCTCTAAATATTCTTTAAAATTATCTGTCCATAATCCAACAGGCAACTCTGTTACACGAATTTTATCAACTCCTACTTTTTCATATTTACCTTTTATCAAATATTTACCTTCTGAAATTTTATTGATTGTTCCAGTAAATCCTTCATAATAAGGCGTAAATTCTAAAACATTTATTTGTTGATTTAATTTACTCTTTAAATATTGAATAATATCAAGAGGATTATAACACATGATATCTGTACTAAATCCAGTTCCAATTCCTTTTGCGCCATTTACTAAAATCATTGGAATAATAGGAGCATAATATTCTGGTTCAACTGGAAAACCATCATCATCCAAATATTTCAATATTTTATCATCCGCTTCTTGAAATATTAGACGAGTGATTTTATTTAATTGTGTAAAGATATATCTTTCAGATGCTGAATCAGAACCACCTGCTAAACGGCTGCCGAATTGTCCTTTTGGTTCCAATAAATTAATATTGTTTGAACCCACAAAATTCTGCGCCATTCCAACAATTGCCATATTTAACGATGCTTCACCATGATGATATCCTGAATGTTCTGATACATAACCACTAAATTGTGCCACTTTTATTTCATTTGTAAGCCCTTTTTTAAAAGCAGCAAATAGAATTTTACGTAAACTAATTTTTAATCCATCCATTACTCTTGGAATACTTCTGTCATTATCATAATTAGAGAAATGTATCATTTCATTATGAATAAAGTCCTCTACTAGCACAAGTGGTGTGCTCGTATCTAAATAACTTTGACGATCTGAATTAATGAGCCATTCTTTGCGATCATCCGCACGTTTTTTATTAAATACCATATCAACAGCATCATCACTGACTTGGCCACTATGGTCAAATCCAATAAACTTTTTATCTTCAAAATATTCACGAAATTCTTTTCCAGTACTTGTTCCTAACCCTTTATAATATTTAATCTTCCAATTACTCGCATTTCCAGGTTGTTGTTCTTTCCAAGATTGGTATTCATTCTCACTATAAAATACAGCCTCTTTGGAACCTTTGGTAGCTTTAATAATTGGAGTATTCATAAATCCAATAAATCCTGGAATTTTCGCTAGAGTTGGCCACTCAGACAAGAATAGATTTAATCCTAGTCCTTTAATATGACTACCATCTAAATCTTGATCAGTCATAAAGATAATGCGACCATAACGAAGTAATTTTTTAATATTTTCTTCCGTATATTCCTTACCAGATTCTAATCCAAGAATCTTTTTAATTTCAGTAATCTCTTTATTTTCTGCGATTTTTTTCACTTGTTCACCACGAACGTTCAATATCTTTCCTTTCATTGGATAAACGCCAATCGTATTTCTATTTTCCGATGATAATCCTGAAACAATACCAGCTTTGGCTGAATCACCTTCACAAAAGATAATAACACATTGGTCAGATTTATCTGTGCCAGCCCAATTCGCATCTATTAATTTTGGAATACCTCTAATATTTTTCGTTTTAGAACCATCTGTTTTTTTAGCCGCCTTATTTTCTTTTACTTCTGTTAAAGCACAAGCTGCGTCCATAATACCCATCTTGGCAATCTTTTCAATAAACTTATCACTAACAGTACAAGATGAACCGAATTTGGAAGAAGGCGTATTCATAAAATCTTTTGTTTGACTATCAAACGCCGGATTCTCAATATCACAACGTAAGAATAGAATAATCTGTTCTTTAATTGAATTAGCATTCACTACAACCTTCTTTTTCTTTTCAATATAACCGCATAATTTTCTTGTTATTTGTCCAAGAATATAATCCACATGCTTGCCACCTTTTCCAGTATGAATACTGTTTACGAAACTAACTTGAACAAATTCATGAGATGGTGATAAAGAAACCGCATATTCCCAACGTTCGCCACCTTCTTCGTAAACGCGCATAGATTCTTCTTTGCTTCCAACATATAAATCAATATATTGTTGGAAATTCTTTACTGGAATAGGTTGTGAGTTATATTTGACTTTAATAGATTTATCAGTAATCGCCGCAATATCATATACGCGTTTTTTAAGAAATGAAATAATATCTGGTGAAAATCCTGGAATGCCTAATCTAACAAAATCAGGACGAAATCCGATCTTTGTATAAGGTTTGCCTTTGTATTTAGTAATAACAGGTTTATCAATTACATCTAAATTATTATGAAAATTTTGACAATATTTTAAACCACGCACATGATCAACTGTTTCAACAAACCCAAAAGTAGACCAGATTAATACTAATTTAAATCCAAAACCATTTTTTCCACCAACAATTTTCTTTTCTGTTTTATCATAATTAGTAGAAGTGCGAAGATGACCGAAAATCATTTCTGGAATCCATATTTTATGTTCAGGATGTTCCGCAACATCAATCCCATTTCCATCATTTGTCATAATAATGGTGCCATCTTCTTTGATTTCTACATCAATATACGTAACTGGTAATGAATTTGGAATATTATCATCTATTGCTTTTGCCATTCGCTTGGTATGATCGCTAGAGTTGACAATTGCTTCATCAAATAGTTTTCCTAACCCAGGCACATATTCAATATTTTTTTCATAAATACGAGTAGATTCGTCATTTAAAATCCATTGATTTGAATCAACAAGTTCTACAGAACCAATGTAAGTATCTGGATTATCAAGAACATGTTGTTTAGCGGATTTTTTTTGGTATTTGTCTGCTAAATTGGTTGCTGTGGTAGAGTTCATTGTTGACGACATATAGAGTTATTTAATTATAATAATTTATGTTTAAATCGTTTCAATTTTTAAAAAAACAAATAATAAATAAATAATGAATTAAAATTTATATTTTAAATACATCTATTATATTAATGTCATCTTCTGTATTTTTTGCGCCAGGTAGAACAAGCACAACACGACAAATCTTAAATAGACAATCACTAAGTGGAAAGAATCCAACCTGTGTATGTCAACCGCCAACTAGTAATAAAAGAGTATATAACACATCATATAATAATTCTTATACTAGTGATGGAAATGTAGCAGTGAATACGAATATAAATACAAATACAAATAATTGTGATAAATCACAAATAATAGTAAATCCAGATAATATTGAAACAAAAAATCAAAGAATAGCAAGAACTGTAAGACATTCTTCTATCAATAGAGTACAATTCGGCAATCATTGTTTAACAAATCCATCAATGTTTTTAGGAAGAATTGAAGGACAACCAGGGGGGATGGTTGGACCTTTAAGAAATAAATTTTAATATAATAAATTTTAATAAATTTTAATAAATTTTAATAAATTTTAATAAATTTTAATAAATTTTAATAAATTTTAATAAAATATAATAATATAAAATGAGTAATTATTTTTTAAATTTTCCTCCACAACAAAATATTTGTCCTCCAAATGTTCCTTTAAAATCATTAGGATTTGGAAATTATGTTTCAGATTGTTCTGCGTGTAGCAATACGCTACCATCAAATGATTGTTCAAACGGTTATCCAGTTAATTATTATCCTATTACAAGTAAGTCAGGCATATCTACTGTTGATTTATTATATAGTATTTACTGTTCTTATCAAACATCATGTTTGCCAATATTTTTAAATCAAGTAGCTATATATAATAATCCTCCTTCCACTCCGTATCCTATTCCAGCAAATTATGAAACCCCAAATGCTATTGGTTACATTGGTCCTAAAAATATTTTTATATTTAGACATGCGGAAAAAACTAAAAAAAGTAGTACGATCGCTGAATATCATATAGATCAAAATGGCGTATCTAGAGCATTACAAATGATAACTTATATAAATAATTTATGTGAACAAGGATATCCTATTTCTTATATAGTTGTTTCAAATCCAGCACCATTCACCGCATCAGATTCTAGTATGCGTCCTGTACAAACTGCGTCTTTTGCCGCATCAATACTAAATATACCAGTATTTTGTTTTAATGGTTCATGTGACCCAGCAGGAAATACTGCACAAACTTTATTTTGTCTTAATGATCCAGCGTATTTGCCAAATCCAGATACTCCAATTAGCACTCCAACTCCTTCTCCATCAATAAACAAATATACCTCAAGTAATTTATTTAATTTACCATATAATCCATTTAATAGACAAAATGTATTAATTGTAACAGAACATACAAGTATACAAGAATTATATTTAAATATTGCTGCTGCTGCGTATAAAGTAGACAGAATAGAACGTTATGTTCCACCTTCTAATACAGTTACGCCTCAATATAATAATTTATATTGTTCTGTTTATAAGATGTTATATAATTATTGTTCTTATTCAACTTATCATGGTACATCTCATGGTGGTACATCTAATGGTAATTATGAATATAATCAATTCAAATATACAAGTTCAAGTGTTAAAGGAGATTATATGTATCGTGCCCCACCAATACCTAGTAATTTTTATTTCGCGCAATCAACTCAAGCCAATATTGGAACCACAGATCAAACTCCAGCTTATAATATATTTAATTTGTGTCCATATTGGAATACAGATTGTTTTGATTTACAAATAAATTTTATGAGTAATACAAGTGGAAAATTTGTTTTTAGCGTATCTCAACAGCCAATCGAAACTTGTTTTCCTAGTTGTAATCTGGAAGTATTTATGTATCAAGTGCCATCAACTCCTGGAATGTCTGGATATTCTTATATGGATACTTCTTTAAATATTAATGAAAAATTATGTGAAACGCCTGCAACACGACGAATAATAGATTTTTTAACATTAGAACCTGATATTGCTTTATATCAAATTCCTCCAATTTAACCAAGAACAATAAAATAATAATACGCGTATTATATTTAGCGAAAAATTTAGAAAAATATTATTTTCTAATTATAATTCATAATGACTCGTTATACTAAAAATTCTCATGGCCATTATGTTATTGCTGGACATACTTATGAAACATTAGAAGGTTCTAGAGCTCAAGTTATGCATGGAACCGCATACAAAACAAGCGGCGGATTAAAGAAATCAGATTTATTACAAAACAAGAATGGACGTATTGTAAGTAAAAAGAAGCATGGAACAGCCAAAAAAGAGAATCGTCTTGTAAAAGCAGGTTATGGAACAAAGAAAGGACACTTTGGTGCTGTTAAACTTGGTTCAAAATCAAGTAGATCAAAAAAGTCACGTAAATCACGATCAAGACGCCATAAGAAGATGAGAGGAGGAAATGCTATAACTGGAACAGATAATCCTTATGCTCCACAATATGGAAATGCTGCCAATATTTAAAAACCATAAGACAATAAAAAAATAAATCCAAAGATAATAAGATAATAAGATAATAAGATAATAAGATAATAAGCCATAAAATATTATTATACACGATAATATTTTACAAATACCAAGAAGAACATATAAATTTAGAAAATTTAATATATTCAGGAATCGTCATATTCAAATACTTTTCAAAATATCTTTTACTAGCAATAAAATGATTCACTGATTTATTATGCTGAAAATAAAAATTATATGCTTCATCAAAACCAATAAGCATATTATTATCTTCAAATACATTTTTCGTATTATACTTTATTTTTAGTAAATGAAGTGATTCACTAATAGAGTCATTTTTATACCACATATTACATTTAATATTCATGACATATTTATTATCAATTATCTTGATGTTAGGAAAAAAATGATTTAAAATTTTTAATACGTCCGTCTCAATAATATTACCATTAGAACAACATAATTCTGAATGTTCATGAAACCATTTTTTAAATAAAATACAAAGTTCATCTATTTCAAATTCAGTTTCATCAGAAACAACTGTAATTGTATTTTCACAGAATTGAATAAAATCGCTTACTCGTGGAAGATATTTACTTGTTAGATTATGAAAAGAATCTGTTGTTTCATCAAAAACAAATCTTTCTTTTAAATATGACTTTAAATTATTGAGGTAAATCATATTTGGGAGAGAAAGTTGGGAAAGATATAATTTCCAAATATAAGCAATATTTTTCCAACTAATCATTAATTTTGAATTATTATTATCATTATTATTATTGCTATTATTATCATTATTATTATTGCTATTATTATCATTATTATTGCTTATATTTGATGGTTGATAAGTTTGAATAGAATGTTTACAAAATTGGTCAATAATAGTAGCGGAAGTATTATTTTTTAGGAAAAAAGTATAAGACTTTAAACTTTCATCATTCATAAAATTATTAATATAATTATCAGAATTCTCAAAACGGTGCGAATAATGTGCTGCCACACAGATTAAATCAATTCCATATTTAGATAACATATTTTTCCATATATCCATAGAAATTTTATCCGATATTTTTAATAATCGGCAATTACTATAATTATAATTTTCATGATATTTTGTTATAAAATTATTGGTAATATTTGAAAATCCTGTATAAAATTGTGATATATTTTCAATATCAATCAACAACTTTTTAGTTTTAGGTTTAATTAAAAATATCAAATCATTATTTTTTTTAAGAATATTGTCACCAAGAATAGTTAGAAAGTATTTAGCTTGTGTTTTACTTGTAAATATAGATGGATATAATAAAGATAATACATTTTGGATAGTAATAGATTCAGGAATGGATTTTAATAAATGACGATCTTTAATTTGTTTAATTATATTTATTTTAGTACGATATTTCCAATCCATTAATTTTTTATCTTTTGAAATAGTTATTAACAATTGATAATGTATAATATCTTCTTTGACAGGAGAATAATTTTTTCCATCATAAAAATAAAAACAATTATTGTTAGGTAAATAATAGTATTGATTTTTGCTGAGAAATACTTGAATAAATTGTTTATGCTCATAAGTAAGGAAATTATTACGTATTATTCTTTTTTCATTATTTTTACGTTCTTGTTCTAATGTATTTGATAATAAATTCATAATATGATAATGGACACGTTGTTTCATATAACTATTATCTTTATATTTTTCAAATAATTCAGTAATTTTATTATGATATTGGCGTAATTCGGATTCATCCATAATAGATTATGATTACTTTAATTAAGTGTGAAGTTTCTATATTTATTTTATTATTATATTTTAACTATTTTAGTTATTATAATTTTAACTATTATATTTTTACATTATATTTTTACATTATTTTTAAATTTTTTAAATTCTTACTTTTTCTTTTTCTTACTTCATTGTACTATATATTTTAAAAATACGTAAATGAGTTTTTTATTGAATAATAAAAAATTGAATTAAATATAATGAATAATAATTATAATATGATGAATAGCAAAATGAAGAAACACACTTCAAAAAAGAATAAGCCAATTTTGATTATTGAAAATAAAAGTGATTGTAAAGAAAATAATGAATTTACAATTGTTGAAACTTTTGTTGGTGCAGGTGGTGCTCATTTAGGATTTAAAAATGCTGGTTATAAGTCATTATTAGTAAATGATATCGACAAAGATACAATAGACACTTTATTGTTGAATAAAGTTATTAGCGAAGATCAATATTTATTGTGTCCAATAGAAGATATAACACAAGAAAATCTATTATCCAAAATAGGAAACAAAAAAGTTGATGTATTGTTTGGTGGAATAGTATGTAAAGGATTCTCTTTAGCAGGAGTTAGAAATCCATTTGACCCAAGAAATTATTTATATAAGCATCAACTGCGTCTTGTTAATATTTTAAAACCTAAAGTAAGTGTAATTGAAAATGTAACAGCAATAAAAAATATGATATTATATGTTAATAGTGAAGATACTGTTAAAACTTTTGAGGATTACACAAAATTGAGCGATTCTAATAAATTATTAAATGGAGAAAAATCAAGTAAAAGAAAAAATGGAGAAGATTATAGTGAATTAAATTTTACTATAAATAAAAATAAAAAAAAAATGGAAGAATTATTGAAAAATATTGATAAATATAAATATTGTATTTTAGATGATATAAAACAACAATATTTAGAAATGGGATATAAATTTTATGAAAAAATTTTACAAACAGATAAATATGGTGGATATACTAATAGAAAAAGAATAATAATGGTAGCAGTTAGAAATGATATTGAAGGAGAATATATATATCCTGAAGAACAAGATACAAACTATACATTAAATGATGCTTTAAAATTAATAGATTATGATGGTATAAACAACCCTTCAATTGATGAAGATAACAAATCTATGAAACATAATCAAAAAACAATAGATAGATTTAAGTTAATACCTGAGGGTAATAATATTGCGGATGTTATAGATGATATTCCAGACGAATTAAAAATAAGTGCTTTTTATTCAAGAGGAAATACCCAAAGATTAAATAGAAATCTTCCTACTCCTACTTTAGTTCCAGGACATAGTAATTTTCCAATTCATCCATGGGAACATCGTTCAATTACTGTTCGTGAAGCAGCAACAGTCACAGGATTTCCTTTAGATTATAAATTTTGTGGTTCACATACTTCAAGATGTGTTCAAATAGGAAATGCTGTCCCTGTTCATTTATCTTACAATATTGCTTTGTCTATAATAAAATTATTAAATAAATAAAACATCTATTCGTTAAAATCTTGAATAAATTTTATTAGTTTATTTTTACATTCTTCTAATATTCCAACATTTTTACATATATTCATAAAATTTGTTAAAAGTGTTTCGCAAAACCATTCAATTGGTAATTTTTTATTTTTTTTCTCATTTAATATTTTATTGATTATTATACAATTATTATAATCACTTAATCCACCTTTTTCTTTTGGAATAAAATGGTCTGCTGCTAAATCTCCGTTGTCTTGTGGTATTCCTGTAATAGAACATTTATAATTTGATAATTTTATTTTTTCCTGAATAATAGATTTATTAAAACTATCACTTTTATGTTTATGGCTATCTATTATTTTACTGCTAATTTTGTCTTTTATACGTGGAGTATATTTAACATATTTAATTTTTTTATATTGTATTTCACTCCACTCTAAAGGCAATTTATCTTTTCTCAATATTTCAAATGCTCTTGGAGGGTCTCCTAATGGATGACCTGTTTCTTGTTTATTTCTAAAATTACAATATTCTCCAACATCTTTAAGTTGAACATATTTATCTAAATTTGATTTTAAAAAATCAAGAGCATATAGATTGGCACCCTTTTTAATTTTATATTTTTTCTGAGCGACATCAAGTTCTTTCCAATTAATAATTTTGCGTAACATATTTATCCTTCTTTGTCTTGAAAATTTTTCAGTAAATTTTTTTTTATTATCATCTTCAATAATTAGTTTTGGTTGTTCCTTTATTTTTTTTATCTTTGAAACAGAGGAGGAGTTAATAATATTACTCATTTCAGATTTAATTTCCATATTGATATATTGTATTATGATAAGTATTTTATTTTATAACTTGTGAAAAGCAATTCAATTTTTTTATAAATAATTAAATAATATAAATGTTCAAAGGCGTAAAGTATTATAATTTTAACTATTATAATTTTAACTATTATAATTTTAACTATTATAATTTTAACTATTAATTAAATGCGTTAAAAATTGATATTTGTTACATAAGTATTTAAAGATTAAAGAAAAAATAAATATAAATGTCCAACAATTTAAAAACGGCTTCTCCTGAAAATAATATATTAACTATTAAAACTGTTCAAATCGCGCCTTTTAGAACATTAATGACCGCACTTAAAGATATTCTTTTAGAAACAAATATTACATTTCAACCGGATGGAATCAGAATTATTAATATGGATAAAAGTCACACTATTTTAGCTCATTTATATTTAGCTGCTCAAAATTTTGAATTCTATGAATGTAAAAAAGAAAAGATAATTATTGGAGTTAATATGTTTCATTTATTTAAATTAATTAATACGATTGATAATGATGATACGCTTACTATTTATATTGAAAATGCTGATTATGTTGACGGAATTGTATCTCATTTAGCATTACGATTTGAAAATGGAGAGATAAAGCAATGTAAGACGCAGAAATTACGATTAATTGAACCAGAACAGGAAGAGCTGGAATATCCAGATGTAAAATTTTCATCTGTTATTAACTTACCTTCTGCTGATTTTCAAAAAATTATTCGTGATCTCTCTGGAATTTCTGAGAAATTAGAAATTAAATCAGTTGGAAATGAATTAATATTTAAATGTTCAGGACAATTTGCTTCTGCTGAGATTAACCGTGCTGAATCGGATGGTTCTATGGGTTTTATTTTAAAACAAGACGCATCTAAAGTAATACAAGGCGAATTTTCTTTAAAAAATTTAGGATATTTTATTAAATGTACAAATTTATGTTCACAAATAGAAATTTATTTGGAAAATGATCTACCATTAGTTGTTAAATATGATGTTGCTAGTCTTGGATCAATTAGATTATGTTTAGCTGCTCTTCCATCAACTTAAACTATAATTAAAATTATAAATATAAATATAAATATAAATTTTAATAATAAAATTTATATCTAAATAAATATTATAATGTTGAATAAATTAGGTTCCCAACGTTGTTGTAATTTAAATACGAAAGGAAATCAAGGTTCCCAAGGTCCACGAGGACTTGTAGGTCCTATTGGTCCCCAAGGTCCACGAGGACTTGTAGGTCTTATTGGTCCCCAAGGATCAACTGGAGCAACAGGTGAAGGAAAAACTGGATACACAGGAGCAACAGGTCCAACAGGTGAAGGAACAACTGGATACACAGGAGCAACTGGTCAAAGAGGCCAACCTGGATTAACAGGAGCAACTGGATCAACAGGTGAAGGAACAACTGGATACACAGGAGCAACAGGTGAAGGAACAACTGGATACACAGGAGCAACTGGTCAAAGAGGCCAACCTGGATTAACAGGAGCGACTGGATCAACAGGTGAAGGAACAACTGGATACACAGGAGCAACAGGTGAAGGAACAACTGGATACACAGGAGCAACAGGATCAACCGGAGCCGCTGGAGTAACAGGAGCAACTGGATCAACAGGTGAAGGATCAACTGGGTACACAGGAGCAACAGGTGAAGGAACAACTGGATACACAGGAGCAACTGGTCAAAGAGGCCAACCTGGATTAACAGGAGCAACTGGATCAACAGGTGAAGGAATAACCGGATCAACTGGGTACACAGGAGCAACAGGAGCAACAGGATACACAGGAGCAACAGGTGAAGGAACAACTGGATACACAGGAGCAACTGGTCAAAGAGGCCAACCTGGATACACAGGAGCAACAGGTGAAGGAACAACTGGATACACAGGAGCAACTGGTCAAAGAGGCCAACCTGGATTAACAGGAGCAACTGGATCAACAGGTGAAGGAACAACC
>Ga0214192_1000017_pt1 | contig 114050 bp, 98 predicted proteins | sample TroBogEpilimnion_44_FD_153030 | JGI IMG/M metagenome (GOLD analysis project Ga0214192, IMG submission 153030) | Freshwater microbial communities from Trout Bog Lake, WI - 29JUL2008 epilimnion | ecosystem: Environmental > Aquatic > Freshwater > Lake > Epilimnion/Euphotic zone | place: Trout Bog... | reverse complement strand
GTAAGATTCGAACCTACTCATCCATTGGAAACAGATTTACAGTCTGCCGCGCCTCTCCAACTGCGCCGTTCCTCCATATTTGGTACATCGTACCGGATTCGAACCGGTGTACCCGCCGTGAAAGGGCGGTGTCCTGGGCCTCTAGACGAACGATGCTGATTAGATTGGACTTATATGTAACGCACTTGTGCCTTACAATGCCACGAAACTTTGGCGGTCTGTAGGGAATTCGAATCCCTGATCTCCTGCGTGACAGGCAGGCGTATTAGGCCAACTATACTAACAGACCATATAAAAACACCCCGAGCAGGCAGGCCCTGCACGTTTCCCTGTATTTTATTTTAGGATGCTTTTATATGGCTTTCGCCATTTGCAAATTTTTAAAGAACTGTGTTAATCGCTTAACTTGTATCCATTATACGACATGCGCCATTAATGCACAATCTCAGTGTTGTATAAAAACGACACCGCGATATTTGGTGGAAGCGGTGAGATTCGAACTCACGGGACACGTTACCGTCCGGCAGTTTTCAAGACTGCAGCCATAAACCAGACTCGACCACGCTTCCATTATACTTGACGTTTTACAATTTTGATATAGGTATCATAATGTGTTGGATCTAATTCAATGCCCAATTGTTCAAGACAACTGCGTAAATAATCCCAACTTCGCCAAACTTGTTCTATATCTATGTGTATAGCATATTCAGTTCTTGCAAGATTTTGCTCGGTCATTATTCTTGCATGTTCAATTTTTTCTTCTAGGGTTATACCAGTAAATTTGGTTTTTATGAGATAATCTTGTGAGGTACGCACATAATCCAGTGAATACAAATGAACACAAACTTGGTCCCTTGTTATCAATTCTCGATCTGGAAACTCTACTATTTCTCTCCAGTAATTGTAATGAGCAGGGATCACTGTGTTGACATGATTTTCTATCAAATTTTGGTATATGGGATTTAATTGGTATTCTCGATGGCCCACTGTTCTAAACGGTTTTAACGGAGTCATTGACCAACTGGGATCATAGAACTTGATCCGGCCTTGATACAATCCTTGTACTCGCCAGTTTGTTTCACCGTCACTGCTGGTGATGTTGTTGGCATGTTCTAGTAGACTTGTAAACCCATCACCGCCTACACCAGGCTCGAATATTATCCAATATTGCATTACATATTTAATTAAAATAGATTTTCGGGAAACCGATCTAAAGAGGACTACACCGCCACTTCCCGGTGTAGAAGATCGGTCTTTGTCTCGAACGCAAGAGTTTATACTACCTTATAGTCTACTGCCGTGTCACACAGGCCGCCCTGTGCTAAGACTGTCAAGGGACTCAATCGCGCCGTCTATCCCGAAACTTGGTGGTCAAGAAAGCACTCGAAGCTTCACATTCATCCTTATGAGGGATGCTCTCTTCCTCTTAAGATACCTGACCTAATTACATTACTGTTAAACCGGTTACGTGTTTTTATCATCCGGCATATTAGGAACGGCCCAACCCTAATATCGTTTACAGATTCAATCATGAGCCATAGCTGTCTATTCCAGCGTCAATGGTAATACCATATAGAAACACACTAGACGAGGCGACCTCGTGGCCACAAGTTCCTGCTTATCTCTAATGTGTTTTTATATGGTAGGACGTATGTGATTCGAACACATGACCAACGGATTAAAAGTCCGCTGCTCTACCTACTGAGCTAACGTCCCATACAGTTTAATTTTTTCTTGTCTACGAAGTGCCTTGTGGCTCTTGGCATGACTACCCGCTTTTTTAAACAAAGCCAACTTCACGAAGGGGTTACGCGGAGTGGCGATCGGTTTTAATTTTAACTTCATTTTTATTTCCTTTAACATGGCAGGGGATGAAAGAATCGAACTTTCAACGATGGAATCAAAATCCACTGTTATACCATTTAACTAATCCCCAACAAATTCTATTATACAACAAGCGCCATTTTTGTGCAAACTGGTCCGGCGTAGAGGAATCGAACCTCTATTAAGACTTTAGAAGAATCCTGTCCTATCCATTGAACGAACGCCAGTGCATGGTGCGAGTAGAGAGATTCGAACTCTCACGCCTTAGGCGTCGGTGCTTAAAACCGGTGCGTCTGCCAATTCCGCCACACTCGCAGTATTTGGTGCTCTAGCCAAGAATCGAACTTGATATTCATTCTTACCAAGAATGTGTTATACCATTTAACTACAAGAGCCTTGGTACCCTGAGTGAGATTCGAACTCACATTTAAATTTCTCCTTTTGAGAGAGACGACTTTTCCAATTTGTCTATCAGGGCATTTGGTGCGTCGTAAAGGAATCGAACCTCTGTCTGTGCCTTGTAAGGGCACGGCCCTACCATTAGACGAACGACGCATGGTGCAACCTCTAGGAATCGAACCTAGTTCAATGGCTCTTCACGCCACCGCTATGACCACATCAGCTAAAGTTGCATGTTTGGTGGGCCCGGAGGGATTCGAACCCCCAACCAACGATTTCGAAGACCGGCATTCTATCCAGTTGAACTACGGACCCATGCTTGGTAGCCTGTGGTAGCCAGTACAAGAATTGAACTTGTAATAATCGCTTATCAAGCGACCGTTATACCATTTAACTAACTGGCTATAATTTGGCGAGTCATGATGGAATCGAACCACCGCTAAAAGTTTTGGAGACTCTTGTACTACCATTATACTAATGACCCAATTTGGTGGACCGTGGGAGGATCGAACTCCCACCTAAGGCTTGCAAAGCCCCCGTGCTCCCATTATCACTAACAGCCCATGTTGAATCCAAAAAACAAAATTTGATTTTGGTATTTTGATTTTAAACTCTGTAATTGATCTACAGTTATTTTATATTTTTCATGATCGTGATTAAGTACATCCATTTTTACAAACTGCTCGGGTGACAGTTTTGCTGACGACCATGATTGAAATTTCATAAATTCAATTACGTCAACATCAAAACTTTTACTCCAATTGTAAAAATCAGTTATTTGATCATGATTGTCAAGCTGAATGACCATTCTATTAATAAACTCAAATTTGATTCTCTTTTTTAAATTTTGTATATACTGCATATTTTTTACAATATCATCAAACTTTCCGCCTCTGCGTAATTTTTCATATGTGTCAGGCACACAACTGTCAGTGGTCACAGTTATATTTTTTATATTATTTTCTAAATGTTTTAGTTCGTCCCATTTACGTGACAATAACAATCCATTGGTTTGAAGCCAAAATTCTGCATTAGGGTATCTATCAACGGGAAAGAATTTTAAAAAATTAAATAACAGTCTACTGGAAAATATTTCGCCAGTAGTACTAACGTGTATGCTGATAACTTTTGTACTAGATCCGCCAAATAAATTTTCATTTAACTGATTAAAAAGATTATTTTTTTCTTCTCTTTCGTCAACAGTCTCGCCCAAAACTTCTGTGCGACAGCTTGGGCAACTTAGATTACATATTCTATCACCGGCTATATAATAGGTGTCAGGCAATTTGATGCTTGACTCGTCTTTATACAATTCGTATCCGTGCACTTGTGTTGGTGTACCGTCAGGCATACGAGTTTGCGTAACTGTCCACTCTAGATCTTTTTTAAGAAACAAGTTGTTATTTACAATCCTACCGCAGGTATTTTCGTTGCAGTAGACGAAACTACCATCTCTAATACTTTCACGTATGTTACGAGCAATAGGGTTATCCAATAATTCTTCAATTGAATGCTCGTAAATATTACCGATTGCAGTAGGCATCCATTCGCCGCAGCCGCACAATCTTACATCACCATTGATGCCTATTTCAATTGTGTTAAATGGATCTAGACATACTTTGTCTGTGTAGTTTTTATTTTTAAAAGTGCGCAGGGGTTTGTTACTGATTGGGATTATCATATATGCTATTTATATATTCTAAAACACACTGGTTTCACGGGATCCGTGCCTGCCTTAGCGGGCTCTCATTGCCCCCAGGAATAGTCGTCCAGTGTGTTTTAGAATACCCTGTATTGCTACAGGATATGCTAGAGCTATACCCTAGCCTGTGTTTTTTCGCACTAGAAAAAGTGTTTCATCCCACAGTCCGCCCGTTTGTTGCATTATTTAAGTGTTGCATGCCGGCCCACGTTGCCTTTTAACACCTATTGCCGATCAATCCAGGATGCCTTTACGCATCTTGTCCATTAAATCTGCAATACGTTGAACTTGAACTTCTGCTCGTCCAACTTTATCCTCTAGCAGTTTCATTACCTGATCCTGCGAGAGTGTAAATTGATCTGGCACAAACTCAAAATCAACTTCTTGATTTTCGATATTTTGTGTCATTTTACCGTCCTATAAAAAAGAACCCCTGGGTGTTTAGTCCAGGGGCTCTAGTTAAGATACTTTTTTAGAATATGTTAACTAGAACCCCCTGGTTCACGATCACTATTAATCATTGTAGATGAAAACAGTGACCAATAGGCTGCCGCACCTAAATTGGCTAGTTGTTTCGGTTGCAATGAATTAATAAATGTTTGCATCATGTGTTGTATTGTACGTTTATTTATGATCGCTGTCAAGTATTTTTTAATTATTTGGAAGAATTGTTGTTTTTTTACAACAAAGAAATTTGGTGCGCTGACTTGGAATTGAACCAAGACTCGACCGATTATGAGTCGGTTGCTTTACCATTAAGCTATCAGCGCAAGTGTTGTATTATATAGCCAGCGCCATTTGTTGTCAAGTCTATCTTCGTTTGCGATTGGCTATAGCAGTACTGGGCTTTATGCCACGTTGTTGACGTTTGGGATTGACCAAGCCAGCAGTGGATCGTCCGGCTCCGATGTCGGCTATTTTTTTATCAACTGCTTTTGCTGCCTTTTTGGGTTTGGCAGTTGATTTGACTGCGGCGCCCGGTGTGCCCGGTTCTATGCTGCCGCCACCTTCAGGCAACAGTATCACTTGTGGCATCATTTCGCTTTCAGGTGCGTAGATATAAGCAGTACTGGCCTTGATATGACCTTTCATGTCCTCGTAGGTTCTAAAATATTGACTGATTTGACTGGGCATGTCGACCAGCAACAATCCATCAAACCCGGAATATTCTTTATAGTTGGCATAACCAACATCTAGTATGGCTTCAATAATGGTTGCAGCATTGCCCTTGGCCAATGCATCTGCATACTTTTTATTGTTGGTTTGATTGAAAGTTGCTTCTGCAATTTTTTGTGTGAGTGCAGATAGACTTTTGGGTGACCTAGACAATATGGGTCTAATAACATCTACCCAAAAATTTGGATTTAGTCTGTCAGGTAGTGCTATGGGTTCAAACTGTGATCCGGCTTCTCTTGCAACATCTAGAGCCGCTTGAATCAATTCTGGAATAACATTTACCTGCATTTTGGCTTTGCGGGCATTGATCCAGCGTCCGCCTTTGCTTAACCGTGTTTTTACTTCGATACCTTTACCACCAACTTCGATATCGCCACCGCCGGCTTTTCTACCGCTCCAACTGATGTCGGGACTGTAAACTGCCAGTGCAACTTCACCGGGACCGACTCCTTGCGAGGTCAATCTAGCACACAAATCAATGAACAATGCCAGGCTAAATCCCGGACCAGTCAACTGCGTGAGTGTGGATTGATTGCCGTTTAACAGTTTACCAGTTTTAATTATACCGCCTGGGTAACGTTTTAAAAAGTCGTCTTTTTCTTCTATGGGCGCATCAATTTCGATTATGGCTTTGCCAATTTCGTTGATAAATCTCGACGCATCTGCATCTTGTCCAATGGTTTTTCTAATCCGATCTTCAATGTTTCCGGCTCGGAGTGTTTTTAATACTTTGGCCAATACTTCGCTGTCATCAGTGGTTTTTACCGCCGAGATCACTTGCTTTTTAAGGGTTTCGTCTTCAAATAGGTCGATTAAGTTGCGCATCTAGTATTTAGTCAGTGATTGTGTAAAAATCTCGATCCAACCAGGCCACAACTATATCTTCTATTCGTGCATGCCCGTATTTGTTAACGCTGGCAACCACACTGTCATTGATTAAATTTCTTTCGGCTAAATCGTACCAGGTGGCCCCAGAATCCAAGGGTTCATGTTCCGTTGCGTACACTGCGGCATATAGCCAAGGTGTTTCTCGTTTTCTGTAAAAGTACGCATCTCTGCAGTCAAATCCCGATAAGGCCAACATGTACATCAAGTTCAGTATGTTGTAACTGTAATACTGACCGCTGTGATTGGCTATTGTGAGTCTATTATTTTTGTAATAGGTTGTTTGCGGTACAGATAAAATCAACATACCGTTTACATTCATGGAACTTTTCCAAGTCTGTAAGCATTTTAAAGGATTTAGACTGTACTGAAAAACATCATGTGCCCATAATAGATCAATTTGTCTAGGCACCACACGATCTTCGAAATTGCCTTCTATTACTTTGACATTGGGCAGCAGTGGCACATCTGTTTCAAGTTGTTTTGTGTTTTGATCTACTGCATACACAAGATAGTTGCGAGGATCATGTGGCTCGTCACGAGTGGTCACGGTCGCCCACCAATTGGCATCTAGCCCGGCACCGCAACCCATGTCGGCAATCACCTGCAGATTGTCCATAAAACTATCGTACGCATACAACAGATTTAGTACTTCTAGACTGTGTTCGTGACTTTCGTATGCGTTTCTAAACAGTGCCATCGCTCAATATCTCCATTATTAATTTTTCTTTGAGCGTTTTCATTCTTGACTCAAGTTGGTGACAGGCTTCGGCTATTTCAAGATCTCCGCCCCAGGCACGTTGTGTTGCCAAATGGCTAGCAAATTTAGATACTCTGTCTTTTTCCAATTGAAAATTAACAGCATCGTGACGGGGCTTGGCTCGGCAACAATCATTGAATTCTTCAATCAATTCATCTGCACGTTGTCGCCAATCCGTCATACCACAATATCCTCCATGCCTGCGGTTCTCAAACGCACCACATGCCCTAGCATAAAGTTTTTACTTTCTATACCTTTCATGACTCCTAGCCATTTGTTTCGAAGCAACGCAACTTCGTTTATGATGGTTTCCATGTCAATTACTTCGTCTTCAGCTTCGGCATATTTTTCAGCATCTCTACTGGTTAATGCACGATTGTATGCTTCAAGATATTTTTTATAGTGCTTTTGACGAATTTTACGCAGTTGTATGTTTAGAAACTCCAGCACTGCTTCTATTTCTTGCAGCTGATTAAATCTATGTTCTGTCTCGCCCGGAAGATTGCTTAATGCTGATTCCACTCGCCCGCGAATTTTTACATCTGCTTTGGCAGCGATTAATTCTTGTTCGTAATAATCTATAAAATTTGGAATTTCACCTAGATTACTAACAATCTTGTTATAAAACATAGATTACTCGTCTTCGTCTTTGAACTCGTCTTCGTCCTCTTGCACATATTCTTTCAATGCTTTTTTAGTAGAGCTATCAGTGCTGCCAAATTCTACCAATTCTTCGTCGTTTAACATATCAACTAAAATACTCATTAGATTATCTGCAGCTTCTTGTCTATCCTTTACCGGGATATATTGTTTTAAAATAGTATATGTTTCTATTAATACTTCAATGTCCATTTGGTTCCCTTTTAAATTGTAATATATCATCCGTACATCCCGTACATGTGGGTCGTTCACAGATAGTTAGATTATCTAGTACATGCCATTCTGTAAAAATATTACCAAGATGATCGTTTTTACATTGCCCACCAAAAACTTCAAAGTCTTTGTTTACGTCAATGCGATTATGTCCTGCAGCACATTCCCAGCCTTGCCATTGATCTACGTTTTCGTTGTGCAACCAATTTGCACTCATCAAATATGACTCATTGTTATTTAATGTCACTTTGCAATTGTAGTATGTATGATTTTCAAACTTCAAGATTTAATTTCCCTTGCATAATTGGATAACTTCTAGTTTGATGGCTGTAGTTGATCTTGTTTACTGTATAACTTATATCGTGCTGATTTAATAGTTCCACATATTTTGGGATTCGATCTTGATTCCAAAATTCGTCCATGATAGCAACTTGTAGAAATTTTGTTGAATCTATAGAGTTTTTTAATTTTATTATCATATCAAAAAATCTAGTCTCGTTGATAAATTCTGAATGAACACTAAATGCAATATTATCCATCACTTTAAACAGTTTAAAATAATATTTGTACGTGGCACTACCATTTGTTGTCAACATCAATTTGAATAGATGTTGGTTGTAATGTTCGCGAAGCCAATCAACAAATGGTAAAAAGTTTTTGTTGGTTGTTAACTCTCCGCCGGTAAATGAAATTTTGTATGGCAAATTACGATGATGTGTTTTATCATATATACTTATCCATGCTTGTTGTAATTTTTCCAATGAATGATGTTTGCTAGAATTGTCGTGCGAATTTGGCGAGCAGTACATGCAATCGTAATTGCAACGTATACCAATTTCCCAATTAAGAGAAAAATAATTTTCGGTGGGTTCTACTTGTACTACTCGTAAGTGCATGGTTATTCTTCAACAGTTTCTTCAACAGTTGAGGTTCCCACAACCATATGCGGATTTGCTGTAACATCTGCCATCACACGATCCAAACATCCATCATCATTGCGTTCCCATCCTTTGCGGAACTTTTTAATGATTTCGCCATCTGCAGTTGTATATACCAAACTGTTACCTTCTTTCTTTAGTAGATCTTTTCCTTCAATTAGGTCAGTCAGTCCAGAATACGGGTTCATACCTGTTTCATATGGAATCTTGACTTGTACACTTTCAAAGGGTTTAGCATAGCGTGTCTTCATAATCTTACACGCAGCTCTAATACCTTTTACTTCTGATATCTTGTTACCGTCTTCGTCTTCTTTCAACTTTAACTTACGCATAGCAACCACAATTGAGCTTGCATAGATAAAGCCTTGTCCGCCTGAGATTTTATCATCAGGATCAAACATGTCTTGACTAGCGTATGTGTGATTGGTACACACCAAGCCCAAGTTCAAATCACCAAACATGTTTACACAGTTACGTACCAGGGCAGTGAGTGCTTTGGGCTTGCGTCCAAGGTCACCTTTCAAGTCACCGGCTGCAAACTGATTAACATCTGTGGGAGTCAACAACATGCCCAGGCTGTCAATCACAAACAGTACCTTGGGACGCTGGTCTTCGGGAATGGTTTTGTACTCTTTCACAAAGTCATTGATCATTTTGGCAAGATCATCAATCATGGCCATGTTAAGTTTAAGTAATTTGTCTTCGCTGGTGTCTACATCCAGTGCTTTTAACCACGCTTCATCTAGTGCATTTTCTGTATCAACTAGAATAACATAAATGCCCTGTGCCTGTGCGTTTTTAATCAAATTACCGCTACAGATAAAACTTTTACCTGCGCCTGACTCACCGGCAAACACGGTAACTTTGCCCATCGGGATTCCCTTGTTAAAGTCGCCCGAGATAAGATAGTTCAATGCATAGTTGTTGGTTGAAATCCAATCGGTGGGATCAGTAAATCCCACTGAAATTCCGTCAATGCTTTTTGTAATGCTTTTTCTAAATTTGCTTACGTCAAATGGTTTAGTTGCCATGATTAATTTCCTTTGAGTTTGTATAAGTCTTTGAATATTTTACTACCGTTGATGTTTCTACGTCGATCCATTTCGGCTAATTTTTTAAATGCGTTATCCAAATCAGCACGGTACGGAGTCGCTATATAATTTAATAAATTAACATACCCGTCTTCGAGTAAGAATCCCGGGTGTTGATTTATTCGATCAGCAAGAGTTTGTTTTAACGATTGTAACACATCGTTTGGTAAATTCCTAATATTTAGGTATTCAGGGTTTAGCAATGCTCCAAGAACAAAACTGTTGTTGTGAAATCCCATTGCTTTTAAAAAATCTATGCATTCAAATAAACTGTTGTAGTTTAATAAAAAATACAACATATTAAATGATATTTTGTGTCCCAGTGTTTTTATATGCTTGAGATTTGATAAAAAATCTTTCCAGGAGCCGCCATACCGAATATATTCGTATTCTTCTTCGATAGTTTCCAAACTCACAATCCAATGTACATTCTGAAATTTGCATATGCGTTCAAATATTTGAGTATCGACTTTGCCAAGGTTGGTGTTTATTCGTAGGTTAACATCGGGACCTATTAGGTCCAACAACTCTAGATTTTCCTTCATTAGCAGGGGCTCGCCCCCGGCCATGTATACATGTTTTAGTTGTTGGGAGTGTTGAAATATGTATTCTTTGAATTTGGCACGTTGTTCATCGGTGGGGGTGCGAGGTCGTATGTTCAATTCACTGGCCCATTTGCTACTAAATTCAGGGCCACAATACACACAGGCTTGATTACACAAGTTGGTCCAGCGCACATCAATTGTCTGCAGATCAAAATTGTGTGCACGATAAGTGTGCATTGGCACATCTTTTAATTCTCGTATGTAAAATACCCTATCACTGATGATATCAAAACTCTTTTTACCAATTTCCAATTCGTGACAGGGACGACAATTTTCAGTTGAAACCTTGTCAAGAATCATGGATTGTCTTGTGCTATTTTTTGGTCCAACCACTATTTCTTCTATTGGACTATCACAGATATTGCCAATGACTTCTGCGCTGCGAATACAGTTCTTTACACGACCGTCAAAATTATACATCAAGCCGGTCCAGGGCATGGGGCAAAATACCGGATTGGTTAATGCGTCTTTTGGAGTCATTGTAAAGATACGTCCAATACGTCTAGGTCCAGCATATCCAATAATTTTTTAGCCCATAGTGCGGGGTCTGTGCCACCATCTCCCTGTGTATTGACCTTTCCAGGACGTACTATGCGAAAACCTATTCCTAATTTTTGATGCCGCAATTGTTTTACTGATTCTTCTAATGCAACTTTTTGTATACGATATTCAGTCATGCCCAATCCTGGTAACACTGATACCGGATCCTGCGTCATTATGGTGCTGATTACTATAATCTGTTTTTTACTTCCTTGCCAACGACGTGCCATTTCAAATAACAATTCAGTTTGTGCAAATCCTGATTGTGCATTGTTGACAAAAACATCACATGGCTCTATTAGACTGGCTATTTTTTGAACGTTACGAATATTGAATCCATCACGTTTGCTTAATCCAACTATGCTGTGACCGCGTGCAACATATTCATTGGCCATTGCTTGGCCTATTCCGGCAGTGTGTCCTGTTATTGCTATTATCATTTCAGTAACCTAACGGGATCATTTTTAAAAGTAAAACTGGCCACAATTCTTGGCACTTCAGCTGCATAGGTTCGTTCTACACTGTGTGCAATTTGACTGTTAAATGCCAACGGAAGTGGCATGTCTAGTACTTCACCTATCATGAGATCATTTTCATACCATCGATTGGCCCATCCCTGTGTGTTATGCACCGGAAAATTTACCTTGGCCACCACTGGTAACTCATCTATGTGTTGCGGTAAATGTGTGTCATCTGCCACCAAAGTAATTGCAGCATGCAGCGGAACTAATTTATATTGTTTAAAAAAATCACGTAGTTCAGGAACATTATCAAGTATTGTATTAATATCAACAAAGTTCCAACCAAACTTGTAGGAATCAATTGGTGCTAAACAACGATATATTTTATCTGAGATTACTGCAACATTGTCGCAGGCTAATTCAACATAGGGTTTGATCATGTATTCCTCTCAATTGTTTTTGTTGTTGTATATATCTATCAACAAAGTCTTGATCAAGATTATCAACACTGAGTGCCTCAGGTTGCTTCAAATATGCATACGAATGATCAATACCGTGGTGTTTTGCAAATTCGATTATTTCCGGCAGTTGATGTTGATTTAATACGCTGACTGTGGTCCACAAGTTCAAATTGACCGGCATCGTTTTGTATATCATCAAATTTTCATAGAATTTGTCCCACTTGATGGGCCAGCGCACAAAATCATGTACTGCACCGATACCATCAAAACTCACAGTAACTGTGACTTGTACTCCGCGATATATCAATGGCAACAGCTCTTGTAACACTGTGCTGCAGTTGGTGTTCAATCTCACACTGCGTATACTGGGCGGTAAGTTTGCCAGTATGTGCTTGTAGTTCTTGCTATAGCTAGGTTCGCCACCGTTGATGTCTAGATGAACCACACGTTCTAACGGCAATGACCAAAAGCCTCTGGAATTGTCAACAATGGGAAATTGTCGACCATGTAAACTTCCTATTCGAGTACTGAGATTGGCATTACAGGTCATGCAACCACTGTTGCACAAATTGTCTAGAACTCCACCAACTGTTAGATAGTCAGGAACTGTTTGCTCTTGATCAAATTTGATAGCGTTCAATCTAATACTGGTATCAGTTTCCAATTCAGTTTCTTGGCATCGCGTGCACTCACTAGGCCAGATATCGTTTTGCATAGATAATTCAACCTCGTGCAACCAAAAACTTAATTCCATAACAGTTAAATTATCGAACTCGGGGGCATTGACCATGTGACCGCAACGACTCACTGTACCGTTGGGGTTAAATCTCACAAAGTGTCTTAGCCTAGGACATTGCATATATCTTGACTTCGTTGAATTATTTCTTCGTGGATATAGGGATGTTCTTGTTCGATATACTCACATACCCGCCGAAAACTCACTGTTCGCCCTATAAAATTTTCGTATATGATTTTGTCCAGCATTAGATAATAATGCAGTTTACGATTTTCACTGAAACGATCTAACAAGTTTTGGTCCCGGCTGAGTGTGTTCCAGACTTCACTTGTAGTATCTCGCAATTCATCAATGTGTCTAAAATACATCCAAGCATCACAATGTCGTGCCAGATTCACAATCCAATGAAACTGCAAACTAAAATGACTGTTCAAGAATAAAAATTCTTCTATCATTTTTAATGCAGTCTCGCGATCAAGATCGTCACGATGATTCAAGTATGTTTGTACCCCGCTGACATATCTATCAAAAGGTTCACGCAGATATACTTCTACAGTTTTAATATCCGCATGTTGGTAATATGGTACATGGCGCAGTGCAATTTTGTTCATTGTGCTACTGGCGTTCTTGTATATAGGATATACAAATTGATTTGTGGTCAGTTCGTATATTTTATACTGATCAGGAAACAGTGTGGGATCTAGATAGGAGAGCATAATGTGAGGAGGTGGGGAACCGTCACCCCACCTGTGACACAAGCATTATTGCTTTTGACGGTTTCTAATCATGGCCAGGATGTCTTCGGCCTTTTGACTGGATGCAGGTTTAGCTACTGGAGCACTTGCAACTGGTGCATCATCTTCATCTTCTTCGATTGCTGGGGTCGGAGCAGGTACTACTTTTGCCACTGGAGCTGGTGTATCATCTACAGCTGCCGCTGGTGCTGCCTTGCCTTCTACGTTCAAACCATAAGGCTTGTAGTAGTTGGCCCAACGATCTGCGTCATATGGCTCACCGTTGATGCTGGCTTCAAACATTTCTTTGATGACCTTGAGTTCAACTTCGCCTGGTTTCTTGGGCAAGAAGTCGCTGAGATTAAACAACCCAAATTGATCAATCACGCCCTGTTCTTCTGCAGTCAATGCCGATTCCTTACGGCTCCACTTGCTGGTACTGTAGTCAGCATAACCACCTTTTGATGTTTTGACAATTTGGAAATCCAACCCACGCAAAAAGTCAGTTGGTAATTCTTCCATTTCGGGGTCCATTAGAGCCGCTTTAATGATATTAAAGATCTGTGGGCTAATGGTAAATCTACGAATAGAGTTTTCTGGACTTTTGTCATCTGCTAGTGGATTGTCACGCACAAATCCTTGAAATAGATAACTTTTCTTTTTCCAGTACTTGCGACCCATTTCTTCCAAACCGGGATCTTTGAACCAAGGACGAACCTCGGCCAATATCGGACATACGCTGCCATCGTTGTACATTTCCACACAAGGAACTTGTACCACTAGTGGTTTGCTTTCTGCTTGTCCTTTTACACCCGCAAACGGCAATTTGATCATTGCACGCTCGGCCCAAAAGAAACTGTTCTTGGTATTACCGTCTGGTAAAAAACGAACTCGGGATGTGGTGCCTTCGGGGATGTTCCAGTGTGGATAAATTTGATTGTCTCCACCGGATTGTGAGTTACCGCTGCCGCGGTTATCAGTTGCTTGAAGTTTTGCGCGAATTTCTGCTAAAGTTAGTGCCATAATATTTCTCCTGTTGTTCTAAGATGGTCTTAATAAAGTGCCTAGATATAAACTAGCACTGTGCTAGTATATAACAATAGTATTTATGTTGTCAAGCAAAAAAAGATATATTTTATTCGAAATTCTAGTAGGTCATGTTCCAACTATTATCGCCACCGCCACCTTTGGCATCACCGTATTCGTGTCCGAGTGCAGTACTTGGGCTGACCGGTTGCGCCCAATTGGTGTGTGCATCATCGATGTTCTTTTTACCGATATCGATTTGCTTTAGTAAATTTGGCATGTGTTGCAACAACCATTTTTTAATTAGGATACGTGCATCATAATCGGGCCCGGGACCATTTTCGCCGGCCATGTCTTCCAATTCATTTATTAAATCATCATCGCCAATTATGGGTTCTATTTTGGCTTTGGCATCTTCGCCACCGCGTCCCAAGTGCACTGGGGTTTTTAGCAGTTCGCGCAAGGCCATGATTTTGTCAGGGTTGTCGGGTTTGGCCCAAGTGCTTTCAGTTACTTCTTCGGCCCACTCATCCAGCGCAGTACCGTATTCACCTAATTGGGTTTTGAATTTTTTATGTGCTCGAGCCACATACGGCAATGCTTCTTCAAATCTATCATTGTAGATTTTTTTGACAAAACGTTCACGTATTTCGTTCAAGTCAAAATCATCATTGGTATCATCTTCGGGAGTGTAAGTTTCAAAATAATTGTCAAATCCGCGGTCGCTACGCATCATTCTCAATTTGCGCTTTACTTCATCATAGTGATTTACTGCGGCTCGAGTCATTTCGGCTGTTTCGTCATCTTCAAATTCTCGACGTCTAACACCGTTCACAAACTTTTTCATTGCAGACATTTCTCGTACCAATTCGCAAATGTGTTGTCCACGTTCGTCATTGATGTCACCGCCACGATTGACATGATGTGCCATGGCTTCGGCGGCGTGTACATTTTTAAATGGCAACAGTCTACGTTCGCCTTCGGCAGTTTCTAAAAATATTTTGCTAATGTGTCTCGAGCGTTCGCCACGAACACTGTCAGTTATAACACTGTCGTGCAGAATTCTAATGCGAGTTTCGCCAGCTTCGAGGAAACTATACTTTTTTGTTCCATATAGCCTGCTTTCCATCATTCGATTATCAATTTCGTCAGATGTAAAAACATCCTTGTCACGTGTCATTTGTTTGAAATCACGTGGTTCTAAATTGCTCTTTTGTATGTCGCGAGTGTCAAAGGTCAAGAGATTTCGCATGGCAAAACTGCGCATGCCACGCAAGAATTCAAACCATTCTTTGCGTTGTTCGCGATCCATTTCATGCGTGATGTTGTGTCCGTAAAAAAGTTTTAGGCTTTTTTCATCAGCAATGTTGGCCGTAACTGCTCCAAAATTGTTTCTTGCCTTGTCCACATAATCAAATATGAATATTCTTGCATTTTCGATTTCGTCTGTGGATTTGTCTTTGCCGTCTTTTAATTGGATGGCGGGAAAGCGAGATCTCAATTTATTAAATAATTCAGACGCTTTGGATTCTATATTTTGGCTCATAATACTATTTATTCTCGTATGTCACGAAACTAGTATAACTGGTGACTCGAATTGTGTCTGCAGGCACCGGATTCAGCATTCCGTGCCATTGTAGCGGTTGTATGCCGTCTTTGTCGGGTAAATTTAGCATTATGTATCCCGAATTCGGTACACTCTTGGGTTGAAATCGTATGTCTGCAGAATCTTTACTGTTATAAAAAGTTGTACCAAATTCTTCTGAGGGCATGACCCAAAACAGTTGTATAGCGGCAGCAAGCCCACCATCTGTGTGAATACTCACAGTAAAATCTGGCTCATCCAACCACCATGTGGTACTTGCAAACATAAATTTGACGCCACACGCTCGATTCAGTTTAAAAATAGATTTTTCTATCAAGGGATTGAGTTTGGCCAGGCTGGGATGATCTTTATCTAGCATGCGTCTTTTCCAAGATTCTTGATAAGGTTGGCGTTGCCATGCAATTGCATTCCAATCTAGATGTGCTAATTCGGTCGCATATTCTTCGGGCACCGCATTGCGGATATGAAACAGTCGATTGGTTTCGTCTACTGCAATTATATTCATTAAAATCCGCCCACCATGATAAACGGCATTGGTTCCACAAACTCATCAATTCTATCGCGCAATTCTGAATCGGCCATGGAATCAAAGTCCTGTATTAACTGTATCATTCTAATGCACAACAACACTGCCATGACCAAATCATCATGTTGTCCTAGTTTGGCTTCATAACTGTGCCCTTTGGCAACAAAAGTTTTGAGTTCACTTATCAACATTTTGCTGGCAATCTTCATGCGCTTGGTTTCTACCAAGGTCTTTAGTTTTGCACAGGCTGCAAGTTTGCTTTTGTTACTGGTATTAAAGCCGCGTCTAAATCTAGTGCCACCACCGCCTTGACTTTTGGGTTCACTTAAAAATGTTCCCGGTATGTTTTCTTCGCCCATTTGTGCAATCACTACCAAGGCTGCTTCGCCCAAGGTATTGTTTTCCACACTCCAATATATACTGGTCGAATCTACTGTTTCTACTAGGTATTTACAAATTTGTTGCATTATAACAACTTGTCGTTGAACGATAGTTTTGTTATGGCTCCATTCGGCCACTTGTTTTAGACCCGGTAATTCAAATACTTGTATTGCGCTGGGGTCACCACCAGTACCCAAACTGGGATCCAGTGCCACAACATAGGTACATCCACGTTCGGGTTTTTTATACCAACGCACCTGTCCTTGCTTTTCAAACGGTTCAATACCGGCCATTTCCACCAAGTGCAAGGGATTGATTAGTGTCTCATCAAAAATAATGAATTCGCATTCCATTTCACGTCTAAAACGTTCTTCGCCCAACTGTGCTCGCATCTGCTTGGCCCAGGCGTCGTCTCTGCCGGGAGTTTCCTGCCATTTGCTGCTAAAGGCTTTAAATCCGTTTTTGCCCAAGGGCGTTGTATTACCGTACTCGTCAAAACAATCGTTGGCGGCACGCCATATCTGTGCAAACTGGTCTTCGTCTGAGTTGGGAGTGCTAGTAATAATACACTTACCACCAGTACTCAATGTAGGTGTAATTGAAGTCCAAAACTCGCTGGCAATTGTTTCTCTTACGAACGCAAACTCGTCACAGTACAGGAGCGATATGGACATACCACGACCGGTGTTTTCTGTTGTTGTTTGACTTACTATACGACTGCCGTTTTCAAAATCCAAACTGCCTTTGTTGTAACTGGTAACACCGGCACGTATAAAGTCGGGACAGTTTTCATAACTGTAGCGTATACGTTGCATGATCTCCTGTGCACCTAAATATTTGTGAGCGGCAACAAGAATAGTACTATCAGGAACAAACATCGCAAACCACAACAAGTAACCGGCTGCGCTAATTGTCTTACCAGTTTGGCGGGGCATTAGTGATATAGAGAATCTATTGGTATGGTATGTGTTGATCAAGCGTATTTGATACTCGTAGGGCTTGTACTGTATACTACCTCGTGTAGGATGTTGAATATAAAAGTAATTGGTCATAAAATACTCAGGACCAGTCACAGGATCAGCACACCGAGCAAACTCAAGGATCTGCTCCTCGGTCATGCTCATTGACTTGTACGGAGTACGTATAATTGCGGTTTCTAAATCTTTGGCCATATCGTATTTACTGTAAATTGATATTATGAGTTATCATTTCCTGATACTCTGCAGGCATGTCGACACCGTTATACTGTTTATAAAATTTTATTAAAAACTCAATATCAAATAAATTTGAAAATTCAACAAGGTATTTAAAATCTCGATTGTGCAATTGCATTTGTTTTTCTTGTTGTAACAAATTACCAATCAATACGTCTTGTGGTGTTGCATCCAAGATATGTTTGTTATCTCTCAATTGACAAAGTCGTTCTATGTCCGATTCATTCAATGATATTCTAATAGAATTATTTTGTTTTATATCCGTTAGATAGTATTTAAATCCGTTTTGCGGAGGCCATTTTTCGGATTCATCATGCAAAGTATGCATCTTGAAGTATCCCGGATGCTTTATTGTTATTGTGCGATTTTGATAACTGTGTTGAATCATGTTTAATAAAACTGCGGCCAAAAAATCTCCCCTGGCACCTGGAGCATAAAAAATCAACAGTTTTGGTACAAAATACATTTGTTCAATAATGGAAAATCAATTATAATATAAGTATATTTAATGCCGTTTCTATTAAAGGCAATCAAAATGAGCGACACTTTATTATTAAATTCAAATTACGAGCCAATCAGCATCCTGCCATTGAGTGTAATCAATTGGCAACATGCTATCAAACTCATGTTCTTGGGACGAGTACAGGTATTAGAAACTTATCCCGATTGGATTATCCGCAGTGAAAAATTGGCTATCAATGTTCCGTCGGTTTGTGTCACCAAGGATTACTTTCATTTCAAGAAAGGTGTTAGATTCTCACGTTACAACATGTACCTGCGTGATTTGTTTCAATGTCAATACTGCAATGATGTTTTTGATTTTGAAGACTTAACAATTGACCACGTTATACCACGTGTGAGTGGTGGTAAGACCACGTGGACCAACTGTGTAACTGCTTGTAAGACCTGTAACTTTCACAAGGGTAGTAAGACAAATATCCTACCCCGGATCAAGCCATATAAGCCTGACTACTATGCACTAGTTAAGAAGTGGAAGGAAATGCCTTTTACTGTTAGGCAAGAGTCTTGGAATCAGTACTTAGGTACTGATAAGAAAGTTTCTAATCAAACTCGATAGATCCGTCATCGCCGGCACGCGGTTGCGGACGATATTCGGGGTGTTGGTCTAAGTAGCGTTCAACATGATCTTTTAGACTGCCATTTAATAAAGGCAAAGTAAAGTTTATTATAAACCAAAGATCAGTTCCAGGTTGTACACAGTATTCGCGTAATAGATCGTTACGTTCTCTTGCGGTAACACTTATGTTACTACCCACCGGACTTTGACTGTAACTGTCACCAGTTTGTGTTACATTGTTTTGTGGATTATAGACTCCGCCTAGACCGTTTGGCCCTGCGCCTTCTCCCTCCAAAACTGGCATTCCGGCAAGTCGTCGTAGTTCGTTTAACTCGTTTAAATCCATGTATGCATCAGGATCACCAGTTTCTCCTTGTGGTACAAAGTTAGCACTGGTGATACGATACTGTTTCATTATCTAGAAAGTTTCTTGATACTTTCGTACTCGGCAGCCAAACGCCCTTTGAGTGGGTTTTCGTTTTCTTTTACATAACCGTCTAGTGGAATACCACGTGCTGGTTTGACCATTGGGTTGTCGCCCATGGCGGCTGGAGGATACATGCGCTTGCGTCCGAAGTCGCCCTCGCCATCGTTGTCGGTACTATTTTTAATACTGTAATACTTGTTTTTGGGACGATTTACTGGTGGTTCCACTGGTTCTTCTACCGGAGCATCTGCTTCTGCAAATCCTTCAGTATCATCTTCACCGTCATCAAAGTCACCAAAATCTATATTTGGCAAATGCTCTCCGCCTTCACTGTGTCGTATATACAACTGGTGAACTTCGCGCGGATCCATGTCATACACATCGGCTACTGTTACGATAGCAGCTTGTAGATCTCCACCATCTTCTAAAGCATCATCAACAGAGTTGACTATCATGTCAGTTTCGCTCATGGTAGATTCTTTGATTTCTAATCCAGCCAATTTGGCTAGTTCATTAAGTTCGTCACTTTCAAATGCCATCATGGGATCTTCTTTGACCGGATAAGTTTTTCCGTCTACACTAAATGAATCAGCATGTTTGGCACGTGCCTTGGCCAATTCACCACTAAACTCGTTGCCTTCGTCTGTGACATTGTATTCGTGTCCACCAAAATCAAATGTGTCTTGATGGTGTGCTTTGGCATTGGCCACTGCACCAGTGAACGCATTACCTTCTTCCATTTCGGATTCGTTGTGTTTGTTTAATCCGGCCAAGGCTGCAATTTGATCTAATTCATCATATTTGTTGGGTTCAGGAGCATCCAACTTGGTCATGCCTGGATGCATGCTACGTCCAGCATCTTGTTTGTGTATTGTATCTATGGTCAATGGCGCTTCGCCAGCGGCTTTACGATGCACTGCAGGTTTTTCGTATCCAATTGGTCCAGATTCTTCCGTGGCTTGACGATGCATGTGCATGGCGCCGTTTAATAAATCACTGCACTCACCGGTCTCTTGATAGTGTTTGAAATGATCGTTAAGAGTGTTCATGCATTCTTCCATGCTCATGCGATGACGATCGGCCAGGCCTTTGAAGTTGACACTTTCGTTCATGCGAGATTCTTTTCGGCTTTTCTCAGGATGCATACCATAGTAAGCACCTAGTGCTTGTTTTGTACGTTGGGCCTTGCTTTTGCCTGCAAATTTTTTGTTTTTACTGTGTACAAAGTCATGTATGATATCACCAGACGAAGTTTTCTTTGTAATAACTTCATCCACAGTATCGATATTGCCTTTGCCTTTGATCACACGGCCTTTTTCACCTTTGGGCGCTGAGTCTGGTGTGCGACCAAATGGATCATTTGACTTGTTGCTGCTGAAACCTTTTTCTTTGTCTGTTTTGTTAGTACCCGGCTTGCGACCTTTTTTAACTGGTGTGCCAGAATCACTGGGTGCTTTTTTCTTTTTGCTAGGCTTTTTGACTGCTGGCCGGTTTTCTTTGTCACTGTCGGCACCTACATCATATTCGCCACCGTAGTTGCCTTTGTGTATAAAACCTTTTTTGGTTGCGTGCTTTTCACCTTCGCATACACATTTGTATGCAGGCTTTCCGCAGTCGTCGCAATTTGCGCTTTCACCAACTACACCGCCCATGGTTCCTTGCGCACCGCCCATGCTGGCAATGTCTTCGCATACGCATTCGTACATGGGCATGCCGCATTCCATGCAATCGGTTTGTTCTACGCCTTCTTTTTTGATGTATTGATCTTTGATACGACCTTTTTCTTCTTCGCTGGCGCCATCGCGTCCGGCTTTTTGCAAGGCTTCAAAACCTTTTTTGCCATATTTTTTAATACCGGTATAGCGTTGAAGGCCATTTTCTTTTATAGCATGTTCTTCCATGCCACCAGTACCGGCTCCCATGTTTTGTTCGCCCATCTTTTTGCCAGCAGCAGCGGCTTTCTGGAATTTTGCTTTGCCATATTTTTTACGACCAATTGCGGCGGCCACTGCTTCGGGATCTCGTACCTTGGGATTTTTTGCAACTGCGGCTGCAGTTTTTTCAAATCCTTGATATTTTTCGTTAAGACGCTGCTCGACTGTGCTTATATCACGCAGTCCTTTAAGGATACTGCCCTGGCTTTCTACGCTTTCACGTATCTGTTGTGCTCGTTCTTTTACTACTTCTGCAGGTGTTGGCTCAAGAGCTTTTAACTTGCCTAAAATACTATAGATGTTGTCGTCTGGATGGTTTTTGCTCATTATTGTCCTCTTTTACCTTGCAGTTTGTTTTTATTTGTTCCAACCGGAGCAGTATCGCCTTGCGGAATACTGTTTGTGGTTTTACCATACGAAGGAACTTTGTCTCCGCCTACAGTTGTATCTTTGCCAGCGACATCATACTGTCGTGTGTGTTTTTCTAATTCTGAGATCAAACTCTTGATACGTCCGGGCCCAACTAATTCTTGTGCGCCAGCAACTGCTTCTAATTCAATGTCGTCTAGTATCGCAACACCTTTATTGGGATTGGCGGCACCACGTTGTTCGGCTTCGTCGGTATATTCGGCTTCATTTAAATTGCGCACACACAACCAATCAGGATTGATACCAGCACGTTCTCTAATGGCCTGTTGAACGTTTATTGTTGTGCACGGATAGTTTACTTTGACATCAAATGTCCAGCACTCACAAGGTCCCCACTGTGGAAACTCTCGGTGTTCCTGTATTGGTAGACTTTTAATTGCACTAACACTTTCTAATTCCCATTTGTCAAGAGCACTTTTAATTTGCTCCATGACTGTTTTGGGATCAACATTAGCCAGTTTAATTCTAAACTCGTGCGGCTTCTGAAGTTCAAATATGTATGTCTGAAAAGGCTTCATAATTCTTCCTATATTGTATATTTATGCGATGACGATTATTTGTCCTTTTTGCCCAGAATCTGTTTAAGTAATTCGTTACGATCCAGCACAATTCCTTTGCCGTCAATGGGCTCTTCCTCGGTTGTCCCAGATTTAGCATCCTTTTTGATTGCATGATCCAGTCGTGCTTTTTGTAACTGTAAACTGATCATGCGTAATTTTTTGTCCATTTTGGCAGTTTTGGCTGTAATAGCATGCCCCAGCATGACTCCAGCAGTTTGCAGTATAACCCCACTGAATCTAGGTTCCACGTTCATGCCTAAATCTATTAAATCTTCGGCACGTTGTTTGGCCATTGTGGCCAACTCATCAAGTTCTTGATCGCCGGCATCTAGATCTCGGACTAGCGGTAACGCAAGATCTATTTTACTGATAGCAGAATCAACTTCGGTAATTATGTCTCGGTTTTCCTCAATGAACTCGCGTGATTCTTCCATGGTTGGATCGTTGGCGTCTGTGGGCGGCAAATTGAATAATTCTTCTAATTTTTTAGTCATATGGTATTTATAAGAGATGTTTTTGGATTCTACCAAATAGGTCTAGGCCGTGTTTGGCATCATCTCTTTTTATACGAAACATGCCGGTGCGAAACAGATGAGCGGTATCTTCGGTTTCCATTCTACGTATTGAAGATTCCAATACTGCACGAAAATTTCCTGTGGTTTTGGGAATAATTTTTTGTAGTATGTCCCGTGCACGATGTCGGCGATCAGGTGGCATTGAACTCAATGATAGTGTATCGGGATGTTCTATATAAATTGCATTTATTTCAGGTATCTGCACACTGTTAAGATAATCTACTAGAGTTTCCAGTTCCCAAACATTCATCATGCTGATGCAAACAAATACTGCCAATCTAAAATTGCTGTGTGTTTTGCTATATTCAAGCAACTGTTCAAGATTTTTTTGTATATTGTCCCAGCTGCTACCAATACGTATCATATCGTTTAATTCGCCATAGCCTTCTAAACTGACTTGAAAAAATATGTTTCGAAACGGTCGCCAATAGTCAAATATGTGCCGATCTTTATAGGTCAAGGTCGTCAGGTTACTGTTGTATCTCAATGTAACTTTTTCAGGATTTTTGATCAGTTCAAGTACTCGCCAGTGATCGGGATTTTGAAAAGGTTCTCCGCCGGTAAAGTATACATCGTTTAATTGATCAAAGTCAATATCTGACACGTAATCATCCAATGGAGCACGTGTGATATAATGTTCTCGTCCTTCAGCTTTGGCAATGGTGCTACTAAAAAATGGGCCGCACATTCTACAGGCAAGATTACAGATATTGGTATTACGTAAATCTAAAAAGTTGATGCCGTTGGTGATGGGTTTGGTATTGTAGAAACTTTCCCTTAGGCTGGTCATGCCGTCGGCTTCCGACGTCCAACAGGCCGAACAGGCTGTATGTTTTTCACCACGATCAAATGCGGATCGTATTTCTATAAATCTCTGCTGACCCGATTTAAAAGTTTCTGCGTAGTTATTATCGAACAAGCAACAAGGAGCAACCTTGCCATTGGGTAATATAGTTAACCCGTTTGTTAGTGCATTACATTTGAGCATGCATCTATTTATTTGCGTTTTCCGCCCATATGGAAAATATCATTTTCGGTCACAACTCGAAATTGTAACCGGTTGGCTGCGCACCAGGCTCGTGCAGCTTGCCATTTGGCCATGTTTAGAATTGCAGCAGCTTGATTGCGTACATTCTTACCGGCACCTTCTAATGTGGTTTCTTTGGAGGGCTTGACTTCGATCACTTCGGCATGTGTTGTGCCGTTGGAATCATTGTACACCATTAAAAAATCCGGAACATATATTGTGTTTTTTCCAGTCAAGGGATTTTTATAATTGATATGCACTGCTTCGCTAGCCCACTGCAGCACGCTGGGATTTTGATCTAGAAACTGCATGAATACGAATTCCCAACTACTTCGATATGTGGGAGTTTTGTTGCCCACATACTTGGCAGGATTTGTCATTTGAAATTTACCTTGTGCATATTTACTCATTATGGTAACACTGCCCGAGTTACAAATGCACTGGTCATTGGCGTAGTTTTAATTCCGATTAGACTGGTAGGGATTCGATTGAAATTTAAAAAGGCCGCCAAATAAGTGTTTAATTCATTTGCGGTCATGTTTTTAAATTGTGTTAATACCTGCATGGGATCGACTGCTTGCAATCGTGCAGTGTATATAACCGCGGCTGCCAAGGCCTGGCCACTGGCAGCATTGCCAGTATATTCTTGAAAATATGCGACCAAGGCATCGTTGGCTCGACCGATACTAAAATTGATTGCAGAAAAATTATTAAAATATCGATCACCATTGGTTTGGTCAATTGACAAGTCAGGTGCAGACGTATTTGTTGCGGTAGTAACTGATGTTGTCATATTATGGTCCTTCTATATAACCTAGATTCTGAACAACAGCAGTAGTTGTAGGTAGTCCAGTTGTAGTTGCAATATCAAGTGATGCAGCAGTCGAAGTATACAAAGTATTGAGCGATCCAACTAGTCCGCCAGTAAAGGTACCTGATCCAAATAACAATGATCCTGCACTATTATTCAAGTCTCCAGCAGCTTGTGATACTGTGTTTGTTAATCCTGTGGCCAGTTGCGACGTTAGACGATTGACTCCAGAAGTAGCTGCTCCAACCAAAAATTTTGTGGCCATGTTTTCTGCGGTGGCAATTGCGGCACTGGGGTTGGCAATTGCGGCAGTGGCCATGCCCAATACTGCTGTGCCCTGAGCGCCTAAACCTTGTTGCAATCCGGTAACCACACCTCCAGCCAAAGTACCAGCTGCAGTTCCTGCCAACTGTGTGGTTGCTTGATATAATTGCGCAGAAAGAATTGCGCTGTTATTAATGCCAGTGGTCAGTGTACCGAGACTGGGCAACAGATAACCTTGACTGGTAGTAACAGTCAAACTGGGAGTTCCTGCTGCTATTGCGGCAGTGGTTTGTGCACTGACTGCGGCTGCCAAGTTGGTACTGCCTGGAGCAGGTACAACTGCGCCACCCAAAGCAGTTGCATTTCGCATTGCAAAGTCTAAGATGTTGCCGTTTGCCGGTGCCTGTGTTGCAGCTGCTGGTAGGTTGTTTTCTTGTGCAGTAATTGGACTTGGTGTGGTATCATAATGCAGATCAATGTAGCCACCTGCGGTACCGGCAGTGGTGTAACCATTATAGTATTTTACTGTTTCAAATTGAATACTCATTTGATGTTCTAGTAAATTGACATTATCACCATTGGCATGTTGACCATGTTTGAAACTGGTAATTATGGGATTCACCAACTCGTATTCGTCAAACTGTTTTTGATACAGACTATAAATTCTAATGGCCTGTATGTATTGATAGGTTTGATAGGCATTTGCGGCATTGTAACTGCCAACGGGTTTGGGAGTGTATCCCCATTCAAAACTGGGTCGTTCTTGATACTTGTTGATCAATTGATATGTACTGTCATTATAGTCACTGTCTCGATAATAGAAACTGTAGTAGTCATACCAAAAGTTTAAAACATTGTCGGCTTGATCGTCATGGAAGGTTATTGTTACTGGATCGTACTTGATTGAGTTTTGAACATAATTTTTACGGTTGTAAGCATTGTGTTCTTTCACTGCCATGGTAAAACTCGGTAGGTTCACTGACTTCACAATCATGCCCATTTCTTGTGCACTGGTGTTACTGACGTTGGTAATTAAGGGATTAAAATCAAATTCCACATAGAATAGGAATCCATATTTGGGGCTTAGTCTATAATTACCATCAACAAAGATTCTACTTGCATGTTGATAATTACGTTGTATTACTCGTCCGGGTTTATCTGTTGTAGCCATACTAATATTTATCTAAAGAAAAACCCGGATTTTTAAGTCCGGGCAAATTTAAAAAGTTATCAACTTGTTATTAGCCGGAGTTGACTCCAGAACCAGTTGTGTTGGTTGATGCGGTACTGTACTGAGCTGAACCAACTGCTCCGCCAACTGTTTGAATTGCATTATCAAATTTGATAGTTAACGCAATACGAACATCGTCGTTGGTTCCATAATTCATTTCTCCGTAGTCGGCAGTGGTAATAAAACATCCGTCCAATTCCCATGCTTCAAGGGTGTTGGCAGTTGTAGAGCCATTTCCGCCGTCTAACATTTCGTACAACAAAGAAAACTTATAGTCAACACCGGTTGGGCTACTGGCTTGATTCAAGAAATCAAACTGTTTCTGAATCTGTTGACCGACCAATGTACTTACTGCGCCAGTTGCATCGTCACGTAAATTAATTGTTGTGTCTTGCCATTCGGGTTTACCTTGTAAATAAACTTTGCTGTTGTATACATCCAGTGTTATTGGGTTAAACTGCACACTTGGTCGTTTGATGTCAACCACTTGTTTTGTTAGTTCTGTGGTTGTAGCACTGACACCAAAGTTAATAAAAGTAACGCGAAAGCGATACTTTAACTTTGGCATTAACAGTGTACCACCCACTTGCCCAGCTGCTGGTGCTACTGTAAAATTGCTTAGACTTCCGGTTGCCATATTATTCTCCTATTACTATTATTTATCAAATTAACTTGACTGCACATTCAGGGCTGCGATTTCGCCTGGATTGTAAATAGCAATCGGAATGTAAATAAACTCAACATCTTTAATTGGTTCAATTGCAACATCCACATACAGTTGATTGTTTGCAATAGTGGCTGAAGTGTTGTTGCTTGTGTCACAGATTACCAAGAAATCGTATAATCCACGCAATGCCAATACGTTACCCAATGCACTTTCAATTTGATGTGCAATAGATTTACGTGTTGTAGCATCATTTGGCTCAAACAAATATCCATTACTGATCGTAGTAAATGTTCTTCTTAGATAATTCTCTAGTCGAACAACGTTGACACGATTTTGTGCGCTACTGCTAGCAGCACGAGTCAATTGTCCAAATATCACAAGACCCGAATTTGGCAATTGTGTAATTGGATTGATCTGTAATGTAAACAATGAGTCACGTAGACCTTGACTTACCGAGTTTTGTACAAAAAGTCCAGTTGCGCTATCAATATAACCAATGTTGTTTAAATTGCTTACTAGACCACGATTAACACCAGCTGGTGCAAACCAAGGATAAGCCACTTGATCATTGTACAAATATGTACGCAACACTGCATGACTTGCAGGAACAACAATTTGATTGCCACTTAGGTCATTTGTTTGTCCTGCTGGATAGTACAATGCCAGATACGGGCTTGATGCAGCATCGCTTGGTAATCCTGAACCGGTTTCGTTGTTAACCCAGTTTGTGATATCAACAGTGTTTGGTGCTAGATCCATTGGTGTGTCACCAATGACAAAAGCAGTATCACCACGGTTGTCGTTTAAGGTCAACATGTTGGGGATCAACTCTGGATAGTTGGGAGCGCAAATCAAATTGAAGTTGTAAATTGGTGACAGTACATCTAGATTACTGTCAATTGCACTTTGCATTGCTCCAACAATGATAGCACGTTGTGCTTTTGATCCTGCATACATGACTCCATTAGAATCAAGTCCGGCAGCACTGACCCATGCAGCACCACCATCAGCAGTGTTCAATGAGCCACTTGTTCCAGGAACTGATCCAGGATTTGGAAAACTGGTACTGTTAAAATAATCAGCAACATATTTCTTGACATTGTATCCGCTACGACGTGTGTTAAACAACAGTGTTCCACGTGCGTACAATCTTGGATCTGGTACGTCTTGATCAACCCAGTCACTCAATAACAAAGCAGGGATGCTTGGCAAACTGCCGGTAATTAAATCGGTTGTGCCACTGGTATCCCAACGTGCATCGGCAAATATGATACCGTTGAGACTGGTGTGATCTTGATTGTTGATTGCTACCCATGTTGTGCCATTGTAGCGATACAAACTTGGGAAATTTTCTAAATCACCGCTATCTAACCATAAATCACCAGCAGTTAATGCCGAACCGGTGCTCTTGGTTGTTGGAGCAGTAGTAGGAGTAATAATAACTCCGTTTGGATCTGTTGCCTGCAGATTGTATCCGCGTGCATCAAGTGCTAGGCTTGTAGATCTGTAGCCTCTCCAGTGGCCGCCATCATTGATCATGATGTCAATATCAGCAGGATTACTGTAATACCAGTAGGTTCCTGATGTTGGAGCAGTGTAAGGTTGTGTTAGACTATCATCAATACTTGATGTAATATCGCTGAAATCAGTAATGTAAACAACTCCGGTACCAGCAACATAATAGTTGCTTCCGCCGCCTGAGTAAAAACCCAATCCAGGACTGCCTGAATTACTTCCCAGTGGAGTACTTGATGTGTTTGTAAGAATAATTACACCACCTGCAGTATGAGTCAAATTGACTGTTCCGCTAGAAGTGATGCTTGCAGTAACATATGGAATGTTAAGTGCTTGAATTGCTTGTACCACCTGTGTTGCAGTGCTGGTACTTGCAGTCACTGTTTGAATTGTGGTAAGTGTTGTGGTGCCTGGTTGTGTGGCCTGTATTGTAAACGAACCACTAATGCTTGTTGCCGGTGTTGCACCAGTTGCACTTGTGACTCCAGATGCGGTGTTGACAAAGAATTTCAAACTGTTGCTGCTTGAACTGTCGTACAAGCTGTAATCGGCATACACTTGACCCACTGCAATATTTGTTCCGCCACCCAATGGATCTAGTCCATAAGTTGCTGACATTAGTCCGCCAGTGCTGCCACTTAGTGGGCCATATGCAGGAACTGTCAAAGGCACAAATGTGCTGGTTGCAGAACTGTATTGTTTTAATACCAGATTCATACCACCGCCAATTGCGCCAGTCTGCCACCAAATTGACCCGCTTGGATATCCAGTAAATGTGCCACCGCTGGGTACTGTGCTGAACCAACCGTTTGTGGGGCTGACTGCATAATTTCCGTATAATAAAATCGGGCAGTTGTAAGTTTGTGCAGTGATACCGCATTTGTTCAATGGGGTATTTGTACCATCAACCACTACCGCAGTTCCTACACCAGAACCACTATAGCCTGTGGCTGCACTGGTTACAAACAATTGCAAGTAACCTGCGCTGGTTGCGTTTGCATAAATTCCAGCAATAGCTGCCGAATTAATTGCGGCTGCAAGTCCAGCAACTGTACCCGGGCTACCGCTTGGTGTATAAGTTACTGTTGTATTATTGATACTTAAAGTATATGTGGTTGATACTGTAAATGTGGGTGTTGCATTTCCAGTAGCAACTGGCAAACTGGCTTGCCAGTTTGCAGAACCCACTTGCACCCATGTGTTGTTGTAGCTGGTGTATCCACTACCCGAAGTAGTTGTAGCACCAACTTTGTAGAATAAACGAATCGGATCTGCAACTCCGGCAGTTCCTGTACCCGAACTGTTGACAAATACCAATGCGTATTGGCCAATTTGTCCTATAGATGCTAACGGCACTGCCGGTGTTCCACTGACTTGGCTTTCGCTAGTGATCAATAACGGTGTTTGATTTGTAAAAGCATTGGTTGCAGAATTCAACTGTTGGATACCCCATGTGGTATTCACTAGGTCTAACCAATAGGTATTGTTTGCTGGTGCACCAAATGGACGCACACTGGTACCGGTCAATTGATTTAAATCAACGTCGGCACGAATTGCATACAATTGATTGCTCAATCCCAATGCCGAATAGGCTGCCATCAATCCGTATTCGTTAATTTCGCTGCCGTTAACTGGTGTACCGGCTGCACTCAACTGGAATGTTGGTGTTCCCATCTGTGTTATTAAGTCGCGTTGGCTACTGAATGATAGTAGTTGTCCGGCGTTGGCTGCGGTGGTTCCTGTGGCAGTTGCGCCATTATAAGTTTTATTTTCAGCAGTTGCTAATAAAACTAGTGGAACTGAGCCCACATTACTGTTTACGTATTGACTTTGATCGCTAACAGTAATTGATATTCCTGGTGATACTAGTGCCATGTTAAATTCCTTTATAATGCATAGTTAAAGTTATTTATCGGAATGGTGGTATTTTTGGTTAGTTAGCAGGTGCCTTTTAAAGGTTTAGCTTATAAATACACTATGAAACAACGAAAACTCTGCCCAGAATGTAGAACCAATCCGGTGGCTGTAAATTACATCCGTGACCAAGTAACACACTATAGAAGTCTGTGTGCTGCCTGTATTAGAAAACGAGCAAAATTAAAGCCCGAGGCTCCAGCATGGAGGCGATCGGGCTATACGAAAAAACCACAGTGCGAAGTCTGTGGTTTTAAATTAAAGTTGTCAAATCAAAGTGTGGTATATCACGTTGATGGCAATTTAAAAAACAACAACTGGCACAATTTAAAAACTGTGTGCCTTAATTGTCAGCAGGAATTGTTTACTAGTCGTTTGGGTTGGCGGCCGGCTAAGATTGTACCAGATTTTTAATTTGTCGATATAAATCGTCAACACTGCCATTGTTGTCAATTTCGGCATCAAATTCGGTTCCAATCCACGAATACTCGCTGGCGTGAACGTTGGGGTATTGATAGCGCATACCAATTTGCTTTTTTTCTTTATTGGGCTGACTGTGTCGTCCGTTTGATTTGTTATCAAGTAGGGCACAACTGTACCATTCAGGTAACTCGCCACGTTGAACCCAAATCACCTTGCCACCAGTGGATTTGATACTTTTGATTTCGTTGGGAAATCTACAATCACTGACGACAATGTTGTCCTTGGAATTACGCAATTTGTTTTCCAAACTGGCTATCCAAATATCATCATGGAATCCGATTCTACAGACTTCAGTGCCCCAGTATTGCAGTACCCATCTAGGGGTAATGTCTCGACCTAGTCGCTGACTCCACCAAGGATCTGGTTGTTCGCGCCATTCGCGACTTTCCTTGGTTCTGCCTTCCAGCAGTTCTCGATCCCAACCAAATATGTTCGAAACAGCATCTTTTAACGTGCTGGCAAAACTGTCTCGTTTGAATCCGTGAAAGTTAACCAAATAATCTGCCACAGTGTCCTTGCCGGACCCGATAAAACCACATACACCTATAATCATGAAAATGCTCCGTATAGGAGCATTATTACATAAATCAACAGTGTTGTCAACTAGCCTTGTACCCAAGTTAATGGTTGGCTTCCGTCCACAAACATCTTTAGATCTTCTTCCAATTTATCCATTTCTTCTTTGGCTTCGGATTTTAACGATGCACCGTTTAAGGTAGTTCCTCCACCGGGGCCAACAATTTGGCTGAACTTTTCGCGTGCTTCGCCTAGGATACGTTTAGAGAAACTGTAGGCATATTCCTGTATCCAGGGAAATGCCTGTGCATCATTGAATATCATTTGATCAGGCTTTTGATTAAAGATCCAGAGCAGAACCGATTCTTGTTGTGTTAGATCGGGATTGGCGCCTTGCCACGGCATCTTGCGTACCACAGTTAATTTCTTGGTAACCGGATTGAATGTGAAATTCATATAGCCACCAAACATCATCATGGCCAACTTTTGATAGTCCACAAACAATTCATAGTTGGTCAATCCACCTACACGTCCTGCAACCAACATATAAGTGTTTAGATAACCAGATGAGAACGGTTCAAATTGACTGGCGGTGGTTCCTGTTACTGATCCAATACCACGTCTAAATATCTGACGAACTCCCATAATTTCTTTGGGCAGTATGTATTCTTGTGTTTCAGGTAGTAGCACCAGGTGTGCATAGCTTTCTTCTGTTGAATTTTGTGCTCGTTGTCTATACTTGATCAAGGCCTGATTGATGGCCATTTCGTAGTGTTCGTTTTCCAGTTCCACGTCCACAATGCCATCTGCTAATCTTAGACGAATATAGTCTTTGATGGCAGCACGCATGCTGTCAGTGGTATTACCAATATCCCAATTGGGATCAGTGACTCCGGGAAAACTTACATCAGGATTGCCAGGGAAAGCAATTGTGCCGGCACCAGAACCTGTGTTTGCACTGAACAGGCTGGAAGAAATTACGTTGTTGTTGGCATCAAATCCAGTTTCTTGTACTACTGGGTTGTCATTTGGGTGTAGACCATTGGTCATAAAAATACTCCGTTATAGAGTATTTATACTGCCTTTAGTAGCACCACATCAGGATTTATGCGTCCGTTCATTTTGGTTTCTGTGGCCTTGATATCATCCAAGAACTTACGCAACTGCACTTTGCCGGCCTTGGCAAACTCTTTGAGAGCGACTTCGGGTTTTCTTAGTGTTTTGCTGACCGACTTTTGTTCGTCAAAGTTGACAATGCTGGTACCTTTGACGCTTAGGGTTTGATAACTGCCAGCAACGTATCGGCCCAGTTTTCGAGTTTTAATGTTAAACACCCAAACTTCGCTGGCCCCAACAATTTCTGCGGGATTGATTGACACAATTTTAAGAACGGGATCGGTCTTGGCGTATTTGAGTTTGGCAATGAGTTTTTCTTTACTGGGCGCTTTTTTAACTCGGGCTTTTTTACTGGCCTTTTTCACAGATTTGTACTGTTCCAGTGCCGCTAGTAAATCATCAATCCAACCAATTATTCTTTTAAAGTCTGCGGCCTTGTAGTGTTTATATCCTTCTACCAGTTGTTCTTCGGTTCGTCCACGTGCAAGTTCTAGTTCGCTGGCACGATTGGCATAAAGTTCTTCGTACTTGGCAATTTGACTTTGTACCACATTGTTGGCAACTAAAAAATCATATGGCTTAAAATTAGTTTTGACATTTCGAACCGCATCATCGTAGTGCCCTTCTAGTTCGCCAATGATTTCGCTGGTCTTTTCGTTCAGTCGATCTTGTATGGTTGGTGCCTTGTACACTGGTTTATCTTCTACTGTGGCGACTTCAACAGGTTCGGGATCGGCTTTGGATATGGCATCTAGGATACATTCGCTTAAAAACTCAAGGTGTCGCGATTTGAGCGGCATATTGGCACGAACGTTGGCCATGATCAAACTGCAGGCAGTCATTGGAATACTTTTATCCGAAGTACGCTCAAATGCTCTAACTTGTTCTTTGGTGTATTCTTTGGGTCTCAGTTTCAACCACTCGATCACGTTCTTGCGTGCATCTTTTTGACTGTAGTAGTAATTGTAGTAATAGAAACTTTGACGAAGTTTATGGTCAAAATCAGCATCGCTCAAATTGACGTCGTCCTCGCTCCAATCAGGTTCGCCCCCGGTGTATTTTTCGTCGTGAAAAGCGGGATTACGGACTTTGGTTTGTTTGGTTTTGATTTTAATGCCTGCAACCGTGGCCATAACAACTCCTTAAAATTCTATTATACTATATTTTCAGCAAACTGCCTAAGATCAACTGTTGCTCTAATACAACAAGTGCTTCTTCCAATTTTTTGGCAAGTTCTTCGTATTTTGCTGTAAACTTTCGTTTACGTCTACATTCCACAAATTCACTGTCCAATCGGGCCCACAGACCCACACAATTTTGGTACATCAAATGTAACTGTGTATTGCCCAGTCGTTGAACTACCGGATTTGCATCAGTCAATCTTTGGTGTAATTCTGGGCTGTGACTCATAATATTACTTATTATAACACCTTTCCCATTCCCAGTCAAATGCGATAAATATGCTAATAAGGACTCAAAATGGCCCGTTTAAGTTTATGGCAAGATGGCAAGCACTCGAATGATTACAAGTTCTTTGACCGTCGCATTTCCGAAATGTTCACTATTGGTGGTACTGGAGTACTGCTGAACAAATATCTAGGCACAAATCCACAAGGCATGTATTTAAACACCTCGTCCGCTCAGACCGGGCCTGATATTCAATTGAATTTTGCCACCGTGGGCAATGTGCAAGTGGGCAATTTTGTTTACGGCACCGGAATTCCCACCAACGCCACAGTCAGCACCGTTTCATCAAACAGCATAACTTTGAATTTACCGACCACTGTTGCGATACCGAGCGGAACGCAGATAGGATTTAGTGCGGATGCTACTCAGCCGGCTTACACAAATCAAAGTGTCTCAAACATACAAGATTTATTATGGACCGAGAATCGAGATAGAAAATACGAAACCACTGTGTATAAAATGCGCGGTCACTATCAACGTGCCGATCAAGATTTTGATCTAAGCCAATTTGGTTTGTTTTTACAAACCGGCACGATCTTCATGACCTTTCATTTGCGTGACATGGTAGATCTAATCGGACGTAAACTGATCGCAGGGGATGTGTTGGAACTAGAACACTTGAAAGATTATGACGCATTAAACACCGATTTGCCGGCAGCGTTAAAAAGATATTATGTGGTCAGTGACGCCAGTTTTGGTGGTGAAGGATTTTCACCAACTTGGTGGCCGCACTTGTGGCGAGTCAAACTCAATCCCATGGTGGACAGTCAAGAATACAAAGATATTCTTAATAATGTTGTGGCCGGCCCCAACACAACAACTCCAGTGGGCAACATTTTGAGTACCTATCAAACTTACTTGAATCTCAACGAAACCATTGTTGCACAAAGTGAGTTTGATGTACCACTTAGTGGGTACAATACCAGCACCGTGTACACAGTTGCTACCGACCCCGCAGGCAACCCGGTAGGCAACCCCATAACCAGCGACAACAACTCAATCACTGCCGATCAACTTGATCCCACTGCCGATAGTGGAGTTACCAGTCCTGATTATAAAATACAAGGCTATTTAACCGGGGATGGTCGTGCTCCAAATCAGCTGACCACCAGTGCTGGTATTGCGTTCCCAACCAATCCCAACGAAGGCGACTACTTTCTTAGACTGGACTATTTGCCCAATAGGCTATTTAGATTTGATGGAAGATTTTGGCGCAAAATTGAAGATGCAGTACGTACCAATATTACCCCGGGTGCTGCAAATAATCAAACTGTACGCAATAGTTATGTAAATAACACTAACACATACACTGACAGTCAAGGCACAGTTTGGAACGAAAGACAAAATCTCAGCATTGCTCTAACTCCGCGGGCCGACAACAGTGACAACAAATAATCAATATGCCAGTACAATTTTCATATGACGCACAGATCCGTAGATTTGTAATACAGTTTATAAGACTGTTATCCAACTTTCAAGTCGAATTTGGTCAAGATTCGGGTGGCAATGTCACACTACAAACTGTTCCTATTTACTACGGTGATCAGAGTCGACAGGCCGCAATGATACTGCGTAACAACAGTGAAAACTCTTTAAATGCTGTACCTGCAATGGCCACTTATATAACTGGATTAGAGTACGATCGAGATCGAGTATTAAATCCCTATTTTGAAGGTAAAATTTCAGTGCGTGAACAGGTGTACAACACTGCCACACAAACCTATACTGGTACACAAGATGGAATTTATACTGTAGAACGTTTGATGCCAGCGCCGTATAAATTGCAAATGAAAGTGGATATCTGGACCAGCAATACTGATCAAAAGCATCAATTGATTGAACAGTTGTTGCCGTTGTTCAATCCGGCAATAGAAATACAGAACTCAGATAACTTCATTGATTGGAGCAGTTTAAGCGCAGTATTTTTAACCGGAGTAGCATATAGCAGTCGCAGTGTACCAGCCACCACAGATGATGCAGCAATAGATATTGCCACATTGGATTTTGAAATGCCAATTTGGCTCAACTTGCCCAGTAAAGTTAAAAAGATGGGAGTTGTTGCCAGCATTATTGCCAGCATATACAGCGAGACCGGAGATTTAAATTCAGACTTTGTGACCACACTGGAGGGGCTTGTAAGCCAACAGAGATTCACTCCGCTTGGATATGAAGTTGTGTACATGGGCAATTCGTTAAAACTGTATGCTGCCGGAGTCAATGACACAAATGGTCAGGTCACTGGTACTCCAGTCAAGTGGAGCGGACTGGTAAACTTGTACGGCGAATTGCAAAACGGTATCAGTCAAGTTAGATTGAATTTTGAATTAAGTGATGGTGCGCACGAAATTGTGGGTACTGTTGCGTACGATCCCACCGATTCTACCAGTTTGCTGTTTACTCCTATATCAAGTACATTGCCAGTCAATACATTGCCAGCAGTTACTGCCATAATTGATCCACAAAATGTCAATCTTGTCAACGTCAATATATTTACACCATCAGTGGGCACAAGATATCTGATATTAAATCCCATTGGTGATGCTAATACTCCAAGTGCGGTGGCCTGGGCCGGTGCAGTGGGTTCCAATTTGATCGCGGCAGCAAACGATATCATTGAATGGAATGGCAGTTACTGGACTGTGAGTTTTGACAGTAACCAAAATCCCGCTCCTGAATATGTTACCAATCTCAACACAACTGTGCAATATCAATGGAATGGCACCAGCTGGGTCAAAGCCTATGAGGGTTTATACGCTGCTGGAGAATGGAGTCTGGTTCTATAATGACTGATCGGCACACCGAAGGGGTAGGTGCGCTAATTTACTCCAAAAAAACCAATCGATATCTTTTTTTACTTCGCGATAAATCACGTCAACAGGGTGTGTGGGGCATTGCTGGTGGAAAAATTGATGCGGGCGAAACAGTGATACAGGCTTTGGTTAGAGAAATTGCCGAAGAAATAGGGCAAGACTTTGCCGCTAAAAAATTTATACCACTAGAAACATTCACTGCCGACAACGAAAAATTTGTTTACTATACTTTTTTGGTCACAGTTGATGAAGAGTTTGTTCCGGTATTGAACGACGAGCATCGCGGCTATTGTTGGGTCGAATTGCGAGATACGCCAAAACCCTTGCATCCTGGATTGTGGCGCAGTTTTAATTTTGAAATAGTTAAAAAGAAAATTAAGACTCTAGAAAGTATACTCAATTAAGCAACAGATATAACACCCAAATCTGCTTCAATCGCAAAATCATTATAACTGATTTGTCTTAGATTAAGTAATGGTTCTAGGCGTGAGTGTAGCCAATAGCTGTTGGTGGGTGTTACCCGAACAAAGTCAACATCAGAATAAGTTTCTATTACTTGTCTTAGACATTTAACAAAATATTCACCATTGTCAGTATCAGTATCTGTTAAATACCCGTTGGTGTTTTTATAAACGTTGTTGTACGGCCCTGTCATGTCATAATGATCGTAGCCAAGTAAAAATACTTTTTTGTGTCCATCAAAGCAGGCCATATAGGTCGCAATTGATCCAGCGTCATTTTGTATGTTTTGCGGAATCAAATAAAACTTGTTGGGATATTTTAATAATTTATCCGCAGAAGTGTACACAATATTGTTTTCGCAATAGCCTGAATTGGCAATTTCTTCCACAATGTCATCACCAGTGGCAATTAAAAAATCTGGAGTAAAGTCTCTATAGGCTGCATTGCAGGCATAACTTTGCAATGAGTCAGCCCCATACATACCAGCGTGATGATGTTGAATAAGTGCTAGATTGAATCCCAATCTGCTTTCGCCGTTACCAACTGCAACTGCTTGACTGGTTGTGTGTGTATTGGTTACACTGTTTGGTACATATTCTGTTGTGGGATTCCATTCTCCGCCCGACAAAGTGAGTTGGCTAATAATATTTTCACCAGCGTAGTTGTTGCGGTAAAGTCGTTTAAGTTGTTGCATAGTTGTTCCTGTTATTTAATATTTATACACCAAACCTGGTTCTAAGCGCGGTATAGTTTTGTAAACTTTCTGCGGCGGTAAGTTGTCGATTGTATCCCAATACCAAGGCAATTCTTCCTTGAAAATCTCTAACTGTACTGTATCCTTCTGTGCCCAAATAATAAGCAAATCCCGATCCCGAATCGCCCCAGGCGAATTTGGTTTGATTGCTTCGATATGCCGACAGTATGTTCCATCCTGACAATATGTTACCCGATCCGGTATAGACTTGATTGTTTACATAATATGAAATTGCCGTGCTTGCATATCCATCGGTATTGTCGGGATTGTTTACGGTCCATGGCCCTGTACCATTTGCACCACCAAATCTTAAACTAGTATCTGCGCTAGTTGAATCATTGCTGACGCCCAACAAACCCACCAAATTGGCACTATTGTTTAATGTAAAGTCTGGATAAAATACTATAGTAAAGTGTAGATACTTTTGCGTAACTGAACTACTGACGTAATTTCCTGATCCTACAGTAGTCCATTTAAAGTAACTTTGATTTCCGTTGCCGACCCAGGTCACTGCGCCTACAATAGTACCGTTGGCACGACCAGTCAAATCAGTCCAGGTTGTGCCAGTTCCGGAATAACTTGAACTGTTGCTGGCATCTAGATTTAATATCAATCCGTTCTTTACAATGCCAGTGGGTCGCGATACACTGGCAACCATTAACTGACTCCGGTTCCGCCAATGTACCAAGAAGTAGTACCAACCTTGACCAATGTGGCCATTGCATAAGTTGATAGGGTTCTGGTGCCAGTGGTACCAATACCGGCTAGATACAAGTTGTCAGATGTTAATATGTTGGCAGTTGCAGTTCCGCTGGTGATTATGTTGATTGTTGCTCCAACCGGGAACGGTACTGAAGTATTGGCTGGTATGGTTACGTTGGCAGTGGAACTTAGATAAATTTGTTCGCCTTGATCAGTCAATGCCAGTGTGTAGTTACTGGACTGCGCATTTTGAGGTAGTCCAATATAACCCACTGCATTTGAATAGGCGGCGCCGACTGCAGCATTACCGTTTATGGTGCCACCAACCCAAACATTTCCACCAATACCAGCGCCGCCTGCAACCTGCAACGCTCCGGTTACAGTGCTGGTTGCGGCAGTCAAGTTTGTGGTCACTATCCAACTTGTGGTATTTGCTACAGTTCCTGCAGGTCCGGTAGCACCAGTTGCGCCCACTGGTCCCACACTGTTTAAGAATCCAGTGGTCATACCATACCCAATCGATTCTCGTTCCACTGATACGTATACGTTTGCACTACCACCCACTGCCCACAAACTCATAAATCCATTGTAAACGTTGCTGGTAAATGTAGCAACTGTTGCATTGGTGTTGTTTTGCAACACTGCATATTCGGTGTAGTACGCTGTAGATCCTATTGCAGTTGCATCTATTGTGCTCATTTTAAAATTTGAGTACACATTATCAACTGCACTCAAAGTCCAACGCACTGCACTGTTACCGCTTGTGGACACTGTGTCAATCAAGGTATTGCCCACGTTGGTTGCAGTAGTTTTATTTAGGTAGATATTTAAATTTAGTGCGCTGCCTGATCCCACAGTTTGCCCGTTTGGATATTGAAAACTGGTTCCCACAATTGTGGTTGCAGTCACCGAGGCTGCAGAAAGTTGCGAAGCAGTTAGATTGGCATAACTTGTAGGGCTGATATTGCTGGCAGTTACTCCGGCATTTGCAGTCAATGCAACCACAAAACTTTGTAGACTTTCGCTCCAGTAAAAGGCTGCATTGTTAACTAATCCGTTTGCACGATTCATCACGAATCCAACATCAACGTTGGCTTGAGTTGCGCCCCCGTGCAAAACGGTCATGGAATCCGTAAAAATTGCTACATTTGTTAATATGTTTTCTAAATTGGGGCGAGTCAGTGCCATCAGTTACATCCGTTTTATTGTTATATTTATCGCAAAAAGGCGAAAGGGCCCAAGCCCTTTCCAGATCGTCGGACCATTTTATTAGAATCTGCCCACAACCACTTCAATAACACCTTTGGCCAGGATTGGGAAATCTTCCAATGCTTTACCAATCACTTGCCCACATTGTGGAGCATTGTTTACTTTGGCATACCCGAATCCGGCAGATACCATCATGTCTCCTTTGGCAACTGGTCCGATTACCATACAAGGAACACGCCCAGTTAGTGCCAGAGCAACCACGTTGGGTCCGGATAGGGCTCCATTCATCAAGTGTGCAGGGTTTGTAGACACTACCCCAGCCACTCGTGTTGTATCAGCATCGGCTACTGTGACTTCATTTGCACCACCAAACATCAGCACAGTTCCTGGATTGTACTGACGGTCGCCTTGATAATTTTCTGCCAAGTCAGCGTATTGCGCATGTATTGCAGTACCGTATATGGTGTTCCACCAAGCCGAGGTCGATCCAAGATTAACGGTTACGTTACTATTTGGTACTATCGCTCCTGATACTGTCAATCCAGTTAATGTTCCAACTGATGTTATATTTGTTTGTGCAGCTGTTTGTAGTATACCTGTTAATGTTGTACTACCGCTTGCACCAATACTTGTAACACCACCTAACGTTGTAATATTTGGTTGACTTGCAGTTTGTAGTGTACCCGTTAATGTTGTACTACCGCTTGCACCAATACTTGTAACACCACCTAACGTTGTAATATTTGGTTGACTTGCACTAGAACTGTTTAGTGTACCGTATAGTACCGCACCACTGTTACCAATTGTGCCAGCATACACGTTGGTGGCGTTGATAGTGGTAACGTACTCTGTTGTCTCAATCGTGGTATTATTAATTGTAGTAGTAGTGCCATTAACTGTTAAACAACCTGTAATTGTAAAGTTGCCGGCAGCAGTTGTAGTAACACCGCTGGTACCAATACTGGTTAAACCGGCTAGTGTTGTCACATTTGGTTGGCCTGCAGTGGTTAGAGTCCCACCCAACGAAGTTGCAGTTACTGTATTTGCTGTGTGTTGTCCGGCATAGATAGTTCCAAAATATGCCGTCGGAGATCCCAAATTCACTGCCAAATTGGCGCTGGGTACGATTGATCCAGCCGATGACATTGTGACTGTGGTAAATGCCGCGGTGCTGGGGGTTACGTTGCCAATTGGTGTGTTATTAATACTGGTAAATGATGCTGGCGCAGAGCCAGTTGATGTGATATTACCTGTGGCCACTATATCGCCATTACCAGCGAATATTGTTGTTGTTCCTACTGTGAGTCCGTTTTGGACTACGAAATTGTTATTTGCCATTTTTTCTCTTTTTCCTCGGTTCCATGTTCCCCGATAAGGATTATGTAATTAGGGTAGCCCATCTACCCTAATTACCAATTAGACTGCGTTATAAATTTTAGTCATTCTAATTATTGTACTTGCATTTGTTGTAGTACCTTGCAATTGTACCACATTTCCGCTCATTACCGCATTCCAAGTTGTTAGAGTATTGCCAGAAGTGTTTAGTGTACCGTATACTGCAATATTTGCAACTGATCCGTTTGATACCACCAATGCTTTGGTAACTTCTTTTGTGTATCCCAGTGTGCTGGTTAACAAATACTCGGCACTGCTGTAAGTGTTGGCGTAGAAACTGTCAACTGTGGTTGGTGTACTTGCGCTTGCAATGGTTACATTTGATAAACTGCTTGCAATTGCACCTGTTGTGGTAATAGTGTATTGAGTAGTTAAACTGCTAGTACCAGTTGTAAATGTAATACCAGTTCCAGTAATTGCGTTAACGGTGTTGTATCCACTGGTGTCGTACAGTTGAGTAACTGTTTGTGTTGTGGTCAACATACGTACATCAATTACGTCTGTGGTCAACGGTGCTTCATTAAATGTTAGAGTTGTTCCCGAAACTGTGTATGATGTTGTTGGTATTTGAACAATACCGTTAACGCTGACAATACAACTTGCAGTGGTCTGACTGCTGTTCAATGTAAATATTGTTTGGCTTCCAGTTCCAACAAACTGTTGATCTTGAATTACAGTAAAACTGGTACTTGCACTAGCCCATGCTGTACCATTGTACCATTCAAGTGCAGAACTTGTGGTATTGAAACGCAACATACCGGTGACTGCTGTTGGACGCTGACTTGCTGTACCAACCGGTAACAAAATACTGTCTGTGGTGTTAACAATCAATTTGGCTCCAGTTACCGCAGTAGTTGCAGTTGCCGAGTTACCAATAATTACACTGTCATAAGTTGAGTTTGGACGTGCCCACAATAATGTGTTATCGTTAGCACCCTTAAGAATCATGTCGTTGCCAGCAGTTTGACTACCATTGAATACAGTAGCACCACCATGGTATGTGTTGCCGGTTATGCTTGCACCGCCCCAAACGTTAAATGCACCAATATTGGCCGCAGGACTTGCATTGTTTGTGCTCTTGACAACTAATACGTTGCCGTGTGTTATTCTAGCAACTTCAAATTTGGTAGTTGTGCCGCCTGTGGCAAATATGATATCGTTGGCTTGATATGTGTTCAATATCAAGTTACCGCCACCAGTTGTGGTGTTACCAGCAACAATTATGTAACCGTCGTTGGGGTTGTATAGGTTGTATGCGGCTTGGCTATAACCTGAACTCACAATACCCATGTCAACGTAAGTATCGTTGTCGCTACCATTGTTGGCCACTGCGGCAATATCTGTACTGGCGTTGTTTCCTGAGTTGGCGTTTTGTATGGTAAACTGTGAGTAGTTGTTTATGCTGTAGCCCACTTGAATTGGTGCGTTAGCTGGGGTATAGTTAATGCTTGATCCAAATATTCCAGTTCCGCCCACATACAAATTGCCACCAATACCAACACCGCCTGCGCCGGACACCACTATGGCCCCAGTTGAAGTGCTTGTGCTTGTGGTTGCTGAATTTGCTACAATATTACCAGAACTTGTTACACCACTGAATATTGGTGCAGCAGTTGTGCGTAAGTCTTGTGGGGTTGCAATGTTGGCATATTCGGTTCCAACTGCAACAGTAACACCATAAGTGCCGGCTAGATTTAACGTACTACCAGCACCAACGCTGGTAGTACCGCTAGTACCACTCACAGTAAACGATGTGCTAATTGAACTAGATGTTAGTCCAGAAACACGTCCGTATGCGTCAATACTGATAACTGGTATAGAAGTGCTACTACCCGCTGTTGTTGCACCAGGACCGTATGTGGTCAATGAGACTGAATTACCGCTAATTGTTAGGTTACCGGTGCCACTTGAAGTTGACAAGACTTGATTTACACCTTGATACATTGAAGTAGCATATATGCTTTGTTGTACGCTTACGGCACCATTAACAATCAATGCACCTTGGCCAATTCCCGAACTTCCCGCAGTTGATGTTATTATCACATTTCCAAGATTGGAAATGGTCATTGCAAGAACTGCGTTATTGCTGTTATTGGGAACAGTGTAAAATCCTAGTTGTGTACCTTGCGCAGTGTCTGTAAAGTTTTGTGCGGCGCTGGCCAACATGCCAGTACCAAAAGTACCAATATAGTATCCGGTTGCACCGTATCCGCGTGCAGCAAATCCTCCTAAAGATTCACCGGCTTGTACTGCACTTGGTGCAGCAGCTGTGCCGTCAGCACGTCGAGCAAGAAAATACGATTGAGATCCAAACGAATCTAGCGTGACCTTGCCAAGAGATCCGGTTGCAGCACTCACGTGTACTACCGAAGTTGAATATACTGGTGTTGCACTATTCTGATTGACTTCCAGTGTGGTCACATCTGAACTAGGCACCGATCCGTAACCCAGCAACAAATTACCTGTGATGTTGTGATATGCAGTTGGTCCACCAACGTTGATGTTTCCGCTAACACCCAGACCACCAGTGACCACCATGGCACCGGTTACATTGCTATTGCTGGCAGTGCCACTGGCAGCCACTATGTTACCATAATGTATAGAAGTACCCGAACTTGTCAAGGTAGTAAATGCACCGGTTGAAGCAGTTGTGGCACCAATTGGAGTATTTTGTATACCGCCAGCATAAATTTGTCCGCCTACTCCTAGTCCACCAGTGCCACCGACCACCAAGGCACCAGAAGTTGTGTTTGTGCTAGCAGTACCACTGGCAGCCACTATGTTGCCACCTGCGGTAATTGTGGATCCGGTATTAACTGCACCACCGACACCTAGTCCTCCATTGACCACCAAGGCACCAGAGGTTGTGTTTGTACTGGCAGTGCTGCTGGCAGCCACTATGTTGCCACTTGCAGTAAAAGTACCAGAAGTGGTTGCAGTAGTAAATGCCGCGGTGCTGGGAGTTAGTGTTCCAATTGGGGTATTATTAACACTTGAGAAGAATCCAATTGCGGAGTTGGCAGCAAATACTGTTCCACCAACGTAGGCACTGCCACCTACACCTAGCCCACCAGTACCACCAACAACCAAGGCACCAGTTGTGGTACTGCTGCTGGCAGTGCCACTGGCAGCCACTATGTTGCCACCTACAGTGAATATACTTGATGCAGACAATGTAGTAAATGAACCAGTTCCTGGTGTGGTATTACCAATAGCAGTTGCCTGTATTGCTACAGCAGTGGTATTGGCTAATGTTGTTTGTCCTGAACTTGTTAGGGTGGTAAATGCACCTGTGCTGGGAGTTAGTGTTCCAATTGGTGTATTATTAACACTCGAGAAGAAGCCGATTGCAGAATTGGCAGCAAATACCGTGCCACCAACGTAGGCACTGCCGCTTATGCCAGCACCGCCAATCACAGTCAGTGCACCTGTTGTAGTACTGCTGCTAGCAGTTCCACTAGCAGCTACCAAGTTACCATTGGCAGTAATTACGCCTGCGGCAGTAATTGTAGATCCTGTATTGACTGCGCCAACAATGCCAACACCGCCATTAACCACCAAAGCACCAGTTGTGGTACTAGTAGACACAGTTGAGTTAGCAATATTTGCAGATCCCAATACCAATTTATCGTAAATTGCATTGGAACTTGTTACTTGTGCAATATTACCGACTGGTTCTCCAATATTGCTGAACAAATACCAAGCACTATCAACATAGTTACGAACCAATCCGGTGTGTGCATACACATTGGCTGGTCCACCAACAAAGTGACTGTAAAAACCTATATCGTAGTTGTAGGGATAAACTTGACTGCTCTGTAAATAAACTAGCGGATCTTCAATAGTCAAAATAGACTGTGATGTTGATATAATATTGGCTGCATAAATGTTTCCGCCAACATACAAGTCTTGCTGAATACTTGCACCACCTTGAGTAACCTGTAACGCACCAGTGCCCAATCCAATAGGATTGGTGCTGTTTGTGATTTGTGTAATGCCAGTGGCATTTAGTGTAGTAAAAGAGCCGGTGCTTGCTATACCGGTTCCAATTGGGGTGCCCGAAATATTACCACCAGTAATAACTGCATTACCAGTTGATAAATTTGTTGTGGTGGTATAAGTTGTTGATACTGATGATCCAGTTAGTGCAGCACCTGTATTTCCAATAGTGCTTGCTTGTACAGTAACAGCGTTTATTGTACCAGAAACATACAAACCAGAAAAAGTTGGGCTTGCAGTTGTACGTATATCTTGTGGTGTGCTGATATTTGCATAGCTTGTGCCAACTGCAATCACAACACCGTTTGTGCTGGTAAATGTCAGGGTACCACCACCAGACAGTGTACCGGTACCAGTAGTGCCTGTTAAATTGAATCCAGTTGCAATCAAATTTGATGTCAAGCTTAATACACGACCGTATGCGTCGGTGGTGATAGTTGGAACATAATTCACATTACCAACACTGACTGCACCGGGGCCGTATGTGGTCAAACTCACACTGTTTCCGCTAATTGTTAGGTTACCGGCACCGCTTGAAGTTGCTAAAACTCGATTGGCACCATCGTATACACCAGTACCGGAATAAATTGTACCGCTGACACCGGCACCACCTGTAACCACCAGGGCACCTGTTGTAGTACTGCTGCTGGCAGTGCCACTGGCAGCCACCAAGTTACCGTTAGCGGTGACTACGCCTGCGGCAGTCAAAGTTGATCCCGTATTTACTGCACCACTGACCCCTAGACCACCACTGACAACTAGAGCACCAGTTGTAGTATTGCTGCTAGCAGTGCCACTGGCAGCCACTATGTTACCGCTTGCGGTAAAAGTACCCGAAGTGGTTGCAGTGGTAAATGCACCTGTACTGGGAGTTAGTGTTCCAATTGGTGTATTATTAACACTCGAGAAGAAGCCGATTGCGGAGTTGGCAGCAAATACTGTTCCGCCAATATAAGCACTGCCACCTACTCCTAGTCCACCAGTGCCACCGACCACCAAGGCACCAGAAGTTGTGTTTGTGCTAGCAGTACCACTGGCAGCCACGATATTACCACTGGCAATCAGCGTGCTGCTTGTGGTTGCTGTAGAGAATGTACCAATACCATTGAAACTTGTTGCACTCAGTGCTCCAGTACCTGGATTAAAATTAAAGTTTGAGTTGACCCCAATTGTTGTATTACCAGTTGCATTGGTATTACTAAACATTGGATAGAATGTGCCGTTGGTTGTCAATGCTATAACATTATCGTAGTAGGCCACATTTGCAGTTGCCACTGTTCCGTTAATGTTGGTTGCCAGCAACGAAGTCAAATAAGTACCGGTACCCACAATGTTGGCGCCAACATTGCCAATAGTGCCTGCATTAATGGTTGTTGCAATTGTGGTGCCGGCCAATGTACTTCCGCTTGTGGCCAGCAGTGTTGTAAATGCACCAGTACTGGGGGTTACGTTACCAACCGGACTACCGTTTAAACTGCCGCCGGTGATTTGTGCATTGGCTGTACTGAAATTTGTTGCTTGTAATGTTGTAAATCCTGCGCTAGAAATGCCAGTTACACTACCGCCAGTGATCAAAGCATTGGCAGTGCTAAAATTGGTTGCTTGAGCAGTTGTAAAGTAGCCGGTGCTGCCTGAAATAGGAGTGCTAGTGATAGCACCAGCAGTCAAATTGTTTGTGACTGCTGCCGAAACCATTGTAGCATTACCAGTTTTTAAGTTTGCAAATCCTACAGATGTCAAACCAGTTAGCGCATTACCAGTTGTTGCAGTTGCGATACTTTCAAATGCTTGATCGTTTTCTACCCAGACCCAAGCAGTGTTAACTGATCCGTATGGACCAAGCGTGCTCAAATTACGATTGACCAAGATGCCAATATCGTAGCCGGCAATGCTGCCCGCATAGCCCGAATTAAACGTCACTAACGGATCTTGAACAAAAGTATTGATCGAATTGATACTACTGGTGTTTCCGCTCACGCTCAAGTTACCCAAGATAGTAACATTACTGTTCAAGGTCAAAGAGGGATTAAATAATACGCCAGTTAGTGTACCCGATTGAATATTAGTAGCCGTAATGGTACTAGTAGCAATTTGGTTATTGGTAATTCTTGTTAGATACTGCGTCATTGGTAAATGCTCCTGTATCAAGTATTTACCATATCCGTGAAAATACTTCTGTTGCTACTAAATTTCAATTTAGATTACAACAGCGTCAGAATTAGATGTTGAAATAAGTGCGCTGAATGCGTAGTTGATTGGAATTTGTTGTGCTATTGGCTAACAAATTGACTGTACTACCATTGATGTTAGCGTAATAACTTACAGTATTAGCGCCTGTATTAAGTATTCCAAAGTTATTTATAATTACAGTTCCGTTATTTTGTACTAACATTATCTCCGACATTTGACTATCGTAGGGATTGGTACTAGAAACGGTGTAACGAGCACTTCTATATGTTCCAGAATCAAAACTGTCAACAATAGTTGTTGTAGTACCAACAGTGACTGCAGACGTATCAACCACTTCGTAGTCGAGGCTGGCAGAAACCGCGGTAGCAATGTATCTAACGTCCACAATATCTGTAATCAACGGTGTTTCGTTAAAAGTTATAGTTGACCCCGACACGGTGTATGCCGCTCCAGGACGTTGTACAGTACCGTTTATGCTGACCAAAATACCTGCGGCAGTTGTGCTTTGGGTTAATGCATACGATTGACTGGTCCCGTTTGGTGTAATAGTCTGATCTGAAATGCTGTTGGTCACTGCCACCCATCCGGTGCCGTTATAAAATTCAATGGTGGAAATGGAATTGTTGTATCGTAAATAGCCAGCCACATTACTTGTGGGGTACTGTACATTTGATCCAGCAGGCAGTCCGACGGCAGCGGTGGTGTTGAATACCGTTACTGTGGTTTGATACGGAGTTATTGTGTCTGCATAAATGTTGCCTAAGAAATTGCCGGCACTGACATTCCCGGTATTTGTAATCAAATAACTAGCCACATTTGCATTGGAATATTGAGCCGGTAAGCCGCTTAAAAATGCCCCGTTGCCCACAAAATAGTTGGCTGAGATGTTTCCTAGAATTGAGATATTTGCAGTGGTGTTTGCGGCCAAATTGGCTAAAACTTGATTGTTACCGTAGGTGCTGCTCACAAATGGTTGGCCATTGGCATAAAATATATTGCCAACAAATATATTGCTACCAAAACTGATACCGCTGGCATTTCCAGTTATAGTATTGCCATTGATTGAAATGTTGCCAATAGTTAAATTAGCAAAATTGGCGATCCCCAATGTGCCAGTATATCGTGCGCCTACTGCGTATACCACATTTGATACGTTGGCCACTGCTGTTGGTACATTAGTGTCAGCAAAGTTAACAATACCAGCAATATAATCAAAATACCACGAATCACTGTTGCCGCTACCGCCTACTGGCAAATTGGTGTATGTTATTGCAGTACTGCTTGACGCTCCCGGGGGACCTGCATACAGTTTCAATTGATAGCCAGCACCAAATTGCGGACTGATCCAATTGGTTAAACCTGTAGTCCAGGTTTCTTGGCTCACACTCTCACTCAAGGCAACTGCCTGTACCACTGCACTGGTTGAACTGCTGTAAACTGTAACCACACTGCTGTTGCTTGTGGGCAATGTAGATACTGCGGGAATCAAATAGTCTTGTTGCCAAACGTCTGAACCTGGTGTCAAATACGGACTAGCGTTTGCCTCGTTGGCTGGACTTTTTGCAGTACTCGTGTCGGTTTTAGAAACCCCGCTAAGTTTCTTGTATAATATGTCAACTAATTGTGTTTGCGATATTGTCATATTAGTTAGTTGGGTTCACTATGCTTAGTGCAGTCAAACTTTGACCGCTGGTTAATTTCACACGAATATAAATTTCATTGTTGGTTGCACTGGTTGAACTCACAGTACCGAACGTACAAGTATAACTGCCTCCGCTGACCAATGAATTAAGAACTGCGGCGCCACCAGTGCTACATCCCGCCGATCCATTGCCGCCTGTGCCAGTGCCTGGTACGCCCGATCCCGAATAGGCCGCTGCCATATTAATCCAACCATTGGTTGGAGCAGCAGTGGTATCTATACTGCTACCAGGTAGTGCTACCCATAAGCCAGCAATAGTTCCTGAATAAGTAATATTGAATTTACTTACTGCGGACTTGGTCCACTTGAATGTAAAATACTGACTGGTACTACGACCACTTAGGTTAGGGCCCACTGGTAAAAATCCTGAACTGTAATTGGTTTGATCGTACAGTATTTTTGCACCAACGTTGGTAGCATCTGTTGAATAGAATGGGCCAGTTGTACTGTTAAATGTGGCTTCGCTACCGGTGTAGGCAGGGTTATCTGCGGCAGTTCCCGCATCAGGATTCACAATACGATAAGCGGCACTTGCGCCCGTATAACTGTTGGTGATACTGGTTTCTTCTATTTGATTGCCGGTACCAGTTTTGTAAAGAACGTATGTTGCCGGTGCACTAAATCCCCAGCCGGTTGAGTTATAGCCATTGCTTACTGTGACGCTTGGGCCAGCAGTACCTAGAGCGTTGCCAAATCCACTGGCAATGTTAGAGGTCGTTGTAAAGGTAATGACTGCAGTATTGTTTCTTGTAATTGGAGTAGTTACGCCTGCGACTGAATAAGTCACTAGTGCCGGAGCCGCAAAAGCACCGTTTGCACTACTCGACGAAATCAAATAACTTGAGTTAGGATAAGTGTCGCCGCTGATATTTTGTACGTTACCTTTTAAAGTAAACCCTGCACTGGTAGTAAACATAGGAATAGTACTTGAATACTGTACCACGTTGCTGCTTAGTACCATGCTTGTGCCTGAGAATGATGGGGCACTGGGACTTGAACTATCATAATACCAAGTGGCATCATTTGTTTGAGTGCCGGTGCCAGAATCATATATATGTACTCGATTCCATCCTGGTAACATTCCTGCTGACGCAGTTGCGTATGTAGAGAACACGTACCAGAAACCGGCAGTAACAGTTGATACCACATTGTGGTAATCTTCTACATTATACACATAAAGATTTCCGTTTGTGGTATTGCTGTTGCTACCAGTCAGTGTTACATTACCATTTGCAACACCATTTATGTACGCAGTTACTGTACCATTATTGCCTGGACCAACGTTGGTAACGGCAGTGCCACTTGTACTAAACGTTGCTGCACGTACAGTATTAACCGCGGTACCACCGGCAACACTTAAATTGCCCCATCCTGAATTATCTGTTTGTGTAAAATTACACATTAGGCCTGAATTGGTTGTTGTCACCAAAATTGTGGTACTGTTAGGGAAGTTTGGCGGGCTTGGTGGTACCAGTTTACCAAGCACATAATTTAATTCGGCAATTGCGTCAGTTACATCAGTGGAACTGGTTAATGAAACTGCGTTACTTACTAATGCGCCAGCAACGTTTGCACCTAGTGGTATAGCATTACCTAAAAAATCTGCAGACAGTGTGGTTGGGTTAACAAACGACAAGTTGCCAGCACCATCGGTTCCAATAACATAACCGTTTGTGCCACCACCAATTGTGATGTTGCTGATAGTACCAAGATTTAATTTTTTACCAAAATCAGTGGTAATTGTGTTACCAAGAATATACAAATTACCAACATGTGCGTTACCAACAACATCTAGGGTGTACTGGGGATTAGAGTTATTAACCCCTAGTCTATAATTGTTTACATCAAAGTAGGCTGCCGCATCAACAGACAGGTTAGTCCCCTGGCGCTCCAGGTTCGCTTGCAACATTGGTCCGGTGATTTTAGCAATGGCCATGTCTGCTCCTAAGCAGGCACGTTGGTGCTATTGATATTGTGTATTACAATAATTTGTGTGGGACTGTTTCCGGTCACTTGTGGTGGTGCACTAGAGAATGTTATTGCAGTTGATCCATTTACCGAATATGCATTTGCATTGCTAGTGCCAGCTCCGTTGGCTGCGGGTTGTTGATAAACACCACCAACAAATACTGCAATTGCGGTTGGGTCAGTTTCGGCCTGACTCATGTAAAAAATTGAAGTGGTACCATCTCCGCTAAAACTGTCAGTTACCAATTGTACGGTACCTATTTTAGCAACTTGACTCCAAGAATTATTATAATAAAATTCAATACGGTTTGTGGCTTGGTTGAATCTTAATAGTCCGCCAATTGGTGCGTCGCCATAACTGCTGTTTGGCACAATGGGCAACTGTACTGCAAAACTGGGATTATCGTGTACAGTTGGATTTTTTAAAAGTCTTGCCATCGTTAAATTCCTATTGAACTTACAGTTGCAGTTACGGCATTTGCAGTGTTTGCATTTGCCATAATAGCATCACCAATATTACCTAATATAAATTTCTCTGAGTATACCACTAGAGTGTTGTAACCAGTTAGTGTATAATTGGAATAAATCACTGTACTGTTTCCTGCGGTACTACCTGATGGTACCACATACACATTTATTAATTCTGGATTGGCAGTATAGTTACAAAAGTGAATAGTGGTTATAGCACTTGTTCCTGTACTGCTTTGATTGACAAATATATTTGCCGCTGTTGTTGTTAATCCTATATTCTGAATTGCCATTTTTATTCCTATCCAAATACGATGCTATAGGCTACTGCCTTAGATTTAGTTACTAGTTCTGCGCCGGTGGTTTGAGTGTTGGTTACATAGACACCAGATCCGCCACTGCCGGCAGTGTTGGCATAAATTTGTACGTTACCACTAGTGGGATTTGTATACAGTGTGGTGTTTGTTATGTTGATGTTGCCAGATGGTGCAGCTGCCACAATGTTGCCGTAGGTTGTACCATTATTGGTAATTTGCCAGGTCTGTGTAGATTCGTGCCATCTGATTGCAGTGTTGGCGCTGAGTCCGCGATTGATTTGAATTGTTGCATCAAATGATGGTGTCCCAGTTACATTACCGTTTAACGTAATCAAGTTGTCGTAAACAGTTAATGTACTGCTTTCAACTGTGGTTGTGTTTCCCAATACAGTTAAATTTCCATTAACCACCATTGTTGGTACGTTAATTGTGTATTTGTCTGGAATATTCTTTATCGTGGACATTTCTAAACCCTGTTTATAGTATATTTAGCCCAGGGCACTATAACAGAATTCAAAGAAAAAGCAGCCGGAGCTGCTTTTTGTTTTTGCTTAAATTGGATTAAGCGTATGCTACTTGTACAAATGTAGAATCCGGAGTAGCCAGGTGATAACGGTATTTATTGGGATTGTATCCGCCTGCAATACTGTCACTCAAACTGCCATCTGATCCAAAATCAGACACATATCGATTGGTAATACGGCTTGCATAAACAGTGTTTGTGATATTTGCATAGTTTTGTGCTGCCACGTTGCCTGCAATACTTACTGTTACATTTGCCAATGCTCCAACTGTGGCATTGATAGCAGTGATAGTTGCAGTTGATGCATTTCCAGTAAAGCCCAATAGTGTGGCGCCCACTTTTAACGCATTTGGACCAGCGATGTTTGCAGTGCTGTAATTAACGTAAGTGACAGTTGCTCCACCAGCCACGTTTGCAGCCACAATGTTTGCTTCAGTGATGGTATTCAATGTCACTGCAATGCTCATGGTGCTTGCTGCTGTTGGTGTGGCTAAATTTACCAGTGTGCAGGTACCAGTGTTTGTTCCGTCAGTGACTCTAAATTTGTGTGCACCCTTCTGTGCCAAAATACTGCCAGTTGTGGCACCGTTGGTTCCAACTTTTACAGTTGGTTGAATTTGTCTTCCGGTTTGACTTGTTAGGCCACCTGTACCACCAACGTATGTACCGTTGATAACTTCAGGTCCAGTATAACGGTCATGTATTTGTCCGCTAGAGTCTGTTTGTGTAATCTTTAAGTTTCTTGCCATTTTATTTTCCTTTATGTTAGCGTTCTAGGCCACCCGAAGCGGCTCTACTCCGAGAAGTTCTTGTGAACATTAGTAACATTATTATTTAGCCACTATACCAATTTTTCTAAGTGGTGCCAGTATGTCTTCTGCAAGTTGATCTGATCGTGCATACTCTTGATTGTATCGTATACCCTCGATGTTTTTAAAATAGATATCTTCAATTTGATCATACCTGCGATTTAACAAATCTATCAATTTATCAATTCGAAAAATATAATCTGACTTTTTAAATTCAGTAAACAGATCATAACCGTGATTGTCAAAGTCTTGATCAAATGTTTCAAATCCCATTTCTCTCAAGATGTCAAGACTGTTGTATCCGTTTACCATCAAAAACAGTTGTCCGGCTGCCAAGGGCTTGAATGTTTTTTCGCTTACAAAACTGAGCGTAGCAGTTGATTCGGTTATGATGTTTAAATAGCAATCTTGAAATGCCGAATTTGTCCAACTGTGGTCTCCCATGGTGCCGGTTGTTTTTGGATTGTCGTTCTCAAAAGCCGATCTAGTCAATTTGATTCCGGCCAGTTCATTTTTGACGGATCTAGGAATTTCTGCATAAATGGGATCATCCAGTGTACGTATACGATGTGTGTAAGGATCAAGCAGTCCGTGGCAACTGAGTAATAAGTCTTTTGAATAGGGTTGTTGTAATAGTTTATAATATAAGTATATGCGATGCGCCAACCCATTTCTATTCAAACAACTTGCACGTCGCGGTCTTTTGCCAATCGGAGTCAACTGTTGATTTTGAAATTGCCGGTTGGATGTGTAAAAGAAATGCGGAAAGAAGATTATGTCGTTACTGTTTGATTCAGCAAAACTACTGGTAAGATAAATTATTCGATTTTGAAATCCCAAATAATCAAATTGTCGTTTGACTGCTTGTACACCAATTCCATCTTGTGATAAATCTAACACTGTTAGTGCGTTCTTTTCAATTTGTTTTATTAGGTTGCTGTTTGCAACATCAGTTAATTCAAAGTGGTTTGGTTTTATGTGTGGTACTAGAAATTTCATACTATTACTTAGCCAACAAAAAACCCACCGAAGTGGGTTTTTTTATTTTGATTCCTTGATCAAGCGTTGCTTGATTATTGGAATGATAGATTTGCTACAGCAATCTCACCAACGTAGTCACCTGCGTTACCTAGAGATGATGCTGTGTTTGTTAACTCAACATATCCGTAACGTGTCATAAAGCTAACTACTGGTTCGAATGTTGTTGGATCTAGAACAACACCAGAACTCATTAATGGGATGTAGGGGCAATAGAACGCAGCTGCATCAGCCTCGCTAGAACCTTTATATCCAACCAATACTGCTTGGCTGTCATTTGCATATCCGTCAACATAAATCTTCATTGCGCCATTCAATGTACCAACAAACTTGGTGTTTGTAGGTGCTTCAAATGTACCTTCTGTTGTTCTTGCGAAAGCAGAAGTTGTTGCAGATTGAAGAACTGTTAAACTTGCTGGTGATACAACTGCCCAGTTACCTGCGCCACGACGTGTACGTTGTGCGATCAAGTTTGCTGTACGGTTGATAAGAACTGCAAGAGCAGCGTGCTCATCACCAACGAATGTTGCTGTACCGCTAACTGCTGACTGGTCAAATGTGTAGTCAGTAGCAGCCAAAGCACGTAGTGAACCAAGAATTTCTTGATCGATCTCAACTGTGATCTCTTGTGCTAGTGCAGCCATAATTTCCGCTTCAACATCCAAACCGTGCATAGATTGTGCATCTTGAGCGGCTTCAAATGTCCAACGTGCTGATAATTTACGTGTCTTCGCTTCAACAACTTGTTTCAAGATTTGAACGTTGATACGGTTACCAGCAATACCCTCAAGTGCCGCTGTTGATGTTGCTTGGCCGGTTGTGTTAGAACCAGAATAAGCAACTGCGATCTTGAATGGGCTTAATGCTTCGTCACCAGCGTTAGCCGATGTTGCATATGGGCTAGAATCAGTTACAGAGTCAGCGTAACGTACACGTAGTGTATGAATCTGAGCAACTGGACCTGTCATAGGTTGTACGCCAACGATTTCGTTAGCGATAACTGTTGGCATCACACGACGAATAACTGGTAGAATAACACGGTTAAGTGTTGCTACGTTACCGGCTTGTGTTGCACCTGCTGTTGCGTTCTCTGCCAAGAATCTTCTAGTATTCTCTAGGATAACGCCCATTGAGGTTCTACGTGAACCTTGTAAGCCTTCTAACAGGGCTTCTTTGGTCTCGCCCCAACGGCTTTCTAATAATGCTTGTGTCATTTTCTCTTTCCTTTTTCCTTTTAGGGTTTATTTAAGCCCTGCTAAACGCTTCATTTCGTATACATTATCAATCGATGATGTATCCTCAACGGTAGCGGCAGTTTTAGCAGATTTATCCCCAGTAACTGCAACGCGACTTTCTGTTAGAACTGCTTGTTTTGCAACAGGCTTTGTTTCAACAGGAGTATTGTTTAACACTGCTGGTAGATACTTTTCATATGCAGACTGAAGACGATCAGTCGACACACTTTCGAGTAAGTCTTGCATGATTGCCGACTTCTCTTTATTCAATGGCTTCAACATTTCTGCAAGTTTTTGCTTGCGTTCTGCTGATTCCTTGATAATACGGATTTCCGTTTCTTTCGATTCAACTAAGGCACTTTTGCTTTCTATCGCGTTTACTGCTTCAGATAGTTTACTTGCTAGAGTTTTCACTGTAGATTGTAATTGACGAATTTGTTTGTTCTCATTTAAATGAGTACCAGCAAACTCGCTAGCAAATGCTTCAAATAGACGTCGGCCAAACATGTTTTCACGTGCCATAGCAACATCTTCTTTTAGTTGAGTCAACTCAGACTCTAACGAACTGGTAATAGCCTCTTTTACTGCAACTGCAGATTGACTAACGAATTGTTTTTGTAGTTCGGCTAACTTAGCCTTACCTTCAGCAACTAGACGAACCTTAGTTTCCACTACGGCTTTCTTGTCCTTTTCAAATTCTTTAATTTCTTCTGCTAGAGCCTTGATTGTAAATGTTTCAAGTTTGCTTACAGCATTCTCGTATTCTTTACGATCTGCACGAAGTTCTTTGATTTCTTCTGATAGTTTTGATACCATGAAATTGTTAAACTTCTTTGCGCTCTCAGACATGTGACGTTTAAAGTTCACACGGTCTTCTGCTAATTGTCTTTTTTCGTCCGCAAACTCAGCAAGTTCAGCGGTGAGAGACTCGGTTACCATTTTGTCAAGAGCTTCAACCATTACTTGTTTGTCATGTGTATAACGTTGTGCGAATTCTTCACGTAGTTCAGCACGAACTTGATCACGGGCTTCAGAAAGACGTGCTTCCCATGCTTCGGCAATCGCGGTACGAGTTGATTCGTTAATAATTCCGTTATCCAACAATGGCTTGATAGCATCTAACATTGGATATTTCTCCTATAATTTTAGTTCTTTGATGAATCCTTTAATGGATTCTTGCAGGTACTTCTGTACTCGTTGATCTTGGCTAGCTTCAGCCGCTAGTCCAAATACTTGTTGCCCACCACGATAATTCATCAGTGATTCGTAAATTACTTTTGGATACGCATGAGGAGCACTAGGTTGCGCCACAATGTCCACAGTAATGATTTCAAAATCACTAACGTGCCCACTGCCTTCGTTAACATTACCAGACCCACGTGAACTCACGCCCAGCTTGACACCCGACGTGATCATGGATTCAACCAGTTTGCCCATTGGAGTTGGTAATATCTTCAATTTGCCTTGTCCCGCATTGCCTTCCATCCACATGTGAGTGATCATATGGCTAACACGGTCTAGGTTAATTTTTAAATCATCGGGATGGTCTACTTCGCCTAGAACCGAGTAGCCGCCTTTGATTTGTTCGTTAATAGAGTTTACAGCTTTTTCTATTTCGTGAACGGGATAAACACGTTGGTTAGCGTTCTTCACGCCTCCCTCGATGAATATCCCTTTCATATAGAGACTCTTGTGACCATTCTCGTCGGCAGACTCAACTACGATGTTTGCCCGATCAAATGTAAGATTCTCTTTTAGGTACAAAGCCATTTTATTGCCCTAATCTATTATTGCTTCTTGCCAGTTGGTGAACTGGCAGAACCTTCAATTGACTTCTTGTTTACAGAAACTGATCCGTCTTTTGCAGAACCCACTTTCTTGCCGGTTTCGCTACCTTGTCCGTCACCGCCATCTTTGTATGCAGGTTCGCTGTGTTTGAAACCGCTCTTGCCTGCGTTTCCGCCTGGTACGTTCTGGAATTTACCTGCGCCGGGCAAGTTGCCTTCGCCTTTGGTATATTCGTTACTGGCTTTTGGTACTGGCTTTCCGTCAGGGTTTTCATTGGTATTACCTTTCTTGGTAATAATGTTTTGACTTGTGCCACCAAAATCTGGACCTTTGTCTAGGCTGGTAGATTTCTTGTTAATGCTGGCCTTGTCTTTAGCACCTGTGTTAGCGCCAACAATGGTTCCCTCTGATTCATCACCGGGTCCACCATAGATTTGACCAATAGTGTCCACGTATTCACGCATGATTTCTGCAGTAGACTTGTTGCTACGGCTTTCCATTTTGCCTGAACCGCTCTTGCCAGATGCGCCCGATTTACCAGATGCGCCCGATTTGCCACTCATGCCAGATCCTGCTTTAGCAGCTTCCATTTTAGCACTTCCGGATTTTCCAGATGCTGCCGAGCCGCTCTTGCCAGATTTAGCACTTCCGGATTTTCCAGATTTAGCTGAACCTTTCTTTAACCACTCGGGTTGCTCGCCTTCCATCATCGATGGCTCTTCTTCGCCACCAAATTCTGCTCCACCTTCGGCGCCATGATCGTCAAAACTTGGCTCTTCGTCGCCCATGCCCATGTCGTCCATGCCTTCTTCGTCGCCGTGGCCTTCAGATCCCATGATCTCGTCAAACTTGCTCAATAGTTCGTCTAGTTTGGCATCAATGTTCATTACTTGGTCTTCAATTTCGTGTTCGGTTTCGTTACCAAACTCTTCTTCGCCGCCCATGTCATGATCTTCGTCGCCAAATTCATCTTCACCGCCAAATTCGTCTTCACCTTCTTCACCGCCCATGTCATGCTCTTCGTCGCCACCGTCCATGTCAAAGTCTTCTTCACCTTCCATGGCTTCTTCATTCTCTAACTCGTCGGTCATGTCATCAACGCCACCACCGTGTACCATTTCGCCCATTTGCTCTTCGTCCATGATAGACTCGTAAATGTCGCGTGATTTTTCTACAACGATGTCGTGAAACAAAGCACGTGCTTTGTCGTCTTCATCATTAATAATGTATTCAATTAGTTTTTCAAACTTGTTCATAAAAAATTCCTTTAATAAATTGGCTTTGTAAAGTTATTTACAAATATGCGTAGATTTCTATGTTAAATGGGGGTTTTTTACAGGATTTTGACAGATAATTATATCAATCCGCCAGCGCCACCTACACCAGCGCCTGCTTCTGGTGGTGGGCTATATTGTTTGGTAATTGATTTTAATTTCTTTTCGTGTTCAAGTTTGCGCACATCGTGGCTTTTTCTTATTTGATTTAGGTGTGCTAGGGTAATACGATTGTTGCGACTTTGATCCATTTTTAACGTGGATTGGTCTTCTTTTTCATCGTAATAGCCTGCAGGGGCTTTGTCAAATAATTCCATTATGTTCATAAAACTATTTACCGTTTTGGGTATTAAAGAGCTGGTGCTGGTGCTGCGCCCGGAGTGCCGCCACCTGGTCCCATTGCAGCTCCGGCCATGTTGGGCCCGGCTTCGGCGCCTTGTGCTCCGGGTTCAGGACCTAGGCCTTCAAGATCGCTCTGTATTCCGCCGGGACTGACTCCAGCACTGCGCATATTGGGGTTATCGACCGGTGCTTCTTCAATATCACCACGTTCTTCAGCCCAGGCTGTTTCGTTTTCACTGATCTCTTGTTCGGTCATGCCCAAGTAGCGTTTCATTAGGAATCGTTTGCTTAGATACGGAATTTGTTCTAGTTGTGTGTAGTTGGTAATACGTGCCGCATCAATATCGGCCTGTCGATATTGTGCAAAGTTTTGTGGCTCGTTAAACACTAGATCAAACAGGCTTCCGTCAATGTTAAAGCCTCTCCAGCGCATAAACAACTTGAACTCTGCGTCCAGTTTGTCAGCAATCATTGACTGCAAACGCACACAGTATTGATTGAATCGCCATTCCTGTATAAGAGCAGTACCAACTCTGCCGTCGGTGTAGGCTTGTGACCCATCCTCGGCTGTGGTAGGGAGATAACTGCTGGGTATACGTAGACCACGGAACAGCTTGTTAGTAAAGAATCGCAAGTCAGTGATTTCGCCTAGATTTTGACCGCCTTGTAGAACCTCAACACTGCTTCCTCTGCTGTCGGGTCCTACTGGGAAGAAGTAATCTTCGTTTTGACTCAAGGGATTGTATGTGGCATCCATCATGTTCTGTCCGGTGCCAGATCCTGTTTGACTAGGGATTCTACGTTGATGTATTTCGTTTTTGATACGTTCCACAAAGGCCATGGCCATGTGCGAGGGCATGTTGCCCACGTCAATTTTGAATATCCTACGTTCAGGTGCACGTTGCACACGATAGATAATGATTGAGTCTTCTAGCAGTTCTTTTTGTTTGAAAACTTTAAAGATGTTTTCTAACACACTGTTGCCAAACGGCCAATACACATCTAGGCCTTCAGTCAAACTGATGTGCAACACATGCTCGGCGTTGATAACTGCTTCGTTTCTGGCATGACTGAATCGGCTGCCGCCCCCAAACGGTGCTTGTGGTTGTACGTATGCACCTGACGGCCCACCAGTTTGCGGATGGTTAACATAGGTATCAGTGGTGCTGACCGCAGTTGCAGTTAAATTTTGAAAGTTGGGATTTAGATCCTTGATAAAGTACTGCTCGGGTTTTTTGCCTTCGCCTTCGTTCACAATCACCTTAGTGATCTTGCTCATTTCGGTCCACATCAATTTGAAGTTTTCGGGATCACGTAAAAATACCTGATCTCCGTACTTGAACACATTGCGAACTATTTTAAATATTCTTTTGTTTAATTCATTTAAGGCAACCCATTGTTGCAGTTGTTCTTTGAGAATTTTAACTTCGTTGTCGGTGGGTTGTTCTTTGAATTTGATGGTAAATGCTGTATGGTTTTCCAAGTTCTTCTGTGTGCAAAACTCAGCCAAGATATCTAAAGCTGCATTCACTTCTGAATCCATGTCCATTTGTTCGTATTGATTGTAGCGCTCAACACGATTGGGCTGCCCGGTATAGACTTCGGGCAACTGACTTTGATAATTTTTGTAGCCGGGATCGGCACTACGACCGCCGCCTAACGGACTGATATTACTTGGTAAATTGCTTGTTTTAAAATACTTTTTCCAGCCGGCCATATAATTTTCTCGTTAATGCAGTATTTATGGCCATTACTAGTTAGCATGCAGTAATTTTTCAAGGTTGGCATTCATTCGATTCATGGCTGTAGTTTGCTTTACCAATTCTTCTTGAGTTGCAGCCGAATGTTCAGCGTAATCTTTAGCAAATTCTACGTGTACATGGTCTCCAGTGGCGCCTTTCTCGCCTTTGTGCTCAAAATTTGCGGTACCTTTGATTCCTTCCTCTTGCATCAATTGATTAATTAGTGCAGCTATAGACTCACCTTTTCCCTGCATTGATGCCGGCAAAACCAAATCTGCTGCTCGTCCTTGCACATGTGGATCCAAAGCAGGATTTTTAACATTTGATTCTTTGTGGTGCCACAAATCGTTCATTGCGGTTATCATGGTACCTTTGAGATTGGGATTGGTCACCAGGCTTGCAACAAAGGCGTTAAGGTCGTCTCTTGATCTGCCCCCGGCAATTGCTTCTGGCAGTATCGGTGTACCGAGTATGCGTTTAAACCCCAATTGTTCCATATTGACATTGGTGTTCATGTAGTCCAGCAGATTCCACATTCGTTTGATGTCATTTCTATCTTGTGTTTCTGCTGGAATATCGCCTTTTGAATCTTTGTAATCGGGCAATAGATTGCCTTCTTTGTCGGTAAACATTCGCCCCTTTGCTCCACCAAGTGCTGTGGGCCATCCTTCTCGAATATCGTCTACCAATCCCAAAAATGCCTGCTTGATCCAGTTCCATGCATCTCGCTGAATATCTTGCACCGATTCTGCAGCGTCAGCCATGCCTTTTTTCATGTCTTTCCACATTTCACCTTTGCCGTCAGGTCCGAGATATCTCGACAATGTGTCAAACATTTTTGTCATTTTTTCTGCGGCCCAATTGATTGCTGCACTGCCGCCGCCAAACGATTCAACAAATTCTTTCACCGAGTCGGTGAACCGAGCAAGTGCTTTTGCCATGTTGGCAACTTCACCAAAGCTGCTGATAATTTCATTGTCTAATCCTATTCGTTTTTTCATTAGGCCTATTTCAAGTTCGCTCAATTCAAGACTGTTTTTACCTATGCCAAGTTTGCTTCGATCAATCATCTCTTGTAGCGATCCACCTTTTTCCAATTGACCAAATGTGTTGGCAAGAGTTGCTAGTTGTGCTTTCAGTGCACTTTGTTTTTCAACAACTTCGTTATTGGTTAAACCTTGTACCTGAACCAAGTCTTGATTGTTTTCCACTGCCGTAGATAAAATCTCGTCCATACCTTTGATGGTCTTGAGCAATCGTTCTCGACTGGTAATCTCATTTTCTCCTGCAGAAGTACCTAACACAAATTCACTTCTTAATTTATCTACTATTGCTGCAGCATCTTCATTGAATGCTCTAAAAATTTGATTTTCTCGAGTAAATACTTCTCCACCACGACTAAAACTCTCTACTGCATATTTTTTCAAATCTTCGGGTAGTGTGGCCAATATCAATTGCAAGTTTCTATATGCTGCAGGATTTTTTCTTTCGAGTTCTCTTGATTGAATCAAATATAAGGCATTGGATCTACGCTCTTCTTCTTCTTTCTTGATTTGTTCAATCTGTTTACCAGTCAAATTGGTAATGGTTTTTAGTGTGGCCAAGAACGGCATTGCGCCAGTTTCTAATAGAGTCATAGTCTCTTTATATCCAAGACCTAGTCCACCAATAATTGGTGCCATTTGTGCAGTGGCATCAAGTAGTCCTTCCACTCCACCATACAATCGCATCAATTGGCTGTTGGCATTTAGTTCGCCCTTGGCCAGTCTAGCAACCACCACTGATGCATGATCCAGCCCGCCACCAAATTCAATCAAGGATTCTCTGCTCTTGGACGCAAACTTTTCGTATGTTTGTAAGTCTAGACCAGCTCGATGTGCCGTTTCAGCAAACGCATCAATGTTTCCGCCAAAGCTAAACCCGGTCTTGACCACCTCATTGAACATGCCCGAAACTTTTTCGGCTCGTTCAATTTCCATCTTGGCGTAAGCGGTAATGATTTCGGCCGCAGCGCCGAATGCCATGTCAAGTGCCCCCAGTGCCTTGCCTACATAAGGAATGGCTTCAGCAAACTCAGCCAACACATGCACAATACTGGTCACACTGGTTTTTAATAGATCCAAGGCCGGTATTGCAGCCTGAAAAGCATTGGCGGCACTATATTCAGCTGACATAGCTGCCAGTGCACTACTTGCAAATTGTGACACTGCAGACAATGCAGCACGAGTACCGTTGATGCCAGCAGCAGCCCATTTTTCTTTTGTTTTTTCTCTTTGTTGTTCTTTGTTTAGTTGTTCGGCATGTTCCTGTTCTTCTTGCAGGTATTGATTGACTTTTTTATTGGCTTCCTCGTCATTGACATTGTACAGCTTTTTCATGGATTGAATCAGCTTCTCGCGAGCTTCTATCTCGGCTTGCATAGCAATCCTACGATGTATTTCGCCTTGATTAACAGATTTTCTACCAGAGGAAACCACAGATTCCAGCAACCCGCCAAAATCTTTCATTCGTTTTTTCAAATCCGCGATATCTTTGTCGTCAGCCATTTTTAATCCACGTAGTTAATGATTATGATAAGTATTCATATATCAACTATTTATGGAAGAAAAAACATGAGTCAAGCACAACCCAATCCGTTAGTCAAACATTTCAGACAACCAGCATTGTATTTGAAATTGCCCAGTAGTGGTAAATGGTATGCAGACAATGCAGTTGATCTAACTGCCAGTGGTGAAATACCCATTTACCCAATGACTGCACGGGACGAACTCACTATCAAGACTCCCGATGCATTAATGAACGGCGAAAGTACTGCCGCTGTACTAAAAAGTTGTTGCCCTAGTATCCGAGATCCCTGGGCCATGCCAATTGTGGATCTAGATCCAATCTTGATTGCAATTCGCATTGCCAGTTACGGTAAAGGCATGGATTTTACCACCAATTGCCCGCACTGTAATACCGAACAAGAGTTAACTGCTGACCTTAACGCAGTTTTATCCCGAGTTGCCATTGGCGATTGGACTACGCCGGTATCAATTAACGGACTCACTATCACACTGAGACCGCAAAACTATAGAGAGTACAACGACAACAATCGAATGAATTTTGACGAGCAGCGTGTGTTGTCCATGCTGGACGACGAGTCAATGACCGTGGATGATCGAAAAGCCAAATTCACCGAGATGTTTAATAAGTTGCTTGACACCGGAATGAAACAGGTGAGCAAGAGTATTGCCAGTATTCAAACCGAAACTGGAGAAGTAGTAACCGAGCAGGATTTCATAATTGAATTTTTAAACAACTGCGATCGCAGTATATGGAATGCCATAAAAGATAAACTGGACCAAATTCGAGAATCAAACAACTATGCCAAAGTGACAACCACTTGCGAAAATCAAGAATGCCAAAAAGAATACACCAGCCCGTTTGTGTTCGACCAAGCAAATTTTTTCGCCTGAGGCTTTTGACTCTTGATAACGAATCGATTATTGATTTGCTAGATAGACTGGATCGTGAGTCAAAAGCCTTAAAGGAAGACCTACTTAATATTTGTTGGTTCATGCGTGGCAGTATCAGCTACGATGAAGCCATGCAGCTATCCTTTGATGATCGAGAATTAATCGGCAAGATCATTAAACGCAACATGGAAACCACTAAAGAATCAGGGATGCCCTTCTTTTAAAAGACTTACTACGTAAGTCTGTTGTTTCACCTTCGGTTCACAACACTGTTTCTTTCTAGAATGAACTGAATTCAGTATCATCCAGATTAATCAGTCACTCTTTGCCCAGGGCGGGCAAAAAAATTGTGCATCATCCGAGTAGCACAGTCACTGATATTAGAGCATTACAGAGGCGGTTGTCCGGTACCTCGAGCTCCGTCTTTATACAACGGCGGATTATCAAATGTATATCAGCACAATTAATAACCGTGTACTATCACTAGTACGTCTTTTCAGCCATGAAAAATTTATTCAAACAATCAAACCGCGGCAATTAGCGATCTTCGTCCGGTCAAGGATAGTGATTGAGTGCTCTAGTCAGCATAGAGTCTTCCGTCCCCGTTATTATCCGGTTGTCGCTGGGCACACGAGATTGACCTGTGCGAGTCTTAAACTGATGTATTTAATTTATGATATATATTGGGTTCTAATAGAGAGTGTAATTGTTGTGAATCTATAAATTTTTCTAGTTGCCATGTTTTTAAATTTAAGTTATATTTATATAAAAGTTCGTGTTGTATTGTTGCTTCTTGTACGATATCTAAGTTAAATTTTGTTAAATCTATATATTTGTTTTTTAAGATGCTTTGTATTATGGTACTAAATTGCCATACAAATTTTAAATTATTATGATGAAATTTTTTCCATTCGTGATACATACTGCACCAATAACCAAATTTTGTTTCATCTATTTGTAACTCTAAATGATCAAAGAGATCGCGGACACTCAAATCAAAGTTACACCATAAATCCATACTATCAATTTGATAACAATTTGTGTTGAAATCCAACTGTGGTAGTAATTTAAATGGTCTAAAATTTAATGCTATAAATTCTCTTTTATCCCAAATATTTGTTAGCCCTAAATTTTCCCAATATATCTTTGAATCTTGAAAATACTCTTTTAAAAAGAGATTGTAAAGAAGGTCTGCGTCATCGATGTAGTTGCCTTGTTTCGTTGGTCTTTTTGCTCTAGGGTTATATCTTGCATGATACAAGGGATAGTTTCTTCCGTTTACTAAAACTTGTTTTGTAACTATATCTTTAAAATATTGTGGTACTAAAATATCTAAATTATTATTAAAATTATGAAAATAAAGAGTATGAAATGTATCAGTGTTGGTGCTAATCAATTTTTCTGTAATATTTTTAACATCACTAAGTGAACAATTGAAATACCTGTTTGGTTGATTTGGAATAAACGCATGTGAATTTTTTTCTTTTAATGGAGAATCTGTAATATCATGCCATGAGTTATCCTCAACTAAAAAATATTTTGTGTGCCCTGATAAAAAATGCAAAGTCCAAGTTAAAAAGGTTCCGCCTATACTACCAGGATCGGTAATAACTGATATTAATTGCATTTATAATTTATTCAATATATGAGAGCCATGAACACGAACAGAAATTTGTCCGTTGTAATAATCTGCGCTTTCTAATACTCTGTTAGTGAATTGTTCACGTGCTTCGATGTAACTACATTCGGCCTTGCTACGGCAATAATAGAGTATTTCTCTGGTAAAGTTTTCGGTGCCATGTGTTTTGACGTCTTGGTTTAATTGATCGTTTGAGCCATAATATTCGCGCCAGTCAGAATCTACTTTTGATCGTATTTTCTTACGCTTCTTCTTGCCATTTTTGAGTTTTACTATTCGATATGTTGTTTTTGCAAATTTTGCCAGTTTCTTACCTATGTATTTGCGTCCCGTTAGGGTGTTTGTAATGAGATAAACAAACCCCACGCAGTCCTCGGGCAATTCTTCAACAGTTGAACCTTGATACATCCATGTCATATAACATAATTATGACAGTTACCACGAGGTTGCATATTCTTCACTGACTACATTTTTATTACATTTTTGTTTGCATTCCAACCACCCAAATGCCTTAAATTCATTTTTCCAAAACGAATCATTGACTACATCTGTTAAGGTCCTGCGATGTAAATTAAATTGTTCTGCTATACTGTGCCATTCATTGTTGTGATTATAGCGATTTGCAACCCAGCAACAGGGAAACAATCGGCCTCTGGCATCTATATAAAGCCCTTTGTTACCAATTTCGCACAAGGGCTTTACGTCGTGTTGTATTGTAACATTGTTATACAGTTTTGTGTTGATATCAGATATCTTATTTGTTCTGTTGGTGAAATCAACAACTTCACGCTCGAATCTATGACTAGCGCTCATAAACTTTGGTGTGGGCTCTAGTGGATCATTCTCTCCGTAACTGGGATAGATGCTACCAAACTTTGTGCTTCGAGTCAATTGAAATCGGTCCATTCTCAGTAGTCGGGCCAACCGTTCCATACGGCTTAAATGATCTTCATTGAACTTAAAAGCAATAGCAGCCCATACTATTTGACAATCGCTGGTAGCACGTAGAGTTTGTAACCCAGCAATGATGCTGTCCCAGTCACTGTTGACACGATAAAGATTGTTACTGGCGTTGTCGTATCCGTCTATACTAAAATGCACACTGTCTTGCTGATCTAATACTCGACCCAACCGTTGCCACCACTCGTCCTTTTTATGACTACCATTTGTAATGATGACGATTTCGACAGACTTGATACTTTTAATGTACTCGATAACAGGAATTAGATCGTGTGCATAGATGGGATCTCCGTCATCACCACAGAAGGTAATTTTTTCTACATTGTCTAATATAAACTCAGGAGTAAAGTTACGTTTAAAGAAGTCTAAATCTAGTTCGGTATTAACCAAACTGTCGGGCACTTCTTGTCTAGCACATCGTGGACATTTTAGCGTACACTTACTGCTTATCTCTATATGAAAATGCCACGTTGCCAAAGTCATTTGATATCCACATCTGTGTTATAACTGGTGTAACCGTTTTCTTTAACCACCCGCAAGGTATTGTTCACACGCCCAGCCAGTTCGTCTTTGTGGCTCACCAGCCAAATTGATTTGTTGCTGTCTCTACTCATCTTCTTTAGTATGCTTAAACTGTTTTCGACTCCGCTCGAGTCCATGCCTGAATCTACCAATTCATCAATAAACAATAGATTAATGGGCTGATATAAACTTTCCCAAACATCTCTGAAACTCCAGGACAAGCTCAGTATAAGTCTATTACGTTCGCCTCTTGACAAATTGTCAAAATCTAAGTCTCGTCCTAGTTCTGTGATACTAACAGTTAAGTCGTTATTGAACTTGACTGTGTGCGGCAATCCAATTCGATCCAGATAGTAGCCTAGTCTGGCATTTAGGTAATTTAAATTTTGATCTATTATCCGCTTGCGAATAAAACTGTCTTTGTTGGTCAACAGTTTTAATAAAAAGTCTTGATGTTCTTTGAGACTGGTTAATTCGTTCATGACATCGTAATTGATTTCTTCTACACCTTGCGTTTGCATTTCTGCAATTTGCTCCACATAAGGATCCTGCTCCTCTTGTTTAGCAGTTAACTGAGTTAAGATACTGCCCATGCTGCTTCGATGTTCAAATGCATCTGCTTCGTTAGTATAATAAACTGTGGGCCGTTCACCCAATTCCCCCAATGCCTTCAATGCTTCTGTATTCTCTAGCCATTGTGTATTGGCCGCAAGAGCATTTAAAGCAACTTCTGAAATTTGTTTTTTCTTATCCTCGAGCATTTGCTCGTGATTATCGTCATGTATGTCCTGACCACAAGACGGACATTGATGATTTTGTAGTGCCGTCATCTCGGCTTCTAATTTGGCTATTGTTTTATTTTCACGGGCTTGGTCACGTTCGTTTTGCGCAATGTGGTCTCGAATCCGGTCAATCTCACTTTTCTTTTTGTTGTACTCGCTTAACTGTTGATGAGCAACCAGTTCGGCCTCGATATCCAAATGACTCAGTTCATCGTATGCAGACACTAATTTTTGTAAATCTTCTTCTTTCTTTTTGAGCCACAAAGTTTGTCTACGTCGGGTTGCTTCAATTTGATCGCGAATACGGGTGTTTGCATCAATGACTGCCTTGATTCTAAACTCTTCTTGTGTAATGGCATCTCGGGTGGCTTTGCTGAGTTCTTTGAGCCTATCGGCCTTTTCACTTAACAGTGTAATTCCCAACAACTGTTCGATAATAACACGTTGATCGTTGGTTTTTAAACTGAGAAATGGCTCGGTGTAAGTGTTTAACGCCACAATATGCCGAAACATGTCGTGGCTCATACCTAACAAACGCTCAATATGTGCCTGTGTTTCTCGTGAATCGCCTTGCGCATCATCGGTAATTTCTTGTTCGGTATCACCGACCCAGAATTTCATTATACCGGGTTTGCGCCCACGCTCGATTCGGTATCGAGTACCGTTGCTTTCAAAATCAACAGTGACCAGCATGCCCTTGGTATTGGTTTTGTTGATTAAATTATCTTTCTTGATATTGGTAAGAGCGTTACCGTACAAGCCGTAACTGAGCGCATTTATAATAGTGGTCTTGCCAGTACCATTTCTTGCACCCGAATCATCACCGCCTAGGTCTAGATTTTCTCCCAGCACCAAGGTAAGATCGTTTCGATCAAAGTTGACTGCTTGCGTGGTATTGCCCACACTCATAAAATTTCGAACAGTAAGGTCTTTTATTTTAAACATAGATTTGGTATTATAACACAGTGTACAGTATAAGTCACGGGCTTTGGAAATTTAACCAATGAGTCAAATCTCGTTCAATTAATTCTTCAAACATTTTTATTTCGTTGTTTATAGTTGATATTTGATTTTTATCAAATGATAATTTTTTTCTTACAGTGTTTGGATTAACATTAACTGGTTGTTCGCTGTCGGGAATTTTTATATTTTCCAATCCGCAAAAATCAAAATAGTTTGACAAAAACTGTGCTGAATCTTTTTTCAAATCTTCATATAAAAATACTTTGAATTTAGCACTAACAAGATTTCGAGTCCACCGTGAAACAATTTCTGCGTATTGTATAATGTTAGAAGTCAAACACCAATCGACAAATTCTAAATCAGAAAATTTTGTATTATATATTTTATAAGGCTTTATGGAATCGTGTACTTCTAACCAATCCTTCCATCGTTCAATAAAATCATATGGGTTTCTTAAAATAACTGATGCGTGAGTGGTACACGTGCCCAGTTGTTGTATCATGGCTTGATCCATGGCCCATTGTGTAATATGAAAGTTTGTGGTTATGTCGTACTGATTGTAATAATTTTTGTATTGTGCTATATCTACGGTGTTTAAAAACATGTTGTTTTCTTTTAGTATTCCGCTGGTGACTGCAGGATGTCGATCCAGTTGTTTCCATAACCAAGTAGTGCCACACTTGGGATGGCCAATATTAACAATATGTTGTTGCTTCATATTATGTGAATGTATGATCGTAAATGTTTTTATAAAATGGCCATTGTAAATTGTATTGCAAAACTCCAGTAAAATCCAATCTGTTGGTATCCAACAGATTGTGAGTGATATTCATATTTTTAATTTTTAAGTAAAGAGCATATCTTTTATCTATCTGTGATTGTCCAGAATACAACACTTTGTTGGCAGAATAAAATTCATCCATAGCAAGTTTGCTAATAGTCACTGGATATTTTACAATTTTGATATCTGTTGTACTGAAAGTCAATTTTAACTCCTGCGGAACAAAACGATCAGGCTCAAACGCAATTGATATTTGTTTTAGATTTGACAACAAATTTACAGTACTGGTATAAAAATGTGAAAGATTTATATCAATATTGATATCTGCGGGTTCGTACTCTAATTCAATATCAAGTTGCATAACTGTTGTTAAACTCTTGATCTAGCCAGTGAAAATAATTTCGCCAATTGGTGTTTCTTCTTTGATCCAATCGATCTAAATATTTTTTTAAATGATTTATGTTGTCTAAGTTTGGTTTGGACTGTTGTAACCTAGATGCGACGCCAGCTATTATATTTCTATGATCTCGTTGTGTGGCAGTTTGCTGTGGCATCAAAGACAGCACCAATTCAAAATCTTTTTCAAACAAGTCCCATCCAAAATTATAAATGTTGTCTTCGCTGCGAGACACATTAAAATCGTGCAATATTGGAGTTGCAAGCCTTGATCCGATTGATCGGGTTTGTTTAGTATTCCAGTGATTTATTTTTTCTAGCAATAACGGTAAAGATTTAATGGTAAGTGAAGATATAACACTATTAATTGATAAATCAATCCAGGGTTTATTTAATAGATACTGGAAATTTTGTTCCCATAATTGTAAATCAAGTCCGTATCTGACATACTCTTGGACATCTCCCCAACCATCAACGCTTGCGGTCAATTGCAGTTTCCATATCTTGTTATTTAAAATGAGTTTTTCGAGTTTATTAATGTAACTTTTAAATCTTTTGTGCGGAATATTCAAATTTGATATAACACCAAAAACCAAATCGGGGTTGGGGTGATTGTGCCAAAACTCAATGCTATCGTCTAATTCGCGTAATAAAAACGGCTCGCCGCCTAGGATATGATATCTTCGTAGAGTTTGATAGCGATTGTTAGTAGCAAGATATTTCCAAAAATCTGATACCATTTGATCATAATGAATATTGTCCTGAGACGCTCGTATGTCAAATATATCTTTTGATATTGGTAGCGATTCATTAAATTTGTTATTTTCTGCCTCCCAAAGACTACTGTAGTGCGCACCGCAATAGACACAAGCCATGTTACAAGTGTTTTTAAAATATGCTTCTAGGATTGTGGGAGTAACTGAAACAGTAGTACCATTCTCTAATTCTGGTGGAGTAAGCCAGTGTTGATTTGCCTCACTGAGATTTATTAATCTTTCACTGGTACCGCCGGCATTTTCCGTATTTTTACAATACTCACATCCACGACCCGGCCATTCGCCTTTGATCATCATTTCTCTTGCTTCGATCTTTCCTGGAAGATTATGGAATTGATCAAAGTTTTTAGGATCTATGGAGTATTTTTTTGTTCTATGACACGACGCCGAAGTACCACTATTAAAAAATACAGTGCTCCAGGACCATTTCAATAAACATGCGGTGTCTGATCTAATTGGAAAAACTTTTCGTTCGCTCATAAATTACGGTATATATCCAACAAAAGATTTTTATTGAACTGTTGGCTTTCGATATTGCTCAACTGCCCAAATACAATTTGATCTACGCTTTCAAATTCGATATTGCCTTGTATTTCGTAGTCAGTCAAGTCTGTGGTCTTGGCCGGAATCAGTGTTATTTCTCTAAGCCCATATTGTGACACAAAAGTCTCTTTAATTAATGTGGCCTCTTCGTAACTGATATCTACATCAATATTGACCCTAACATGCATATTGGGTCGCAGCATCTCTTCGGTGTGATTGATAACATCACTTAAATTGAATACTCGGTACAGGGGTTGATTGGGCCACGCATGATACTCGGGTTCCTTGCCCCACTCTAAAATAGTAAGACCGCGATCGTCGTCTCCGGCATCGGCGTAGTTGTGCGGAAAGCAATTTCCAATGTATGTAATATTTTTTTGTGTTTGACGTTTGTGAAAGTGTCCGGTAAACACATGATCAAACTGCCTAAAAGCATCACGATTTAATTCACCATGTTCAGGCATGGCCACCATGGCATTCATTAAGTATCCTGGCAGTTCAAAGTGCCCGAACATGTACTTTCCTCGTAGCCGAGGAATGCGTTTATGGTCATCACCACAGAGCCAAGGAGCGATAACCACATCACCACTACTAAACCAATCATTACAAATTTGTACGTTGGGGAGATGCTTTGCCCATTCGACGCTTTGCACATCACGCTTATCCCGATAATAGAGATCATGGTTGCCAGGAATAAAATAAACAGTAGAAAAATTATCATTCAAGTGCTCCAGTGCACGTAGGCTATAGCCCAAAGTTAAGATGTTGATGTTGGCCCTATTGTTGTGCCAATCACCAAGAAAGAGTGCAGTTTCGCAACCTTCCTCCCGGGCTTTGGCAGTGGCCCATTTCACAAAGTTCAAACAGTCTTCGTTGTGTAAAATACTGTTTGACTTTAGGCCAAAATGTATATCAGTGAATAGTGCGGCTTTTTTAAATAAATTACTCATAGAGTGCTAGTATAAACGGATTGTCAACAAAACTCAAACAGCATTTGCTCGAATCAATTCTGCAAATTCTGGAAAAGTGCCGTCAAAATTTTCAGGTAATTGCATGTTACTGGTATCCGATGATGTTGGCAAATTCTGAATGGCTGATTGAAAAATTTTGAGATCTTTCTAGATCTAACATTTTGATATAAGATTTTGCTTTGTCTAATAGATCAACACCGTCTCTCATCATGTAATTGATTATTGGATCCAATAAATTGTTATTTCTTAATTTCTTGGCAATTATATACTTAACAGTATCTGGCAAATTGTTAATAGACAAATAATCATGTCCTGCTACCATATTATGTAAAGTGGGCGGCTCGCTAAAATTTTGAGAATTAACCCAATTAATTAATTCAGGAAGATAATAAACATTTAAAATACTAATGGTTGGGTACACATCAGTTCTAAATTTATTAGATTTTTTGTTATTGAATTTTTTGATATTGGCTGAAACGGTTTTCCATTTTGCCCCGCTTCTTTCTAATTCAAACCTGTTTTCTATATTATCAATACTGAAACTCAATTTTACTTCTTTAAAGTGTTGCCAATAATCAAAGAATTTTTCCGAATATACAGTTCCGTTTGTATTATAATCAATTCTGATATTGTGCGATACGCCCAAATCTATTAATCTTTGAAGAAATGTAAAATGAATTTTATTTAACAAGGGCTCGCCACCATATAAATCCAGGTAAGTTAATTTATTGGTTATCTCTTGAAGTTGGTTCCAAAATGATTCAGTATCGGCCCAATTGGCTGATTTTTTTATTTCTATAAATCGATTCTTGGCTAGTCTATTATGTAATAAATTATTTTTGGCTACCAATGAACTTGATTCGCTGTCACATATCCTACAAGATAAATTACAATTATTTCCCAATTTCAAATCTAACATTTGTAAATTTTGGAAATCATTTTTATTATAATCAATTTGATAATAAATTTCTTTCAGTTTAAATTTTGCCTTTAGTCTTGTGCTTTCGAGCCCGGCTGATTCGTTTTGCCAACAACTGCTACATCCAGTGGCATAGTTACCCTGTCTAAGATCAGATCTTAATTTGTTTATCTCGTCACTTTTGTAAAAATCTAACAAAGTAGTTTTATTTATATTATCACCGGATCTAGTTTGGTACACACAACAAGGCACCAAATCTCCGCCATTTAAAATCGTAGAGTTTACCCAAGGATATATGCAATGACTGTTGCTTAAATCAAATGACACATGATTATCAGCATAATCGCCAACAAATTTTATTACATTGAAGTTGCCAATATTGATTTCTTTGTTGGCAATAATTATTGTGAAAAAAATTGGGATGTCAACCGCAGATAAGATTTCTAATAGAAATTTTATTTTATTTTCAGAATAAACAAAAACTATTCGTTCGTTATTTGAAAATTCTTCTTTTTTTAAAGCAGCAACTCTATTATATAATATTCCGGGTTCAAAAAATTCGTTCAAATTGATAAAATCAATGATAGAATATTTGCTAAACAATAAAGTCTTGACATGATCTAAATTCATCAAAAAACTGATTTTAAATTATTCTTCGTAACTGTCCCCACCCGAATACCCGCCACTCATGCCCTGACGAGTATAACTAGGAGTAAGCCCGTTCATTTCCATTATGTCATCGCGTAGATTTTGATTGCGTTTTTCTATATTAAGCACACGAGTAAAACTATTAGTGATAGCAGCAGTGTAGTAAGCGAATGGATTCTGACTCTTGGATTCATCGAACTGTAGACCTATCTGTGATAATTGTAGTAGTGCTTGACTGCGCATTTCATCGTTGTATGTGTATCCTCGCCAGTTACTGCGTGTGGCATAACGTTCGCACAATTTTATAAACATATGTGCCAATTTGGGAGTCATTTGTCCATGCATGCGATTAAACGATCCAGTTAGCAAATCACCTTTCCAGTGACTGCGACCCACACACACCGGTTCGCCGTCTTTGTTAACTTTGTAGTGTTCAAACGGTGGAAAGTTGACTTTGACATATTTTGTGTTTCCGCTGAGATCGAGTTCGTCATCATCGTACTCGCTACGCGGTATTGCCCCTTCTTCTTCCTCTAGTGCCTTGACGGCGGCCTTACGGCTTTTGATGTCGTCTACCGGAATATGATCCCAGGTCATGACTCGAAAAATCACGTCAGTGTCTTTGATGTCCTTGATTTTTACTTCAAATTCGTCTAGTTTGCGCTTGGTACCATCAGCAGTGGCTGATTCGTGTGCCAATTTGGTCAGTCGATCAGCACGATTTTGTCTTGCTTCCTTGATGTTCTTTTTGTTTATTTTGTCCCGACTGGGCAAGATCATGTCGTAATCGGCGACATCTTTGGTTTCATAATAGCAGTAGGAATTTTTACTTTTATGTATTTCCTTTAAGATATCTTTGTTGTTTAAATAGTTGTGACGCACCTCTAGTCCTTTTATTAAGTTAGTGTATGCTAACATATTTATCGTGTGATTGTCAACCTTTTTTTTTGACAAAAACATTATATACGCAGTTTATTTTTTAAATAAATACTTGTATGGCAGTATTACCCAACCAACCTTTGAACAATGCAATCAACCAAAATTCTGGTATTTTAAACCAGATTGCCCAGTCTGCGACCAACTCGGTTCAAGGGGCATTTGGATTCAATCCCTACATGAGCCGCCAAAATGTGGCCACAATGTTTCAGTATAGTCAAAATACCACCGGTCCCACTGCAATTGTCGGGTTTACCCCGCAGGCATCCCAAGACTGGCGAGTTAGAATAACACTTGCACCAAATGCCAATTATTTTTACGCTGACCCAAGTAACACTTTGCTGAGTCCGTTAAGGACCGAAGTAACCAACAATGTAGCAGGTGCACTGGTACAAAGCGCCGGAGCAGTGTTCGGCACCAGCGACGGACAACAACGTGTCGGCGTAGTATTTCCTTACACACCACAATTGCAAATATCGCACACTGCCAATTACACACAACAAAAATTAATGCACAACAACTATGCTCAGTATTTTTATGAAAATTCTGAAGTTGGAGAAATAACCATCTCGGGCGAGTTTACTGTACAAAATGTCAACGAAGGGCAATATCTATTGGCCACAATCTATTTGTTTAGAAGTTTGACCAAGATGTTTTTTGGAAATGACGCAACTGGCAGTGCAGGTAATCCTCCTCCAATTGTTTACTTGAACGGCTACGGCAAATATTATCTACCCAATGTGCCTTGTGTGGTAAAAAGTTTCCAACACACAATGCCGCCCGATGTTGACTACATGGACATTCCTGAGCCTGGGTTAACATACAATCCTTACATACAAAATCCAGTGCTGAACAGCACACGTTTGCCAACAACCAGCACAGTTAACGTGACACTACAACCAGTTTACAGTCGCAAAGCGCAAAGTCTCAACTTTAATCTCAATGATTTTGCACGCGGAGCATTGATTAATCGTAATCCTTCAAGTGCTACGGCATTTAATGCCACAACAAAACCACTTAACGGTGGTGCTTCTGGTGCAGGTGGATTCCTATAATGACTACTGCCACATACGCATCAACTAGTCCTTACTTTAATACTCAAACTTGGGGACAATTCTTAGATGTATGGGGATACAATACGTTAACTATACCGCCAGATGTAACTGATGCACTTTATCAAATTGATCCACCTTACAATCGTAGGCCAGACTTGTTGGCCTACGACATGTACCAAGACACCAATCTTTGGTGGATATTTGCGGTGCGGAATCCTGATATCTTGATTGATCCAGTGTTTAGTTTTGTGGCACCAAACGTGATATATGTTCCTACTCGAGCAATCGTTAAATCTGCACTAGGGGTATAACATGCCATTTAATCAATTAACGTCGGGCACTGGAACAACCCAAATACCGACCGGTACTACTCCCGCTGGAAATATAAAAAAGCCAATACCGGTACTGTCACCAATTCCTAACCCATTGCATAATCTTGCCAGTTGGACCTACAACTGGAGCCTATGGTGGTTGAGTCCTGCTGACCACAACAAATTAATGACTGGAATAGATATTGGTGTTGGATTACAAGATCCGTTGAGCAACAGTTACGTGGTAGCTGAATCGGGTGGAATATATGCAAACAACACTGCCAATCCCAATCAGCGTCTACCCAGCACTGGCGGGTTGAACTATTATATATCATCGGTGGAATTTGAATCACTGGTGACTCCCAATACAACCACCAAACATACCAATTTAATCACTGGCAAGATGACGGTCATGGAACCCTACGGAGTTACTTTTTTAGATGCATTGGTGTATGCTGCAGTGAATCCGGCTACAAAAAAATACACAAATCATACACAACAACCTTATCTGTTACAATTGGATTTTGTGGGATACGACGACAACGGCGATCCAATACCATCTGGACAAACGTCGTTATTTAGAAAACGATTTCCTGTACAAATAGTCAGTTATAATGTCAGTGTAGACAACGGCGGCAGCCGTTACGAAATAGAATTTATTCCTATCGGTCACAAAGGATATCATCCCGAACATGCTTCGTGTCCCAAGCAATTGACAATGTCGGGCACAACAGTGAATGATGTGCTTACCAGTTTTGCGAATCAATTGAACGAACATTGGCAAAACGAAGCAGCAGATTCAAAAGTACAATGGGCAGATTCTATATTGTTTAAAATTGATCCTGCGATAGCAAATAGTCCAGTAGTTTACACTGCTAATTTACCACTGAGTCAACGAGACCCCACCTCCTCAACCACAGTGGATCAACAAGTACAAGCATTTATAGCGCCAAAGGGCACTTCTATAAACGAAGTAATAGATCGAATCTGTTTGCAATCTAAATATATATTGGGCCAACTGGGACTGAATTTACAACAAAACAACGTTAAAGATGCTACTGCTGCTCAGCAGTTTTCGCAGTCGTTGACGCAAATTTTTAACAAGTACCGGATCGTATTAGAAACTCAGTACATAGGCACAAACAAAAATGGTGGAAAAACTGCAACTGCATACGATGATGTACGCAATACCTGGCCGGTGCAATTTAAATATTGTATACATCAGTATCCTATATTTGACAGTGCACATCCAGCATTGCCATCTTTGACCGACAGCAGACCCTACATTGTCAAACAGTACAATTATTTGTACAACAGTAAAAATATAGACATAGTGGATTTTAAGTTGCAATTTGATACCACTTGGTATACTCGGGTAGCGGCTTACAATAATAATTTAACCAGCACGCAGACCACTGCCGGAACTGGTGTAGACAATGTGTTGGCCAATGCGCCAATGGTGATGCTAAGTCCCAATTGGTTAGCCGCAAGCGGTGTAGTTCCTGCCATTGGAAAAGTACCCAATCTTAATCCCATCAGATACAGTATACAAGGTGTTGATCAAAAAGCAGTAACCGGATTTGGCCTAGGACAAGACAGCAACAAAGCAACAGCCGCAGACGCAATTGAATCTACATTCAGTTACACCTACTCAGACATGATCACTGTGGATCTGACCATTGTTGGTGATCCTACACTGGTAAAACAAGATGATTGGTTGTATGTACCCGACCCCACTGTTGGCGGCAATTACAATTCCTGGGACGTGTTACCAAACGATCAATTTGCCAAAACATACGGACATATTAGAATGGATGTGGGCGCATTGATTGTGCAGTTGAATGTGCAAAGCAGTGTGGACATTGATACCGACTGGACCAATCAAGGACTCATGTTCCCGTTGCCGGGCACCAATAAAAGCCTGTTTACTGGATTATACAAAATTGCCAGTATTACCAATCAATTTACCGGCAGTGAATTTACTCAAGTGTTGAAACTGTATAGATTGATGAATAGTGATTATATTACTGCATCACAACTGTCAAACGGCATCAACAGCAACAGCAGTAGAACAGGTGGCACCGCGGTATCAACTACAACCAATGCCCTAAATTCAAACAATACTGCAATACCGGCCAACACATCAACTCCAGCTGCGGTCAGCACTGACAGCACACGCACCAACTAAGGACGAATCAATGGGAAAATCAAGTTTCATGAGAAGACGCGGCGCAGACCCCACTGCCAAAGCCGATGCAAAATCTGGGTACAACCTTGATACAGGACCGTACGAGGCTGAAGTTATTGGCTGGGTTCCGGGCACACGGCAAGGACAAATGCGTGTTTGGGTGCCAGATTGGGGCGGATTGAAAACTGACCCCAATAGTCAGGCAACAGTGAGTTATGTGAGCCCGTTTTATGGTGTAACTTACGGAACCGACACGCAAACTGCACCTCCTGGAGCATATACATCGGGACAGAGTTACGGCATGTGGATGGTGCCGCCCGACATTGGAAACATTGTTGTTGTTATGTTTATTGCTGGCGATAGAAATCGCGGTATCTATATTGGCAGCAAATACGATGGGCCCAGTCATTCGATGGTTCCCGCACTTGGTAGAAACATTGGTGGCGAAAGCAACAGTCTAATAGATCCTGCATTGCCTAGCAATGTTACTGGACCTTTGTACAACAATCAAAGCATTGGAGCAAACAGTGCCATGCCCACTGTTGAGTATGACACCGGATTGCCCACTGCGTTCACTGATTTGGTCAATACTCAAAGATATATACATCCTTATCAAGCCAGTGTACTGATCAACCAAGGCCTAGATCGCGATCTAGTGCGTGGTGCTATTAGCAGCAGTAGCATGCGCGAAAGTCCCAGCAACGTATACGGTATAAGTACTCCTGGTAGAAGTATCACTGGTAATATAAATCAAAACATAAACGATCCCAGCGTACAAAGTGCCGATGCAGTATATGCTAGAATTGGCGGACACAGTTTTGTCATGGATGACGGCGCCACCGGAGACCCCGCAACCGGAACCAACGTTGGTGTAGATCAATTGATACGGTTAAAAACTTCAGGCGGACATCAAATTTTAATGAACGACACACAAAATATATTGTATATTGCCAGTGCATCAGGAGCACATTGGGTTGAATTCAGCAACGATGGCACCATCAACGTGTACGGACGAAACGGTATCAATATTAGAACCGAGGGAGTATTAAATTTACAAGGCGATCAAGGCGTGTTTATCAACAGTGGTGGCGGAAGCCAAGGCGGAGGAACTGTGAGCATCAACGGTGACAACGCAGTGTCGATAACCAGTACCATTGGTATATCATTGAATGCATTTGCTGATGTAAGTATAAAAGCCGCTGGAGCAGTATCATTAGGCGCCGGTGGGATAGCAAGTCTGACTGCTGGCGGTTTACTAAATCTTGGCAGTGCCGGAATCACAAACATCAGTGGATCAATGACCAATTTAACTGGCAAACCTGGACTTGGTGGCGGAATACCCAGCTCGGCACAAAAAGTAAACTTACCCGATGTTACCTGGAACGGGCAACAATGGGTCTTGCAGTCGGGCTCGTTAAAAACCATCTGTTTGAATGCACCTGCGCACGAACCCTGGATTGATCCCAAGACCGGTAATAGACCCACACTGACCACTCCCACAAACAATATTGGCACCATTGCAACCGGACTTGCAGTGGGTGCAGCTGCCAGTGCTGGTGCAGCTGCCGGGGTGGGATTGGGCTCAAGTGCCGCAAGCGCACTAGGATTTTGATCATGACCGATTCTGGAATACAATCATCAGCAGGCATCGGGATAGCAAACCCACTACCAAAAAGTTGGCTGGGCAAAAGCACTGCTCCGCCGCTGCCGCCAAATTGGGCCAATATTGGGGCTCTAACCAACGTCGAACTACGAGCACTGCTGGCGCAAATTGGGTATGATCACAGTGGCTGGAACTACTCATTAATTGGCACCAATAATCAATTGGGTAGATATCAAATATCAAGTGCTATACTGGAAGCCTACGGACTGCTGATTGCAGGATCAAATGAGAATTATGGTAGCGCCTGTGTGAATTACAATTTTTGTTGGAATCCAATTTATATCAATAATGGCATAAATGCTTATCAAAATTACTTTTATAATACCACCAACTTATCTAGTTTCCTAACTACCACAATAGCACAAGAGCATCTAGCATATCAACGTCTAGTGGATATCTATTTGACCAGTAAAAATATAGGTGCCATATTGACTACCGATGCTCCGGATGTGGTTGCTGGCATGATATACGTTGCATGGACTTTGGGAGTGGGGACTCCGGCTGCAGTAAATCAATCCAGTGGTACCGGCGCCTGGGCCTGGAGGTATTACAATATAGGAGCAGGCGCTAACTCGTACAACAGTGGCAGATATGCCATCACAGTTTTGAGCACATAAATATAACTATGGCAACTTATAACGGATTCAGCACATTGGTCAATAAAAAGAAGTACACTCTTACTAATTTTGCCTTGGCCAAACAGGACCTGCTCAACTATTTTCAAATTCGAAAAGGCGAAAAGCTAATGCAACCAAATTTTGGCACCATTATCTGGAGCCAATTGTTTGAACCGTTAACCGAAACTGTACAAACCACTATCACCGACGACATAACCCGAATCGTTGGTTACGATCCAAGATTGTCGGCGACTCGGATACAGGTCAGTCAACAGTCTAACGGAATACAGATCCAACTCACTTTGAACTATATTCCAACAAATCAAAGTGAAACTCTACTGTTAAATTTCGACAACAACAGTCAAACTCTTACCACTAATTAACTACACATATTATTACCTAAATAAATACTAGATATAGGTAAACAATATGGCACAAACCACACGTCAATCAAATCTACTAGTAAATCAAAATTGGACCAAGGTCTATCAAGCATTCACCAATGCCGATTTTACTAGTTATGATTTTGAGACTCTGCGAAATAGCATGATAAACTATCTCCAGACCTACTACCCCGAAACATTTAACGATTTCTTGGAAAGCAGTGAGTACGTTGCACTGATTGACATGATTGCATTTTTGGGGCAGAGTCTTGCATTTCGTACCGATTTAAACGCACGCGAAAACTTTATTGATACTGCACAACGCCGCGACAGTATCTTAAAATTGGCTCGTATGCTGAGTTATAACCCGCAAAGAACAAACAGTGCCAGTGGTTTGCTCAAAATTAACAGTGTGCGCACAACCGATAATGTATACGATAGTGACGGCATAAATCTAGCAAATACCACAATAAACTGGAATGATTTGACCAACGACAACTGGCTTGAACAATTTACAATTGTTTTAAATGACGCATTAATTTCTAGTCAAGCAATTGGTAAACCTGGAAACAGCCAAGTTCTTAATGGAATTCAGACCGACGAATACACAATCAATCTCAATCCTGCAGCGTTGCCGGTTGCACCGTTTTCGGTCAATATAGACAATGTACCAGTTAATTTTGAAGCAGTCAGTGCAACCACTCTAGGCGAAACTTACATTTACGAACGCGATCCCACCAATCAAGGACAGTTCAATATTTTGTATCAAAACGACAATAACGGGAATGGCAGTAACAATACCGGTTTCTTTTTATATTTTAAACAAGGCTCACTACAATCCAGTAATTTTAATATAACAAATGCAGTACCCAACAACTATGTGCCAATTACAACCAACAACATCAATAATACCGATGCTTGGTTGTACAGTTTAAATGTTAATGGTAGCACACAAACTTTATGGACACAGGTTCCCGCCATTGCCGGGGTCAACGTAATTTACAATCAATTGACAAATAAGAATTTATATCAACTCAACACACAAAACAATGATCAAGTCAATATTGTATTTGGCGATGGAAGTTTTGCCAACATACCGCAAGGTAACTTTAGATTTTACTTTAGAACCAGCAATGGATTGGCATACAGTGTGACTCCGGATGATATTGCCGATGTTACTATTGCTTTACAGTATTTAAATGCTGCCGGATCACTGCAGACCTTGACAGTATCGGCCAGCTTGAAATACACGGTAACCAATGCAAGTGCCACACAGTCGCTAGACAGCATAAAAACATACGCACCACAACAGTACTACACACAAAATCGCATGATCACTGGCGAAGATTATCAAATCTTTCCATTGACCAATTTTACAAGTATACAAAAAATCAAAGCAATTAACCGAATCAGTTCGGGGGTCAGTTTGTATCTAGATACCCTAGATCCCACAGGCACCTTTAGCAGCACCAACATTTTTTGCGACGATGGTATGCTTTCGTCTAATAGTACAGTGGGATCAAGTAGTTTTACATTTTTAACCAGCACCGATATCTATAATGCAATTTATAATGACATAATTCCCATTATTGGTTCTGTGGGCATCAGTAATTATTACTATGCCACCTATCCTAGATACAGTGGCAATATCACACCCATGGTGGCCAATGTGGAATTTGTGCAAGCCACAAACGGCAATACCACATCCAGCAGCTGGGGCAATTTGATTTACAACAACAACGTTCAAAGCGTTGGATCTGTGGGAAGTGGTAATTTGGCATATATTGCTCCGGGCGCAAGTCTGCAGTTTACAAACAACGGATCTAGTTTTTATGCCGCAGTAACCAGCACTGCAAATACTCAAGTATACTTTGGAACAGTGGTGCCAACAGGATCTATATTGACCAGCATCATTCCACCCTTAAAGAATGATTTATCTAGCACAGTGATTGCAAATGTCATTAGTCAAATTTCATCACAGGTCAATTTTGGTCTAACTTATGATCAAATAAATCAGGCATGGACAAATATTCCTCCCAGCCAAATCGCTACCAGCACCAATTGGTTGTTAAAATTTACCTATACTGGTGGAATTTATAACATACAGTATCAAAATTTATTATACACATTTGGCAGTGCTAGCGAAACTAATTTTTATTATAACCCCTCGGTACGAGTATATGACAGCACTGTTGGCACTCCGGTGTCAGACATAATAACAATACTTAAAATTAATCCGCAACCCAGTTCTAGTACGCCATTGGGCACCAATATAACTTGGAAAATTGATAATGTAATTGTAGAAACAGATGGCTACATTGATCCAACCCAGGTATATGTGTCGTTCCCTGATACACAAATGACCGGTGTACCTGATAACCCAGATTTATACACCATAGTGGCAAATACTGCAAGCAGTCGGTCTGATTTGTATTTTCAATACAAACACAATGCTCCAGGAAACAACAGAATAGATCCAACCAGTGTAAATCTAATAGATTTATATATTTTGACCGCTGACTATTTGAAAGATTATCAGATTTGGTTACAAGATTTAACAGGAACAGTAAAGGAACCAATTCCGCCAACATCAAGCAGTCTTGCAATTGCTTATAGCACATTGGACAATTACAAAACCATTAGTGACACCTTGATTTACAACCCAGCAAAATTTAAACCGTTATTTGGTGCAAAAGCAGATCCAAGTCTGCAGGCAAATTTTGTAGTGGTTCCAAATCCTGCAGTTAGCATAACTGCAAACGAAATTAAAACTCAAGTGATATCAGCAATCAACAGTTATTTTAATATTGCAAACTGGGACTTTGGTGACACATTTTATTTCAGTGAATTAGCTGCGTATTTACACACAACACTGGCACCAAATATTGCCAGCGTGCTGATTGTACCTGCAGATGATACCTTGGTGTTTGGTAACTATTTTCAAATCAATAGCGAACCCTGGGAAATAATTACAAGTGCCGCAACTGTAGATAACGTAGAAGTTGTCAGCGCAGTCACTGCGGCACAACTCAATTTGGGCAACACGCTAATAGGAACATATTAATGGCTGTAAATAACACAATAAATTTTTTACCAGAAGTATTCAGAAGCACCACAAATCAACGATTTTTTGGTGCTACCATGGATCAATTGGCCACCGACGCATACAACGTTTCAATCAATGGCTATATTGGTAGAACATTTGCCCCCACTTACAAATCTGGTGACAACTACATTGGAGAAAGTTCGACTGCAAGATCTGTTTACCAACTTGAGCCCAGTGTGGTCATCAAAGATGTAAATGGCAACGTAATTGAAAACAGCACCTATATTGACTTATTACAAAGCATTGCAAACAATGGCGGACTAAATCACAATCAACAACGCCTGTTCTCGTCGACATACTACAACTACGATGGACATTTTGATTACGATAAATTTGTAAACTACAACAATTATTATTGGATACCAGGCGGCCCAGACCCGGTGGTAATAACATCAGCGGCCACACCTTATCTATCCAATTATGTTGTGACTAGAAATTCTGCAGTGCAGGGATACACCATCAGCGAGTACGGCGGGCAACCGAATCCCCAAATTACTCTAGCAAGAGGCGGCACCTACACATTCAAAGTTGATCAACCGGGATTCCGTTTCTGGATTCAAAGCGAGCCTGGTGTGGCCGGTGCCGACATAAATGTGCCCGAGATCAGCACTCGATCAGTGTTTGGTGTAGTCAATAATGGTGCAGACGACGGCACAGTTACATTTAATGTACCGTTAAGCAACGCACAAAATTTTTATACAACATTACCGGTTCAAGCAACAGTTAATTCGGTGGCCACTTTTAAATATACCGATATACAAAATCAACTGTTGAGCACTTTCCTTACTAATTTCCCCACAGGATTTGATGGAATTACTACACAATTGCAAGGCAAAACATTTGTTTTTATCAGTAATCAAATTGATGCCAGTTACTGGACCACACCCAATTTGCCAAATGGATATAGCATACCAGATAACACACAAATACAGCCTGGCGAAGTAATAACCGGGGCCACTAGAACCAATGTATGGCAAATTAATTTAGTATCAACTGGTACTGGCGATTACGTGATTCAAATACAACCAACCACATCAGTCGCCCCATTACAAAAAGTTTTTATTGGATCCGGGCTGGTTTATGCAAGCCAACAATTTTGGTTAAACAACAATTATCAATACACTGTGGTTCCTCTGATAACTGCTCCGAGCGATTATCTTTATTATCAAGACAGCACAAATCCTGATTTTTTTGGAATAATAAAATTGGTTGATAATGCTGCAACACCAATCAATGCCACCACTGACATAATTGAAAAAACCAATTACACCAGCCCCAATGGTGTGGTGTTTACCAACGGATTAAAAGTAGAATTTGATGCCTTGGTAGTTCCTAGTTTTTATGCAAGCAATCAGTATTATGTAGAAGGAGTTGGCACCAGCATACAGTTGGTTCCTGTGTTGCAATTGACTATTCCTGAGCCATATACCAGCACTCTACAAACAAGTGCCGACTATATCACAATCAATCGTGCCAGCCAAGATCAAAATCCCTGGACTAGAAGCAATTGCTGGTTTCATATCGATGTATTAACCGCAACTGCAAAATATAACGGTACCACTTTAAATTACGGCCCAAATATTCCTGGACGACGTGCAATTATTGAATTTGAGCCCAATTTACAATTATTCAATTTTGGCCGTCAGGCAAAAAACAACATTGATTTAATCACATTTGACAGCACCGATGCTTTTGTTAACATTGAGGGCCAAATCACATACACACTTGATGGCACTGTGTTAAAACAAGGCATGCGAGTGATATTTGCTAACGACTACGATCCCAATGTAAAACAACAGATTTGGCAAGTTGATTACGAATTAATCAACAGTCAAAATTATCTAAGATTGATAGAAACTGTTGATGACCCAATTGTGGCCAATCAAAATGTTCTAGTCACACAAGGCACCAATGCCGGAACAACCTGGTATTATGATGGTGCAAATTGGCACGAATGTCAAGCAAAGACCCAATTAAATCAAGCACCGTTATTTGATCTAGTAGATGCTGACGGATACAGTTTCGGCGATACCTCGGCCTATCCTGCAAGCACATTTGCCGGTACTAGATTTTTTGGGTACGCAGTTGGTACTGGAGCCAATGATTTGGTTTTGGGATTTCCATTAAGTTATCAAAATTTTAACAACATTGGTGATATAGTTTTCAACAACTACTACGACACTGACACATTTAGTTACGTTGAAAACTACACAACTCAAACTGCTAATTGTAATACTGGTTATCTTGCAGTCAACAAAGATCTAAATACGCCAACCTTGACAAACAACTGGATCAAAGGCAAAGAACCAACTCAGCAGTATCAAATTATCACAAAGATATATGATGGATATGTTTTGCCTGTCAACGGAGTTAACTATGCATTTGTTCAAATTGACATAACTCCGGCCACTAGCAAAACTATTCCTTATACAAAAGTCTATTTGAATAACAAATTGTTAACAGTCGATACTGATTATCAAATAACTTCTTACACGTCTTATCAAGTATTATTGTTAACAAATACTCCCAACATTGGTGACAAGATTGATATTTTAATATTCAGTTCAAGCATCAGTGCCTTGGGATATTATGAAATTCCCGAGAATCTAGATTACAATCCATTAAATCAAACGTTTGATTTTATCACTTTAGGGCAATTACGCAATCACTATAATAAATTAATAGAAAATACTGCTCTAGGATCTGACTCGCCAATACCATATCAAGACAGATATATCAAAGCCCAAGGCGGAACACTACTGCAACACAGCAGTCCGTTGATATACGGCATGACTTTTTTAATTGATCCTGTTGTGAATTTTGTTAACGGTATCAATTTGGCACGAAAAGAGTATCAAAGATTTAAAAATAAATTTTTAACTTTGTGTACAACACTGACCGGACTGGATTATAAAAATCCCGCCAGTGGAGTTGATTCCATACTAAAATCAATCAATTCAGTTAAGAACAGCAGTTTTCCCTGGTACTACAGTGATATGGTTGCACAAGGCAGTAATTATACCACAACCACTTATACTGTATTGAATGCCAGACAAAACAAATACGAAATAGCCAGTATCTTTAATGTAACTGAATTGAGTAATCGTGCAGTGATGGTATATCATAACGGTACGTTGTTGGTGGCTAACGGAGTCGATTACAGTTATGATTCGTTGAGTCCGGCAGTTATTTTAAACATTGCATTAACAGTCGGCGATACCATTGTGATACGTGACTATGCAAACACCGACGGAAATTATGTTCCAGAAACCCCAACCAAATTGGGATTGGCACAAAGCTATCCGCCATCTATCTATGTGGATACCACATACCTAGAATCCACCACTGTTATTCTTGGTCACGACGGAAGCAAAACTCCGGCGTTTGGTGATTTTAGAGATCAGTTCTTGTTAGAACTTGAACGAAGAATATATAACAATCTCAAAGTTGATTATAATTCTCGAAATATTTTAGATGTTTACAACACAGTTCCTGGAAAATTTAGAACGACTGATTACAGTTTGTTGGAATGGAACAAGTTGGTTTGCCAGAACTTTTTGCAATGGGTTGGTAATAATAATATAGACTACACAACCAACAGTTGGTACGATGCAAACAATCCTTGGACCTGGAATTACAATCAAATGGCGGATACTGTTGATGGGTCGCCATTACAAGGATCGTGGCGTGCAATTTATAACTATTGGTTTGACACCGATCAACCACATTTGAGCCCATGGAACATGTTGGGTTTTGCTGAACAACCCACTTGGTGGACTCAACGTTATGGTTCAGCACCATATACCAGTGGTAACGGTGTGTTGTGGCAAGACCTTGAAGCCGGGTATGTGTGGAACAATGGTGATCCTTATACTGATGCAAATTTTGCAAGACCGGGACTATCTAACTTTATTCCAGTTGATAGTGCAGGCAATCTACTTCCGCCGACTGAAATTGGAATAGTTCTCAATGTAAATGTCGCTTCAGGCAACAACAATTATCAAATTGGCGAGCAAGGGCCAGTTGAGTCGGCCTGGAGACGCAGCAGTGATTATCCATATGCAGTTCAATTTGCGTTGTCTCTAGCAAGACCGGCTGAATATTTTGCTACTCAAATTGATCTAAGTAGATTTTATATCAATGCAGTAACTGGGCAATTTAGCACAGCTGACAATCAAAAAATTTCACCTAATTTATTAACAGTAAATGGCGACACAGTGAGCAAGCCGGGAACTGTTCTGCGAACCGCAGGCTACTTGAACTGGATTGCAGATTCTATTAAAAATCTTGGAATAGACCCTGTTACCAAAATTGAAAGTTATTTCAGTAATTTTTCAATTGAATTAGCGTACCGAGTTGCTGGATTTACTGATCAAAATTTGATTACAGTAACTGCCGAACAAACCAGTCCAGGCAGCACCAACTCCAGCGTTATCATTCCCAATGAAAATTATAGTGCCTATATTGGAACGCCTATACCGGCAGCAATTATTGTTTATAGCGGAGTGATTGTAACTCGTTCGGCAACTGGATATGTCATAACCGGGTACGATACCACTAATCCATTTTTTAACATATATGCCAGCATAGCCAATGCCAATTCAACAACTGTGACTGTTAATAATTTATCTGTGAAATTATATCAAACCGGCAGCGGCACAGTTACCACAATACCGTACGGTACCACATTTGCTACTGCACAACAAGTTGCAGACTTTTTAATAAGTTATCAAAGATATTTGATTTCTCGTGGATTTGTATTTGCTGAATTTGACACAGATCTACAGGCTGTGCGTGACTGGAGTCTAAGTGTAAAAGAATTTTTATATTGGGCACAGCAGGGCTGGGCACCAGGCACAATCATAATGCTAAATCCAATAGCCAATCAACTCAATGTGGCTGTTCCTGGCGGGGTTATAAATCAAGTAACCAACTTGCCCACTGGCAGCAGAATACTTGATGTTAATTTTCGACCAATTAAAAGCAACTCGTTTGATATTTTAAGAGTTGATAGTCCACTTAATCCTCCGGGAAATCGATTTCAATTGTCTGTGATTGATGGTGTATCAACTATAGCATTTGCACAACTGGAAATAGTACAGTACGAAACAACTCTTATATTTGATAATGTTGATAATTTTGGAGATATTATCTATGTGCCCGAACAAGGAACAAGACAATATCGATTAAAATTGTCAGGATCTAAAACTGGATATTGGGACGGAGGCTACAGCATGTCTGGGTACATGTACAGTAACCCCAATATACAGCAATGGCAACCAGGCACTGATTATCGCCAAGGAGATATTGTAATTTACAACAATCTGTATTACACCGCTCCAATAGATATCACTGCAAGTCAAAATTTTGCATTGACCAATTGGACACAGATTGCTCAAACTGATATACAGACTGGTCTTTTGCCTAGTTTTGGGCATAATGCACAACAGTTTATTAATTTTTATGACGTAGATAATCCACCAGTTGATCAAAGTTTTCAATTGTTCAGTGCCGGCCTGATCGGATTCCGCGAAAGACCGTTCCTGAGTAATTTAAGCATTGGTGTTGCCACACAGACAAAATTTTATCAAGGGTACGTAAAACAAAAAGGCACAGTAAATGCAGTAAACGCATTGACCAAGGCGTCATTTGATGTTGTAACTGGAAATGTCAACACGTACGAAGAGTGGGCATTTAGAGTTGGCACTTACGGAGATGTGAGAAATAATACCTTTGTTGAATTTACATTAAATCAAAGTTTATTTCTTAATAATCCAGTTGCGCTCACATTTACTGCCAATTCGTATAGCACAAGTGCAAATACCATAATTGATCTAAGTTTGGCAAATGTGTACAATTCCAGTAACTTGTCTAGCACTGTTACCAATATCTACTACAATAGATCTGGGCAAGAGTATGCTACAGACTTGCCATATCCAGGCTATGTAAATTTAAATGATATAGATTATCAAATTTTTGATATCACACAAAATCCCAGTCTGCCCAAAGCATATGTGGGTAATAAAGTATGGGTAGCAAAAGATTTATCAGACCACTGGAATGTATTTAGAGTAACCGAAGTGGCTAATGTAACTGCAACCGACTTAAAATACACATTAGATTCATATGCTCAATTGACTTTTAACAATCCGTCGGGATTATCTGTAAACGATTTCTTTATACTATCAAATTTTAATTCGGCATTTGATGGAGTATATCGAGTAATTGCGGCACCAAACAATCTAACAGTTACCATTCAATTGACGGCTGCTCAAACAGCTCTGCTAATTAGTACAAATTTAAAATTGATCGGCACCGGTATAATTTATAAATTGGTATCAGCAGTAATTGATACAATCACTGAAATTGACACCATACGTCCACCACATGATTGGATTGAAAATGATCGTGTATGGGTCAATTCTGCAACCGAGTTGGGGTGGGGAGTTTACACCTATAAGGCTCCATGGTATTCAAACACCGCGATAAAAGTTTCAGCCAATACTGTAACAGCCAATACTCAATTTGGTGCTGCAACTGCAATCAGTAGCGATGAAAAATTTTTATATGTGGGTAATCCCGGAAGCAGATCAGTACAGGTATTTGCCAATGTTGATTATTTGTATTCAGCAAATGCAACTATCAGCAATGCAGCGGCTGGTTTTGGTTCAAGCGTAGATACGCAACACAACATTGTAGTTGTTGGTGCTCCATCTGCCGGCAACGTGCACATTTATCAACACAGTAATGGCGTATACACACCATTGCAAACATTGACTGGAACTGGCAGTAATCAATTTGGTACTAGTATAAGTCTAAGCGGTGATGCACATTGGTTATACGTTGGTGAGCCCGGTGATAACAATGTTTATGCATACTGGACTGCCAATACAGTGGCAAACGTAAACTATACTCTAGTTACTGGTATTGCTGGATCTGGTGGAGCATTTGGTTCAGTGGTCAAAACAAATGCTACCGGAAACGTGGTTTACGTGGGCGCACCCAATGCAACCAACACAGACTCCAACAACGGCAACGTATATATCTATACACAATTGGCCAATGCATTTAGCAGTTTACAAACCCTATCTAGCCAATACAAAAACAACAACGCTGGGTTTGGATCTAGTCTAGCCATAGATGCCACAGGTGGAAATTTGTTTATTGGCATACCGGGCAGTACTGCATCGGGATACATTAATGGACTGGTTGAGTATTATACTTTTAATGGTACCAATTACGTCTACACTGCCAATATTGCCCATCCCGACAACAGTGCAGGATCGTTTGGATCTGCAGTTAGAGTAAGCAGTGATAGCCAAGTGCTTGCAGTGGGCAGTACCGGAAGCAGCACATTAGAAAATACCACATTTGACAACAATCAACTGTCAATTGATTTGGGGGCAACTAAATTTATAGAAAACGTGTTCAACACCGGTGCAGTTTATCTGTTTGAATTAATTGCAGATGAACAGTATACTTACACACAAGAACTAAGCGAATCAATTGAAAGCGGTGATCAATTTGGCACAAGTGTGTCAGTCACACGAGATATTATTGTGGCCGGAGCACCTGGTACCAATAATGCAGCCGGAGCTGCATACATATATTCAAACCCCAATAAAAATACTGCCTGGCAATTGACTCGATATCAACAACCCAAAGTTGATTTGTCTAGCATCAATAGAATTTTTATATACAACCAAAGTAACAATGTTATTTTGTCTGCATTGGATTATATTGATCCAGCAAAAGGCAAGATTTTAAATGCAGTGGGAGTCGACATCGATTATCAACTCACCCAAGATCCTGCATTTTACAATGCAGGAACTGGCACAACACACAGGGACTTCCATTGGGGTCCAGCACAAGTTGGTAAAATTTGGTGGGATGTGAGCAGTCTAAGATACATTGATTATGAACAAGACACTGTGGCCTATCGATTGGCAAATTGGGGAACACTGTTTCCGGGTAGCCAAATTAGAGTATATGAGTGGGTAGAAAGTCCAGTGTTGCCCAGCCAATACACAACACAGGTCAAGGATGGAACTCCGTTGCATGCCGACGACAGTGCGTACTCTACATCAGGTTATGTAACCGAAAGCGGAATAGTAAAACTGAGTTATTATTTTTGGGTAGTTAATAAAACATCAGTCAACACCAATGCTGGAAAATCTAACAGTGTGTATAGCATATCGGCCGCAATTGAAAATCCGCAGAGTCAGGGAATAACGTATGCAACAGTGCTAAGAGACGACTCATTGGCATTATACAACAGTAACCAATATTTGACTGGAAAAAACAGTATTTTATATCTAGGAACAACCAGTCCCAGTTCCAATTTGATTCACAGTGAATATGCCCTGGTTCAGGAAAACAATCCCAAGAGCACTATACCCAGCATCATTGAAAGCAAATTGATTGACAGTTTGTGCGGGCAAGACCGTGCCGGTAACCCAGTGCCTGATCCTGCACTTACTGCTGCACAAGCATATGGCATACAAATTCGTCCAAGACAGAGTATTTTTATAAATCCTGAGTTGGCACTAAGCAATTATATAACCTACGTTAACAGTATATTGATTTCTTATCCAGTGGTTGAAAACAAAATAATGACCACGCTCACCAGCAGTCAACCGGTACCAAATCCCAAGTCAGGTGAATATAGTCAGATTGTGAATACCTATCTTGAGTTGTCGTATGTCGACACCACTGGATTGCCTAATGCATACAAAGTATTAGTAAACAATGATGCAACTCAATCAGGCAAATGGACAATATATTCTTGGAACACAACCACAAGCAGTTGGACGTTGACTACTGTACAAAGTTTTAAAACTGATTTGTACTGGAGTTACACTGATTGGTACCAAACTGGATACGACTATACTGTTGCTCCTGACGTAACGGTGGCCAATAATTACGAGTATGGACAATTAACTCTAAAGACCAACACCTATATCAAAGTGTTGAACAATGGCAATAATCAGTTTGTGGTGTATTATATAGACAACAATTTAAAACAAAATTTATATGGTATACAAAACGGCACAGTGCAATTTACTACCAATCTCATACCACCATTAGAATTAAGACAGTTGGCCTTGGCTGTACAAAATGATATTTTTGTTGACGATTTGGCTGCAAATTACAATACATTGTTTTTTATAATGATAAAATATGCACTAACCGAGCAACAAAATCTCGACTGGGTGTTTAAAACCAGTTTTATTAGTGCAAGTCAACGGATACGTGCACTAGAACAGTTTCCAGCATACGTGGCAGATAATCAACAATATTATCTAGACTATATCAATGAAGTTAAACCCTATAGAACAACAGTTAGACAATTTGTTGTTGATTATCAAGGCAACGATCAATACAGTGGCGACACCACCGACTTTGATCTAGCACCTTATTGGGACGCCAATTTGGGCATATACCGTAGTCCAAATGGCTCACAAACTTACGATGCAAATCTATTAAGCACGGCCAATAGTGTTTACAGTCAATGGTACAACAATTACACTTACCAAGTGGTTGACATTGTGATTACCAACCCAGGCACTGGATTCTTGTTTGCCCCACAAGTGACCATTACTGGTGGTGGCGGAACTGGGGCAACTGCATCTGCAACCATTACCCCTGAAGGTGGAATTGATCGAATTTCGATTATATCTCCCGGACAAGGATTTACAACCACACCAACTGTGATAATAAATGGAACTGGTACTGGTGCAACCGGTTATGCAGTGCTAGAGAATGTGTATGATGGAGACAATACCGGACACAATCTAATTAGAAGTTTAAGAACCACTATTAAATTTGATCGTGTAGATTACACCGCCGCCAATACATTTGTGTTTTGGAATACTGTAACCACTGCCAACATAGGCGAAACTATTCCGGCATCAACAATTATTGTTAATAACAACAATTTATATGTGTTGAAAACAAACTACACTATTGATTCAGCACTGGATTTTCCAATTGGCAATGTATCGGCTATATCATACAGTGATCTAAACAACGCCAATGATCGTATCATTGCGTTTAGTGGAAACATCGATCTTGGCTTAACACAGACCGGAATTGATTATCCCGGGGTAATTGTTGATGGAAACACCTATGTTGGAACTGAATTTGACAGTCAATTGTCAAGTTACTACGGCAATGTGTTTGGTGTTAATCCTGGAGATATCACTGTTGATGGTGGTGCATATGTGTCAACATTCAGCAGTCATGCACCTGAGGAATTGGTCCCTGGTATAATGAACGACAGCATGAATTTTACAGTGTATGATACCAATGCTCTTGCATTTAGAATTTTTGATAACATGCAGGGCAATATTCAGTATACCAGAATTGCCAGTGCAAACATCACAACATTGAGTGCTAATTTATACAAGACCGACACAGCAATACAGGTAACAAATGCGGCAGCACTACCACTGCCTAATTTGGCAACTCGTACTCCGGGCATAGTGTTTATTAACGGTGAAAAAATTGTATACTGGAGAAATTATGCACTCGAAACTCCCACCAATTGGGCTGCGAATCTAGTTGTTGGTATTAATACATTAATCAATTACAGCAGTAATCTTTACATCACAACTGGAAACATATACGATGTTGGTGGAACATTTGCCAACGTTGCTGCAAATCTCACTGCGGTAAAGGCAAATACCATTGCACAAATACGACGCGGAGTTGACGGTACTAGTGTGCCAAATGTGCAAATTGCTGGTAGTCGTGTGGTAGATGCAAGTATGCGACAAATTATTCCAAATTCTTACAGTACCACAACAACAGTTTCTGTACCAACTTCGTATCAAACAGTATCCGCAGTCACTTACAGTTTGTCGTTTACGTCAAATATAACTGCCAATATTGGAGATGCTCTTTCACAAGAATTAGTGGTACCAACTTGGACTGCAAACACAGTGGTACCAATCAACACCTATATTTCTTATAGTGGAAACAGTTATACTGTAACCGGAAACGTTTATGGATCTAGTTTCTCTAGTATTTTGGGGAATTTAACTTTTGCGTTTACTGGTAACATAGAAACCACGTTATCAATGTATATACTGCAATCAGTTGCAAACAGCACCGTGGTTGCAGCATATATCACTGGTGGTGCAGTAACAGTGTTGCCTTCGGTATTTGACGGCAATCTAGGACTTGATCCTGCAGTGTACGCCGGCGGCGGCAGTGTAACCACCATTGTTGCAAACTCAACTCCGTACATACAGTACGGAACAGTCAATACCAGCAGTTATCTTCCAGCATATCCCTTACCTGCAACTTCGATGATTAACGGAAACAGATACATAATCAACACAGTGGGCACTACCCAGTGGGGAAATGTAACAATTTTGGCACCAAATCAATCGGCAGTTCCGGGATTAGAATTCGTAGCAAACACAGTTGGCGCATCAATTACTGGAAACGGCACAGTGACTATTCCTACCGGATCCGCATATCACGCACTCGATACCGATCATGTGTGGGTATTTTTTGAAGGAAACAGCAGTTACGTTGATCTTGGAGTAATTGAATCCACTGAAACATTTGATAATGTGTCGAGCCCGATATACATTAACGGCGTCGAGCAATCATCATACATCAAAACAGTGAGCATAACTGGTGAAATAACCAATACTGGAATAGTCACAGTGCCTGCGGGTACTGTGTTAGAACAAAGTCTCATCTGGTATAGTCCTGGTGCAGGAACTCCTTCTAACGGATTACCACTAAAATACAGTACAACTCCACAGGCCACATTCTTAGATGCTAGCCTAGGATTTACTCCTGCACCAGGAACAACGCCATGATAAATACTGACAACAACCCTAATTTAGAGGAAAAAACTGTGGAACAACAACCAAAAAGCCCAAATGAGCAAACCGGAATATACGTGAGAGGGCATATAAAAATCTCTGATGTAACAGATAGAAATAACCCTGTTGTGCTTAGAGACAAGAGCAATGCAATTCATTACGAAAATTTCAGCCAAGCCCTGGCCTGGAACATTGCCAACAAAGGCGAAAATTACATTTACGAGATGCATTTTGGTAACGGTGGAACCAGCGTTGATCCCACTGGCATTATCACGTATCTGCCCACAAATACCACTGGATTAAATGCCAATTTATACAATCCCACATACAGTAAAATTGTGGATAATACCGCAATTGCCAATCCTGATCCAGTCAATAATAATATAACTGTGAGTCATATACCGGGCACAGTTTATACAGATATTTTGGTAAGTTGTCTACTAGATTACGGGGAACCCAGCGGCCAAGCCCTGTTTGATAACAGTCAAACCATGAGTGGCGAATATGTATTTGATGAATTGGGGTTGGTGGGACGCAGCATTGACGGAACCAGTGGCTTGACCAGCACCGGTCTATTGCTGACTCACGTGGTGTTTATGCCAGTACAAAAGTCATTGAATCGATTGATACAAATTGATTATACTGTGCGAATTCAAACATTGACTAACCTAAGCTCACAAGGATAATAACACATGAGCTACATTATTAATTTAACCAACGATGCAAACAATCCCACAGTATTTCCTTTGACCATACAAGACGGTACTATTAATACTCAAACCGGTATCAATATTATCGGACGTAACTATACCAATTACGGTGATGCACAAAACGAAAATTTTGTACACCTACTGGAAAATTTTGCCGATTCAATACCGCCAAGTTTGAGCAGCAACGCACTGACTCCGCTTATTGGTACATTGTGGTACGATACTGCAAATCAAAGAATACGTGTGTATGATGGCGTAAATTGGAGTAATGCCAGTGAACGTATAGTTTCCAATGTTACCCCAACTTCAACAAATTATACCATCAAAACCGGAGACCAATGGTACGATACTGTTAATCAACAATTGAATACCTGGACTGGTTCGGCCTGGTACTTGGTAGGGCCAATAGCAACTGCAGCACAAGGCATAAGCGGAACCACAGTTGGTTATATCACTGACACAAACGGTGCTGTTCATACTGTGGCAAACACCTACACTCAAGGCAATTTGGTAAGCATTACCAGTTATGATTCGGCCTTTACTCCAGTCACTTCTATTCCGGGATTTGGTAATATTTTACCCGGAGTCAGTTTGGTCAATACTGCATACTTTAACGGTAATGTAACCAATGCCAACACTGTGGGATTTATTTCTCCTGCTTCGTTTGCACGAGTAGATCAAAACAGTAATTTTAGTCAAAATATCACAGTGGCTGCAAATGTAGTACTGGGAAATCTAAGTACAAATTACGCAAACATACATTTTTCTGGAGCAAACAATCTAGTATTACACAACTGGAGCTACAACGGAAATCTTAATTTTTATGTAAACTCAACACTGGGCAATATCACCACACTACATATTGATGGATCGAGTGGACTAGCAACAGTGTATGCAGATCCAGTTTCCAATCTGGGTATTGCAACCAAACAGTATGTTGACACCGCAGTTGGTGCACAAGTGCAAGATGTACAAAATGTAGCCAATGAATTTTATACTAGTATAGAAGCCTTGCAAGCAGACTATCTGGCCAATGTCAATATCATTGACGGAACAATTGCCAATTTGGCAGTGAGTAGTCAGGCAAATTTGGTTGCAGTACAGACTGGTATCAACAGCAATGTTGCTGCATTGACCAACAGTGTCGCCGCATATGAATCGTGGGCCAATGCAAATGTTGCAAGTCTGCAGACGCAGATATCTAATTCGGGTACTAATTTTAACAATTTAATTGCAAATCTAGCACCCAAAGCCAGTCCCACTTTTGTTGGCACACCAACTGCACCATTCCAAACTGCATTGGTTAATTATTTGACTGGTATCAGCGCACTTGCAGCCAATATACAACTCAATCAAAATTATACAATAAATGCTGGCGCTTACTTGACACAATACAATTCTGTTTCGGGACAGTTGATTGCAAATTTACAATGCAGCACAACCACAACCGGATACTATTTTATTGCTCAGGTCATTACTGGAAATATTGCTGCTATATCAACAACCAACAATGCAATTCTAACTTTGACCGATCCTGCACACAGCATATTCAATCAATATCAATCAGGATTAACAATTGTTAGTGCAAACAGTACCGGACAAACTCTTGCCTACCCTGGACTGGGTGATTTGAGTTATTCGATTGCAACAACAACTTATGTTGATGCAACCGCCAACTTGATTTATGGTAATGTCAATACCAGTCTCACTGTTTACAATAATTTGATCAATAATGATTTAAATTATCTGTTTGCGCTAAAAGCAAATGTAGCAGGACCGGTATTGCTGGCCAATGTGCAAACTGGATTACCGGCAAGATCGGCAGTGCAGTTAACTCCGCTGACATATCCTAGTGGACCGAGTGGCATAACTAGTAATGTGGCAACTGGTGGCGATAGTTCGGCCAATTTGGCCACAACTCAGTTTGTTAATCAATCAATCTCTAATGCCATGTTCCAATACACAGTGAGTCCAAATCCGCCCAGTGGTGGAACTCCAGGACAATTTTGGTTTCAAACTGCATCATAATCTATGTCAAATACTTTTCCTGCTCAGCCGCAAAATGGACAGACTGCAACCCTAGATGGTACGTTGTATTATTATAATTCAAATACCAATGCCTGGTACCTGTTCACCGGCGGCGCTTTTCCCACCATGTATGGAAAAAATCAAGATGGTGCATTGTTCCTTAACAATAATGGATCATTTTATCAATATCAACAGAGTACAGGAAATTGGCTATTGGTACCAAAATGCACCATTTCCACTGCTCCTGCTGATCAAACCACTGCTACCTTTAATGGTGTAACTTACATATACAACAATGTTGTTGGCGATATAAATGCACAGTATCCAGTGGCTTTTGTTTGGTATGTTTATACTGCAGGCGGCAACAGCCTCAATAATCCAAACGCACCCGGAAACTCAACAGGTAGTAGACAATATAATTTTGCAAATATTTTAATTAATAACAGTGCCGGATACAGTTCTACCAATTATCTATGGTGGCAAAATTTCAGCGGCGAATGGACCAAAATTGTGCAAGTGTACCAGTGCCAAAGTGACGGCACGTGGGCTAATATATGGCCCACTACTGGCGTGGTAAATTTAACAACCAATGCCAATGTAATAGTTCCGCCGGGCATCAGTTATGTAGACATATTGCTTGTTGGTGGTGGCGGAGGCGGCGGTCAAGGTATTCAAAACGGGCACAACGGCGCTGGTGGGGGTGGGGGTGGCGGTGGAGTAGTAGAAGAATTTGGACTTCCAGTACAAGCTGGACAAGTATATCAAATCACAATTGGTCAAGGCGGAGCTGGTGCAGATAGTAATAGCGGTAATGCCGGACAAAGTGGTGGCAACACCACAATTTACGGTCCCGTCAACGGAGGAACTCCAGTCACTTATATTGCCTACGGGGGAGCAGGCGGTAGCGGATTCTATCAAGGTAATATTGCCACACAGGCCAGTGGTGGCGGCGGATACAGTACCAGAGACAGTCCTGGAGTAGCCCCGCCAGGACTGGGCGGACCTCAAGGATATGCTGGTGGATACGGAGCCACCAATAATTCCGTCGATGCTGGTGGAGGTGGAGGTGGAGCTGGTGGTGATGGCGGCCAGGCGCAAGTTGGTCATGGTGGCAACGGCGGTCCCGGGTACACAACATACATGACTGGTGTAGCACTTACCTACGGTGGTGGTGGTGGTGGCGGAGTAACCAACGGAGGTACCGGTGGTTCAGGCGGTTCAGGCGGCGGTGGAGCGGGTGGACAAAATGCAACTATATCATCTAGTCAAGGCTACGGTGGTGGCGGTGGCGGTGGCGGTGCCGGAAGCGACAGCTCAGTTGGACCAAATGCCGGTAACGGCGCACAAGGATGCGTGATTGTTAATTTTTACAGTGCACAAGATTTTCCAGTCGCAGTTGAAATAGATAGCGGAACTGGATCTCCAGTGATACCAACCGGAGCAGAAATATCATACGGTGGTGGAGGTGGCGGCGGGTTCTGTTTCAGTGCCGACACCGAGATATTAATGGCTGATAACACCACTAAAAAAATTAAAGATGTACAAATTGGTGATCAAGTTTGGAATTATAATAAAACAGTTGTCAACCAAGTGACCATGATCGAATTTGCAGCAGATACTGATTTTGGATTCTTGTACTCGCCCGACAACACAAATAAACCGTTTGCAACTGCAAATCACCCATTGTATATAAATGATCAATTGTCTAGTCTAGATCCTGGCAAATGTCTTGAATGGTATCCGTGGTTGGGGCAAACTAACCGTATTGATACTATTGCAATCGCCGAGCCGACAGGAAACACTGTCTACAATTTATGGGTTTCTGGGGATAGTACCTATACTGTCAACGGATACGGCACCACCAGTATCATTGGCGATGGCGGATTATTGAGAATGATAGTTGAAAGAAACATCATCGCAGTTGATCGTGCATCAGAACTGGTGGTAAAATTTGCCAATTCGGGACCTGACATATCACAGGGCGGATACACATTAAACAACTTGTTTGGTAATTGGGATATTGAAATTGTGAATCAAGCGTTAATATACGCATTTAAAGATGATTCTCATCGGTTTGCGCAAAAAGTTGTATTGGGTATATTCCAGTTAACTGGAAAAATTATTAATCTTTTTAGATAAGTATAGTAAAGAGAACAAAAAATGTCATATACTTTAACTGCGAGCGACGGAACTGTAAACATTAATATTTCAGATGGTACATTTGATACTTCTACAAGTTTGACCTTGTCAGGTCCAAATGCCACCGGTTACGGACAATTTTTAGATCAAGATCTGTTGTTATTATTGACTAGTTTTGCAAGTAACAGTGCGCCCGGTGGAACCAATCTACAAGGACAACTGTGGTTTAATAAAAATACACAAGCTCTGCAGATGTTTACCAGCCAAGGATACTTGCCAGTATCGGGTATATTGGTAGCAACTTCGCCGCCTGTGGTGGCCTATCCTGGAAACATTTGGTTCAACAGTTCTACCAATCAAATGTTTTTTTATGATGGATCAAATTGGGATTTGATCGGACCAGTATATACAAAAGCACAAGGACCCAGTGGAATATTTCCGGTACAGGTCAATGATGCATACTCTACTGGTTTAACACATAATATATTGCAACTGCAATATGGAAATGTGGTTTTGGCAACAGTCAGTGCCGATGCTACATTTACCCCAACACCCAGCATTCCAGGAATATCAACAATACACCCTGGCATTACATTCAGCAGTAACGTTGCCAATCCCACAATCAACACAAACATTGTGGGCAGTGTTACTGGAAATTTAACTGGAAACGTTACTGGAAATTTAACAGGATCTTTGGTTACTGCAGCAAATATAAATGTCTCTGGGAATGTTACCGGCAATGTGATTGGTAATGTTGTTGGAAATTTAACTGGCAACGTGTCAGGTAATGTCAATGCTACAACAGTGGTCACTGGAACACTAAATTCAATAAATTTAACTGGATGTGTTGCAGTTATTACATCTTTAATTAACAATACTTTGACTTCTAGTAGTGCCACAATAATTGGCGGCAATATCAGTGGTATTGGTACATTGTCTGCAACTAGAGCAACAGTAACTAATTTTAGTTCCGGCAACGTTTTGGTATCGGGTGGTTTGGCAACCGGCATGACTGCATTGTCAGCCACAAACGTTACCGCAACTAATTCTGTAACTGCAGGTTCGGCGCAGATTAATACTACTGCCAACGTTGGTTCAATAACGGCTTGTACCGCGTCAACTGTCAATGCAACAGTAGGCACTCAAGTAGCAACCAATTTCAGCAGTCCCAATGTACAAATCACTGGTGGCAATATCACTGGTATGAATTCGGTGAATATGAATACTTCTACAGTGACTGCATATTTGCAATCCGGTAGTTTTAGTACGCCCAGTGCCGCAATTAACAATTTGACAACTACAAATTTATATTCCAATTTGGTAAGTGTGAACACGGTCAATGCTGCCACGATTGGTAATAGTGGAGCAACTGTAGCCGGCACAACTGGTAATTTTGGCACTGTAAATGCCAGCACTGTAAAAGCAGTTACTGTGGGTAATACTGGTGCTATATTGACCGGCAGCACATTGACTGTGACAAATGGTTATGTTTCAACACTGAATTCGGCAACAGTACAAGCAGCCACAATTGGTAATACCGGAGCAACACTAACCGGAACTCTCAGCAGTGGGGCACAACCAAATATAACCGGTACTTCAGCCAGTCTAACTGCAGGTGCTGCAACCACTCTGTATACCGGCAGTAATGGATTTACCATACAACAAGTTGGAAGCAAACTGTATTTCCAATTCAATGGCACCAATATAGCATCAATGGATTCCAGTGGCAATTTCCAAACTGCACAAAATATAACTGCATATCAATCTACAGGATCTTTGTAATATGACATTGCCCACAAGCGGTCCTATTTCAATGAGCCAAGTTAACGTAGAGTTAACTAAAAGTCCCACACAAACAATAAGTTTCAACGACAACCTCACAAGATTTCTAACTGCTGAAATAGTACCTGGTGAATCGTCGGGCGGCGGTTCACCTAACACCATTGATTCCATGCAAGAGTTATTGGGAAAATCTTATAATTTTACTTTTAATTTTGCCTCAGGTAACAATCAAGACTTGGCAACCGCTGCAGTGGCAGCTGGATGGGATCAAACTCGACCCCTTATAGCAATAGTCCCCAATGGTGTTGTAATTGGATCTACTTCAAACACAAGCCCGGCACTTACTATATCGGGCTCTTTTTTAAATAGGGTAACATTAATTGTTCAAAATGGCGGATACATTGTTGGTGCTGGCGGAATTGGTGGCAGCAGCGTATGGGCAATTGATGTAAAAGGATTAGCCGCTTCGGTTAATGGTGGCAACGGCGGACCTGCACTTGCTATATCTGCTCCAGTGACCATACAAAATCTTGGCACAATTGGTGGTGGAGGCGGAGGCGGCGGCCAAGGTTATTGCGGGGATCACCAGTATTGGACTTTGATGGACGGACCTGGTGGCGGCGGTGCAGGTACTTTTGTAAGCGGAGCCCCGCTAGCCGTGACCACCGGTAGTGGCGGTTATTGTTACTCTGCGTTAAACAATGGCGACAATAGATATTATGCCGGCAGCGGATACTATGTAGTATACGGAGTTAAAAGTGCACAAAACGGCGGATTGTCCACTGGCGGATTAGGAGCAGTAGGGTATAGCCCAGATCCAGCAGCTGGATTTCAACGTCAATCAGGATCAGGACAACTGTATAGTTCGTCATTGGTCTCTACCTTGTCCGGCGACGGTGTTGGATATTGTGTGGGCGGAAACGGCGGCGGACTGGGACAATCAGGCGGGAACGGATACAGTGTCTACGGGGATGGCAACCAAGGCGTTGGCGGTGCTCCGGGCAACGCAATTAGTGGTATAGGTTATGTGACCTGGAGCGGGTCACCGGGAAATGTTTACGGGCCCACTAGTTAGTCAAAAAGTATAAATATAACAATATAGATATCAAAAGGATTGTGAATGTCGTATAGTATTAATTTAACAAACGGAACAACGCTGGTACCAGGCGGGCTGAGCGACGGTACAATTGATACTACCCATTCAAGTATTACATTAATTGGCCGCGATTATGCCGGTTATGGACAGTTTTTAAACGAAAATTTTGTTTACATGCTGGAAAACTTTGCCAATGGGTCAGGACCGGCAAACCCCTTAAAAGGACAATTGTGGTGGGACACAACCAACAATATTTTACGTGTTTGGTCGGGCTCGAGCTGGAAAATTTCAACTGGCGCCACCAGCGAGCCCTATTCGACCCCGCCTTCGGACCTGAGTTCGTTGGGTGGAGATTTGTGGTTTGACAGCACCAACCAGCAGTTAAAAGTTTATTCAGGCACCAGTTGGATCACTGTGGGCCCTGCAGCAACACCGGCAACAGGAAATACCGGAGTTACTCCGGCACTGATGACTGATACCAGTAGCGGTACGCATCAGGTCATACAGTTCTTAGTAGCCGGAACTGTTTACGCAATTTTCAGCAAAGATACATTTACAACCAATTTGAGCGGATTCGGTCAAATTGTATCTGGTTTAAACTTTAGCACAGCAGTAACCGGATTAAACACCGCAAACGTTTCTGCAGTTAACAACACCATTGTTCAGCGAGATAACAATGCCAGTATCAACGCATACAATGTTTCTGCTACTGGAACAGTCACTGCTGGTGCAGTGGTGTCTAGCAGTTTTACTGCACCAAGTGGTCTAGCAACATTTACAGGAAATTTAGCCGGAAATGTGAGCGGTACCTATGTTAGTGCAACCAGTGTTACTGCACAGGGAGTTACCGCCAGTTCGGGATTCCAAGGAACGGTGCTAACTGCAACTCAAAACAGTATTCAGACCATGACCGGGCTTACCGCCGTAACTGTGGTTGGAACAACTACACTAACTGGTACTGCAACCCTAAATGGAAATCCGATTTCCACAGTGGGCGGTAGTGCAAGTTTTAGCAGTATTAATGCAACTCCAGTTGGTAATGCAACTCCTAGTACTGGAGCATTTACAAGTGTAACGGTTTCTGCTAATATAACACCGGTAGCAAATACCGTTAGCAATATTGGTAGTATCAGCGCTTGGTTTAACAATGTGTATGCTGCCACGTTCACTGGTACTGCAGTTCACGCACAGTACGCAGACTTGGCTGAAAGATTTGCAGCCGATGCTGAGTATCCTGCTGGAACAGTGGTGGAAATGGGTGGACCGGCCGAAATAACAAAAGTTGGACAAGATTTAAGCGATCAAGTGTTCGGAGTCATAAGTACTAATGCGGCGTACCTGATGAATTCTTCGGCCGGAACCGATTCGACTCATCCGCCTATAGCAGTTAACGGGCGTGTTCCGGTACGAGTAATAGGACGAATTCGAAAAGGTGATCGCTTGGTAAGTGCTGGAAATGGACTTGCTAGAGCTGGAAAACGATCAGAAATAACACCGTGGAACGTTATTGGTAGAAGTTTAGAAAACAAAAATGATTTAAAAGAAGGCATAATAGAAGCCAGCGTTAAAATTAATTCGTAATTAAAAAAGAATCCAACTATAATATTTTAAAGATGACGCTTAAGATAATACTTTTTACTGTTGAACGCAGAACGCCGTCGAATTATAGTGTCAAGACAAAGACTTGACTAATACAAAGGAAATAAGAAATGTCATATGCATCGGGTGGATTAATAGCAGCAACAGACTACAACGGGTTTGTTGGCTCAAGTACTAGTACAACATCTGGACAAATTAACGCAGTTTGGTCCACTGGAAATGGTAACGGTGGGTACGGACAATCAGCAATCAGTCAAGTCAATTCGGCTGGTACAGTTACTGCCACACAATGGAGTTCGTTAATTAATACCCTTAACAATATATATAACCACCAGTCTGGATCTGGTTCAGGCATCAGCGTTGTAACTTCAGGATCATTGATATCATATCTCAGTGCTTTAAGCGGGGATCTGGGCACTATTTACACCAATAGATTGAATGCCGCATCACAAGGCAGTACCACCACTGGAACTGTGTACAGTCCTAACGTGACTGCTACAAATACTATTTCTGCAGAAAGTTTAAGTTTTACAAGAACAGTTACATTCAGTTCAGGTGATGCAGCACGTTATTTCTTTAATGCAGGCGGACAAATCAATTTTGTAACCACTGCAGCAACCAGTGTTGACGGTTCTGGCAGATCAAACGACATGGCAACACTTGTTGGCACATATTTAGGTAGTGTTAACGCAATCAAGGCAGCAACAAATGGTGGCAAGAGCGGAACTGGTGGAACAGTTAACACCAATGCCACCAGTATTGGTTACTATAGTTTGACCACAAGTGATCAAACAGTGGTATCTATCAATAGCGGAACTTATACTTATACTGGCGATTATGTCACCGTGTCTTTAAAATCAAACGGTGCACAAGGATCAAACGCCGACAAAGGGTCAGTGATATACATTGACTGTGTTGCTTATTCTGGAGCACGTTTATCTGCAGAATCTTGGAATCAAACCATCAACTTTACCTGGAGCCATAGAGTTGACATTGTATATCCCGAATCAACTTATCTATCAAACAGTTGGGGTACTGTTACAGTTTCTTAATCCAAAATCATTGACAATCAGGTGTAGACGTAGTATTATAACTATCTACACCTTTTTCATATCATGAACAAACTAGAATCAATAGTACAAGCGGTAAAACGAGCCACCGACTACCAAGTCAACAAACGCATACTTCGCGAAAAAATACAAACCGATTTGCATTTTGCTTACAATGGCGGCTTGTTTAAATCTACACCCGAACTTATCTTGTTTAGTTCTTCTTGTCCTCAAACAGAAGCCTTGTATTTGGAAGACACTTATCAAAATCCCATACACATTCCGGACCCTGAATTATTTGCCAAACTATGCAAACAACACTACCAAAAAGTAATGAACACATGGTATCAACAACATGAAGAACTCAAACGAATCCGTAAAGTCTAGGGGTGTTGTTGTATTTGCATTTGATACCGACAGCGTACAATATACCAAGATTGCAGACTTAACTGCCAGACTTGTACAAAAAAATCTAAATCTTCCGGTTACCATAATAACAGATCGTCAAAGTCGTTTTGAGTTTGAGTTTGACAATATAATCTATTATGATCCCGCTGAAGGTAACACTCGTACTACTGCCACACACCAAACACTAAAGTGGCGTAACTTTGACCGGTACATGGTTTATGACCTTACCCCGTATGATCAAACCATTCTATTAGATACTGACTATCTGGTATTGAGCGACAGTTTATTAAAATTATTAGATACGCCACACGATTATTTGTTACAACATCATTCCACATCTGACGTGGGATTAGATTATTCTCGGATGGGTCCGGTCGGATTACCGTTCGTTTGGGCAACCACTGTGATTTTTAACAAATGCGATCGTAGTCAGATGTTATTTAATTTAGTTGCACGTGTACAAAGAAACTACAATTATTATCGTGCGTTGTATCATATTTCAGATGGCAATTATCGTAACGATTATGCATTTGCAATCGCAAACAATATTTTAAATGGGTATAGTCTCGAACAAGATCAAACCATACCTTGGCCTATGTTTACACTAGACAAAACTGTAGAACGCATGCAGGCTGATAGCAAATTCATTTACATACAATACGGTGATCAACATCCAGCAACAGTGACGCCACACATGGACCTGCACATACTAGATAAACAATATTTACAGACAGAAGAATTTGCCGCTTTAATAAAATCACTATGAGCCAACAAAAAGAACCATTGGGATTCGTATCATTTGCTATCAACAGCGATGCCACCAACTATCTAGAACTAGCCTATCTACAGGCACTAAACGTCAAGGCCACGCAAACAAATTGCCAATATGCGGTAATTGTGGACAAAAAAACAAATGACCAAATTAGATCAGATCAACAAGAAGTATTTGATCATGTAATTGTATTACAAAAAGAGTACGATAATCCTTTTGAGGCCGAATCCCGGGTGTTTTCGCTTACGCCATTTCGAGAAACAATAAAATTAGAAAGTGATTTATTGTTTACACGCAGCATTGATCACTGGTGGACTGCGTTTAGACTTCGAGATGTTTGTTTAAGTACCGGGGCTAAAAATATTATGGGTACATACAGTGCGGTCAGAAAATACAGACAATTGTTTGATGCTAATCGTTTACCTGATGTTTACAACGGCTTAATGTATTTTAGATACACGCAGACTGCAATGGAATTTTTTAATTTTGCTACAGATCTGTTTCAAGAATGGGATATTATCAAAATGCATCTTGAAGCGGTCGAACTAAACCTGGCGCCCACAACTGATGTTGTGTATGCATTGGCTGCATTGATTATGGGCGAAGACGCAGTCACAATTCCCTCCCTGGACTTTTTAAATTTTGTGCACATGAAGTCGGGATTCAATGGCTGGAGTGACACACGCAGTTGGCTAGACACTGTGGTCACCGAGCGTGCGGATGATATCATACGCATTAATAACCTAAATCAGTATTCACCCGTACATTATCATGATAAATCATATGCTACCAAAGAACTAATTAAATACTACGAAGATCGATATTATGAATCAAGAAGAACATGATTTTTGGAACGAAGTTGAAAGTTTAATTAAACCTATACCCAAACAGGATATAGAATATCGAGTTTATTATGACGAAGGTGGCGAAATACATCTTTGCACCATGACCGGAGATACCCCAGGAAATTACCTTGTTGTTACTCGAGATGAATACGTAAGTTACTTTCAGTATCGAGTTGTTAAAGGTAAATTGGTAAAGATTGATAGTGATGCCAAGTATCGTGCCCAATTGACCAAAAGCACCCAAGGATTTCCTGTAGTTCGCGGACATGCTGGCTTACTAATAGAAGATGAAGATTATACAGACCGTGAATATTATGAACGACCTAATTGACATAGCAGACCTAGATGTAATTTTTTTAACTTACGATGAGCCACGACGAGAAGAATTTTGGATCAAGATACAGAACATAGTGCCTTGGGCACAAAGAGTGGATGGTGTCAAGGGTTCGGATGCGGCACATAAAGCCGCCGCTGACGCCAGCACCACTGATCGCTTTGTACTCATTGATGGCGACAACATTCCTGACGCCGCCTTTTTCAACTTACAGTTGGATTCACGAGTTAATGCTCGTGGCGTATTTCGCTATCGTGCTAGGAATAACATCAATGGCTTGATGTATGGCAACGGCGGCTTGAGTATTTGGCACCGGGACTTTGTGTATGCGATGAAGACGCACGAGAATACGGATGGCTCAGATGACACTGCTGTGGAGTTTTGTTTCCACCCTGACTATTGGGCTATGCATGATTGCTATAGCACCACATACCCTGATGCCACCCCGTTCCAAGCATGGCGAGCCGGCTTTAGAGAAGGCGTCAAAATGTGCCTGGACCGTGGCACAAAGCCTTCAATCTCGGACTTTAAGACTCGTGTGGTCAGTCGCAACATGGACAATCTAAGTATATGGCACAATGTGGGTGCTGACAATGAAAATGGTGTTTGGGCCATAGCTGGTGCAAGGCAGGGTACTTACAACACAATGCTGACGGATTGGGATTATCGAGAAGTACAGGACTTTGGTAAGTTGACTGACTATTGGGAATCAACCGTACAACATTTCAATCCCGTAAACTTTGTTCACAATTACGAAGAAGAATTGACTCAACGGCTAGGCCTGCCTATGGTGGATCTAGATCCTGCGCAAAGTCGATTCTTCAAGCATCACTACAAGAGCAATTTTAAAAATCGAGGACCAATGACACGTGAATAATTTTTATTGCGGCGCTTTCGATCATGCAGTTACGTTTTTACCAGATGGTAATATCAGCCCCTGTTGTATAATTAAAAATTATACAAAATCGATAACTCTACTGCATGATGCTAACAGATTTGCAGATTTAAAAACAAACAATATACCAACGCCTTGTTTTAATTGTACAGAGTCTGGCAATAATTACAATAAAAAATTTGATAAATTTCAAAACGGAATTGAATTTATTGATTTTAGAAATTCTAATATTTGTAATTTAAAATGTAGAACATGCGGGCCGCATTTGAGTAGTTCGTGGGCAAAAGAATTGGGAATCGATACTCCGATAACTAGCACCAATATAGATCAGTATCTCGACGATATTTTGCTTAAAAAAGTATCAAATATATATTTTGCCGGAGGGGAACCTTTATTAAATATTGATCATTGGATACTACTTGAAAAGTTAATTGCACTGAGAATATCCAATGATATACAATTGTCTTATAGTACCAATTTAACAATAATTAATTATAAGAATAAAAATATAGTAGACCTATGGAAAAATTTTAAAAATGTAAATGTTCAAGTAAGTGTAGATGCTACTGAAAAAGCATTTGAATACCTTAGATCCGGTGCCAATTGGTCCACGGTTTATGATAATATACAACAGTTATTAAATTTGTCGGCAGAATCCAACATACATATCTCTTTGGCATTTACCATGAGTATATTGTCAGTTTGGTTTTTGCCCGATGTTTTAAAATATGCCAATACTAAAAATTTAAAAGTTAATATAGTTCAATTAACAGATCCAAATTATTACACACTAAATGTAATGCCAAACGAATTAATCAACGACTGCGTCAATTTACTGAACCAGTGCGCTAAATTAGCACCATACGCTATAGATAAAATAAAATTAGCCATTGGCACGGTCATCAACAACGATGATGTGCAATCATTTAATCAAATGATTTTATCGGTACTGATGGCAGATAAATTAAGAAATGAAAATTTGTTTGATTTGTTACCATTTAAAAAATATGCAAAAGAATCAATATTTAAAAACCAATGAGTAATAAAAGCAATTTTATGGTCAGTGCTGAATGGATGAGGGCGAATCTTGGCCCCGCACTTTGTCTTGCTAAATGGAAACAAATAAGTCTACACTTGCCTACCGGACTCAATAACAGTTGTTACCATCCGCCATTGCATGCCATTGACGCAGATCAATTAAAAGATAATCCCGGAGCGTTACATAACACCGAGCATAAAAAGCGACAACGTGTCTTGATGCTTAAACAAGAAAAGCCCACAGAGTGCAGTTATTGTTGGAATATTGAAAAACATGGACAATTGAGCGATAGGCATTATCGTTCGGGTGAGCCCTGGGCCGCAGAAGATTACGATGCTATAGTAAACAGTACTGGAGAAGAAGATGATGTTGTCCCAAGTTATGTGGAAGTTAATTTTAATCACGCCTGCAACCTTGCTTGTAGTTATTGCAGCCCTCAATTTTCTAGTACCTGGCAAGCGGAAGTTGATCGATGGGGAGGATATCCTACTAGCACTGTTCATAACGACCCTAGTCACTTTACTGGTAGAAACCGCCCTATACCTGCCAAAGATGACAACCCATATGTAACTGCATTCTGGGAATGGTGGCCCACTTTATATCCCAAACTAAAACATTTTAGAATGACTGGTGGCGAACCACTCATGGACAAAAATACTTATAAAGTATTTGACTATGTGTTAGCATTGCCCAATCCCGAACTACATTTAAATGTTACCAGCAACTTTAGTGTGGATGATGCGCTATTTGAAAAGTACATGGGATATGCAAAACAATTATGCACCATGCAAATTGAACATTTTATGCAGTACGTTAGTGTAGACTCCGGAATACCATCACATGCCGAATACATAAGACATGGATTAAACTTCAATAGAATGTATGCTAACTCGCAAAGATTCTTAGAAGAAATACCGGGTCGTAATAGTCTAACATTTATTATCACAATGAACAATTTATCAATCCTGGGTTTACAACATCAACTAGATTGGATATTGAGCATGCGTAAAAGATTTAGCACTACATACCAGCGTGTTTGGTTTGACACTCCGCTATTGCGTAAACCCGAATGGCAAAGTCTACAAATACTTCCTCCGGTATATATATCAATGTTGGAACGTGTAGCAGATTGGATGGAATCTAATTTAGAAACTCCAGAACTACCATTCCAAGGATTCAAAGACTACGAAGTACAACGTATGCGCAGAGATATCGCATGGATGCGAGAAGGCGCCAAATTGGATCCCGATTATATTCAATTACAACGTGCCAACTTTTATAGATTCTTTAACGAACACGATAAAAGACGCCGGACCAATTTCTTAGAAACATTTCCGCAGATGAAGGAATTTTGGGATGAATGCAAATATCATGCACTGCAATAGCATAGATCTTGATAAAAATAAATCATTTTGTATATTGCCATTTATACATTTGCATGTCAACGAAAACGACAGTATAAAACCCTGTTGTTTTTCAGCCAAACTCGACAAAAAATATTCACAAGAATTTGATTTTTATTCTGATTTAGAATTCACAAAAATTAGAACTAAAATGTTAAATGGTGAACCAATACCGCAATGTACAAACTGTTATAATATAGAAAAAAATAATTTACAGAGTTTTCGTATACGGGATACTACAGAATGGCTAGAAAAATTAAATATTAAAAATTTCAATGAAGTAATTCCCAATTTGATTTATTATGATGTACGAAATGACAATTTATGCAATCTTTCGTGTAGAATGTGTTATCCTGGTGCAAGCAGCCAACTTGAAAAAGAATATACCCAACTTGGCTGGAGCATACTACCAGCGTCTAGACGTAGTCAATTAAGCGAAATTGTAAATTACAATACCATACAACAATTGTATATTGCCGGCGGCGAACCTACGTTGATGCCTGAATTTAAAAAATTTCTAAAAAAAGCAATTCGACTTGGTAGAACTGACATACATTTACGAATCATTACCAATGGAACAAATGTCAATCAAGAAATTTTAAATCTATTAAAAAAATTTAAAACAATTGATGTAACTATCAGTTTAGATGGATATGATCAAGTAAATCGATATATTCGCTGGCCCAGCGATTGGAGCACTATAGATAAAAATATAGATAAACTCAAATCTTTAACTAGCAACATATCGTTTAATGTAACGGTAAGTATATGGAATATAACCAGTATTAGTAAATTGGTTAAATATTTAGAATCAAAATTTGATCAGCCTACTATATTTTTAAACGAAGTAATGTTTTCGGGAAAAATAAATTATTCGGCTGATAATTTTCCCAATAAAAAATTAGCAATAGACGATTTAAATTTATTAAAAAATACCAAGACATATCAAAATGAATATTATTTCAAAGATAAAGTTGATTATCTTATAACACAAATGCAAAATACACAAGTAAACATCAAAGATTTACAAGATTTTTTCGACTACAATGATGCATTGGATAAATCTAGAAACATTAAATTACAAGACTACATTCCCGAATTAGAAAAGTGTAGACCGTTATTCTAAATCAAAAAGAGTTGTCAATTGAATAAATTTGTAAAATATAATTTAATATAGTATAATACACAATGCCTAAACTACAAAACGAAACAGACTTACAATATAAACGCAGAGTAATTGACATCAAATCCGAGTCATTCTGCGGGGCCAAATGGTACAATGCCACCATATGGTTGGGCAGTGGACAAACCACAAGTTGTCATCATCCCTTACCACATCAGATCAGTTTAACTGAAATAGAAATCAATCCCAAAGCATTACATAATACCTCCAAGAAAAAAGTAGAACGTTTACAAATGCAACAAGGCAAACGTCCTTCAGGTTGTGAATACTGCTGGAAGATTGAGGATATGTATAAAAATGATGAACGATATGCAAAGAGTGATAACCCTGTGCCTATTAGTGATCGAGTATACAAAACAGTAATTTATTCAGACGAAGATTTAGCACATGCACATAGAACCCCAGCCAGTGAAGATTTTGATCTTCAAACACTTGAAATTGCCTTCGACCGAACTTGTCAGTTTGCTTGCAGCTATTGTAACCCTGCTTTTAGTAGCACTTGGGTTAAAGACATTAAGCAACATGGTGCTTACACCAACTTGGTTAGTGACGGCAGGAATCATTTTACCCATGCCCATAATAGTAGTCAACTTTATAAATTCGGTGAGACTAATCCGTATGTGGAAGCG
>Ga0214192_1000016_pt1 | contig 116309 bp, 91 predicted proteins | sample TroBogEpilimnion_44_FD_153030 | JGI IMG/M metagenome (GOLD analysis project Ga0214192, IMG submission 153030) | Freshwater microbial communities from Trout Bog Lake, WI - 29JUL2008 epilimnion | ecosystem: Environmental > Aquatic > Freshwater > Lake > Epilimnion/Euphotic zone | place: Trout Bog... | reverse complement strand
TTCTGGCTGACGGCAAGTTTGCCGGCTTCGGTGGTCGGGCCGGTGGATTTTTGCGCGTTGGCGCGATTGGCTGCGATTTGTTTGGGTGTGGCCACTGGGAAATCTTCCTTTTCGACTGGATTCAGGCTGCGTACAGGCCTGGCTCATCACAGCTATAGCAGCGGAGCGTCGGAAATCGCCGCGCGAGGGAACGCGCAGAAGGGCGGAGGAAAGCAAAAAGTCTTTGCGAATGAAACAGATGGGCGCGGGACGAAAATATTTTCGGGTGGCGTGACTGCGAACGGGCCGCAGCCGGATTTGGCGCGTTTCCGTTGCCCGCAGCAGGAAGGTCTGTGCGGTTCTGCGCACTCCGAAACGAACTCAGGAATACAGGGTTCGCAGGCCCTCAAGGACCACGTTGACGTGCCGGTCGCGGAGGCGGCAAATCTTTTTCAGCACGAGCGCGGAACTCAGAGTGAAGACTTTTGTCAGCTTGACGAGGGATTCCTTCGGCAGCGCGCCGTCTTCGCAGTCGTGGGGCAGAACAGGGATCGAGTGCGGAAAGGGATGCAGCTGCGAAGTAACCGCCAACAGAATGAGATCCTCGTTGCGATCAATGAGAATGTCCGGAGAAACGACCGGAGCGGGGCGGCGTGAATCGCGGCGGCGCTGAACTGCTTACGTACCGGATTTGGGGCGGTAGTGGAGGGCGATCTGTTTGCGGGCGAAGTCGAGATCCTTCTGCATGGCGCTGAGTTCGTCGGAGGCGCGGTAATCGAAGTGAAGGGTCGCGGGGCCGGTGAACTTCGCTTCGGCGAGGATGCTGAAGAAGCGGGACCAATCGACCACGCCTTCTCCGAGGGGGCATGCCTCGAGGCGCGGGCCGGTATCGGACCCGGTGCGGACGCAATCCTGAAGAGCGACGGCTTTGAGGCGCGGGAGGGCAAGGCGGAGGGCGGGCTCCCAGGCATCGGGATCGTCGGCGGTGACGGCCTGGGAGGGGTCGAAGCAGTAGCCGAGCCAGAGGGGATCCAGGTCACGGATGACGGCGTCGGTTTCGGCGATGGATGCGCCGAAGTCTGCGCCGGCGCGGTTGGGAATCATGGCGGTCATCTGGCAGCGCTGTCCGAGGAAGACGAGGCTGAGGAGATCGTTGCGAATCCGGGCAAGGCGGGTGGCTTTGTCGGTGACGCCGTTAGCGGACCAGATGCCGGTGCGGTAGAGATGAACGGTGGTGCGGCCGGTGATGGCGAGGATGGGGTAGGCGGTGGGGTCGCCGCCCGTGGTGAGGGCGGTGGTGATCATGGGCAGTTCGAGGCCGGCGGCGCGGACGCTTTCAAAGGCGCGGACGAGATCGACATTGAGGACGTAGGGGCTGACGTGGCCGCCGGGGCGGACGGTGAGGTCGACGCCGTCGTAGCCGATTTGTTCGGCGATGATGCCGAGTTCGGGGTATTCGACTTTGGCGAGGTTTTGCGAGTAGCAGCAGAGGAGGGGGCCGGCGGAGGGGATGCGGGGCGCGGGGCCGCCGCCGATGGTTTGCGAGAGAGAGGCGCGGGAGAACGCGGACGCGCCGAGAGCGGCGAGAGCGGTGCGCCGGGTGATCACAGACTTCATACTAGCGGAAAAGCGGCGTTTAAGCTTCGGGTTCGCCGGCGAGGCCTATGGTGCGGAGCGCGGTGAAGATCTTGCGGGTCGCCGTGCTGCGGTTGAGGGTGTAGAAGTGGATGCCGGGCGCGCCGTTGGTGAGCAGGTCGATGCACTGCGAGGTGGCGTGGGCGATGCCGAGTTGCTGGACGGCGGCGAGGTCGTGGCGGCGGCGATCGAGCTCAGCGGCGAGTTTGAAGGGCAGAGTGGCGCCGCAGGCGACGGTGAAGCGTTCGGCCTGGCCGGCGTTGGTGATGGGCATGATGCCGGGGATGATGGGGATGCGGATGCCGGCGGCGCGGGCGCGTTCGACGAATTCCCAGTAGCGGTTGTTGTCGAAGAAGAGCTGGGTGACGAGGAAGTCGAGACCGGCGTCGACCTTGCGCTTGAGGTTGTTGAGGTCGACGGCGGGGTTGCCGCATTCGACGTGCTTTTCGGGGTAGGCGGCGCCGCCGAGGCAGACGTCGCCGGGGAAGGTCCGGCGGATGAATTCGACCAGTTCGTTGGCGTAGGAGAAGCCGCCTTCGGCCGCGGTGAAGGTGGACGAGCCTTTGGGCGGGTCGCCCCGGAGCGCGAGGATGTTCTGGATTCCGGCGGCGGCGATGCGCTCGAGGATAGCGGCGATTTCGTCGCGGCTGGCGCCGGCGCAGGTGAGGTGAGCCATGGCTTCGAGGCCCACTTCATTGCGGATTCGTGAGACAATCTCGATGGTCTTGTCGCGGACCGTGCCGCCCGCGCCCCAGGTGACGGAGACGAAAGACGGGCGGAGGTCGACCAGTTCGGCGACGGTGCGCTGGAGCTGGGCGGCGGCTTCGTCGGATTTCGGCGGGAAGAATTCGAACGAGATGGAGGGCGGTCCGGAGGCCAGGCGGTCCCGAATGAACATAGCTTCGATTGTATCGGTTGGGGCGGTGCGATTGGGACAGCGCGATTGAGAAAGCGGGGTTGTGGCGGGATTTCAGGATCGGGCGGCCGATGCGGAGAGCGTGGTCATGGAAGACGTGAAGAAGAGGTGGGCGGCCGGTGGCGGCGGGGCGGTATCGGCGGAGTCTGCGCGGCGGGGGCTGCGGCTGGCGGCGGTCGCGGCGGTACTGTGGGCAGGCGCGTGGGGCGGCTTCGTGCTGGGGGCGAACCGTGCGACCACAGGAATGTTGCTGCTGCTGGCGGTGCTGGTGGTGGCGACGCTGCGCGATCGTGTGCTGGCGTTCCTGAGCTGTACGGTGGCGAGCGCGGTTTTCAGCTACTACTTTATCGACGGAGCCGGCAGGCCGCAGATTACCGGATTGCAGGCGGCGGTGACATTCCTCGCGATGCTGCTGACGGCGTTTACGGGAAGCAGGCTGGCGATCCGGGCGCAGGAGCGGGCGGATGAAGCGATCCGGCGGCGCGAGGAGATGGAGCGGCTGCAGGGACTGGGACATGTGCTGCAGGCGGCGGTGACGGTGGGCGAGGCGGGCGAGAGTGCGGTGCGGAAGGTGGTTGAGCTGTTCGGCGCCGAAAGGGCGGTGCTGCATGTTCGCGGAGAGGAGCGGGTTTTCGCGGCAGGCGCGGCGGAGCCGGGGACGTCGAAGTTAGAGATTGCGCTGGGCGGGGACGACAGGCTGGAGTTGTACGGGTTTTGCGCTTCGGCGGAGGTGCGCGATATGGTCGGCCGCGTGATTCACCTGGTTCTGGAGCGGGCGAGGAGCGCCGAGGAAAAGTCGCGGATCGAGGCGGAGCAAAAGGGCGAGGAGTTGCGGAACACGGTGCTGAACGCGCTGGCGCATGATTTCAAGACGCCGTTAACGTCGATTAAGGCGGCGGCGTCGGCGCTGCGGTATTCGGGGAGTCTGGAGGCGGGGGCGGACCGCGATCTGGCGGCGGCGATCGATGAAGAGGCGGACCGGCTGGAGCGGTTGATTCAGGAGTCTCTGGAGGTGGCGCGGCTGCAGAGCCGGCAGCGGAATCCGCTTCGCGAGGAGTGCAGCGTGGCGGCGGTGGTGGCGCGCGTGACGACGAGGATGGAGCGGTATCTGGAGCGCCGCCGGTTTGTGGTGGACCTGCCGGAGGATCTGCCGGCGGTGAGGGGAGACAGCTTTCTGTTCGAACAGATGCTGATCCAGGTGGTGGACAATGCGTGGAAGTATTCGCCGCCGGGTTCGCGGATCGAAATTGCGGCGGAGAGTGCGGGGCTGGAGGTGGTGCTGACCGTGCGGAATGAGTCGAGCGAAATCAGCCCGAGCGAAAGGGGTCTGATTTTTGATAAATTCTATCGAGGCAGTAAGACTCGGACGAGCGTAGAAGGCACCGGACTGGGGCTGGCGATAACGCGCAGCATTGCGGAGTCTCTGGGCGGACGAGTCTGGCTCGACATGGAAGCGGCGGGGCCGGCGTTTCGGTTCGCGCTGCCGGCGGTGTCGGCCGGGAGGGAAACTCATGATCGCGAACCGCACTATTCTGCTCATTGACGATGAGCCGCAGATACGCCGCGTGCTGCGTACGGGGCTGAGCGCGCACGGGGCGCAGGTACTGGACGCGCAGAGCGGCGAAGAGGCGCTGGAGCTGTTGCGCGCGCAGGCGGTGGACGTGGTGCTGCTCGACATGAACATGCCGGGTATGGGCGGCCTGGCGACGTGCCGGGCGATTCGCAACGGCTGGGATATGCCGGTGATTGTGGTGTCGGTGCGGGACTCGGAGCGCGACAAGGTGGAAGCGCTGGACGCGGGGGCGGACGATTTCGTGACCAAGCCGTTTGGGTTCGATGAGTTGCTGGCGAGGATCCGGTCGGCGCTGCGGCGTACGGGATTTGCGACCGATACGACGCCGAAGCGGATTGCGACCGAGTATCTGGATGTGGATTTCGCGATGCGGCGGGTGACGGCGGGCGGAAGGCCGGTGCGGCTGACGCCGACCGAGTTCGACATCCTGCGCTATCTCTCGGCGCAGCCGAATACGCCGGTGCCGCACAAGAGGCTGCTGCAGGCGATCTGGGGGCCGGAGTACAGCGACCAGATCGAGTATCTGCGGGTGTTCATCAATCAGCTGCGGAAGAAGATTGAGCCGTCGGCTTCGAAACCCACGTTTATTGTGACGGAGCCGAGGATCGGGTACCGGTTCGTGCTGGCAGACGTGGCGGCAGCGGAGGAAGCGGCGGCCGTGCTGGCCTGAGCGGCGGGCCCGGCGCGGCGCGTGCGTCGACCGTGTACACTGGTAAATTCGGGCTGTGGCGCAGCCTGGCTAGCGCGCTTGCTTGGGGTGCAAGAGGTCCCGGGTTCAAATCCCGGCAGCCCGACCACTATTCCCCGCTTATCGGAGTGTTCCTTCCGGGGCACCTCACTTCCTCTTTTCCCTGCGGTTGTCGGAGGCGAAACGCGCCGGCGGCGATATTCGTCTGCCTTGTGTGTCGAGGCCGCGGGATTCCCGCGGGCTCCTGCCTGTAATCCACTCTTTCGATTAGGATGGAATCATGTATCGTAAATTGATTTTCCCGGCGGTAGCCATGACTGCGTGGGCGCAGCAGCCCGCGCCGAAGGTGGCGGCAGCCGCCGAAGCAGCGCTGCGGGCTCGCGCGCAGCAGTTTTTCCAGCTCCAGGTGGAGAAGAAATACCGGCAGGCAGAATCGATGGTCGCGACCGAGGCGAGGGATCTGTATTACACGGGTTCGGGTCAGTACAACATTCCGGCGTTCACGATCGAGAAGGTGGAAGTGGAAGGCAAGGATCGCGCCACGGTGACGATTCACACGCGGGCCAGCATTATGATGCCGGGCGCGGGGCCGGTGCAGTTCGAAACGTCGGTGGCGAGCCACTGGAAGACCGAAAAGGGGCAGTGGGTGCTCAACATTGAGAAGCAGGCGCCGACTCCGTTCGGCACGATGACGGCGGCGGGTTCGCCCGGCTCCGGAATGCCGACGCCTCCGGGGATGCCGGCGAGCCTCGATGCGACTTCGATGGAAGGATACGTCAAGGCGGACCGGACGGCGGTGTCGCTGACGGCGGCGGCTCCGGCGCAGAGCGTGACGATTACCAACAGCCTGCCGGGCGGCGTGGATCTGGAACTGATTGGCGCGGCCATCCCCGGCGTTACGGCGACGCTGGAGAAGAAGCATCTGGATGGCGGAGAGAAGGCGGCGTTGCGGCTGGAAGCCGCTGGGAAGGGCGCGGACCGGAGCCAGGACGGCGGCAAGGGCGGCGGGACAGCGCAGGTGCGGGTGTCGCCGCTGGGGACGCGGATCGATATTCGCGTGACGGTGGAGTAGCAGCAGGGGCGGCGGGCGCGGTGATTGCCGAGCGGCTGCCCGCGCGGCACGGGATGGCGTCGCGGATTCCGGATGGGGCGGCGGGAATGGAAGGCTATCCGGACAACGTGGCGGCGCCGGTGCGGATCGCGGTGGAGTAGCAGCAGGGCAGAAGCGGACGGCAGGCGGATTAGAATCCAGCGGGGAAATAAAAAAGGGGGGAGCCGAAGCTCCCCCCTTTTCGTTACTGCGGTGTACTAGTTCAACAGGGCTTCGCTGGCCGCACCGGTTGCACGGTTCGGGAGGATGAGCGGGAGGTAGCCCATGGACACGCCGTTGTTCTGCGTCAGGCTGTACACGATGTACGCGAAGCCATGACCGAAGTTGTAGTTGCACTGCGCGATCACGTAGCCGGTGAAGCCGGGGGCCACGCTGGAGAGCAGGAACGCATTGACGGTGCCGGCATTCTGGCTTCCGTTCGGAGCAGCAACACCAGTCGAGGGGCTGGGTGCGCCGCTGCCGTAGAAGTTCAGGTTGCAGGAGCCGGGCGACGCCACCGTGCCGAACGGATCGGCCGAGGTGTCGGCGAGGGCGATACCCGTGTCAAAGCCAAGCGCGCTGGTCACGAACGGGAACAGCAGGTTGGTGGAGCACAGGCTGATGGTGGAGCCGTTGAGAACCGGAGCGGACACCGGGGCGAAGTTCGGGATCGTGGTCGCCGCGGCAGCAGCGGCCTGAGCGCCGAGACCTTCCACAACGGTGATCGGGCCCTGAGCGGTCGTGAACGCGTTCTTGGCGAAGGCGAGGTAGACCGGGATCGTGGCCGATTCCTGGATGGCGGTCTGGCTGTTCGTCACTTCGTAGACAACCGTAACGGTACCGTTGGTGGCAGTCACGCCAGCGAAGCCGGCGGGAACACCAGTGGCGGTGCTGGCGGTGAGACCAGCGCCCGGGGAGTTGGGCAGCGCGGCGGTCATGGAGAAGCCAGCGCCGTTGGCGGTCATCGCGCTGGAACCGATGACGACGACGGGGACGTAGATCGTCACGCCAGCCGGCACGGAGCCGAACACGAGCTGCACATGGGTGCCGAAGGAGGCAGAGCCAGCACCGGTGACAGCGTTGACGTAGTCACCGCCTTCACCAGCGAGCGCGCGCCATGCTTTCACACCGACGGTGTTCTCAGCAACGTTCACCGAGAAGGCCGGACCAGCCAGCGTGCCGCTGGTCGGGAGAGCGTTACCAGCGCAGGTGGTGTAGCTGTTGACCTGCGGAGTGGCGGCCGCACCGTTGATCGCCGTGCCGTTCAGGGTGGCATTGGCGAACTGGTTCAGGGCCGGGGCTGCGAGGCTCTTGAAGATGTAGGAGATCGGCGTGGTGCCGTTGCCGCCGGTGATGGTACCGGTGGAGTTGTTCATGCTAACGAGCGGCTGAGCCGTGAGCGAGGTCAGGGTCGCACCGAGCGCAACAGCGGAGGCGTTCAGGCGGATGTTCTGCACACGGAAGTAGAGGGTGGCGGCGCTCGGAACCGACACGTTCTGGAAGGCCAGCTGCGTACCGTTGGCGATGCCATAGTAGGGGAGGCCACCGGCGCCGGGGGCAACAGTTGCCGCGCCACCGAGGACGGTGGGGTTGTTGCTGCTGGCCGAGTTGCAGGCAGCAGCGGTGCTGCAAACCCACAGAACGGCTTCAGAAGCTGCGGTAGCCGTAATGGTGGTGTTGCCGGGCTGGAACACAGCGGTCAGCGCGCGGCTGGTGACGCTGGCGTTGAAGAAGACCGAGATGTTGGCGGACTGGCCAGCGGCCGGGGCCGTGATGGGGCAGTTCCAAATGAAGTCGGCAACCAGTTCGGTGGTGCCTTCCGCGCGGACGGACGCCGGACCCGGGTTCGCGGCGGCGCCGGTGCAGCTGGCGATCGTCTGGCCGAACGACACGCCTGCAAACATAGTTGCAAAAGCGGCGAGGCCTAAAATCTTAAAACTAAGCTTTTTCATGCTTCTCCTTGTGAATTTCTGGACTGAAAATTTTGAATCGGTCGAAGTTCTCTACAACCTGAGCCTCAAACTACAAACAAATCTGGTTGCACACCATTTCAGGGAACTTCTCCGTGTCGGGCGGAGGTGATACATTCCCGGCTTCCCTCAAGTGGTCGGCCCGGGGCGGTACATCCTGTCAGAGCGCGGTATGTTTTTGACTTCTGTTCCGCTGCTCAGAACTGAAACTGATAAAACCCAATAAATTCGGTACAGCAACTGCGTCGCAAGCTGAAATTCCAAGCCTGCAAATTAGAAGTGTAGTGGTTTATGACTGCGGATGCAATAGGTTTGAGGAAATATGAGGAAATTTTCATCCCCGAAACCACCACATCGCGCCGACCACGCACTACTTTGGACGATACCACGGCTTGAGCCGGAAGTCATCGCCCCGCCACGGGATTTTCGTATGGAAACCGGCATTTAGTGCATGTAGAGGGCGACCGACGGCGAACAGGCCGGCACGCCGCCCGTAACGGGCACGCAAATGGCCACTTGCGTGGAGTTGCCGGTGAAGGTTAAACCCTGTGGAATCTGGATGTTTATCTGGTCGAGGCCGGGAATGGAGGGCACCGCGCCGGAGTAGACGGCGGCGAGTCCGGTGGCAGAGCCGATGTTGACGGTTACGGGGCCGGGCAAGGGGAAGGTGAGGCCGGTGAGGAAGATCTGGATGTAGTCGCCGGCGGCGGCGGGCTGCAACGGGGTATTGATGGTGTTGTCCTGATTCAGGATGCCGGGATTGAAGACGCCGGGGGCGTTGGCGGCGATGGTGGCTACGAAGGTGTTGCTGGAGGCGCCGCCGACGGAGGCGTAGACGCCGGCTTTGGTGCCGGGAGTGAGCTGAGTGGGGATCAGGACGTTGATCTGGCCTGCCGAATCGTATAAGACCTTGGCCGGGTAGCCGTTGAAGACCACCTGCGGGTTGGAGCCGTTCAGATTGAGTCCATAGAGCGTGGCAAAGGAGCCGGGGGCGAGAGCGCCCGCCTGCTGGGTGGCGGAATTGACGAGGCTCTGGATGAGGACGCCGGGGGGGCTGACGTTAAAGGTGACTGGTACAACTACGGTGCCACCGTTGCCGGCGTTGATGGTCAGGTTGGCGGTGTAGACGCCGGCGGTGAGGGCGCTGGGGTCGGTGACGATCGTCAGGGTGGTGTTATTGCCGCCGGAGAGAGGGGAGACGGTGAGCCAACTGACGGAGGTGGCGCCGGAGGTATAGGCGACCGAGACGTTGAAGGAAAGCTGTCCGGCACCGGCGTTGACGATGCCGATGGGGGTGGAGGTGGTGGGTGGCGAGAGGGAGTTGCCGTTGAAGGTGAGGGCGGTTTGGGTCACCTGGAGGAGGGGGAAGTAGGCGCTGCCGCAGTCGTTGAGCAGACTGCAATCGGAGGTGGCGGGGGTGGCGAGGAAGCGGGGGATGGGGTCGGTGGCGGTGGGGACGGTGACGTTGGAGACGGGCGCGAGCTGGGCTGTGAGCTGTTCGCCGGTCAGGGAGTTGCAGGCGCCGGCGGGCGCGACGACGAAGACGGGGATCTGGGCGGTTTCGCTGAGCGTGAGGCTGGAATCGACGACCTCATAGGTGACGGTGGCGGCGCCTTTGACAAGGGTCACCGGACTGATGGTGCTGTAAGTGACAGCGCCGGCGGGGGCAGGAGCAGCCAGTACGCCGCCGTTGCCGCTGGCATCCGCCCCGGCGACGCGGGAGAGGAGGAGTTCACCGGCACCGACGTAGAAGCCGCCGGCAGGGGACCAGCCGAAGGCACCGGCCGAGGTGGCGGTGGCGCCGCTGTTGCCGACAATGGCATCGGGCACGAAGACCTGGGTGGCGGAGCCGAAACCGGAGAGGTTCACGAGGATGCGGGTGCCGGTGTCGCTGAGGGCGGTTTTGGCCTGAAAGGCGGTGGTGAAGCCTTCGGTGAGGCGGAGGCTCGACGAGGAGGTGCCAGCCTGGAGAGCGGCCGCCAGGGTGTTGGTGGCCGGCGCGGGCGAACCGGAGCAGGAGACGGCGTTGTAGATCTGGGAAGCGTAGAGGCTGGCGGCGGGGAGGGCCACCGGGAGGATGGTGTCGGTAATCTGCAGCGAGCCGGTGGACTGCAGGTTGGCGGTGATGAGTCCGCCGAGAGCGGTAGTGGCCGAAGGCGCGGCGACGAGGATGCCGTGGATGACGATGGTGACCGTCTGGTTATTGATGCTGGTGGTGTACTGGATGCCGGTGACGAAGATGCTGGTGCTGGCGTAGAGCGTGGCGGTGCCGGAGGCGACAGGGGTGCCCGTATTCACAGTGGTGGTGATGCCGGCGGGCTGGCCGTTGGTGCCGATGCGATTGGTGACGGTGGCATTGAGCGCCACGAGGACGCTGGCTTTATAGGTTCCGACGGGGCCGCTGCAGGTGAGGGTGATGTCGCCCACCGGTTCGGCGAGGCCTTCGGCGTGGATGGTGGGGGTGGAGGCGTTGGCGAAGCAGGAGGCCTGCTGGCCGAAGAGGGAGGCGGCGAAGAACAGCGGGGCGATTAAGGGTGCAACCCGCAAGGCTGTTCTCAATCGCGGGACATGCAGATCGTTAATAAAAGATGTCATTCTGCCCTCATTGTATAGGAATCGGCCGGGGTGCAAAAGGCACGCAACTTAAACAGCGCAACGCTACTTTTGACGCGTCTGGCGGGGACGAAAACCTACTGGACGGCGAGCGCGACCGTGTTGCTGAGCTGGCCGGCCGCCTGTACCGCCACGTTGTGATAGACGCCGGGGGCGGTGGCGGCGGGTACCTGGAAGTTGACCTGATAGAGGCCGGCGATGCCGGGGGTGAGTCCGGCGAAGGCGGTGGGGAGCGGGGTGCCGCCATCGAGCACGACGGTGACGGTGGCGGTGGTGACCTGGAGCGATTTTTGCGTTGTGGTGGGGCCGAGGCCGGCGCCGTAGATGGAGATGGTATTGCCGCGGTCGATGGGGTTGGCGGCGGTGTTGAGGGTGTTGTCCTGATTCAGGATGGCGCCGAGCGGGCGGCCGTCGGCCGTGGTTCCGATGACGTAGATGCCGGGCGAGAGGGCGGCGACGGTGGCGTTCTGGCTGACGGTGCCGAGTGCGCCGGCGACCTGAACGGTGGTGTTGCCGGCGGGGATGGCGGCGGGCATGACGGCGTTGATCTGATACGGGAAGGCGGCGAGCACGGTGGCGGGGCGCGTTCCCACGGTGACGGAGGGAAGCGTGGATCCGGCGGCGAGGCCGGTGCCGAAGATGGTGAAGATCTCACCCGGCGAGAGGCCCGGGGCGAGTGTGGCCGAGTTCACGATGGAGGAGATGAAGATCTGCTGGGCCGCGACGGCGAGGCCGGAAGCGGCGCGCGTGATCTGCCAGGCGGCGGAACCGGACGGCGGAATGGAAGCGGGCGGGCCGCCGGCGAGATCGTAGATGGCCGCGCCGCTGGTGCCGGCGAGACCGGCTTGATACGCGGGAGCGGTGCCGTCGCAGGCGAGGTAGGTGACGCCGCCCATGGAGGCCGGGGCGGGCTGGCCGGCGATGGCGGGGTCGCCGAGATTCAGGGCGGTGCAGGAGCCGGAAGCGGAGGCGGCCGTGGCTTTGGCGGAAAGCGGCGCGGCGATGACGAAGCCGTTGGGAGTAGCGGCGGCCGGGACGATGGCGAGGACGGCGGAAAGAGTTCCCTGGATGGTGTGGCCGGCGGCGGGGAAGCCGTTCAGGTAGTCGGCCAGCGAGGCGCGGGCGAAGACGGGGTTGGGGTCGAGGAGGGCGACCGAGCCATCGGGATTGCTGCCGATGGCGTTAACGGTGGTGGTGCCGGCGGGGGCGCCGTCGATGGTGAGGCTGAGGTCGAGGACGAGGGGCGAGCCGGCGGCGAGGGAGTCGAGAACTGAATTCAGTGTGGCGGGCAGGGAGACAACGCCTCCGGGGAGACCCGCGAACTGCAGGGCGGCCCAGGGGTTGGGGATGGCTGCGCCGGTATCGGAAAGGGCGGTGCCTTTATTCGAGGAAAGATACTGGCCGAGGGCGGCGGCGGTGGCAAGGCCGTTGGGGCTGCCGAGCGCGCCGGCGTTCTGGTAGTAGCGGATAAGGGCGGCGAGGGCGGCGGTTCGCGAGCCCTGTGGCGTGGTCTGGGTGTAGGCCGGAACACCCTGAATGGTGCCGGCGGCGGCGAGGGCGCTGAAGCTGGCCACCTGGCTGGACGCCGACACGCTGAGCAGGGCAACGCCGGGCGAGGCGGGCAGACGGAGGGTGGCGGAGATGAGTCCGTTGGCGTCGGTCTGGGCGGAGGCGCGGACACTGGCGCCGGGGGAGACGTTGAGGGCGACGGGCACGCCGGAAAGCGGATTGCCGTTGATGTCGGTGAGGCGGGCGACGAGCGGGGCGGCGAGCGTGGCGCCGGGCAGGCCGGTCTGCTGATTGCCGGAGACGACGGTGAGGCGGGGCTGCAGCTGGGGCAGAGTGGTGATGGAGTAGGAAGTGGCGGCGGTATCGGTGCTGCCGGCGGCCTTGACCTGAAGCGAAACGGTGGCGGCTTTGGCGGCGGCGGGGACGATTTCATTCCACGAAAATTCGCCGGCGGGCGCCGTTACCGTGAAGGGCGCCTTGCCGGATTCGGTGACGGCCAACGTGGCGCCGAGCGCAAATCCAGTGAGGCTGATGTGGACGGTGCCGCCGGGAGGAAGGGCGGCGGGCGTGACGTTGGCGGCCGGGGTACGCGGGTTGTAGTGCTCCACGGCGAAGGTGGCGCCGGGCTGGAGATCGATGTAGCCGGCTTCGAAATTCTGGCTCTGCACTCCGGCGTTGACGACAGGATCGGCGATCGGGGGGCCGAGGGCGCTGGCGGGACCGGAAAGAGCAATGTAGCGGTTCAGGATCAGCCCGGTGGAGTAGTAGGCCTGGCCGGCGTGGGGGCCGGACGTCATGCCGAAAATGGTGCCGTTGGTGAAGGCCTGCGAATAACCCTGTTCGCCGGTGAGCGACGCGAAGGTTGCGGCGTCGGCAGTGACGGGCCCAAGTATGCCGGTTTCGGCGCCGAGCGACAGCCATTTGGCGGATACAGCAGCCGGAACGAGATGAACGGGCGAGCCGGCGAGGACAACGCCGCTCTTAAACGACTGGGTACCGCCGGCCGAGGCGTCTGACGCGGGATAGCCCAGCGGTCCGGCGAAGCCGCCGGCGGCCAAGTAGGCCGTATAGAGCGCGCCGCCGATGACGTAGGCAATCGGCGAGTTATCGGCTTCGGCAATCACATAAACGGCGCCGGAACCGGAGGCGGTGAGGGTCTGGATGTAGCCGTTGCCGGCGCGGATTACGGTAGTGGGGTTGGGCAGCGCGAGCGAAAGCTGATTGCGGGCGGCGGCGGTCTGGAAGGCCTGCGTGATGGTGGCGGTGGGCGCGCCCTGGCCCACGCCGCAGCAGACGCCGGCGACGCTGACGGGAAACGGCTGGCTGGTGACGCCGCCGGCGGTGGCGTAAATGTTGGCGGTTCCGGCGCCGACCGCGGTGATGGTTGCGGTGTTGCCGTTGCCCAGAACCTTGACGACATTGCCGTTGGAAGTCGACCAGCTGACGGCCCGGCCGGTGGCAATGTTGCCCTGCGTGTCGACCGTGGTGGCGGACAGGGTGGCCGTGGCGCCGATGTTGAGGCTGAGCCCTTGGCCGGCGCCGGCGATAGAGATCTGAGCCAGAGGGAGGACGACGACGGCGGGGCTGCCGGGCGTCCACTGGATGGTTCCGCGTTCGAACGTCTGCTGGTAGACGCCGCTGCCCTGCACGACCGCTTCGCTGGTGGGGAAGCCCATGGAAGCGTAGCCGCCGGCGCTGGTCCAGGCGGTGTAGATGGCTCCATAGACGGTGAAGGTGACGGCGGTGGTGGTGCCGGTTGGCGTGTAGGTGAGGATTGCTCCGCCGGCGAAGAGTTGCTGGTTGCCGGTCAGCTTAGAGACGGAGGCTACGGCGGCCGGGGCGGCGGAGGGCACACCCAGGGGGCCATTCAGCCCTCCGTTAGCATTCCATTCGGTGTTGTAGGGGCTGACGATGGAAACATTCACGGAGGGCGACGAGAAGGCAAACAGGGCGATGTTGCTGGTGAAGAGCTGATAGTCGCAGGAGCCGAAGGAGTTCGCAGGGCAGGTGGTGGTGCTGATGGTGGGATAGCCGATGGTGGACTGGCTGAAGGTCCGGTAGAAGGTGTAGATGTCGGCGAACATCTGAAAGGTGATGTTGGCGCCGGAAGGGTCGGGGTCGATCAGAACGTAGGTGCCGGTGCCGCCTCGGCCCTGAAACTCCTGAATCAGGCCGGCCGAGCCGAGGGTGGAGACATTGGTGATCGCATCGCAGTCAGGTTCCGTGCTGTTATTGAGCAGCGGTGCCACCAGATAGCCGAAAGTGCCGGGGGTCGAATTATTGGGAGTAATGCCATCGGACTTGAAGCCGTACGCGTTTTTGAAGCTTTGAGCGACCAGCGAGGAAACTATGTCGGGGCTGCCGATCCTATACAGCCCGGTGGTGCAGGGCGAGGTTTGAGCCAGTGCCGGCATGCAGAGCGCGCCGCAGACGATGACAGAGAGGAAAAGGGATCGCACGGGCAGGTTTCTCAATGGTATTAGAGCATGGAACCCGGAATCCAGGTTTTGGTCTCGGTTTGCCGGAGGCGGGGCGGGCGCGGGCGGGGGAAGCGGAATTCGGGCGGCTTACCAGTCGGAATAACGGGTGCCGTCGAGGCTGACGGCGGAGGCGCCGCTGCGGACGTCGAAGATGCCCGGTTCGGAACTGCTGACGGCCTGCGCGGAATCTTCCATAATGATCTTCCAGGAATCGTTGCGCTGGGTGATGGGATCGCGCGGCACGTCGTGCAGGTAGCCGCCGCTGACCAGATCCTGCAGGGTCTGCGGGGCCTTCTGCTTGTCGAAGGTGAATTCGTCGATGGCCGTGCGCATGGCAAACAGGTTGTTGTGGAGGACGCTTTCCTTCGCGCGGATGATGGACTTCTGGTAGTACGGAATGGCGACGGAGACGAGGATCACGATGATCGCCATGACGATCATCATCTCGATCAGGGTAAAAGCGGCGCGGCGCCGGGTGAATTTACGCATGGGCATTTACCACTCCGAGTAGGGCGTTCCGTCGGCCGCTTTGTCGGTGCTTTTCGTGTAGACATCGAACACATTCTGGCCGCCCCAGGTGGCATTGGTGGGGTCGTCCTGCACACTGCGCAATCCCCATTCCGTGGTGTTCGTCATGGGATCGACCGGGATTCGGCGGAGAAACTTGAGCTTGGTATCGGCCGCCTGGCCGGAGCCCTTGACGCCTTCGACGAGTGCCTTGAGCGACTCGGGATAGCCGAAGGCATCGGTCTTCTGGATGCCCAGCTTGCCGGAATCCGCCAGATCCTTGTACTTGTCGATGGCCGAACGCATTTCGTGCAGAGCCTCGCGCAACTGCCGTTCCTTGATGCGCCGGACATTGCCGCGAGCGAGCGGCACCGCCATGGTGGTGAGGACCAGAAGAATTGTGAACGCGACGATCAGTTCGACCAGCGTGAGGCCGCTGCGCGGATTGCGGCGCCGGGCCCCCGGGCGAATAAAACATGGTGCGAATTGGCCTGCGGACGCCATGCACTATCTGACGGTGACCGACAGGGACTCGGGCCTGGCCGAGGCGATGGGCGCGCCCGCGGCGGTGTTCAGCGATGACGAGAGCACCGCAACGCTGGTGGTGCCTTTTCCCACTGCCTGAAAGACGAGCGAGAAGAGACCGCCACTGCCCGAGACCGCGCCATCGGCGGGCAAACGTTTAAAAGAAAGATCGGCCTGGCCGGTTTCGTTGACGATATGCCGCACGATATCGAGCTGAGCGGCGCGGCTCTGGGCGAGATCGCCGGCCGATACCGAATTGAGCCGCAGGATGGCCGGATCGAAGTGCAGTTGCGCGGCGCCGGCGGCGAGATCGGCGACATTTTCCGCCGACAGGCTGACGGTGACGGTTCCGCTGAGCAGAGCCTCGGCGGACGGCGCGGAAAGACGCAGCGACGCCTGGCCGCCGGGCAGGTTATTCAACGGGGGAGCCGTTGCCGGGGGCGCCGTTGCCGGGAGAGCAGAGGCAGGCGGAGCAGTGGCAGGCGGAGCGAACGCGGGCAGGCCGCCCGGGGTTACGGCGGCAGGCACGGGAGCGGCCGGCCTCGCGCTTGCGGGCTGCGCGGTTGCGGGCTGCGCGGCAGGCGCATCCTCAGTCGCATGCGGCGCATAAGACACTTTGATCTGCGTGGCGTTGCCGGCGGCGATTCCCCGCAGGTTGGAGGCGCTGACTTCCTGGCCGCGCACCACGTGGGGGATGAGGGCGATCATCAGTTCGGTGCGGTCCCGTTCCGTCGTCTCGCCGCTGAAAAGACGGCCGATCAGCGGGATGCTGGCGAGGCCGGGAATTCCGGTGTTGCCCTTGCTGTCGGTCTGCTGGATGATGCCGCCAATCAGGTTGACTTCGCCTTCGTGGAGGCGGATATCCGCGGTGGCTTTGTTCTGGCTGATTTCCGGCTCGCTGATGCCGCCGATGGTGACGTAATCCTTCACCTGGGAAACGTCGAGATCGATGTGCAGCGAGACCTCGTTATTTTCGTGCACCTTCGGAGTGATTTCCAGATTCACGCCAACGTCGAGATACGTGAACTGTGTGTTGACGAGCGGGCTGACGCCGACGCCGGCCACGCCGGGCTGGAAGCTGCCGGTTGCGGTGGGAACTTTATCGCCGATCTTCAGCACGGCCTTCGCGTTATCCACGGCGCGAATCTGCGGCGACTGCAGGACGCGCGTGGCCGAATCGGTGAGTACCGCCTGGAGCGTGGCGCCGGGCAGGGTGGTGAGCGAGTAATCGGAACTCGAAATGCGGTTCAGCGCGCTCAGCGGAATGCTGGTGACCGAGGAACTGCCGGTGGTGGCGGTGGCGGTGGTGCCGGCGGTGGAGGCGGTGGTAGCGGTCGAGGTCGTGGAGGTGGTGGCGCTCTGGACGCCGGGAGTGGTGATGGAAGAACGCGGCGTGAAGGCCGCGCTGGTTGTGAGCCCCGCGGCGGCGAGGCCGGCGGTGATGTTGCGGGTGTGCGTGGAGCTGACTTCCATCACCATGACATCCACAACGACTTCGGCGCGCGCCTTGTCGAGATCGGCGATCAGTTTTTCCACCAGCGCCATGGTGTCGGATTCGGCGCGCACGATCAGCGCGTTCTGCGACGTGTAGCTGAACACCTTCTGCACATCGACCACGGTGCGGAGTACGGTCAGCATTTCCTGCATTTCCTGCGGCGTCGTGATGTTGGAAAGATAAAAGACCTTGACCACCTGCTCGGCGTATTCGCGGCGCTTGGTGGGATTATCGACGGTGATGAAAATGGCGTTGGCGGAAAGCGGCTTCCAAAAAGATTTGGTGACGACGCTGAGCTGATCGAGGGCCTGATCGAGCGTGGTGCGGGTGAGATCGATCTGCGTGGAACGGATGGTCTGCTGCTGATCGTATTCGGGATCGAAGAGGATGTTGATGCCGGCCACCTTCGCGACCGTTTCAAACAGCACGCGGGGCCGGTTGGTCATCTTCAGATCGATGAGATCCGTATTGAGAGGACGCAGTTCCGGCACGGGCAGCAGGGTGTCGGTCCGGTCCTGCGCCTGCTTGCGCGCAAGAGCCGAAGCGGTCATGAGCTTTTCACCGTCTTTGAGCTGCGCCTCGCCGTTCTTCCCGCGGTCGATCATTTCCTTCGTGCGCCGGATCTCCTGGGCGGCGATGTCGGAGGCCGGGTCGATGCCATAGGCGCGCTGGAATTCGGCGAGGGCGTCTTCGAGCTTGCCGGCGTCGCGCAGCTTCTGCCCGTTTTTCACGTGCATGCCGCCGGCTTCGAAGCGGAGGCGGCGCACTTCGAGCTGGTACGAGGGATCGGCCGCGTCCTGGCCAAGAGCACTTTCGGCGAGTTCGAGGGCGTGGTCCAGGTTTCCCCTGGTTTCCTCCACGCGGGCTTCGGCGCGCAGCTTGTCGCCTTTGCGGGTGCCGGCGGCGGCCGGAATCGGCGGCAGGAGCAGAATTCCCGCCACGAGGACGGCGGTCAGTTGCCGTAAATTATTCATTCCACGTCCAAAATCCGGGAGTGCCGGAGAATTTGCCCGCCGCCGGATCCGGCGCGGGGCGGCCCGGGGAGCGCCGGCACCGGCCACGGGTTCCGGATCGGCCAAAGGTGCAGCACTCGCCAGCGTGAACTATCATCAAACTGTCTGACGCGCCGCGCCCGCATCGCGTGCAGGACAAAGGGCCGGGCGCAGCGACACGAGACAGCGACAACCGTAAAGAGAACTCCCTTGGCGAGCCAATCCGAAGCCAACAAGACGCTGAGCGACAACCGGCAGGCGGGACATAACTTTTTCCTGCTGGACCGGTACGAATCCGGCATGGTCCTGACCGGCACCGAGGTAAAGGCGGCCAAGGCCGGCAAGATTCAGCTGCGCGACGCCTACGCCAACGTGGAAAAGCACGAGGCGTGGCTGATGAATGCCCACATTGCCGAGTACAGCCACGGCAACCGGATGAACCACTCTCCGGTGCGTCCGCGGAAGCTGCTGCTGCACCGGCGGGAGATCGACAAGCTGGAGAGCGCTATCCGGGAGAAAGGCCTGTCGCTCATCCCCACCAGGATGTATATGAAAAATGGCAGGATAAAATGTGAAATAGCTCTCGCCAAAGGCAAAAAAATGCACGATAAGCGGGAGGCCGAACGCGCGCGCAGCGATGAGGCGGAGGCGCGCGCGGCGGTGCGCGAGAGCAAGGCAAGGCAGATTTAAACCCGGCACCGGAATGATCCGGAACGCTCCGAATTCAGTGGAGCGAAAGCATAAAAGGAGCGAAGACTTGGAACTGAAATTCAGACTGGCGCACACGGGCGCTGCCGAGACGCAGGCGGACGCGGTGGTTCTGTTCGGCTGGGAGGGCACGCGCCGGGCGGAGATCGAAAAAGCCTTCGCGGCCGTGTACGATTCGGGCGAATTCTCCGGCAAGGCCATGGAGACGACCCTGCTGCACGCGGTGCCGGGCTTCGCGGCGCCTCGCGTCCTGCTGGCCGGGCTGGGGAAGCGTGAAAAGTTCGATGCGCTGCTGCTGCGGAAGGCGGCGGGCGCAGCGATTCGGCTCCTGAAGGACAAGGGCGTGCGTTCGGTCGCCTATGTGCTGGAGGCCGGGGCGGACGGGCCGGGCGACGTTGCGGCGGTGGCCGAAGCGGCGGCGCTGGGGCTGTGGGAGCCGGACGTTCTGAAGACCGACAAGCCCGCCGGGGCCGCCGTTGTGGGGGAAGTTACGATCGCGACGGCGAACCAGGATGCCGCGCTGGCGGCGGCCCTGGAGCAGAGCAGGATTGTGGCGGAAGGCGCTACTCTGGCGCGCGATATTTCCGTCCAGCCGCCGAACGTGCTGACGCCGCTGAACATGGCCGAACGGGCCCGCCGTATGGCGGAGGAGACCGGCCTCGAATGCGAAGTGCTGGACCGCGACCGTATGATGCAGCTCGGCATGGGCGCGCTGCTCGGGGTGGCGCAGGGCAGCGCCGAGCCGCCGGCTCTCATCGTGATGCAGTACAAGCCGGAGAAGCCGGTTTCGGGCGATCACATTGCGCTGATCGGCAAGGGCGTTACGTTCGACACGGGCGGGATTTCCATTAAGCCGTCCGATGGCATGGAAAAGATGAAGTACGACATGGCCGCGGGCGCGGCCGTGATCGGCGCGATGCAGGCGATTGCGCGGCTGAAGCCCGGGGTGGCGGTGACCGGCATCGTGCCGGCGGTGGAAAATATGCCGGGCAGCCGGGCGCAGCGGCCGAGCGACATTGTGAAGTCGCTTTCCGGCAAGACGATTGAGGTTCTCAATACCGACGCGGAAGGCCGGCTGATCCTGGCCGACGCCATCACGTGGGCGAAGCAACTGGGCTGCACCCACATGGTGGACGCCGCCACGCTGACCGGCGCGGTGGTTGTGGCGCTCGGGTTTGCCTGCTCCGGCGTCTTCGCCAACAACGACCAGATTCTGGAGCGCTGGCTGGCGGCTTCGCAGGAATCGGGCGAGCGCATGTGGCACATGCCGCTCTACGACGAATATAGGGATCAGCTCAAAACCGTGTATGCGGATATCGGCAACGTGGGCGGCCGCTGGGGCGGGGCCTGCACGGCGGCGATGTTCCTGAAAGAGTTCGTGGGGGACACGCCGTGGGTCCACGTAGATATCGCAGGAACGGGCTGGCTGGACGACGCCAAACCGGGTATGGCGAAGGGTCCGACGGGCATCCCGGTGGGCTCATTTGTTCATTTTGTGATGAACTGGAAATAGGCAGCCGCCCAATCGCGGAAATTCGCAAACACTTAACCGCTATTTTGTTGCCAAGGGGCCGGGCGGACTGCAACAATTAGCTTTCCGCGCTGATTCGCGCGCCTATGCAACAACTCCGAGCGCTTGGCATCATCCTCGCGGGCGGGAAGGGGACACGCCTCTACCCGCTGACTAAAGAGCGTGCCAAACCGGCCGTGCCTTTCGGCGGAAAATACCGCATCATCGACTTCGTTCTCAGTAATTTCATCAATTCGGGCATCCACTCGATTTATGTTCTGACGCAGTTCCGCAGCCAGAGCCTGCTGCAGCATCTGAACGAGGGCTGGCAGACCGGCGGCATCCTGAAGAACCAGTTCATTATCCCGGTGCCGGCGCAGATGCGTTCGCACGATGAATCGTGGTATCAGGGGACGGCGGACGCGATCTTCCAGAACGTGAACCTGATCGAGCAGGCGGCGCCGGACGTGGTGGCGATCTTCGGCGCCGATCACATCTACCGGATGGACATTGCGCAGATGGTGGAGTTTCACCAGTCGGCGAACGCGGTCTGCTCGGTGGCGGCGATCCCGGTGGACAAGAAGCACGCGCGCGAGTTCGGCGTCATCGAAACCGGGCCGGGCAACCGCATTGTGGCCTTTCACGAGAAGAATCCCAAGGCGCCGACCATCCCCGGGCGGCCGGGACAGGTTTTCGCCTCCATGGGCAATTACGTGTTCCGGACGGAGACGCTGCTGCGGGCGCTTTACGACGACGCCTCGGACCCGGACAGCTCGCACGACTTTGGAAAGGACATCCTGCCGCGCATGGTGGCCGACAAGGAGGCCATGTTCGCCTACGATTTCCAGACGAACAAAATCCCCGGCGAACCCTCCGGACAGGAAGCGTACTGGCGGGACGTCGGCACCATTGAGGCTTACTGGGAAGCCAATATGGACCTGCGGGCGGTAGCCCCGGCGCTGAACCTCTACAACCGCCAGTGGCCGCTGCGCACCAGCAGTTACTCGGACCCGCCGGCGAAATTCACCTTCGACGAAGACAACCGGCGCGGCGAGGCGATCGATTCGATTGTGGCGGGCGGCTGCATCCTTTCCGGCGGCAAGGTGCGCAATTCGGTGCTCGGCCCCGGCGTCCGCGTGCATGCGGGGGCGCTGGTGGAAGACAGCGTCATTCTCGACAACTGCGACATCGGCCGGCGGGCGAAAATTCGCAAGGCCATTCTGGATAAGAACGTGCGCGTGCCGGCCGACGCCACGATTGGCTACGATCCGGTGGCCGACGCGAAGCATTACCACGTGACGGAAACGGGCATTGTGGTGGTCGAAGGCCAGCGTTCTTCCGTCAATATTTCCACGCTCACCGTCTGAGGTCGCCCCCGCGGCCGGAGGACGGACTCCAATTGTTACTACGCCTTAACTTTTCCTGCAGCCTACAAACCTTTACTTAACAGTCAAGGTATAGGATTGATCAGGTTTGGGGCTTGCAATCGGACCGCGTCTTGCGTCCGGTGAAAGGGATTGAGGCGAAATATGTCCACGTGGAATAAGAGACTTCTGTTGCTGATTCTGGCCGCACTGCCGGTATTCGCGCAAACGGACCGCGGCACTGTAACCGGCGAGGTGTCGGATACCTCAATGGGCGTCGTGGCCGGTGCGGATATGCAGCTCAAGGAAACGGAAACCGGCTTCCTCTACCGGACGGTCAGTTCCGGCACGGGCGTCTATACGTTCACCCAGATCCCGCTCGGCACCTACGAGATGACGGTGACGGCGGCCGGCTTTAAAAAATTCGTGCGGACAAATATCGCGGTGGAAGCGTCACAGACGCTGGGCGTGAACGTTTTGCTCGAAGTCGGCGCGGCGACCGAGTCGATCACGATCAGCGCGGAGGCATCGCTGCTCAAGACGGAGAGCGGCGAACAGTCGGTGAACATCACGACCGAGAGTATGTCGGAGCTGGGCATTCTGCCGATTGGCGCGGGCAATTCGAGCCAGCTTGGCATTCGCAATCCGATGGCGGTGACGGAACTGACGCCGGGCACGTTTTACAACCCCAGCGTTGACCTGCGCGTGAACGGCTCGCCCAGCAATACGATGTCGGTGCGGGTGGAAGGCCTGGACTCGATCATTATCGCGGCCAACCCGAAAGACTATGCGCAGTCGCAGCCGGGCGTGGATTCGATTCAGGAAGTCTCCGTGGTGACGAGCAACTACGCCGCCGAATACGGCCAGGCGGGCGCGGGCCAGTTCAACTACACCATCAAATCGGGCACCAATTCACTGCACGGGGCGCTGTTCAACTACTTTGACAACGCGTTCCTGAATGCTTCCCAGGCGTACACGCACCTGACGCCGGCCAACACGCAGAACAATTTTGGCGGCAGCGTCGGCGGCCCCGTCTGGATTCCGAAAGTCTACAAGGGGAAGAACAAGACATTCTTCTTTTTCTCGTATGAAGGCTTCATCCAGAGGAGCACCTTCACCACGCAGTATCCGACCGTTCCCACTATGGCGTACCGGAACGGCGATTTCCGGACGGCTCTGTCAGGCAAAACGATCACCGCCACCGGCGGCCAGAACAAGGATTCGGCCGGGACCGCGGCCGTGGACGGCATGATTTTCGACCCGCGCAGCATTGTGAACGGGCCGGACGGAGTCCGCGTGGCCACACCGTTTGCCAACAACACCATTCCGCCGTCGCTGCTGCCTTCGCCGACTTCCACCGTGGGAAAGATTCTGAGCTTCATCCCGCAGCCGAATGTCGGCGGTCCGAACCAGCTGATCAACAACTACAACAACCCGTTCCAGGGAGAGCGCGTCACGTACATTCCGGCGCTGAAGATCGATCACACGATTTCCAGCAAGGCCAAGGTTTCGTTCTACTGGTCCAACAACATCAGCAACCAGCAGTACGGCATCACGGTGCAGAATTCCACCGGAATCCAGGGCCCCATCGACCCGAGCTTTGGCCCCTTCATCAACAGCCAGACCGAAAGGCTGAACTTCGACTACACGGTGTCGCCCACGACACTGTTCCACCTGAGCGCGGGTTACATTGCGAACAATTTCCGCAACCAGTCGCCGACAACCGATTTCAGCACGAGTTCGATCGGCCTGACCGGCGCCACGGTTGCCACAGGGCAGTTCCCGGCGATTGCGGCAATGACAAACCCGAATAACACCGGCGGCATGGTTGCGATGGGCGCGGGCTTCAACCGCACGGATGCGGAAAAGCCGTCGCTGGCGCTGAGCCTGACGAAGGTGAGCGGAAGCCACACGCTGAAGTTCGGCGTCGAAGGCCACACCGAAGGCTACGTCACGATTTCATTGACCAATACGGCCGGTGGAATGACCTTCGCCAATGCCCAGACGGCGGATCCCTGGTTCTCCGATAAGGGGATCGCGCTGGCGAACGGCTCCACCGGTTTTGCGTTCGCCAGCTTCCTGCTCGGCGCCGCCAACTCGGAAACGCTGGCAGCGCCGATCGATTCGCGACTGGGACGTCATTTCGCCGCGGCATTTGCGCAGGATGCGTGGAAGGTCTCGCGAAAGCTTTCCGTCGATTACGGGCTGCGCTGGGATTACGGCACGTACCCGAAGGAACAGTACGGCCGCACGCCCGATTTTTCGGCCACGACACCGAACCCGGTTGCCGCCGGACACCTCGGCGCCACGATCTTCGAGGCCACCTGCAACTGTTCTTTCGCGAAGAATTATCCGCTGGCCTTCGGGCCGCGCTTCGGCATGGCGTATCAGATTGATGACAAGACCGTATTCCGCGGCGGCGTCGGCGTGGTTTACTCCAGCCCGCTGGCGCAGCTCGGCGTGGGCGGCGCGGCGGGCAATACGCTGACGACTACGGCTCCGCAGGCGGATACGGCGGCGATGACGCTGAACACGGGCGTGGCTTCGCCGGCCTACAGCCTCGCGCCGGGATACAATCTGAATCCGAAATTCCCGAACCTGTCGGCCGGACTGTATCCGACGGCGGGCACCTTCACCGGATCGCCCGCGGTCATCGATCAGAATGCGGGACGCCCCGCGCGGCAGGTACAGTGGAGCATTGGCTTCCAGAGGGAACTGCTGCCCGGCCTGTTCGGCGAAGCCAACTACGTCGGCAATCGCGGCGTCTGGTGGCAGACCAGCGCGCTGAACTATTACAACTTCAACTCTCCGCAGCAACTGCTGAGCAATTACGGGCTGAACATCACCAGCCCGGCGGCGCAGACGATCCTGGCCGCGCAGGTCGGTTCGGCCGCTGCCGGACCGTTCCGGAATCAGCTGCCGTTCGCCGGCTTCCCGACAACATTCAGCGTGGCGCGTTCGCTCACGCCGTATCCGCAGTTCGGGGCCATGAGCAGCGCGGGTCCGCTGGGCAACACCTGGTACGATTCGCTGCAGACCAAACTCTCCAAGCGCACGTCGCACGGCCTGAACGTGAACTACATCTTCACGTGGTCCAAGCAGCAGACGCTGGGCGTGGAAGGCGCGGGTGCCGCGTCCACCGTCAACAACATCTTCGACCGCGCCTCCAACAAGCAGCTCTCCAGCTTTGATCAGCCGCTGGTCAGCGTGCTTTCGCTGACCTACACGGTGCCGAAGTTCGGCATCAACAAGTATCTGCAGCTCGCGCTGCGGGACTGGACGGTCGGCACCCTGCTGCAATACGCCAGTGGCCAGCCCATTGCGGCTCCCGCCACGGCGACGTCCAACCTGGCGCAGACCCTGCTCGTTGCCACGCATGCCCAGCGCGTCCCCGGTCAGCCTCTGTTCCTGAAGGATCTGAACTGCCACTGCTTCGATCCGTCTCAGACGCAGGTTCTGAATCCGGCGGCGTGGACCGATCCGGCTCCGGGTCAGTTCGCCAACTCGGCGGACTACTTCGGCGACTACCGTTATGCGCGCCGGCCGAGGGAATCGCTGAACTTCGGCCGCAACATCCGCATCCGCGAACGGATGACGTTCCAGATCCGGATGTCGTTTACCAACCCCTTCAACCGGACGCAGATTCCGAATCCGACCGCGGCCAACTACGTTGCTTCCGTCACGCAGACGACAGCGCCGAACGGCAACAAAGTAAACGCCGGCGGCTTCGGCGCGATTGCAACGAATCCGGCCAACTCGATTTCAGGCGAACGCGTCGGAACGCTCTCCGCGAGGCTCACGTTCTAAGCGCCCGCGAAATACGGCAGTTCATCAAGGCATGGCAAAACGACCGGCTCGCTTCACGGGCCGGTCGTTTTGCGTTACGGCCGTTAGCGGAACGATTTCTTAAACGTGAAATCCAGATCGATGTAGCCGTTTTCCGCGCGCGTCAGGACCGCCGCCCAGCGCCGGTTGAAGGACCATTCCACTTTAATGAGCTGCGTGCTGGTGTTGGAAACATCGGAGACGTAGGTGAAGAGAAGTTCCGGCGTCACCTGCTGCTCCACGGTGAGGCGCGCTTCGGGGCTGCCCGTGACGCCGGTGAGCGAGGGGTCGATCTTGATGCGGCTCACGCCGAAGAAGCGCTGCAGGCGGCCCGCCGCGGGATTGGCGATGGCCTCGCCCAGCAGCGCCGATGCGCCGATCTGCTGCAGACTCTGCGACTGGCCGGTATCGCGCACGGCGAGCGTCGGGTCGTTCGGAGAACGGCCCGTTGCCAGGAGCGCAACGATATCGGCGAACTGCAGCGGCGGATCGGACCGGTAGCTGACGTTCAATTTCGCCAGCGGGCCGGTGGCGGAAAGAATCACGTCCACGCCGCGCGCCTTGGTTTCGAGATCGAGATTCAGGATCGGATCGATCTTCGCGGGGTTGAAAAAGTTGATGGCACCCTGGTTGATGGTGTACTTGTTGCCGAAAAAGACCAGTTCGCCCTGCGTGATGTTGACGCGCCCCAGCACCGCCGGATTGGTGGCGGTGCCGCGCAGACGCAGGCTGGCATCGGCCTGAATGCGCTGGGCCACGCTGGTCTGGAAGACAACGTCCGGCGCGGTTTCCACCTGAACATCGAAGTTCATGTTGTTGAGCAGCCCGCTGCTCGATTCGGGCGTGCGGAACGGCTGGGCCGAGGCGGCAAGGATGGTGGAGAGATCGGATTTCGGATTAATGGAAACGCGGCGGATGGTGACGCGCCCCGAGGCAAGACTGCGCTCGGCCGTGCCGGCGAAGGTGAGGTCGCCGTCCGAGACCGAGCTCACGCCTTCGGGATAGCGCACCCGGACCTCGCGCGCCTTTGCTTCGAGGCGGAAGGCCGGCACACCGTTGATGAACGTGACGAAGCCGGTGGTGTCCACCCTGCCACCGCCGGTTTCCGCGCTGAACGACTGCAGGTTGGCGCGCGTGCCGTTGAAGCGGATGATGCCGTTGGCGTTGGTCAGGCCGTTCGTAAATTCGGCGTAATGGAAGTCGGCCTTGCGGATTTCGGCGGTGCCGGAAAAGTCGGGCCGGGCGAAGGTGCCGTGCATGCCGGCGTTGACGACGAACTCGCCGGACGCGGTGAGGTCCGGACTGAAGGTCTGCGCCAGCGCAATATTGATGTCGCCCTGGAGATTGAGATCGATGTGAGCCTGCGGGCCGAGGCCGATGGCTCCGGTGACGGTGAGGGTGGTTTGCGGAGCGGCGAAGCGCGCCCGGTCGACGCGAACGCCGGACTTCAGGATGCTGAGCGTGACCGGGCCGTCGTTGTGCAGCGCCATGGCGGCCAGACTCGGATTGCGGGAGACGACAGGCGTGCCGGGACGAATTTCAATGCGGCTCAGTTCGACCTGGCCAGTGGCCAGTTCCGGGGCGCGCGCTGCGCCGCGGAGCCGGAACTCGCCTTCCGCCGCGCCCTCGAATTCCGCGCCGCCCACGGCGTCCGGCGCGAGCAGGGTGGCGATGGACTTCAGGTCGGGAATGGCAAAACGGAGCGTTCCTTCATATGGAAACTGGCCGCCGAGAGACATGCTGGCTTCCCCGTGGAGGGCGGTCTGCGCGGTTGTGGAGTCGAGCTTCGCCGAAAGGATGTTGTTGTGCGTCGTCGCCGTGAGCCGCGCATTGCCGAGACTGCGCGAGGCCACCAGCAGGCCCGTGGTGGCGAGGTCGGCATCGAGATCCGCGAGGCTGACGGCGGCATCGCGCACCAGCAGCGCGCCCCTGGCGTGAAGCTCGGCGGCGCCGCCGATGGAGGGCTGCCACCTGCGGACGGCGGCAATCTGCGCCAGCGGAATCGCATTGCTGGAGACATCGAAATTCACACGGCCATCCGTCATCGACGGGCCGGTGTGTTCAAACCGCGCGCCCATCTTCAGACGCCGCGCGCCCGCCGCAACGTTCGCATCGAGCGTGGCCGCCAGCGCCGGCGTGACGTGGAGACGGCCCGAGGCGGTTTCGAATGCTTCGCCGGCGAGCCGGCCTTTCGAGAAAGTGAACTGAGCGGTGAGATCGGGCGCGCCGGGGCTGCCGCTCAGGACGATGGAAGTATTCAGCGCTCCGGAAACCGGCACGCCCGCTGCGCCGGCGAGGGCCAGCAGCGCCGCCGGATCGGGCGTCGTCACCTGCAAATTTGCGGCGACCGCCGAATCGGTGCCCGGCTTCCACGCCGCAAGTCCCAGCGAGACAGAGCCGCTGGCGCGGACAGGCCCCCAGTTGAGCGCGAGCTTCCCGGCTTTGATGCCGGACTCGGAGAGCTCCGTATCGGCGGCCAGCGATTCCAGCCGTTGTCCATCGACGACGGCATTCGTCAGCTCCGCGTGGCCGGCGATGCGCGGATGATTCAGCGGGCCGTCGAGTTTGCCGTCGAAGGTTAGCGAGCCATTGCGCAGGGCAAACGGCGGCGCGATGTCTCCCAGCGCCGGCATGAGTTCACTGATATCGCGTGAACGAAGCCGGACCGCGAGCGATTTGCCGCCGACGCCACTGACCTCGACCCGGGAGGCCGGCAGTTCGATCCACGAATTGCCGAGTTCGAGCAGGTTCGCGTCGCTGTCATAGTGCGCCGCGATTTGTCCCTGCGCCGGACGCTGGCCGGCCACGGGCGCAACGCTCACCGTGGCAGTTGCGTTGATGCGATGGAAGCGCTCCTCATTGACGAGGCCGGTGGCATCGAAGACGCCGCTGACAAGTCCATCGTAGGGCAGTGCTGTGGGCTGGGCGGCCCACACATGAAGGCCGATGAGTCCGGCGAGATCGTTGGCATCGAAGTGTTCCACCGTGCCGTTCACTCGGAAGGAAGTCAGTTTGCGGATCTGACCGGTGGCCGTGATCTGACCGCCCAGTGCGCTGCCCCGCAGAGCGCTCAGGTCGATAACGTCCGGCTGCGCGCGGAAGCGGCCGGAAACGCCGAGGTGCTTCACCGGGCCGTAATCGATGCCGATACCGTTCAGCGCGCCGGTGGCTTCGTAATCCCGCGGCGAGGCGAAGCGGCCTTCCCCGGCGAGGTCGATGGTTCCAACGTGGCGGAAGTTGACGAGTTTGAAAATGCGATCGGCGTCGGGCAGCGAGACGTGGACGCGGTAGCGCCCCGTGACCTCGGGAGCCTGGAAATTGCGGATCGTGCCTTCGCTGAACCGGGCTTCGGAACCACCCGTCGTCACCAGCGCGTTTGCGATGGTCACGGTGTCTTTCTCCAGCGCCGCGCTGAAGTGGACAGTGGCATCGAAGGGCGAAAGTCCGTCGAGCGCAAGGTGCAGCGGCGCCAGCGAGACTTCGCCTTCATAACGCGGCGCCGGTTCGCCCGCCCCGGCAGCGCGATAGTTCACGGTCGCAACCAGGTTCTCGCCCTGCGCGTTCCAGTCGCTGTGCGCGCGCTTCAGGCCCGGCGACTCGGCGACGAACGAGCCGTTGCGCAGTTCGAAACGGCCGATCTTCAGCGCAAGGATGGTCTCCGGCGCGCCCTTCCGGCGGGCAAGGCGCGGCTCGGGAATGTTGGTGGACCCATCCGCGCCGAGGATCACGTGGAGCCGCGGCTGCGCGGCCTCCACGGTGGCGACATCGAACTGGCGCTCCATAAGCGAAACGACGCGGAGGCCGATGGAGAGCGTGCCGATGGAGAGCAGCGGCGCCTGATCCGCCGCCTCGCGTCCGTGGATGACGAGGTTGTCGAACTGCGCTGTGAGCGTGCGCCAGTCGAAGCGGAACGCGCCAATTTCGACGCGGCCGCCCGTGGCGGTCCCCGCTTCGCGCACGATTCGCTCGCGGACTTTGTCGCGGAACCAATCGGTGCGGACGATGGCGAGACCGGCGAGCGTGGCGATGAGCAACGCGGTGAGCGCGACGCCGCTGCTCCACAGCGCAACTTTGGCGAAGCGCTTCACTTCGCCGGCGGCTCCAGCAGAGATTTATCGACGTAGTCGATGCGGGTGCGCTGGCGCTGATCCCGGAGCCAGGCGTCGAGTTCGCGGTCCGAACCTTCCACGGTCAGCGCTTCTTCGATCTGCGGGTGGAGTTCGATCAGCGCGGCTTCCTGTTGTGCGGCCGGCATTCGCGCCGCGAATTTTTCCATGAAGTAAGCGCGGATCTGTTCGTCGGTCACCTGTACGGCGGGCCGGAAGCGCAGATTCAGAAAAGTGAGGAATTCGGACTGCCACACCAGTTCCGCGCCGATTTCGCCCGGAGTGAGCCCGTACTCGGCAGCCCGGGCCGCCAGCGCCGCCGGATCGCCGCCATAATTCGCCTTCGCCCACGCATCGAGCATGGTTTGCGCGGCGTCGCTGCCGCGGCGCGGATAGTGGCCCAGATCCATTTCGCGTGCAATCAGCTTTTGTTCAATGAGGCGCTGCGCCGCCTCGCGCCGCGAAACCTCGCCGGTGTCGGCCTTTTCTCCGTTCAGAAACGCTGTGAGGCGAATGCGCTGATCGATCTCGCTGCGTGTGATGACGGTGTTGCCCACCGAAATTGCCACGCCATCCACGAGCACCGCGCGGGCCATCGGCATGACGAGCATCAGGGCAAGCAATAATTTCCGCATCAGAATGCCTGCCCGATCGAAAAGAAGAACTGAAAGTGACTGATCTGCTGCAGCGAGGCCTGGCACGGGCCGTTCACCGAACACTGCACCAGCTGGTTGTAGCTGCCCGGGTAGCCGAAAAAGCGCGGCGGATTGATGCTGTAGGCCAGATCGACGCGGATTGGTCCGACCGGCGTCCGGTAACGGATGCCGAAGCCGGCGGCGTGCACCATGTAGCTGAAGTCCGAAGGGCTGTGCTGTACGGTCCGGAAGCTCATCTTGCCGATGCTGGAAAATATATTGCCCGCATCTTCGAAAAACACGCCGTTCACGTTCGCGCCATAGAGCGGGAAGCGCAGCTCCGCGCTGTTGAAGAACATCGCCGAGCCGCCGAGCGGGAAGCCGGTGAGCAGATCGCGCGGCCCTGCCTGATTTTCGGGAAACGCGCGGTCAGTGCTTCCGCCACCACCATAAAAGCGTTCAGGCAGCGGGATCGGATCGGTGAGGTCGGCATTTGAAGGGATGCTGAAGGCGGGCTGGATGCCCATCTGCGTCTCTCGCGCGAACACGAATTTTTCGCCGAGCTTATAGTACGTCGCATTGCGGCCCAGAATGCGGACGAAGCTGGTCTGCGAGCCGAAGGCGCTGGTGGCAAGCGCCATGTCGAGCGTGTTGTAGATGCCGCGGCGCGGATCGAGCGGATCGTCGCGGTGATCCTGCACCAGATTGAACGATGCGCTGCCGACCCGCACCGACTGCGCCAGCCGCGGGAGCAACAGGGGATCGATCTTCAGATTGGAAACCCCCACGTGACGGTAGTTGAAGCGGTAGAAAAACGTGAGCGACTTCGACATGTGCTGCGCCATCTGCGCCGCCGCTTCCTCGCGTTTGGATTCGAAGGTACGGACGTCGTGCGTATCGTCATAGAGCAGCGAGAACGTGCTGTCGAAATCCACGAAGTTGAAAATGCGCGGCACGAAGTAGGTGCCGACGGCCCGTTTCTGCAGCGTGGAAAGCCTCCCCTGCAGACCGAGCGTTTCGCCCAGCCCGAGGAAGTTGAGACGCGTCACGTTCATGGAGACGCGGGGGCTGAAGCCCGGCCCGCCACCGGGATTGGAAAGATCGCTGATGGCGGTGCCGCCGCCGATGCGCGCGAATTCCGCGCCGAGGCCGGTCGTGATGGTGTAGCGCCGGGCCTCTTCGAGGTCGTAGATCACAAACTTGCGATCCTCCACGCCGTCGGGATTCTGCACTGCCATGTTGACCTGCGCGAAGATGCCGAGGTCGTCCAGCTTGCGCTGCGTTTCCGCCATGGCCGCGGGCGAGAGCGGCGAGCCCGGGTTCAGCGTGAGCTGCCGGTTGACCAGACGCTGCCGCGTGGTGCGCAGGCCGCTGGTCACCACCTCACGGACGAACTGCTGGGCACCCTCTTCGATGACGAATTCCAGATCCACGGTATTCGGCTGCGCGCCAGGCTTTGAACTCCACGCGAAGGCGGCGGCGGGAAAACCGTTGGCGCCGTAATACTGCATCATGGTTTCGCGGTCGCCGGCCACGTTGAATTCGCTGAATATCTGGCCCTTCTGCGAGGCCAGTGTCTGCACCGGCCGGCTGACGTCCAGTTTCGCGGGCCCCTTCACAGTGAGCGACGACACGCGATACTGCGCGCCTTCCGCGATCTCGACAAATACCGCGAGGTCGCCTTCCCTGCCCGCGTATCGATCCATCACGCGCAGTTCGACCTTTGCATCGCGGAAGCCATTCGACTGGTACAGATCCAGGATAGTGGCCGCATCGCGCCTGCGGAACGCCTCGCTGTAACGGCCGCGCGGAAATTCAAATGTTTTGGGAATCAGGAACATTCGCTCGCGGATCGTCTTCGCTTCGAAATACCGGTTGCCCTGAATTTCCAGATGCACGAAGCGGTGGCGCGCGCCGCGGTTCACCGCGTAGGTGATCTGCGCTTTGCCGTCCTCCACCTGCTGCCGCTCCAGATGCACTTCGGCATCGAAATAGCCCTGAGCCTGGAAGTAGGCGCGCAGATCGACGGCGCCTTCCGCCAGCAGATCGTCATCCACGGTGTGCTCTTCGTAGATGGGAACGTTCTGCCGCAACTGCTTGTGCGAGACTTTCGCGCCGGTTGCGGTGACGGTAACTTCGGGACCGGGATCCACCGAGATCTTCGGCACGGCCACGTTGCGGACCGTGTCGCGATCCATGGCCTCCAGCGTGACGGTGGCGAGCAGGCGGTTGGCTTTCTCGTAACGCAGCCGGATATTATCGATGCCGGCACGCGTGCGGCTCAGCGTCACACCGCGATAGCCGGGCAGCAGAAAACGCCGCCAGGAGGTGGCCTTGACCAGCTCTTCGGCGGTGACGATCGTCTTCCTGGCGTCCGGCGCAGCTGCGGCCGGGGGCTTCGCACCGGCGGGCTCGGCACCGGAAATGAGCGGCGTCGCATAGTGCGCACGCTTGCCGGCCTGAACCGCCAGAACGATGTCCACCTGCTGCGAGCTGTCGCGATAGGAATACTTGGGCTCGATACTCGGCTCGAAGAAGCCATTGTCCGCCAGAAGCTTTCTCACATTAACGATGGCCGCGGCCATTTGCGCGGGATCGAAGAGGTCGCCAAGCTGCAGATGCGTGGCGCCCACCATCTGCCCGGCGCTCGGCGGCTCGCTGACATCCGTATCGACATTCACTCCGCCGATGAACCAGTTGTTCTGCGTGGTGAACTTCACCAGCACACCGCCGGCCGAAGGCGAAGCGTCCACCTGAATGTCTTTGTAGCGCCCCGAGGCAAACATTCTTTCGATGGCCGTGCGGACGTCGGCGGCGCGATAGATACCGTCCCGGCGGATGGGCAGAAGCTCCTGCAGGTCCCGCGCTTCGAGCGGCTGCTGCGGGGGATCGAAGACGATGCCGGCGATTTTCAGCCCTTCGAGCTCTGCAATGGCAGAGCGGGCGTCGCTCTGGGCTCCGGCGTGCGGAGTGACGCCGGCGCTAAGCAGGAAAACGGCCAGGATGCTCTTCGCATAGCGGTGCCGCACCGTTTTTCATCGTATCAGCGCAAGCGCCCTGTTGCAGACACCGCCGGGCGGATCGAAGCTCTCCCTTCGCTCTGCTACCATGACGCCAGAAAGCCCGCCGCCGTTGCAACACGATCGCTTCAGCCGCCAGATCCGTTTCGCGCCGTTCGGCTCCGAAGGACAGGAGCGCCTCGCCGCTTCCACCGCCGTTGTGATCGGCTGCGGCGCGCTCGGCACCGTACAGGCGTCGCTGCTGGCACGCGCCGGCGTTGGCTCGCTGCGCCTCATTGACCGCGATTATGTGGAGGAAAGCAACCTCCAGCGCCAGATCCTTTATACGGAAGAGGACGCCCGGGCGGGACTGCCCAAGGCCGAAGCCGCCCGCCGCCATCTGCTCGACGCCAACTCCGGGGTGCGGATCGAGGCGCGCGTTTCCGATCTCGATCCGGAGAGCGTCGCCGAGCACCTCGGCGGCGCGGACGTCATCCTCGACGGCACGGACAATTTCGAAACGCGTTTTCTGATCAACGACTTCGCGGTGCGCGAGTCCATCCCGTGGATCTACGGTGCCGCCGTCGGTTCCTACGGCATCGCCATGCCCGTTCTGCCCGGCGTGACGGCGTGCTTCCGCTGCATTTATCCCTCGCCGCCGGCCGGCGTGCAGCCCACCTGCGAGACGGCGGGCGTGCTGGGGCCCGTCACCAGCGTGATCGGCTCCATCCAGGCAATGGAAGCCATCAAGGTTCTCAGCGGCCGCGTGAGCGCCGTGCGCCCGAAGATCTTCACGGCAGATCTCTGGCACGGCCCGGTCCGGGAGACCGCCATGCCGCCACGCGACCCGGAGTGCCCCTGCTGCGGCCAGCGCGACTTTGCCTTTCTCGCTGCCCGCCGTGCCCCGGTCAGCCTGTGCGGCCGCAATGCGGTGCAGATTCACGAACGCCGCCGTCCCGTTGACCTTACGGCGCTGGCGGCGCAGCTCCGCGGTCTCGGCCCGGTGCGCGCCAACGAATTCGCCCTGCGCTTCGAGGACGGCCCGCACGAAATCACCGTCTTCCCCGACGGCCGGGCCATCGTCAAGGGCACCACGGACGTGGGCGTGGCCCGCGGCATCTATTCGCGCTACATCGGGAACTGAGCGATGCCCGCGCAGCGACGCCCGTTCGCCGGGGCGCTTCGGTATCTCTCCCCCCCTGGTATCCTTTAGGGATGCAACCAGAGGCAGGCGCCACCGCGCCCCCTGACGCAAAAGTTCCGAATGGCGGCGCAGCCTCGGACGCCACGCCGGCGGAGAAGACCCCCTGGCAGCGCGTCCAGAACGCCCGCCACCCCAAGCGCCCGCACACGCTCGACTACGTGCAGCGCATCCTCACGGATTTCCAGGAAATCCACGGCGACCGCCTTTTCGGCGACGACCCCGCCATCGTCTGCGGCACCGGCCGCCTCGACGGACGGCACGTCCTTCTGATCGGCGAACAGAAGGGCCGCGATACCAAGCAGAAGCTCTACCGCAATTTCGGCATGCCTCGGCCGGAGGGCTACCGTAAGGCCCTGCGCGTCATGCAGATGGCCGCCAAGTTCGGCCGCCCGATCATCACTTTTCTGGATACGCCCGGCGCATACCCCGGCCTCGACGCCGAAGAGCGCGGCCAGGCCGAAGCCATCGCCCGGAATCTTCGCGAAATGGCGCGTCTGCCGGTACCCGTCGTGTCGGTTTGCATCGGAGAAGGCGGCAGCGGAGGCGCACTGGGGCTCGGCGTGGGCAACCACGTTTACATGCTGGAAAATGCCGTCTACAGCGTGATTTCGCCGGAAAGCTGCGCCGCCATTATCTGGCGCGATTCGGCGCGCGCGGAAGATGCGGCCGCGGCGCTGCGGGTCACCGCCGAGGATCTGGTCCGCCTCGGACTGGTGGATGGCGTCATCCCCGAGCCGCCCGGCGGCGCGCATGAGGACTACGACGCGGCGGCGGCTTTCCTGAAGACGCAGCTCGTCAAATCCCTGACCGAACTCACGCCGCTCAGTCCCGAAGAAATCGTCCGCAAGCGCTACGAGAAGTTCCGCAAAATGGGCAACTTCTTCCAGGGAGCCTAAACAACCGAAGCGACGACACCCGCAGCGACGACAATCATGGCGAAATCCAAAACCAAGTGGCCGGTCATCGCCGGCGTCGCGTTCATCGTGATCTTCCTCGCCGCCATGGCTTATTCCACCCTGGGGAACGGCCTCTACCGCTGCCAGGTCTGCGTCACATTTGAAGGGCGCACCATGTGCCGCGACGGCGCCGCCGCGAGCAAGGAACAGGCCGAGCGCGTCGCCAGCGATCTCGCCTGCGCCGACCTCACCAGCGGCATGACCAACATCCTGCACTGCGGCGCCAGCCCGCGCCAGGTGAACTGGAAGTAAGTCGCCGGGCAATCCGCCCCCGGAAGGCCGGAAAAAGGCCGCTTTTTCGCCGAATTTGCTACTCTTGAAGTTACCGGGCGAACAAAACAGCACCGGACTGCGTCTTACTGTCCTGAACCTCGCTCCATCATGAAAACCAAGTGGAAGATTCTGATCGCGGTGCTCCTGCTGCTGCTCATTGCCGGCGGCGTGGCGGGCGGAATTCGCTACAGCCGGCGCGGCATCGTCACGGTCCAGACCGGTAAGGTAGTGCGGCAGGACCTGGCCAGCATCGTCAGCGCTTCCGGCGAAGTGAAACCGCGCAACTACATCAACATCGGCGCAGAGTATCAGGGGCAGTTGACCGCCATCCTCGTCAAGGAAGGCGACCGCGTCCGCAAGGGCCAGTTGCTCGCCCGCATCGATGAAGCGCAGTCGGCCGCCGACGTGGTGGCGCAGCAGGCCGCGCTCAGTTCCGCCGAAGCCGACGCCGCCGCCAGCGAAGCCGGCTACGCCGCGGGCAACGAAAACATCACCGCGCTCCAGTCCACGCTGGACCGCACCAAAGCCGACCTCGAACGTTACCAGCTGGAATTCGAACGCGGCCAGAAGCTCTACGACGGGGGCCTGATCCCCCGCCAGGATTACGACCAGCGCAAGAGCGCCTACGAAAGCCAGAAGGCAGCCGTTGCCGAAGCCAACGCCCGCCTGGTTCAGTCCCGCGCCCAGCTTGCCCAGTTGCGCGCCCAGCAGTCCTCCGCGCAGCGCCGCATTGCGCAGACCCAGGCGGGGCTCACGCGCGTCAACGATATTCTGCGTAAACACAACGTCGTCGCCCCGATCGACGGGCTCGTGACCTATCTGCCCGTGCGCTTCGGCGAAACCGTGGTGCCCGGCGTGCAGAACTCGGCCGCCAGCACCATCATGACGATCGCCGATATGTCGCTGGTGACGTCGGAAGTGAAGGTCGATGAGACCGACATCGTCAACATCCAGCTCGATCAGCCGGCTGAAATCACCATCGACGCCATCCCCGGCAAGACCTTCACCGGCCGCGTGATTGAAATCGGCAACACGGCGATTCTGCGTTCCTCCGGCCTCGCCGCTTCCACCAGCACCACGTCCAGCCAGGAGGCGAAGGACTTCAAAGTCGTGATCGCTATCGACAACCCGCCGGACAGCTTCCGTCCCGGCCTCTCCTGCACGGCAAAGATCACTACCGCCACGCGGAAGAATGTACTCACGATTCCGATTCAGGCGCTGACCACGCGCACGCGCGGCGATCTCGCGCCCATCGATAAGAACAAAAAGGTAGACAGCAGTGCGATTCCGGATCCCGCTGTCCTCAAAGCGGAAAAGGAAGAGATCACCGGCGTGTTCATTCTCACGGCGGACAGCAAGGTCGATTTCCGCAAGGTCGAAACCGGCATCACCGGCGTCACGGACATCGAAGTCGCCGGCGGGCTGAATGAGGGCGAACAGATCGTCACCGCGCCCTATCAGGCCATCCGCACCATCCGGAACGCCACCACGGTGAAGGTCGATAACAAGCCGCCCGAGCCGAAGCCGGCCACTTAAACGACATGTCCAACTCAGCGGCAGCGGAAAGCAGCACCGAAAAGGGGGAACGCCTCCGGCGCGAAGGCGTCGTCATCCGCACCTACGACCTCTGGAAGACCTATGTGATGGGCGATCAGACCATCAATGCGGTTTCCGGCGTCGATATCGAAATCAAGCGCGGCGAGTATGTCGCCATCATGGGCCCGTCCGGCTCCGGCAAGTCGACGCTGATGAACCTCATCGGCTGCCTCGATTCGCCGTCGAAGGGCGAATACTACATCAACGGCCGCCTGGTCAGTTCCATGACGGACGACGAACTGGCCCGCATCCGCAACAAGGAAATCGGCTTCGTCTTCCAGACGTTCAACCTGCTGCCTCGCGCCACCTCGCTGCACAACGTGGAACTGCCGCTCATCTACAACGGCACGCCGCCGCGGGAGCGCCTCGAAAAAGCGAAGCAGGCTCTCGCGCAGGTCGATCTCACCAAGCGGATGGATCACAAGCCGAATGAGCTTTCCGGCGGCCAGCGGCAGCGCGTCGCCATCGCCCGCGCGCTGGTCAACAATCCGTCCATTCTGCTGGCCGACGAGCCCACCGGTAATCTCGACACCGCCACCGGCGTCGAAATCATGGCGCTCTTCCAGCGTTTGCACGATGAAGGCAACACCATCGTGCTGGTGACGCACGAGCACGACATCGCGCTGCACGCCCATCGCGTCATCCATATCCGCGACGGAAAAGTGGAGCGCGACGAAGTGGTCCCGCATTAAAGATCTGCTGTTACGGCCCCGGGCAACCCGCTAAAATAGTCCTGTCTCCCCCGGACAGGTTTTTCCTGACGTCTGCTCCAAATGTCGATTCCCGCCACACCCTTCGTCCACCTCCACAATCACACCGATTACTCGCTGCTCGATGGCGCCTGCGAAATCAAGCAGCTCATGGACGTCGTCGCCTCGCAGCAAATGCCCGCCGTCGCCATGACCGACCATGGCAACCTCTTCGGCGCCGTCGAGTTCTACAACGCCGCCAAAGCCAAAGAGATCCACCCCGTTCTCGGCTGCGAAGTCTACGTCGCGAAGGACCACAAGAGCCGCACCGAATCGGACCGTTACAACCACCTCGTTCTTCTCTGCGAAAACCAGGAAGGATACCAGAATCTCGTCAAGCTGGTCTCCACCGCTTCGCTCGAAGGCTTCTATTACAAGCCCCGCGTCGATAAAGAACTCCTCGCGCAACACTCTAAAGGCCTCATCTGCCTCTCCGCCTGCCTGCGCGGCGACACCAACGAAGCTATCCTCGCCGATAAGTACGAAGACGCACGCCGCCTCGCCCACACCTACCGCGACATCTTCGGCAAGGACAACTTCTTCCTCGAAATTCAGGATCACGGCCTCGAGCAGGACAAGCGGCTCACCCCGCAGGTCAATCGCCTCTCCATCGATACCGGCATCCCCCTCGTCGCCACCAACGACTCCCATTACCTGCGCCGCGACGACGCCCGCGCCCACGAAATTCTCATGTGCATCCAGACTGGCAAAACCATGTCTGACCCCAACCGCATGCACTGGGATCATCCCGATTTCTACCTGAAATCGCGCGACGAGATGATGGCCCTGTTCGGCGAACTCGAAGACGCCGTCAACCGCCCCTGGGAAATCGCCCAGCGCTGCGCCGTCAAGCTCGAAAAGGTTAAAGACCCCTTCCCGCGCTTCGATATTCCCGAAGCCCACACCACCGACACGTGGTTCGCCTACATCGCCCGCGAGGGTTTCGAAAAGCGCCGCCCGCGCCTCGAAGCCATGGCCGCCGCCGGCACCCTGAAGCATCCGCTCGAAGCCTACGCCGTGCGCCTCGAATTCGAGATCCGCATGATCCAGCAGATGAAGTTCTCCGGCTACTTCCTCATAGTCTGGGACTTCATCCGCTACGCCAAATCGCAGGGCATTCCCGTCGGCCCCGGCCGCGGTTCCGCAGCCGGCAGCCTCGTGGGCTACGCCATGCAGATCACCGATATCGATCCGCTGCAGTACGGCCTGCTCTTCGAACGCTTCCTCAACCCCGAACGCGTCAGCATGCCCGATATCGACGTCGATTTCTGCATGAACCGCCGCGGCGAAGTCATCCAGTACGTCACCCGCAAGTACGGCCGCGAACAGGTCGCGCAGATCATCACCTTCAACACGCTCGGCGCGCGTGCCGCCATTAAGGACGTCGGCCGCGTTCTCGACATGAGCTTCGCCGACGTCGACAAGGTCACCAAGCTCGTCCCCAACGAACTCAACATCAAGCTGAAAAAGGCCATCGAAACCGAACCCGGCTTCGACGCCCTCGCCAAACAGGATCCGCGAGTAAAGGAAGTCCTCGACGTCGCCACGCGCCTCGAAGGCTTCGCCCGCAACTCCTCGGTACACGCCGCCGGCGTCGTCATCTCGCCGGTTCCGCTGCGCAACATCGTCCCGCTGCACCGCACCAACAAGGACGAAGTCGTCACCCAGTACGACATGAGCGGCCTCGATAAGCTCGGGCTTCTCAAGATGGACTTCCTGGGCCTCACGACGCTCACGCTCATCGACGACGCGCTCAAGCTCATCGAAAAGCGCCACGGCGTGAAGATCGTCCCCGAAGAAATTCCGCTGGACGATCAGCCCGCCTACGAAATCTTCTGCAAGGGTTACACCAGCGGCATCTTCCAGTTCGAATCGCCCGGCATGCGCGACATTCTGCGCCGCTACCAGCCGTCGCGCATCGAGGACCTCACCGCACTTAACGCGCTCTACCGTCCTGGCCCGATGGACATGATCGATGACTTCATCGAGCGTAAGCACGGCCGCCAGCCCGTTACTTACGATCTTCCTGAAATGAAGGAAGTGCTCGAAGAAACCTACGGCGTCATGATCTACCAGGAACAGGTGATGCAGATCTCCAATCGCGTCGCCGGTTACTCGCTCGGCGACGCCGACATACTGCGCCGCGCCATGGGCAAGAAGAATGTGGAGGAGATGGATAAGCAGCGCGCCCGCTTCGTCGCCGGCGCCGCCGAACGCGGCCATCCTTCCAAAAAGTCGGAGAAGGTCTTCGACCTGATGGCGAAGTTCGCCGGCTACGGCTTCAACAAGTCCCACTCTGCCGCTTATTCGTACGTCGCGTTTCTGACCGCCTGGTTCAAAGCGCACTACCCGGTGGATTTCATGGCCGCGCTGCTCACGTCGGAAACCGGCAACGTCGCCAAGGTCGTGAAGTACATCAACGAATGCCGCGACATGAAGATCAACGTGCTGCCGCCGGATGTCAACGCCAGCGAGTACACATTCACGCCCGTCCGCACTGAAAGCGGCGACGCCATTCGTTTCGGCCTCGGCGCCGTGAAGAACGTGGGCCAGGGCGCCGTGGAAGCCATCATCAGGGCGCGTAACGAAGTCGGCGGCTTCCACTCCATCTTCCAGTTCTGTGAGCAGGCCGACATGCAGGCCATCAACCGCCGCGTACTGGAAAGCCTCATCCGCGCCGGCGCCATGGACGCGTTCGAAGGCACGCGCGCGCAGCTTCTGCTTGCTCTCGACAGTGCCATCGAAACCGGCACCCGCGCCGCCCGCGACCGCGATTCCGGCCAGGCCGGCCTCTTCGGCGGCGGTCCCGCTGAAGATACTCCCGAGCCGCCGCTCCCGAAAGCCACCGACTGGACTCCGCGCGAAAAACTTCAGGGCGAAAAGGAGCTCCTCGGCTTTTACGTCAGCGGTCACCCGCTTGATGCCTATGCCGACAAAATCAGCGAACTCGCCTCGCACGATTCTTCGAAGCTCGACGGCCTCGAAAAAGGGAACGAAGTGGCGCTCTGCGGCCTCATCACCGCCATCCAGCGCCGCCGCAACCGCGAAGGCAAACCCTGGGCGTCGTTCATTATCGAAGACCGCCTCGGCAACATTGACGGCATGGTCTTCACCACGCAGTACGAAGCGCTGCAGAAGATGCTCGTTGAAGATCAGGCCGTGCTCATCCGCGGCTCCGCCCTCCCCGAAGAAGGCAACCCCACCAAGATCTCGGTGAAGGAAATCATCCCGCTCGACGTGGCGCGCGTGCCGCTGCCTTCGCTCATCGGCATCAAAGTCTGGATGAACCGAAACGGCGTGGACCGCGCCGAAGAACTCAACAAGCTTTTCGCGCGCAAGCCCGGCGACACCCAGGTCCGCCTCCGCCTCGAGGCCGCCCGCGACTTCTCCGTTATTCTCGACGTTCCCGTGAAGGTCCGCCCCGACCGCGAATTCCGCGCCGAGCTGACTCGGATCTGCGGACCGGACACGATGGAAGTGCTGGGATCTTAGTCAAACTTACTTCGGCGGCAGCGTCAGTACAAAGCGAACTGCCGCTCTGACCCACTTTTCAAGATCGTCTTCCGCATCGACCCCGGCGGGACCGACGTACAGCATGGACTTCATCGGCTTCCCCGAAAAATCCATGGGCCGTGCGTGCGGTTGCTTCAGCCCGTCAACGACCTGTGCCGGCGTCAGCCGCACCATCAAATCGTTTCTGACCACCCCGCAGCACATGTTGCCGTGAATCATGAACGCGATGCCGCCGAACATCTTCCGCTCGGAGAATCCCTGTCTTCCCTCAATCAGCGACCTCACGCGTTCCGCCAGCCGCTCATCATAAGCCATCGGAAACCCTCCACTTCTCCACAGCCCACCGCAACAGATCCACCCCGCGCGGCGCTTCCGGCTGGCCCAAAAACCGCAGCGCCGCCCGCAGATCTTCTTCTTCGCGACCCTCCGCCAGCGCCGGCGCCAGCGTCTGTTTGCTCAGCTTCTCGCCCGCCGCATTCGTCACCACCGGCACATGCAGATACCGCGGCTCCGGATACCCCAGCAACCGCTGCAACCGGATCTGCCGCGGCGTCGAATCCAGCAGATCGGCCCCGCGCACCACATCGGTCACACCCTGCGCCGCATCGTCCACCACAACCGCCAGCTGATACGCGAACAGCCCATCGGCCCGCAGCACCACGAAATCGCCCACATCGCGCGCCAGATTCTGCGTGAACCTCCCGCAGACGCGATCGCCAAAACCAACCTCGACATCTTCCACCCGCACGCGCCACGCAACAGGCTTCCCCGCCTCCCGCACTCCCGCGCGACAAGTCCCCACGTACACTTCACCCGCCTCTTTCCGCGAACACGAGCACGCATACGCCGCGCCCAACTCCTTCAACCGATCCAGCGCCTCCCGATACGCCGCCCCGCGCGCGCTTTGGTACATCACCTCACCATCCCACCGCAGCCCGAAGCGTTCCAGCGTCCGCAGTATTTCGCGATCCGCTCCCGCCACGCACCGCGGCTCATCCACATCTTCCATCCGCACCAGCCACCGCCCGCCGCGCGCCCGCGCATCCGCCCAACTCGCCAACGCCGCCACGAGCGACCCGAAATGCAGCGGGCCCGTCGGCGACGGCGCAAACCTTCCAACTACTTCGTTCATAGCAACGCCGGCAGAATCTCCGCCGCCCCGCCCCGCAGCGCGAACGTCACGTCATCGGAGAACTCCGTCTCCGCCGGATTTACCTCCAGTACCGCCGCCCCTGCTCCCAGCGCCATCGGAATCAACCCCGCCGCCGGATACACTTGTGCCGACGTCCCTACCACTATCAGCAGCTCCGCCTCGCTCACCGCCGACGCTGCGCGCTCCATCGCTCCCGCCGGCAGACTCTCCCCGAACCACACCACGCCCGGCCGCAGCATCCCGCCGCATTCGCACAACGGCGGCAGCTCATTCAACTCCGCATGCTCCTCGATTTCCCGCCGGCACCCCAGGCACCGCAGCGACCAGATGCTCCCGTGCAGCCGGATCACATTCCGCGACCCCGCCCGCTCGTGCAGCCCGTCCACATTCTGCGTGATCAGCGTGAAGCGCTCCGCCCGCGCCTCCAGTTCCACCAGCGCCCGATGCCCTGCATTCGGCTCCGCCCTCGCAATCCCGCGCCGCCGCTCCTCGTACCACGTCCACACGAATTTCGGATCGCGCGCGAACCCCTGCGGCGTCGCGAGATCTTCGAACCGGCGCTGCCTCCAGTACCCGCCATTCGACCGGAACGTCGGAATCCCGCTCTCCGCCGACACTCCCGCCCCCGTCAGCACCGCCACCGACTTCGCCCGCCGCACCGTCTCCCGCGCCGCTTCAATACTTGTCCGCATCGGTATTAGTATCCCGCCGCCCTCCGAAAGGGCGAAACCCTCGCCATCAGCGCCATGTCACTGCTCGAAATCGCCGTCCTGCCCGACCGCGCGGTTCCAGTCGCGCAGATTCTCCGCAAGATCGAATCCGATCCCGCGTTCAAGATCATCCCGTTCAGTCCGGATATCGCAATGGAAGTCGCCGCCCTCGGGTCCTCCCTGCGCGATGCCGGTGATCGCGCCATCGTCGCCACCGCCCGCGTCCACCGACTGCGGCTTGTTACGTCAGGTCCGCGAATAATCCGGTCGGGGCTTGTGCCGGTGATCGCGTAGGTTGTTCGATCTCGTGATCGCGATTAGTGCTGTTTGCACTTGAGTTCGTCGCCAGTGCGCCACCAGTACTCACGGCCACGAGGAAACCAACCGTCTGGCAATGGCGTGGTAGCGCAACTGTTGTGTACCATTACGAAGTCCGCCCCGGGAATGTACCCCGGATTTACCCAGTCTGTCTCGTCAAACAGAACCGCGCTCACGTGTGCGAAACGTGAGTCGCGAAAAACGTCGGTAGCTACGCAAGCCCCCCTGTCTTTCTTGATGACGTTTCGGTACTCATAATGCGAGTTCCTCACCACTCCTGTTGCACGCTCAACCTCAAGTACTCGGTGGCTAACGGGGTACAGAGCTTTTACAATTTCCGGCGGACACAACCCTGTGTTTCGCACGGGAAAGAGAACACTGGAAATTGCAACTATTATGGCCTGATCTGGTTTAATAATTCCTGCCTCAATGTAATTGCTGATCTTCTCGCTCTTGTCTTTGATGGCAGAACGCAGGCGTAAGACAACGGCATCCGGGTAGTAGCTGTAGATCTCCCGTAGCTCGGGATACGGCAATGCATCTGGGCCATTTCCAGGCCGGGGAACTATCGCTTCGAGCCAGACGCTTGGCCCTTCGGCAAACAGATCAGGTCCTCGGTTGCGCTTGTATTGCATGCGACCACGGGGCGCCAAGGCCTTTCCGGCGTCGCACAAGGCATAGGCCAACTGGAGTTCCCAGTAGACCGAAGCGAAATCCGACAGAGCTTTTCGTTTTGCGTCAGGATCTATGAATTGCTCGCAGCGCCCCCAGAGCATTTCGATGTGATCTCGACCTTTTATCCAGTAGTCTTCGACGCCGTCTCGTGTGCGCTCATATAGGGGATCATTAGCAGTTTCAGGAAGGAAAAAGGAACCCATTCAAGTCGCTCCTCTCTGCCCGCTGAAATCTGGCGCCCCCCTACCTGACGGCCTCCACCGCCCCGCTCACCCCTGACGCATCCTCCGCCAGCCGCATCAGCTCCAGCCTTAACGCATCTACCAGCGCATTCCAGCTCGCCTCAATCACGTCGTCCGATACGCCCACCGTCGACCAGCTCTTCTGATGGTCGCTCCACTCCACCAGCACCCGCACCTTCGCCGCCGTGCCCTTCTTCGAATCGAGGACCCGCACCTTGTAATCGGTCAGCCGCACATCGCCGATCCGCGGATACAGCGCCCCCAGGCACTTCCGCAGGCACACATCCAGCGCATGGACCGGCCCGTGGCCCGTCGCCGCATCGCTGTGGATGCTGCCATCTTCCGTCGCCACCGTTACGGTCGCGGTCGCGTGCGGCGTATCGCCCACGCCGGACCGGATCGAAACCTCATAACCTTTCAAATCGAAAAACTTCTGTTCCGGATGCAGCGCCTGCCGCACGAATAACTCGAACGTGCCGTCCGCCGCCTCTAAGTCGTAACCCAGATACTCGGCTTCCTTCACCCGTTCCAGCAGTAACTTCCGCGCATCTTCTGTAAGTCGACCCGCCAGCCCCTGCTCCTGCAACTTATACAGCACATTACTGCGGCCCGATAAGTCACTCACTAACACGCGCTGCCGGTTCCCCACTAATTCCGGCGCCACATGCTCGTAAGTCGTCGAATCTTTCATCACGGCGCTGACATGCACGCCGCCCTTGTGCGCAAACGCGCTCTGCCCCACATACGGCTGATCTTTCCGCATCGGCAGATTCGCCAGTTCCGCAATGTACCGCGCCGTCCCCGTCAGCTTCTGCAGCTTCTCCGGGCCGATCGTTTCGTGCCCCATCTTCAGTTCGAGGTTCGCGATGATCGACGCCAGATTCGCATTCCCGCAGCGCTCGCCGTACGCGTTCAGCACGCCCTGAATATGCGTCACGCCCTTCTCCACCGCCGCCAGCGAATTCGCCACCGCCACGTCCGAATCGTTGTGCGTGTGGATGCCAAGCACGCCATCGAACCGCGCCCGCACTTCGCTCACGATCTGCCCCAGATAGCCTGTCAGCGTGCCGCCGTTCGTATCGCAAAGGCACAGCACATCCGCCCCGGCCTTCTTCGCGGCCTCCAGCGTGCGCAGCGCAAAATCGCGATTGTGAATATAGCCGTCGAAGAAATGTTCGGCGTCGTAAATCACTTCCCTGCCGTGGTCCTTCAGATATTTCACGGTCTCGGAAATGATCTTCAGGTTCTCTTCTTCCGTGATGCCCAGCGCGCGCGTCACGTGGAAATCCCACGTCTTGCCGAAGATGCAGATCGTTGGCGTCCCCGCGTCCAGCAACTCCCGCACATTCCGGTCTTCCTGCACCGAATTGCGCGCGAAACGCGTCGAGCCGAACGCCGTCAGCCTTGCATGCTGCAGCTTCAGCTCCGTCTTCGCGCGCTCGAAAAACTCTTTGTCTTTCGGATTCGAACCCGGCCATCCGCCTTCTATATAGTCGATGCCAATCTCATCCAGCTTCCTCGCGATGAGCATCTTGTCATCGACCGAGAAAGAGACCGCTTCGCCCTGCGAGCCGTCCCGGAGAGTGGTATCGAACGTATAAATGCGCATAACCGGGTTCTTACCGAAAAACACTCACTTCTGACTAACTACGCGACGCCGACTTCCTTGTTCCGCTTCAGGAACGTCATCATCTTACGCAGTTCGCCGCCGACCTTCTCGATCCGCTGATCGGCCTGCGCCGCCCGCATCCCGAGGAACTTCGCACGGCCCTCTTTGTTCTCCGCCATCCACTCGCGCGCAAACTGGCCCGACTGAATTTCGCTCAGGATCTTCTTCATCTCCTTGCGCGTTTCGTCGTTCACAATGCGCGGTCCGCGCGTGTAATCGCCGTACTCCGCCGTATCCGAAATCGAATACCGCATATACGCGAGGCCGCCTTCGTAGATCAGATCCACAATCAGCTTCAGCTCATGCAGACATTCGAAGTACGCGATTTCCGGCGCATAACCCGCATCCACCAGCGTTTCGAAGCCGGCCCGGATCAGTTCCGCCGCGCCGCCGCAAAGCACGGCCTGCTCGCCGAACAGATCGCTTTCCGTTTCTTCCTTAAACGTGGTCTCGATCACGCCCGCGCGCAGCGATCCGATGCCCGCCGCATACGCCAGCGCGTTTTCCAGCGCATGTCCGCTCGCGTCCTGATACACCGACACCAGCGCCGGCACGCCCGAACCTTCCACGAACACTTCGCGCACCCGGTGACCCGGAGCCTTCGGCGCAATCATCGATACGTCGATATCCTTGGGCGGCGTGATGAAGCCGAAGTGAACCGCGAACCCGTGCGCGAACATCAGCGTCTTGCCCGGCTTCAGATTCGGTTCAATGTCGCTCTGATAAAGATCGGCCTGAACGTGATCGGGCACCAGCAGCATGATCACATCGCCTTCCTTCACCGCATCGGCCGGCGTCACGGTGCGCAGCCCGGCGGCTTCGGCCTTCGCCCGGCTCTTCGAGCCTTCCGGCAGTCCGACGATCACTTCGAGACCCGAGTCCCGCAGGTTCAGCGCGTGCGCATGACCCTGGCTGCCATAGCCGATGATCGCAATCGTTTTGCCCTTCAGGGGCTCTGTGGTTCCGTCTTTTTCGTAAAATCTGCGTGGCATTACTGTTCCTTCGCTAACGTGGGATTTCTAACTTACTAAGTTGTCCTAAGTTGCCTGTACCGCGACCGGGGCCGCCACCGGCGGCTGCAACCGCAGCTTCTTCGTCTCCAGCGACATCGCGATAGCGCCCGATCGCGCCACGTCAATCTCGCCATAAGTCCGCATCACTTCAATAAACTCGTCCAGCTTCTCCGGGTCGCCGGTCGCTTCAATGGCAAACCCGTCGGTCGACGAATCCACCACCCGCGAATGGAAAATCTCCGCTTCCTTCAATACCGCCGTGCGCGCTTCCTGCCCGCACCGCACCCGCACCAGCACCAGTTCACGGATCACCGACGGAATCTCCGTCATATCCGTCGCCTGCAGCACGTTGATCAGCTTATTGATCTGCTTGATCACCTGCGTCCGGATGCGGTCCTCCACATCCACCACAATCGTCATCCGCGAAAGCTGCGGGTCCAGCGTCTTGGCAACCGTCAGGCTCTCGATGTTGTACCCGCGGGCCGAAAGCACGCCGGTTACACGCAGCAGCGCCCCCGGCTTGTTCTCCACCAGAATCGAAATCGTTTGTAACATCTCTGCTTCCTACGCTCCCGCTTCCACCGGTTTCGCCGGACCCATCACCATTTCGTTGATCGCCCCGCCCGCCGGCACCATCGGGTACACGTTCTCATCCGGCGTCACCTTCACATTCAGCAGATACGGCCCCGGCTCCCTCACCGCTTCTTCCAGCGCTTCCGCCAGCTGCCACGGCTTATCGATCGTCCGGCCCTTGAAGCCGTACGCGGCCGCCAGCTTCTCCGCATCCGGGAAGCAATCCAGCTGGATCGAGCTCAGCCGGTTGTTGTAAAACAGCGTCTGCCACTGCCGCACCATTCCCAGCACGCCGTTATTCATCACGATGATCTTAATCGGCAGCTGATTCGATGCGATCGTCGACAGCTCCGGCAGCGACATCTGGAACCCGCCGTCGCCGCTGATCGAAAATACCAGCTTATCGGGCCGCGCCATCTGAGCGCCGATAGCCGACGGCAGACCGAACCCCATCGCCCCCAGCCCGCCCGAATTCACCCACAGCCGCGGCTCGTTGAACCGGATCAGCTGCGCCGCCCACATCTGGTGCTGGCCCACGTCCGCCGTCACAATCGCCTGCCCGCCGGACAGCCGGTCGATCTCGTCCATCAGATGCTGCGGCTTGATTTCGCCTTCCGCCCGCGACCGGTCGTACGGGAACTCCGTCTTCCAATCGTTTATCTTCTGCAGCCACGCCTGCCGCGCCGGGCCGTTCTTCGTCTTGCCCAGCTCCGCCTCGGTCTCGTGCAACGCCTTCACCATTTTCTGCAGCACGCGCTTCACGTCGCCCACAATCGGAATGTCCGGCGTCCGGTTCTTGCCCACTTCCGCCGGATCGATGTCCACGTGAATCACCCGCGCATGCCGCGCGAACGACGGCAAATGCCCCGTCACCCGGTCATCGAACCGCGTCCCCAGCGCAATCAGCAGATCGCACTCCGTCAGCGCCATGTTGGCCGCATAACTCCCGTGCATCCCCGGCATGCTGATGTAGTTCGGATGCGATGCCGGCAGCGCTCCGAGCGCCATCAGCGTCGTCACCGCCGGCAGATTCGCCAGGTCCACCAGCTCGCGCAGCTCCGCCGACGCGCCAGCCGCCACAATCCCGCCGCCCGCGTACACCAGCGGCCGCTCCGCCTCCCGAATCAGCTCTGCCGCCCGCTTGATCTGCCCCGCGTGCCCTTCCGTAAATACTTTGTAGCCCGGCAGATGAATCGCGCCCACCGGCACGTAATGCCCGCGCGCCTGGAACACGTCCTTCGGAATATCCACCAGCACCGGCCCCGGCCGCCCGCTCGATGCAATATAAAAGGCCTCATGCAGAATCTGCGGCAGTTCCGCCAGCGTCTTCACCATGAAGTTGTGCTTCGTCGCCGGCCGCGTAATCCCGAACGTGTCCGCTTCCTGAAACGCGTCGCTGCCGATCAGCTTCGAATGCACCTGCCCCGTGATCGCCACCACCGGGATCGAATCCATCATCGCGTCCACCAGGCCCGTCACCAGATTCGTCGCGCCCGGCCCCGACGTTGCGCAGCACACGCCCGTCTTCCCCGTGGCCCGCGCATATCCCCCCGCCGCGAACGCCGCGTTCTCTTCGTGCCGCACCAGAATGTGCTTGATGTGGCTGTCGTACAGCGCATCGTAAAAGGGCAGCGTGACGCCGCCCGGATACCCGAAGAAGACGTCCACGCCCTCCCGCGCCATGCACTCCAGCAGGATCTCCGCGCCGTTCATCAGTTTGCCGGTTTCGGTCTGCATACTTTTTTATGACTCCTGAAAATACAAAAAGGCCATCAGTTGGGCTGTACACCCCGCTGATGGCCTCGGTTCTTTTGGACTGCCCGATGCCTCAGACGGGGACGGATACTACGACGCGAATCTCTACTACAGAGACTGTCGCAGTAATTCGGCCTGTGAAGCTGACGAGCATTGCCGGAATTATCAGTGTAGCCGCAAAGTTTTGGAAATGCAAGTCGATGAAATTATAAATAAATCTTATCGTCGGATACTCGATTGCCGGACTTACCCGGCCGTCGGTTCATTGGCCCGGCTGCGGGCAAGTCAGCAAGGCCAGCCGGACAGGCACCCGGATCCACCCTCCAGGTAGTTGCAAAACGAGCCACTTATGCCGCAATCGGCTTCGTTCCTTCAGTGCCGGTTTTGGGCTCCGCTCCACCCTGGGAAGCAGCCGTCGAAACACCCGATAATGTGTCCGCCTGACCCCGACCCCGCACTCGCCCGCCACAGGTGTCCCGGCCCGCGTCAGTTGCACCCGTCCGGGATCGGCACCCGAATCTCCGAGCACACACGCCCGGCGTCCGTCTGCAAACGGTCCGCCTCCTCGCGCTGGTCGCCGGCCTCCGGCTCCATCCCCGGCACCCGGTCGAGCGCGCCCGCCAGCCCACGGTGCGCCGCGGCCGACCCCGGCTCGATCCGCACCCACGCCTCGAACTGCGCCACCGCATCGTCCAGGCGCCCGGGCCTGTCCAGCAATACCGTCCCCAGGTTGGTTCGCGCCCCGGCAAAGTCCGGCCGCAGGGCCACCGCCTGTTCGAAGTGCCGGAGTCCCTCCTCCTGCCGCCCCGGAATCTTCCACAACATCGCGCCCAGCATGTTGTGCAGCGCTGCCGACCGCGGATTCGCCAGCAACCCCTCTTCGTACGCCCGGAGCGCCTCCTGCTGCCGGCCCTCCTCGTTCAGAGTCTCCGCCACGTTGCTCCACGCATCCGTCATGGCCGGATCGAGCCGCGCCGCCTCGCGGAACTCCGCCGTCGCCGCCTCCAGCCGGCCCGCCCTGTACATCGCGTATCCAAGGTTGCTGTGATAAACAGCGCTGTCCGGCCGGATCGCCAGCGCCCGGCGGTAATACTCGGTCGCCTCGGCCACCCGCTCCGTGTTGTGTACCGCCGTGTATCCGTATGAGTTCAGCGCCAGATCGTCGCCGCTGTCCATCGCGATGGAGTGGCTCAGCAGCGTGTCCGTATCTTTCCAGTACTGCACCTGCCGCGCGGTCTTCACCGCCATCGCCGCACACGCCGCGATGCCCGCCGCGGCAATGACCCGCCGCAGGGAGGGCCAGCGCTCCACCGCCTCCGCCGCGCCCCACGCCAGCATCACGGTGAGGCCGGTCAGCGGGACGTACATATAGCGGTCGGCCCGGCCCTGCTGGCCCACCTGCACCAGCCCGATCACCGGAATCAGCGCGATCAGAAACCAGAACCATCCGGCCACCAGATAGGGCCGCCGGTTGCGCTGCAGAAGAACGGCGGCCGACACCGCCGAAATCGCGGCCACCGCGGCGAGCACCTTCCACGCCGCGACGCTCTGCGGGTACGCGTAGTCCGCCCACAGCCGCGCCGGCCAGAGTGCGTCGCCAATGTAGATGGTCACGGTAACCAGGGCGTTTTCGGCGCGCAGCAGCAGCGGGGCGGTCTGCAGCGACACAATCGCCCCGCCGCTCCGCTGCGCCACTACCGTGATCGCCATCACGGCGAGCGAAAGCCCAAGGAATGGCACCTTTTCCGCCAGCTTCTGCCGCCACGCGCGCCGCAGCGGCCACACGTCCAGCAGTACCAGCAGAAACGGCAGCGAAACGATCATGGGCTTCGCCATCAGCCCGAGCCCGAACAGCGCCAGCGCGGCCAGATATCGCCGCACCCCGGGCCGCTCCTTGTAGCGCACCCACGCCAGCAGCGTGGCGAACCAGTAGAGGGCGCACAACACGTCCTTGCGTTCGGAGATCCATGCCACCGATTCCACATGCAGCGGATGCAGCGCAAAGACGAACGCGGCGAACGCGGCCGGCCAGACCGTGCTCGTCGCCCGCCGCAGGAACGCATAGAGCAGCAGCGCCGCCGCCGCGTGCAGCATCACGTTTTCCGCGTGATAAAACTCGGCCCGCAGACCGAACAATTTGTAATCGGCCAGCAGCGAGAGCCGCGTCACCGGAAACCAGTTGTCGGGCTGGAAAGAAAGGAGCAGCCACCCGAGAGTTTGCGTGGAAAGCGCCGCCCGGAGGTTGAGGTTGCGGTAGATGTAGATGCCGTCATCGAGCCCGATGAATCCGAACCCGAATACGGCCGCGTACGCGAGCGCAATCGCCGGCAGCATCACGGCGGCCACCAGCAAATCTGTGCGGCTGATCCGGCCCCGCGGCGGCGGCTCACGTGAGTCGACTGGCACTGACGAACATTGTACTGTCCGGCGCGGCAACCGGCCTCTATTGCGGGGCGGCGTTCAGCTGCAGTTGCAGCGCCTCATCGCGCTGCCGGCCGGCTTCCTGTTGCATGCCCGGCATGCGGTCGAGCGCATTGGCAAGGTCGATGTGGGTGGCGGGCGAGTCCGGCTCGATGCGCACTCCTTCCGCGAAATGCGCCACAGCGTCGGCCAGCCGGCCCGGCGTATTCAGAAGAACCACGGCGAGATTGTGCTGCGCTGCCGGAAAATCCGGATCGATCCGGATCGCCTCCTCCATGTGCCGGATCGCATCGTCGGCGCGGCCTGGCATGTGCCACAGCCAGCTGCCGAGATTGTTATGCAGGCCGGCGTTGAGCGGATTGAGCCGCAGCGCAGCCTCGGCCTCCGCCACGGCTTCGTCCGGGTGGCCGGTCCTGAGCAGCGCATCCGCCAGATTGTCGTGCGCATCGGCCAGGGTGGGCTCGATCCGCAGCGCCTCGCGCAGCTCCGCCATGCCTTCTTCATATTGGCCCGCGTGGCAAAGCATGAAGCCGAGGTTGTTGTGTACCGTCGCCACGTCCGGACGAAGCCGGACCGCCTTCCGGTCGTACTCAATGACTTCGGTCATCACGTTCGGCTGCCCGGCCGGGTTGGAAGCAACCATTTTCGAAGCGAGATGATTGAGCGCCTCGTAATCACTGCCGTCCATGTCCAGCGAGTGGCTCAGCAGCGCGTCCGTATCTTTCCAGTACTGCGTTTGTTGCCAGGTCCGCACTGCCATGGCGAGACACGCCGCGATTCCGAGCACCGCCGCCGCGCGGCGCAGCCCCGGCCATCGCCCCACCGCCTCAGCCGCACCCCACGCCAGCAGAATGGCGAGCCCCGTCATCGGCACCTACATATAGCGATCCGCCCGCGACTGCGGCCCCGTCTGCACCAGCCCGATCACCGGAATCAGCGTGATCAGAAACCAGAACCATCCCGTCGCCAGCCAAGGCCTGTTGCGCCGCTGGAGCAGCGCCGCCGCCGAAACGGTCAGTATTCCCGCCGCCGCACCGATCACCTGCCACGCCGGCACGCTGCGCGGATAGGCGTGAATGGCCCAGAGCCGTGCCGGCCACAGAGTGTCTCCGATATAGATCGCTGTAGTAACCAGCGCATTGGCCAGCCGCAGCGGCAGAGGAAACGTGTCCATCGGCTTGATCGCGCCGCGCTGTGCGGCAATCGTGAGCGCCATTACGCCGCACGAAAGCGCGAAGAAAGGGATCTTCTCCGCGATGCGCCGCCGCAGCGGTCCGCGTCTCAGCGGCCACACATCCAACAGCACGAGCGTGCATGGCAGCGTGACGATCATCGGCTTCGACATCAGCCCGAGGCTGAACAGCGCAAGCGCCTCGCTGTATCGACGCAGCCCCGGCTGCTCGGTGTAGCGAACCCAGGCCCAAAGGGAAGCGAACCAGAACAGCGCGGACAGCACATCCTTACGCTCGGCGACCCACGCCACCGATTCCACATGTAGCGGATGCAGCGCGAAAACCGCCGCCACGAAGGCGCTCGGCCAGAGCCGCCCGGTGGCCCGTCGCAGAAACACCAGCAGAACCACCGCGGCCGCGCAGTGAATGAGGACGTTCTCCGCGTGATAGTAGCCGGCGCGCAGCCCGACCAGTTTGTAGTCCAAAAGATAAGACAGCCGCGTGAGCGGAAACCAGTTGTCCGGACTGAACGACAGCACCACCCAGCGCAGTGTGTGCAGCGTCACCCGGGCGGTCAGGTGGTAGTTGCGGTAAACGTACGAACTGTCGTCGCGGTCGACAAAGCCAAACCCGAAGGTGGAGAAATAAGCCGCGACAGTGGCCGCCACGATCGCGATCGCAGCCGCGACGCCGGCGCCGGGAAGCCGTCTGCGCGTAGTTTGCTCACTCGGATCCAAAGGCACCAACGTGCATTGTACTGTTGCCGGACGCCTCCCGGCGGGCGGGATTCCGGGTCAATACTTCCGCAGTACCGCCAGCAGGCGGCCCTGAATCTGCACTTCATGAGCAGGCACGCGGATGGGCGCCATCGTGGAATTCGCCGGCTGCAGACGCACCGTGCTGCCTTCCCGGTACAACCGCTTGAGCGTCGTATCGGTCCCGCCGACCAGCGCCACCACGATGTCGCCATCGCGCGCATCCGGCGTGTCTTCCACCAGAATCATGTCGCCTTCGCAGATGTGATCGTCGATCATCGAGTTGCCCCGCACACGCAGCGCGTACGTAGCCTTGTGCCCGGCGAAATCGGCGAAGTTCAGACTGGAACGCTCGTCGTAGGTCTCCACGGGCCGGCCCGCCGCAATGGTGCCGAGCACCGGCACTTCGAGCGATGCATGCAGCCGGTTCCTCCGCTGTTCCTGCAGGTAGCGCGGAGCCACGTCGATGGAGCGGCTCTGGTTGGCGCCCCGATTCAGGTAGTTCTTCTTCTCCAGCGCCGAAATGTGCTTGTGCACCGTCGCGATGGAAGCAAGCTCGAGGCCGCGCGCGATCTCTTCGTAACTGGGGCTGTACCCGTTTTCAACCTGATAAGACGCGATGAAGTCGAGGACTTCCTTTTGCCTGCGGGTGATGGCCATTTCAAATAATGATAGGCGAAGAAAAGGAGAAATACAATAGGCAGGCCGAACATAACGCGGGACAATGCGAACAGATGCCGCGCATCCTCATCGCCGCAGCGAAGGTCGGCTACCAGACGAAATCGATCGCGGAAGCCGCGCGCCGCGCCGGTATTGACGTTGTGCTTGTAACGGATCGCTGTCACGTCCTCGAAGACCCGTGGCTCGATCGCGCCATCGCGGTGCGTTTCGAAGAGCCGCAGGAAGCCGCTGAACTCGTGCTGCGGGAACTGGGCGTCATCCACCTCGACGGCGTCATCGCGCTGGCGGACGCGCCCACCACGACTGCCGCGCTGGTGGCCGCTCGCCTCGGCGTGCCGTTTCATCCGGCGAGCGCGACGGAACAGTGCCGCAACAAAGGACGCGCCCGCGAAGCGTTCTCCGCCGCCGGGATGCTGGTGCCGCGCACCGTTCGCTACCGCCTCGACGGCGAAGCAGCGGCGCATCACACCGCTTTTCCGTGTGTGCTGAAGCCGACGGCGATGTCGGCCAGCCGGGGCGTGATCCGGGCTGACAATCAGGGCGAGTTCACCGCCGCATTCGCACGCATCCGGAAGATTCTGGAGTCGCCCGGCGCCGGCGGAAACGAGATCCAGGTGGAGCAGTACATTCCGGGCCGTGAGTTCGCCATCGAAGGGCTGATGACTCGCGGCGAACTGCGAGTGCTGGCCATCTTCGACAAGCCCGATCCGCTCGAAGGCCCGTTTTTCGAAGAGACGATCTATGTCACGCCCTCCCGCGAACCGGCGGGCGTGCAGGCGGCAATTGTCGAAGCGGTCCGGCAGGCGGCGCGCGCACTGGGGCTGTGGCACGGACCTGTTCACGCCGAAGCGCGCGTCAACGAGCAGGGCGTGTGGATGCTGGAAGTAGCGGCACGGCCGATCGGCGGGCTCTGCGCGCGGGTTTTGCGGTTTCTCTCCGAAGACGGCGCTGCGGAAATCACGCTGGAAGACCTGCTGGTAAGGCACGCAGTGAGCCGAATGCCGGATCCGCTGATGCCGGCCCGGGCGGCTTCGGGCGTGATGATGATTCCGATTCCGCAACCGGGGATTTACCGCGGCGTCGCGGGCCTCGAAGCGGCGCGCGCGACCGCGGGAATCGAAGATGCGATTATCGCCGCCGTCGCCGGACAGCGTCTGGAGCCGCCTCCCGAGGGCGGCAGTTACCTCGGTTTTCTTTTCGCGGGCGGGCCGGATGCGGCGTTCGTTGAGGCCGCTTTGCGCGGAGCCCACGCGAAGCTGGATTTTGACATTGCCCGAACGCTCGATATAATCACGCGCTGAGGCGGTTGCCACGAAAACCCGCCTGATATTCTGGTGAGCCAAAGCTGAATAAAACGGCTTAGTAAAGGAACGATGAGTCAGAGGCGCGCTCTTCCCAAAATCTGTATTGCACTGGGTCTGCCCGACGTCCCGCGGTTGCTCGAGCAGGCACGGCGCGAAGCGGACTCCGGCGAAAACTTCCTGGAGTTCCGGCTGGACTACCTGCCGGACCCGGTGGCCGGTGTCCGGGCGATTGAGCAGTTTCTCGACGAATATCCCAACTGCACCATCCTCGCTACCTGCCGGCGGCATCAGAACCACGGAAAATTCAACGGCAGCATTGACGATCAGCTGAAGATTTACGACCTGGCCATCACGGCCGGGGCACGGGCCATCGATATCGAAATCGAAACCGCGGAGCTCGTGCCGGAGCGTTGCGCCGCGCTTCGCACCAAAGCGCAGCTGGTAGTGAGCTGGCATCATTTCGAAACCACGCCGCCGCTCGACCCGGTGATGAAGCGGATGCGGAAGGTGCCGGCGGACGTCTATAAGATTGTCAGCACCGCCCGCAAGCCGACCGATGTGGGCCGCATCCTGGCGGCGAGCCGGCAGAGTCCGAAGATTCCGCTGGTAACGCTGGCCATGGGCGAGCTCGGCTTCCCGTCCCGCGTTCTTTCTCCGGCGCTCGGCGCCGTCTACACATACGCCGCACCGGCGCATGCGCTGGGGACCGCGGCCGGACAGATCAACGCGCGGCAGCTCCGTTCTCTTTACCGGATGGACAAGTTCACCAAAGCCGCAAAGATCTTCGGCGTGGTGGCTGACCCGGTGCGGCATTCGGTATCGCCTTACGTTCATAACCGGGCGTTCCAGTCGCGGCGTATCGACGCCGTGTATGTGCCGCTGCTGGTGTCGGCAAATCAGTTGCGCGATTTCTTCCAGTTTGCCGAAGGTCTGCCGCTGTCCGGCTTCAGCGTGACGATTCCGCATAAGCGGCGGATCATGCGGTATCTGGATCACGTGGATCCGCTGGCGAAACGCATCGGGGCGGTCAACACCGTGTGGCGCAAGGCCGGCAAATGGCGCGGGACAAATACGGACGCCGCCGCGGTGTCCGGGCCGCTGGGCAAGCTGGTGAAGCTTTCCACGGCATCGGCGCTGATTGTGGGCAATGGCGGAGCGGCGCGCGGCGCGGCATGCGCGCTGGCGGACGCGGGAACGAAAATCGCGGTCACGGGACGCAATGCAGACCGGGTTCGCGCGCTGGCGCGTCTGGTTGGCGGCGAGGCCCTGACTCATGAGCAGGCCCTCGCGCGGCACTTCGACGCGGTGATCAACGCCACGCCGGTTGGCATGTGGCCGAACGTGAACGACTGTATTTTTGACGGGCCGATCCCGGGCGAGATTGTGTTCGACATGGTCTACAATCCGCTCGAAACCCAGTTGATCAGGCGCGCCCGCGCGCAGGGCAAGCAAGTGGTGCCGGGCGTGAAGATGTTCATTGAACAGGCGATGCGCCAGTTCGAAATCTGGACGGGCGAGACGGCGCCGCGCGCCGCCATGGAAACGGCCGCGATGGACGCGCTCGAAACCCGCTATTCTGAACAACAGAAGCTATGAAAATGACGCGCAGGGCGCTGGGCGAGGCGGCGGTGGCAGGGGCCGCCGCGCTGGTGCCCGCGGCGCTCCTGGCGCCGTCGGCAACGCTGGCGCAAACTCCGCCGGACGGGCAGAGGGACTGGCTGGCTGAAGCCCGCCAGTCGCGCGCGGCCGCGCAGCAGGCAATCGCAAAGGTGCCGGTTGCGCCGGATGTGGAGCCGGCGTTCCGCTTCCGCGCATGAATGACGACGTCTTCTTTGCCGGCATCACGGAGCTGAACCAGCGCTGGCGGACTCGCGAATTTTCCGCCGTGGAACTGACGCGCGCCTTCTGCGAGCGCCTCGAAAAACTGGGCCCCCGCTACAACGCACTTGCGCTCCCGATGACCGCGATTGCGCTGCGCCGCGCGAAGGACATCGATAAAGAACTGAAAGACGGCAGACTTCGCGGACCGCTCCAGGCCGTGCCCTACGGCGCCAAAGATCTGCTGGCCTGTGCGGGACAACCAACCACGTGGGGCGCCAAACCCTATGCAGGGCAGGTGTTCGAAGAAACGGCGGCGGTGCTGCATAAGCTGGATAAAACCGGGGCGAATCTGATCGGCAAGCTCTCGATGGTTGAACTGGCCGGCGGCGGCGATTACCGGATTGCCGGGGCTTCGCTGTTCGGGCCGGGACTGAATCCGTGGGATCGCACGAAATGGTCCGGAGGATCTTCCAGCGGTCCGGGAAGCGCGGTGGCGGCAGGACTGGTGCCGTATGCGCTGGGTTCGGAGACGTCGGGTTCGATCCTCGGACCCGCCGCGCTGTGCGGCGTGACGGGTCTGCGGCCCACCTACGGACTGGTGAGCCGGCGCGGCGCTATGACGCTGGCATGGACCATGGATAAAATCGGCGTCCTCGCGCGCAGTGCCGACGACTGCGGCAACGTGCTGCAGGCGATTGCGGGCGGAGACGACCGCGACGAAGGTTCCGCCGGCAAGAGCTTTTACTACTTCCCGCAGTACGCGCGGCCGCTGAACCAGCTGAAGATCGGCTTCGCGCCGGCGGACATCGACTGGGCCGAACCACCGATGCGGCCCGCGCTGGCAGCGGCGATCCAGGCGATCGGCGAAACCGGCGTGAAGATGACCGAAGTGGAGATTCCTGACTTCCCCTACGGCGACCTGGCGGATATTGTGATCGGCGCCGAGGGCGGGGCGGCGTTTGAAGATCTGATCGCCAGCGGCCGGGTGGATCAACTGGCGGACCCCAGCCAGGCGGCGGGACTCCGCGCAAGCCTCGGGATTCCGGCGAAGGACTATCTGCGGGCCATGCGTATCCGGACGCTGATCAAGGCGAAGTTTCGCGAGATGTTCAGCGATGTGGACCTGCTGGTAGCACCCGCGCGCTACGGCCAGGCGCCGCCGGTGGCGGAACCGTTCGATGGACCCGACCCGCCGCGCGACAAGACGCCCACCTCGCGGGGCCTTCGCGGGCTGACGCCGGCCGGAAATCTTGCGGGGCTGCCGGCCATCAGTGTGCCGTGCGGCATGACTGGTACAACGTCGGGGCGCATGCCGGTGGGGCTGCAGATTGTGGGGCCCGCGTTCAGCGAAAACATGGTGCTGGCTCTGGCCAACGAATTTCAAAAACGGACGGACTGGCATAAACAAAGACCTCCCGTTTCATCCTGAGTGACTGGTATCCTGACGTTATATGGCTTGTGGAACAGGTGGCAATCCCGATCAGTTCGCGCCGATCCCCGAGGGCGCGCGCAAAGTCTTTTGCGTGAAGTTTCAGCGGGAGATGGAAGGTCTGACGGAGGTGCCGTTCGAAGGCCACCCGCTCGGCCAGCGCATCTACGACAACGTCTCAAAAGATGCGTGGAAGATGTGGGTCGAGCACATGAAGATGCTTATGAACGAGTACAGGCTCAACCTCGGAACGAAAGAAGCGCAGGAGTTTCTGATCCAGCAGATGGAGCAATACTTCTTCGGAGCAGGCGCGGCGCTGCCGCCGGATTTCGTGGCTCCGCGCGCAAAATGACCGGGTACGTGCCGCACCGCGTCATACAAACCGGGACATCGCGAGCATGAGTAAGACCGCGCTCATCATCGGAGCGGGACCAGCCGGACTGACGGCCGCATTCGAGTTGCTGAAGCGCTCGGATGTGACGCCGCACGTGCTCGAAAAGAGCGATTACATCGGCGGAATTTCGCGAACCGTCCGCTACAAAGGCAATCTGATCGATATCGGCGGCCACCGCTTCTTTTCCAAGAGCGACCGCGTCATGAAGTGGTGGATGGAAGTGATGCCGGTGGAAGGCACACCGGGCGCACCGCAACAGATCACGTATCACAACCAGTCGACCGAGGTCACCGCCGCGCCGAATGGCCCGGACGCCACGCGCGACGACCGCGTGATGCTGATTCGCAATCGCAAGTCGCGCATCTACTTTCTGCGGCGCTTCTTCGATTACCCAATCACGCTGAACGGCGACACGCTGAAGAACCTCGGCATTGTACGCACCATCAAGATCGGCGTGAGCTACACGGCCAGCATGCTGAGCCAGATCAAACCGGAAAAGACGCTGGAACAATTCCTGATCAACCGGTTCGGCCGCGAGCTGTATCTGACGTTCTTCAAGTCGTACACGGAAAAAGTCTGGGGCGTGCCGTGCGATCAGATCAGCGCCGAGTGGGGCGCGCAGCGAATTAAAGGCCTGTCGATTCTGAAAGCGGTCACGCACTTTGTGAAGAAGGCTTTCGCCGGCAAACCAAAGACGGCGGGCAGCGGAGACATTGCGCAGAAGGGCACGGAAACGTCGCTGATCGAGCGCTTCATGTATCCCAAGTACGGGCCGGGACAGCTTTGGGAGTACGTGGCCGAGGACGTGAAGCGGCAGGGTGGACTGGTGGAATCCGGCTGGAATGTGGACAAGATCCATACCAGCGGCTTCCGCGTCACGGCCGTGGACACTGTACATGTCGAGACCGGCGAACGGCGGCGCATCGAAGCCGACTATTTCTTCTCCACCATGCCGATTAAGGAGCTGATCGGGTGTCTGGATGCGCCGGTACCGCAGAATGTGCGGGAGGTCAGCCAGGGCCTGCAGTATCGCGACTTCATCACGGTGGGACTGCTGCTGAAGAAGCTGAAGATCAAGGAACAGACGCCGCAGGGCGAACGGCTCTTATCCGACAACTGGATTTACGTGCAGGAGCCGGACGTTCAGGTGGGCCGGATGCAGATCTTCAACAACTGGAGTCCGTATCTGGTTTCGAATCCAGAGAACGTCTGGATCGGCCTCGAATACTTCTGCTACGAAAGCGACGCCCTCTGGCAGCTGCCGGATGACGAGATGATCGCGCTGGCGAAGAGCGAAGTGGCGAAGATCGGAATCATCGACGAGAACGACGTGCTCGATGCCTGCGTGATCCGCATGCCGAAGACCTATCCGGCCTACTTCGGCGCCTACGAGCGTTTCGGCGAAGTGAAGGAATACATCAGCCGTTTCGAGAACCTGTTTCTGGTCGGCCGTAACGGCATGCATAAGTACAACAACCAGGACCACTCCATGCTGACCGCCATGACGGCGGTGGACAACATCATCTCGGGCAGCACCGACAAGAGCAACCTGTGGGCGCTGAACACCGAGATGGAATATCACGAAAGCAAAGAAGGCAAGTAAGCCACTCTACTGGATCGTACTCGCACCTTCCACACCGAAATCATCCTGCGGGATATTGCGGTTCACATGGTTGTCGAGATTGATCACGTAAGTCTCCGGCGCGCCGATTAAAACCGGCGAGTGCGTGGCGCAGATGATGCGGAAGCCGCGCTGATCCACCAGTTCCTGCAGCATCTTCAGCACGCGCCGCTGATTCGACTGCGAAAGCGCCAGCTCCGGTTCATCGAGCAGCAGCGTCGTTCCCCTCTCCAGCGCCGGAAAATTCTGCTGGAACATCGCCAGCATCACCTGCCCGTGGCTTGCCGATTTCAGGAACTCCAGCATCTCCGGCTGATCCGCGAAGAATTCCAGCTGCATCCGCGGGTTGTGCTGCTCGGCGTCGAACAAAAACACCTTGCCGCGCTTCACGCCGCCGCGATCGAGCTTGTAGACGAAACCATCCACCTGCTCGTCCTTCAGCGCGTAGCTGATGGAATGCAGCAGCGTCGACTTGCCGGAGCCGTTCTCGCCGGTCAGCATCACGAGCGGATGCGAGAGGTCGACAATCATCGGCATGTGGAAGTTCAGATTCTGAAATATCGGATGCGCGAGAATCTTCAGAAACATCAGGCCGCCACCAGTCCCGAACGCACCAGCAGCGCTTCCGGATTCGGTTCCCGGCCCATGAACCTGCGGTAGAGCTCCGCCGGATCCTCGCTGTCGCCCTTCGACAGAATATGCTCGCGGAACGCTGCGCCCGCCTCTTCGCTGAAGATGCCCTCTTCGAGAAAACGGGTGAAGGCATCGGCATCCAGCACTTCGGCCCACTTGTACGAGTAATAGCCGGCGCCGTACGCCACCGGGCTGGCGAACAGATGCGTGAAGCCGGCGATCATCCCGTACTTTTCCGGGAACTTCGCCGCGGAGAACGGCTGCGCGATCTTCTTCGCGTACTCCATCACATCGCCGTCGCGCCCGGGATCGTATTCCCGATGCAGCTTCAGATCCACGCAGGCAAAGCCGAGCTGCCGCATCTGCGCATTAGCGCCGCGATACGTCCGCGCCCGCACCATCTTCCGGAACAGCTCTTCAGGAATCGCGGCGCCGGTCTCATAGTGCCGCGCGAACAGATCGAGCGCCTTCCGCTCCCAGCACCAGTTCTCCATGATCTGGCTCGGCAGCTCCACGAAGTCCCACGCGACCTGCGTGCCCGCAAGGCTCTTCACCTCCACGCGGCTCAGCACATGATGCAGCAGATGCCCGAACTCATGGAAGATGGTTTCGACTTCGCGGTGCGTCAGCAGCGCCGGCTTGTCGCCCACCGGCGGCGTCATGTTGCCGCAGACGCAGCCGGAGTGCGGCTCGAAGCCCTTCGGCGTTTCGACGCCGGTGATGAACGCCTCCATCCACGCGCCGTCGCGCTTGGTCTCGCGCGGATACCAGTCGGCGTAGAACGAGCCGAGCAGCAGACCGTCGCGGTCGCGCACTTCGTAGCAGCGCACGTCGGGATGCCACAGCGGCACGCCCTCGCGACGCGTCACGCTTATGCCGAACAGCTTCTGCACGATCTCGAACATGCCATCCACAACGCGCTCGGACCGGAAGTAGGGCCGCAGCTCTTCTTCATCGAAATCGTACAGCGCGCGGCGCTGCTTTTCAGCCCAGTAGCCCACATCCCACGGTTCCAGCTTCATGCCGGCATATGCTTCCAGCTCGGCATTTTCCTTCCCGAAGAACGGCTGCGTCTTCTTTTCCAGATCGAGCACAAACTCCATGGCGCGCGCGCCGGTGTGCGCCATGCGGTCATGGAGGACGAAGTCGGCGAAATCGGCAAAACCGAGCAGCTTCGCCTTCTCCCGGCGCAACTGCAGAATCTGCGCGATCAGCGGGCGGTTGTCGCGCTCGGGCTCGGTGGCGCGCGTCGAAAACGCACGGTACATGCGCTCGCGGATGGAGCGGTCGTCCAGATACGTGAGCACCGGAATGTAGCTCGGTGCCTGAAGCGTGAAGCGCCATCCGGCCACGCCCTTGGTTTCGGCCGACTGTTTCGCCGCCGCGCGGGCGCTCTCGGGCAGACCCGCCAGCTGCGCTTCGTCGGTCACGATCAGTTCGAAGGCGTTGGTGGAATCCAGCACGTTTTCCGAAAATTTCGTCGTGATCTTCGTCAGTTCCACATCGATCTCAGCCAGGCGTTTCTTGCCGGCTGCATCGAGATCGGCGCCATGCCGGCGGAACGAATCGAGCGTTTTCGTCACGAAGCGCGCCTTTGTGCCGGTGAGCGCCTTGGCTTCATCGGTCTCCGCGAATTTTTTGAGCTGCTTCCAAAGGCCGTCATTCAGCGGGATCAGCGTATAGAATTCACTCGCGTCACCTTCCACCGCATTCCACGCCGCGCGCAGTTCGGGGCTGGTGTTCACCGATTCGAGATGCCGGATGACGCCAAGCGCGTAGTCGAGGCCCTCGGTGGCGCGCTCCATCGCCATCATGGTGTTCTCCCAGGTGCGCGGTGCCGCGTCCGCCACGATGGCGTCGATATTGGCCTGCGACCGCTTCAGCAGTTCCCGCACGCCCGGCTCGACATGCTCGGCGCGAATCTGATCGAACGGAATCTGGAATTGAATTTGATAGAGTGGATTTTCCTGCATGATGGGCTAATTTTTATTATCCTGCGACCCATCGATTGCAACCCCGAGGGATTCATGAGCTACCAAGCCGGCCGTCACTTTCTCCAGATTCCGGGACCGACCAATGTCCCCGACCGCGTGCTGCGTGCGATCGACAACCCGACGATCGACCATCGCGGCGCAGACTTTCCGCCCCTGGCCTTCGCCTGCTTTGAAGGCCTGAAGAAGGTCTTCGCGACGAAGAGCGAAGTCTTCATCTACGCCGCGTCCGGCTCCGGCGCGTGGGAAGCCGCGCTGGTCAACACGCTCAGCCCCGGCGACCGCGTGGTGGTCTTCGACAGCGGCCACTTCGCCGCTCTCTGGACCAAAATGGCCGGCCATCTGGGCTTGACGGTAGACTCCATCGCGTGCGACTGGCGTCAGGGCCCCGATGCCACCGCGCTCGCCGCGAAGCTCGCGGCCGATCCCGGCCACGAAATCAAGGCCGTGCTCGTGATTCACAACGAGACGGCCACCGGCATCACCTGCAATATGGCGTCGATCCGTAAGACGCTGGACGATGCGCGCCATCCCGCGCTGCTGCTGGTGGATTCGATTTCCGGTCTTGGTTCCATGGATTACCGGCACGACGAATGGGGTATCGACGTGACGATCAGCGGTTCCCAGAAGGGGCTCATGCTCCCGCCCGGCCTCGGTTTCCATGCCGTGAGCGCCAAAGCGCTCGAAGCCGGCAAGACTTCGAAGATGCCGAAGGCTTACTGGCGCTGGGACGACATGCTGGCGCAGAACCGCACCGGCTTCTTCCCCACCACGCCCGCCACGAATCTGCTGTACGGCATGAAGGAAGCTCTGGCGATGCTGGAAGAAGAGGGTCTCGAAAACGTGTTCGCGCGCCACAAGCGTCACGCCGAAGCCACGCGCCGCGCGGTTCGCGCCTGGGGGCTCGAAGTGTACGCGCAGAATGAAGCCGCTTACAGCAGCGCGCTGACGTCGGTGCTGATGCCGGAAGGTTTCGATGAAGCGGCGTTGCGGCGCGTGATCTTCCAGAAGTTCAACATGTCGCTCGGCGCGGGGCTGAGCCGGCTCGCGGGCAAGGTCTTCCGCATCGGCCACCTGGGCTACTTCAACGATCTGATGCTGGCGGGCACGCTGAGCGGCGTCGAAATGGGTCTGAAGCTGGCCGGCGTGCCGCACAAGCGCGGCGGCGTGGACGCGGCGCTCGAATACCTCAGCGCTTAGCGGAAATCAGGCGCAGAGCCGGACGACGAAGTTTTCCACCACCGTGCGGTCGTCCGGCCGCGCGCTGCGCAGGTCGCGGTCAGCCTCGAAGATCAGCTTCAGCCCGCGTTCCAGTTGTTCCTTCGTGAACTTCGACGCCGTCGTCGCGACCTGCTCGGCGCGCGAGCCCCACATCTGAATCCCGGAGCGCTGAAAGTGCCCCTGAATCTGCGAGGAACTGCGCAAATTCGCTTCCTTCGCCACCAGCGCCATGCGGAACTGCCCGGCCAGAAACGTGAGGGCGAGCGGCAAGTACTCACCATCCCGCACCAGTGCGTCGAGCGATTCGAGCGACCGCGCGCGATCGCGGCGGCCGAGCGCGTTGACGAGAGCGAAGATGGTGCTCTGGCGCGCGTCGGGCACCAGTTGCGGCAGATCGTTCACGGTGATGGGCTTGCCGTAGAGCGCCAGTTTTTCGACCTCCACTGCGATGCGCGCCACGTCGGCGGCGAGCGCATCCACCAGCGCTTCGGCGGCGGCCGGATCCAGCGTCACGCCGGAGGCGCGGGCCAGCGAGGACAGTTCCTGACGAGCTTCATCTGCCGTGAAGCGGCGAAATTCCACCACATCGGGAATCGCGCCGTAGAACTTGCGGACGCGCTCGGTTTTGGCCTTCTCGTCGCCTTCGAAATCCCAGCGCGTGGCTTCGAAAACAATGGTCACGCCGGGAGTGGGGCTTTTGACGTAGGCTTCCAGCGGGCCGGCGCTTCCCGCGGCGGCCGGTCCGCCGTCGGAATCGCCGTCATCCTCATCGGCGGCCGCGGCGCTGCGCGAACTTCTCGGCATGGCGGCCTCCGCGCCTTTGACGAACATCAGCCGCTCGTTTGCGAAGAGCGACATCGCGCGGGCGTCGTCGATGATGGCGGCGAGCGGCGTTTCGGCGGCATCGAAATGTTCGGCCTCAACAGCGGCGCGGGCCGCGACGATAGCCTCGCGGCAGCGGCGGCGATTGTAGCCCTCGAGCCCGAGAAACAGGCAGACGGGAGGAATTTCATTGCGTTTGACGCGGGCGAGAAATTGGGCGGGCGTCATACGCGGCGGCCGTTCAGAAGCTTTCGAGCACAGCGCTCACCACGGTGCGGGCAATATCGCGCGCCATGCGCTCGGTGGCGGGCTGGCTTTCGTCGAAGTACTGTTTGGGATCGATGCTGATCTCGTAGCGGTCACGGAGTTCGAGGCCCGGCTGATCGTAGAGAACCTTGCCGTCTTTGGCCGTAAGGCGCACCTGCAACTGCACGATGATCTGCGCGGCCGTGGCGCGGTTGGTCACCGGATCGAGCGTCGTGGCGGACTGAAGCACCCGGGCGACCGATCCCGTCAGGACCGCATCGGCATTCGCGGCATCGGCGACAACGGTGTAGCGGGTGCGGGAAATCAGCTCGCGCGTGACGGCTTCGGCAATGTAGTCGGAAAAGCGGTACTGCGTGCTGACGTTCTTCCACGCCGGGACGGCGATCGTATGCACCTCCTTCGGGAGGATGCCGGCCGCGCCGGCGACGTGATAACCGCAACCGGCGGAAGTCAGAACTGCGAAGATCTGAGCTGTGAAGATCAGCGCCGGAATGGCCGGAAACCGTCTCACAGCACCTCCTGCGCAATGGCGGCGGCGTTTTCGGCCACCAGGCGGAGGTTATCGATCGCGGCCCAGATCCACACGGCATTGCCGTTGTTCCGGTCCGACGAAATGGCGCCCACGGAAATGCCACTCAGCCCGGCCACGCCGACGTTGTTCGGCGGTTCCAGTTCAGCGGAGCGCAGGTCGAAGGGCGAGTCACGGAAAACGTCTTCAATATCGGCGGCCGAGGGCGCGTCTTCAAACTCCACCCAGAACGAAAAGCTGTAGCCGTGGAAAACCGGCGCGTGGATCAGGCGCATGGACGGCATGGGTACCGCCTCATCCGCTTCCAGACTGCTTCCGCCGAGCAGCGTTGCGAGGTGGCGCTCGATCCGCTCTTCCACTTCGCTCAGCTTCGTGCGCGCTTCGGGGCCGAATTCCGCCAGCATGGCGTAGGCGGCCTGCGCATCGAAAATCTTCTTCGGCAGCGGCGCGAAGGAGAGCAGATTGACCGTCTGCTGCTGCAATTCTTCAATAGCGTCGCGGCCCTGTTCACTGGCCGGCTGGAAGATTTCGACAATCGCCCGCTGCACCGGCCACGTCCGCTGCAGCTTCCGCAGAATGCACGCCACGGCAATCGCCGCCGGATGCGCAACCACCTGGGGACCGGTGTGGTCGACCGTCTGATCCGGATCCTCCGCCAGCGGCGCGCGCACGCGGGCTTCGGGATCGTCTTCGAGCGTTCCGGTCAGATCGATGATGACGCCGGACGGGCCCGCGTCCACAGCCGCGCGCGAGGACTCGGCCGTGCCCGCCAGAATTACGACCGCCGCATCTTCCACGGCGTCCGGCGCAAGTTTGGCGAGGAAAGCAGCCTCGCCCGCGATGCTGGTCAGGGTGCCGGTCTCTTCTTCGTCCGCCGCCACAAGGCGCAGGTGCGAGCCGAGGGAAGTTTCGCCGAAGACGTCGCGGACCTCGCGGCCCATCAGCGTTTCGCCGCCAATCAGTGAAATCGTGTCAGCCAACCTGCGCCTCCGGGTCCGGCCGCGGGGTGTGGCGGAAATAGCGGCGGGCGAGGCCGCCCAGCCGGGTCGCGATGCCGCTGGCCACGTAGATTCCGGCCACGACCAGCAGGACCGTCTGCGACCAGTTCCAGATCGCGTAGATCACCGCGCACATGGCGACCAGCATGATCGGCGAACGCGGACGCAACAGATTCAGCTCCTTGAAGCTGGAGTACCGCCACGTGCTCACCATCAGGAATGACAGGAGCGACAGCAGGCCGAGCCACAACACCGCGGGCACAAAACCGGTCAGCGGATAGCCTTCCATGGCATAGACGATCGCCGCCGGCAAACCCGCTGCCGCCGGAATCGCGAGGCCGACGAAATACTTGCGGTCCGGCCGCCCCGGATTTCTCGGCTGGGGGTTCTTCTGCACGTTGAAGCGCGCGAGGCGCGCGGCGCCGCAGGCCAGAAACAGAAACGCGATCAGCGTGCCGGCGCGCTGCAACTGGTCGAGCGTCGCCGGGCCGAACGAGCCGGTCACGAACTGCACGCCCCAGGTGTACGCCAGAATCGCCGGCGCGATGCCGAAGCTGATCACGTCGGCCAGCGAATCCAGTTCGCGGCCGAAATCGCTGGTGGTGTTCGTCATGCGGGCGATGCGGCCATCGAGGCCGTCCAGCACCACGGCCAGCCCGATGGTCTTTGCGGCCACTTCAAAATTCTGCGCCGCCAGCGCCTGGTTCGACGGGTAGGCCGTCACCGCGGCAATGGAACGAACGATCGAAAGGTATCCGAGAAAAATATTGCCCGCGGTAAACAGCGTGGGCAGCGCATAGGCGGCGCGCGGCGGACGTTTCCGCGTATCATCCGGCTTTACGTCTGACAAAGGGCGGGCTCCTTTATACCTGCGACGAGAGTCATCGGCAATTCCACTTCACCACCGCGGCGGGCCAGAACCGTGGTGCCGGCGACCACGCGGTTGCCGGGGCCGACCTCGATTCGCCACTCCGGACCGAACAGCACGTCGACGCGCGAACCGAACTTGATGAGCCCGACGCGCTCGCCCGCATCCACCACATCGCCGACCTTCTTGGTGCAGACGATCCGGCGCGCAATCAGGCCCGCGATCTGGCTGAACGTGACCTTCGTGCCATCCTTTGCCTGCACCGTGATGACGTTCATTTCATTTTCCGTGGAGGCGGCGGGGAGGCTGGCGACCAGGAACTTCCCTCGCTTGTAGGTCACGTCCGTGATGACGCCGGAAATCGGCGAGCGGTTCACATGGACATCGAAGATATTGAGAAAGATGCTGACCCGCGTGACGCCGCCGGGTTCCGGGGCCACCGCGACCACGCGGCCGTCGGCGGGCGAAACGGCTACCGGGCCCGCCGGGATCAGGCGGTCCGGATCGCGAAAGAACCAGGCGCAGAACGCGCCGAGGATGAACAGCGGCAGCGCCGTCCACGGGCCTGCCGCCCAGGCAACCACCGCGGCGCCGACCGTGAAACCGAGCGCGTAATAAATTCCGTCGCGAACCATGCGTAAGGGCTATTTTATCGTGCCTGGGGCGGGTGCGCGGGAAACATACGCCGAATCCGCATTATTCGGAGTGTTTTATTTACAGCGTCCTGCCCGGCGCGCTGCCGAAAAGCGACTCGAAAAACGCCCGGGTCTGCTTGCGGATGCGGCGCGCCACCGCTTCGAGCGGGGCGTCATGAAGATTCTCCGGCGTCCAGCGATGCACCAGATCGGTCAGAATGGCCAGTTGCGCGCGATTAGTCGGCAGGTTGCCCTCGGCATGGCCTGTCACGACGCGAAGACCGTGATCGACGGCGCGGTAGAAGGTAGCGGCGTCGCGCAGGAAGGCGGCGTCGTCCCGCTCAATATGCCCCATCTTTTCGATGATGTCGATGCGTTCCGGTGTGTTGAGAACTTTGAAAAAGAAGCCGGCGGCCTTCAGGCGCAGATACATCAGCGCGAAATCGATATCGTAGAAGCCGCCGATTCCGGCCTTGAGGGGATTGCGGGAGCCCTGTTCGCGCTCCAGTTTCGCGCGCATCTGCGCCAGTTCAGCGCGCGAACGGCCGTTTTGTCCGTAACGTCGCCAGTCGAGCTGCTGCAGTTCGTCGAGGAAGACAGTAGCCCGCTGCAGATCGCCGGCCACGCCGCGCGCCTTCATGTAGGAAATGCCTTCCCACGCTTCGGCATGGCTGGTGAAATATTCCTTGTAGGCGCTCTCGGTCTGTACCAGTTCGCCTTCGCGGCCGTTGGGGCGCAGGCGGGTGTCGATGGTGAAAACGACGCCGTCGCCGGTGTACGCGCCGATCACGCTGATCATGTACTCGGCCACGCTGGTCCAAAACTGCGTTTCCGGCGCTTCCGAATCCGGAATCACGAACACGAGGTCGGCATCCGACGCAAGATCGAACTCCATCATGCCGAGGCGGCCCAGCGCGATTACCATCATCTGGCCGGCGGGCATCCACGAAGGAGACTCCGCCTGCCGCGCGTAACAGGCCTCCTGAATGGCGATCTCGTAAGCGGCGGCGATAACGGACTCGGCCAGCTCTGAGGTGCGCTCCAGCGTGCGGAATACGGGTACCCGGTGGTAGACGCTGTCGCTCTGAATCCGCACCATCTGCTCGCGGAAGAAGCGGCGGAGGCCGTCGGGATCGCGCGGCGCATGGAAGCCGTAGCGGCCCTGCTTCTGCCCGCAGGCGGCGCGGACTTCGGCCAGCAGGTCGACGTGGCGCGTCAGCTGATCGGCAAAATACTGGCTGTGTTCAAAGACGTCGGCCGTGCAGCGCGCCAGTTCGGGCTCCGCTTCGAGCGCGTTCAGCCAGCCGGGCGCGGCCACGATTTTTTCGAGAAACGCTTCAAAGCTCTCCTGGCTGCGCTCGATGATGCCACTCGTAAGCAGGTGGGAGAAGTTAGGTGCACGACGATCGAGATAGCGGCGCAGATTGGCGGAAGGGAACTCGGCACGCTCGGGCCGCACAATTTCCACCTGACGCGCGGCATCGGACACCGCCGGAGCTGCTTCCTCATTCACGTCAGGATGGGCTGCGTGACTTTGCTCCGTGTGACTCTGCTCCGTGTGGCTTTGCTCCGCGTGGCTCTGCTCGGCGTGACGTGACACGGGCTCGGGAGCCGTTACAGGTGCCGGCTCCTGCAGCCCGGCGGGCACAAGGCGGGAGTGAATCACGCGGTCATAGAGGTCGCGAACGCTGGCGAAATGCTGATCGAGCTCGCGTTCCAGCGCCCCTGCGCTCGGCTGCACGGGCGAACCGAGCGGCATTTTGCGGGCCAGAAGATCCAGTTCGTCCTTATCGAGCGGCAGCGTATGGGTCTGACGATCCTCATCGAACTGCAGGCGGTGCTCCACGTGGCGGAGAAACTGATAAGCCGAAGCCAGCCGCGCGTATTCCAGCGACGACAACAGCTCTTTATCCCGCAGCCGCGAAAGAGCCAGCAGGGTGCCGCCGTGGCGCACCCAGCTGTCGCGCGCGCCGTGCAGCCGCTGCAGGCACTGCACCAGAAACTCGATGTCGCGGATGCCGCCGCGCGCCAGCTTCACGTTGACGCCCGCGGGTTTGCCGCGCCGGTGTTTTTCGAAGCGGTGCTTTTCGTGGATGCGCTCGCGCGTTTCGGAAACGGCCTCGATGGTGCGGAAGTCGGTGGTGGTGCGGTAAATCAGCGGTTCGGCGAAATCCAGCACTTCACGGCCCGGGCCGCGGTCTCCGGCGGCCACGCGTGCCTTGAGGAGCATCTGCAGCTCCCAGTCGCGGGCACGGGTCTCGTAATAGTGTTTCGCGCCTTCAATGGTCTGGCAGATCTCACCCAGTCGGCCATCCGGACGAAGGCGCAGATCCACCCGGTAGCAGGTGCCGCCTTCCGTGTAGGTGGAAAGAATGTCGGTGAGGCGATTGGCCGCGGTCTTGAAAAATTCCCTGGCCGTTAGCCCGCTGCCCGGGCAGACTGCATCGGCGCCGCCGGCGATGAACATCAGATCGATATCGGAACTGTAGTTCAGTTCGCGGCCACCCAGCTTGCCCAGCGCCACGATGGAAAAGCCGGGCTCGCTGCCGTCCGGATTCACGGGCGCACCGGTTTCCCGCGCCAGTTCGGCCCGAACATTGCGCCACGTCACGTTCAGGATGGCGTCGGCAAGGTTCGAAATGTCTTCGGTGGTCTCCGGCAGGTCGGCAAAACGAAGCGCATCGCGCAGCACGATCCGCAGCAGCTGTTTGCGGCGGAACATGGCCAGTTCGGTAGCGCGAATGGCGGCGTTCGGCGTGAGCACGCGCTCCAGCTGATCTTCGTAATCTTCCGCAAGAAAGCCGCGGTGCAGGTCGCGCGCGCCGGCGATCTCCAGCAGCCAGCCCGGATACTGGATCACGGCTTCGGAAAGAAAGCGGCTCCAGGAAAAAATCGACAGCGCGTAGCGGAGCGCAGTCGGGTCGGACGCAATCTCGCGCGCACCGGCCGGGGCTTCGGCGAGAAGGCGGTTCAGATAGTGGATGGAATCGTCCGGGTTCGGCAGCGACGGCAGCAGCGCCGCCACCGTTCGAACGGCGGGCGGAGGGAGTTTTCCCAGGTAGATGAGCTCCGGTCGCGCTCGCACAGGGTCGCGAAACTGGATCTCTTCGAGGAGATTCAGCACCTCTCTGATTATAGGGTGATCGGGACGATAACGTGGGTTAGCCCGTCTTTCCACCGGCGGATGTTCCGGGCCGCTTTGCGGGCAACCTGTCATCCGATCTTCATCCATGACCGGCGCTGCCGCTGCCGTTCCGGGACTTCGAGGTTGTAGAGACAGATATGGTCGAATGCCCAGAGGTTGGCAACCGGGATTCCGGCGGCCCGGACCATGTTGAGTTCCCGCAGCCACGGCGTAGCGATTCCGAAGACCGGAACCAGATAGCGCACGGCGGCGAGCGGCCAGCCGAAACCCTGAAACAGGCCGATGGCCTGGCGGGAAAGATTCAGGTCCCGCAGCGTGGCGGCGAATGCCAGGGCCTCCACCTTAATCGTCTCGAAGCCGGCCGTTGCGGGCGACTGCCACTCCACCGGCAGATTGATGGCACGGTTGAGTTGTCCGCCCACCGAGGGGCTGCCGACGGGAGTCGGATAATTTACGTCATACGGCCAGAGAACTTCGCACCGGGCCGCGGGGTACGCCGACCGCAGATCGGCGATCAGCGCCGCCACGTGGTCGCGCAGCCGGTTGCGGAGAAATGCCGCATCTGCGCCGCCGTTGACGGACGGGTCATCGTTCGGAGTCGTAAAGACGTGCAGCGCGCGGCCCAGAGCAGCCTGCGCCGCCGCTTTGGTTTCGTCGTCGTAAAAGGCCATGCCGCCGGGGCCTGCGTCGTACCACCAGAGAAATTCGCCGTACTGCACGAACGGCGTGAGTCCGGCGGCGGACTGCAACTGCGCGATAGTACGGTAGACCTGCTTTTGAAACGCCAGCACCGCCGACGCCCCCACGGCGCACTGCTGCGAAATCAGCGACGCGAAACCGGTCGCGGTGGCTACCGGAGTGCGCGCGGCATCGGGGAAAAGGGCGGCGAAGCCGGCGGGCGGATTGACCAGCTCCATCGAACACGCCGTGGTGACCGTGCGTCCGAGCGCCGCGGCCACGGCGTAGAAGTCCGCGTGCCAGTCGCGGGCAGCGCGGTTGAGCGGAGGAGTCACGGACGCGTCGATGATCCACGCGGGCGCGGTACCGGGCTGCGGCTCCTGCGAAACGGTTGCGACGCCGGCTTCGGAAGTCTTGCTTACAGCCACGGAGAGATCCCAGTCGGGCCCGGCCGAGCGCGAGTTGATGGTGAGAACGGCTCCGGAGGCCGACGCCCATGCTCCCACAAATGCGCCGTTGATGTAGCCGGCAAAGTGGCTGGCAATGGTCTGCAGCGTGTCGCCCGCAAGGACCGACTTACGCAGTGTGGCGCCGTTGAGCGTCAGGACGATGGAATCGCCGGCCGCGAACGTTCCCGAAAATGAGACCTGCGCCTGTGAAAGAGAGCGCCCGCTCGCGACCCGTTCGTTCCACCAGAAGACACCGAGGTATTCGTTCATCGGCCCCGCGTAGCCCAGCTTCTCGAAGATCCAGTGGATTCGGGCTGGCGTGAGCTGGTAGCTGTGGTTGGTGTCGAAGTCGAGCGCCGGTGAAATATTGGTGCGCGGATTGAGGGCGTCGGGAACGTCGGAGAGCACCGCGGCTTCGAGAAAGTCGAAATAGAAGACGCCGGCGTGCTGGATCGTAAACGTCACGGTATGGCGGCCGGGCGCAACGCCGGAGCGAAGCAGTCGGCGGGTGACGACGGCGCTGCTCGTGTTGAGAACGCAGTTGAGCGACGTGACGGCGTCGCCATCGAGGCTGACACCGGCAACGGCGCGGTCGGTGTAGAGCGACGTCCCGATGTAGAGATTGTGGGTGAACTGGCACGCGTACGAAATGGTGAGCGTTGCGGCCGAGTCGCTGGTGGCTCTGGCAAAATATTGCGAGTAGAAGCCGGATTCCTCGCTCCAGGAGCCGGTGTATGTGCAGGCCGAATCGTTTTGTTCGATGCGGACGCTGCCGGGCCCGGCGACCTGCAGCGCGGCGACCGAGCCATCCCCCGTAAGTTGCCAGTTCGAAAAAGTGGCCTGCCACTCCACCGGCGTAAAGGCAGCGGCGTAGGTCAGCGCCGGCGCGAAAGTGAGCCAGCACTGGCGAAGCCGATCGATGCCGAGCGCGGTGAAGTCGAGCGTGCAGTTCCAGGAGACGGCGGAGCTGCCGCCGGTGAGCTGAATTGCCGACTGGTCGAGCGTGAGCGTGGACGTGGCCGCGAGCGTGTACAGGCGGATCATGTTGCCGTCGTAGCCGCCGCGCGGTGCGAGATAGGCGGCGCCCGTCACAGAAGGCGCGGACGCCGTCAGGGTTAATGAGGTCGGCGAACTCACCGAAGCGACGGTGTACTCTGCCCCGCCGATCCGGAACGTGGAACCGGGGGTAATTCCAGTGAAACGAGTTCCCGAAACCCAGCTGACAGCGGTCCCGCTGACGTTGACTGTGCCGTAGCGGGCGGCGGTAACGGCGACCTGCGCTCCGGTGGCCGAGGCCAGCAACCCGTGCGGAGTGTTCGCTGCGATCCAGTTGGCGCCGTTGATCTGGGCGGCGAGATCGGCGGCAATGAATTGCTCCGGCGCATCGGTTACCAGCCACAGGTTGTAGCCGGAGACATTGACGGTGGCGCCAGTGTTGACCTTCGGCGCGAAACTGACGGAGCTGCCCGTCGCGGTGAAAGAAACCTGCGGGTCGCCAGCCGCGGCCGCGGCGACGCCAGCAGCGATGGTTGCGCCATCCTCGCCACCCGTTGTGGTGACGGCGTAGGTATAGGTGGCCGAACCGACCGATATGCTCGCCGTGGTCCCCGCATCCTGCCAGAAGTAGGCGGCCGAGCTGCCCCGGCCGCCAGGAACCGTGTACGCGAAGGCCAGGTCCTGATACCAGACGCTGACCTGATCGCCCGGCTGCACGCCGCCGTTGACGACGTGGAACGACGCCGAGGCCGCGGGGAAGGAACTGCCGGCGAGCGTGGCGTGGTCCCAGAGGCGGATCTGCGCGGTGGTGCCGTCTTCGCGGATGCAGTCCAGCGTGGCCCAGTCGATCCAGTTGTATTTCGGCGAATCGATGGGCTGCAGGCCGGCCGAGTAGTTGAGGTTGAAGCTGAGCGTGAGTCAGGCGAGGTTGAAATCGGGGAGATACCGGATCAACGGATGTTCGTAGTAGTTGTCGGCGTCGTAAAGCACGGCAACAGCAAAATCGGCCGGATCGCGGAAGGTTCCGCTGACGGTGAAGCCGTTGGGCGAGGCGGAATGTACGGAAGCGGCGGCGGCAAAAGAGTTGAAGCCGCGCAGGTAGACCGTGCGGTCCGGCTGAAATTTGTTGATGCGTTCGGGCAAGCGTCTGGTTCCTTCCGCCCCGATTTTGTCATCGGAGCCGAAGAAACCCGCGCCGTCGGCTGCCAGGCCGGTGGCAGAGCATGCTGTGGAATCAGCGACTTACGCGAGCTCGAAAATATTCTCGCCTCTTGTGATCGGCAAGCGGGAACGGCGAAGGTTCGGCACTCTAATTCGGAGATCGCGCAACGATCGGCTCGGACGTAGCGGTGCCGAAGGCGAACGCCAGTTCGTTGAGGTAGGGGATTGTGAGCGTATAGTCTCCGTCGTAATCCATGATCCACACGCCCGCGCGATAGACGCCGATCCTCGCAAGGCCGGAGCCGTCCCAGTCGCCGGTAATCGGAATGTCGCCCGCCTGGCCGTAGTTGAAGGCGTGGGCCGCGCTGTAGGTCCGGTTGCCGAGATAATCCACCAGCCACAGACCGTTGCGGAACACGCCGACCTTCGTGGTGCCGGAGCCATTCCAGTCCGCTACCACCGGCAGATCGCCGCCCTGACCGAACGAAAAGGTCGCATCGCTTTGACCGGTTGGCACGCCCGTGAGATGGCCGCTGAGATCCAGAATGAAGGTTCCGTTGCGAAACAGTCCGAGGGCGAGGCGGCCCGTGCCCAGCCAGTCGCCCACCACCGGAATGTCACGCGCCTGTCCGAAATTGACAATCTTGTTGGAACTGTCGAAACGTCCTTTGTTCTGTATATCCAGATACCAGGTCCCGTTGCGGAACACGCCGATGCGGGTGACTCCGGTGCCGTCCCAGTCGCCGGCAACGGCAATGTCCGTGGAGTTGCCAAAAAACGTGCTGTAGGTGGAGCTTTTGCCGTGGTCGCCGTCATTGAGGAACAGCAGCGTTCCGGCGACGGGCCAGGCAATCAGCATATTCCAGCTCGTGGTCAATTTGGTGACGAACCCGGACACCGTCGAAGGCAACGCGCTGTTCAGCGAACTGGTTCCCGTGACGCGGAAATCCAGCGAACTGGTCTGGCCCGCCACCACAACATTCGTAAATGGATCCACGGCGATCGCCTGGCCGGCCTCGCTGCGGCTGCCCCCGAGATAGGTGCTCCAGACAAGCGAGGAAAACGTGGGCGTCAGCTTCGTCACAAACGCGTCGATGTAGCCGGCAGTGGCTGGCTGAAGCGAGCGGACGACGGGAAAATCCAGCGAAGATGTGCCTCCCGTTACATACACATCACCGTGGAAATCCAGCGCCACGGCATTGATGTAATCGGTCAGCGCGCCGCCGAGGAACGTGGAGTTCAGCAGCGTACCCGTGCTGTTGAAGCGCGTCAGGAAGCCATCGGTCTGCCCGCCCATCGTCGTCTGGAACGCGCCGGCCGTCACCGGAAAGTTCGCCGAGCTGGTTGTGCCGCCGACGATGACATTCCCCAGCAGGTCGATCGCCAGCGCATTCACTTCTTCCGGCAGGCCGACCGAGCCCCCGGACCCGCCTAAATAAGTGCTGAAAAGAAGGCTGGCGCCGTTCGATGACAGCTTTGTCACGAAGCCGTCCTGGCCGCCGCCGGAGTGGGCCTGCCACGCAGCGACAACCGGAAAATTGGTCGACCATGTGTACCCGCCGAGAACGATCGCGCCTGTGCTGTCGATCTTCACCGCGGCCGAATGTTCCACATCGCTGCCGCCGAGAAACGTCAGGAACCGGAACCCGTTCCCGGCCGCCGTCAGCTTGGCGACGAACGTGTCCTGACCTCCGCCCGGCGTCACTTGAAATGCGCCCGCTGTAACCGCAAGAGATGTCGACGTCGTATCCGCAAAGACGACCGCCTCTCCCGCCGAATCCACCGCGATCGCATTGCCGACGTCCACACCGCCGCCGCCCAAATAGGTGCTGTAGATCAGCGTGGTGCCGCTCGCACTGAGCTTGGCCACAAACGCGTCGCGCGATCCGCTGAGTCTGTTCTGTACCGGACCCGCCAGCGGGAAATTGATGGAAGATGTCTGTCCCGTGATGTAGACGTTCTGCGAACTGTCCAGCGCGAGGGCGAATGCGCGATCGTCGGCCGACCCGCCCAGATAAGTGCAATAGCGAAGCTGTCCGGCGGATGTGAAGCCGGCGACAAAGGCATCCACGCCTCCTCCGGCCGTCGGATGCACCGTGCCGGTAGTGGGCAAATCGGTGGAACTGGTATAGCCGGCCACCACGATATTGCGGCTGGCGTCCACGGCGACCGCATTAACCGAATCCTGCGAGCTGCCGCCAAAGTATCCGCTGAATAGAAATACCGGATCGATCACCAGTTCGCGCGAGTTGTCGCGCCGGCCCACCCGGAAGCCGATCGACCCGTCGGCAAAACGTTCGAACGCGCCGTCGACATCCTGGCGGGCGCCGTCGATCTCCTGGTAAACGACTGGTTTTTCTTCCACCAGCTCGCCGCCGGCCCCGTGAACCCGCAGCGAGCCGTCGGCGGCAATTTCGGTGCGGCCGTCGAAGCGCAGGCGGATGCAGTCCGTCGCCGCGCCCGGCGCAACAAAGTAGTCCGCCTTCATGCCGTCCTGCCCGGCGCGGTAGCGGATTTCCACGCCGGGCCAGACTCCCTTGTAGCGAATCGCGGCATAGAGCGGCACTCCCGTCTGCCAGTGCTTCGCGTCGCGGCCACGCAGATAATTGGCCTGTGCGCCGAGCGGCTCTTCCGCCACCATCACCGGCACCGCGCCGCCCACAAAGCTGGTTCGCATGGCGGCTTCGCCCTGCTGCAGAATCGTTCCGCCGTTTTCGAACCAGACCTTGAATCGAGGCCCGGTGCCGACATAGCGAACTTCCCGGGCCGCCTGGCCGCGGTTTTCCGCAAAACTCAGCGGCATCCGGGGCGTATCGCTATTGGCGCGGGCGGCCGGACACACGGCGAACCACAGCGCCAACGTCCAGAACGCCAAAGTGCTTCGCGCAACAAGCATTTTTCGTTGTCCTCGCCCCGGATTGATCGGTGGAGGGGCGCGAAACCTTTACAGCGCGCGCACATTAAGCCACGATGTGCCGTGCCGCTACACTGAACCCATGAGCGTCCGCGACGAGCGCCGTGAGGAACTGGAAAAGCACGAATTCATGATGGGGCCGGCGCGGGGCCGGCTCGCCGTGACGCTCGACGTCCTCACCGACGCCCTCATCCTCGTCGGCCAGCACGGCGTCTATTGCCAGAGCGCCCGCCAACCGGGCAAACCGGCCATGGACATTCAGATCATCCTGAAGTCCATTAACGACGCCAAGGAACTCATCTCAGACGTCATGACGGAGCTGAAAAAGGCGTAGCGCCGGGCGTGACTCAGGCCGGGCGCCTCTCACGGACGAACGAACGGATTCGACCGCCGCTCTTCGCCGATCGACGTATTTTCGCCGTGCCCCGGCACCACCACCGTGTTCTCCGGCAGCGTGTACAGCTTGCCGCGTATGGACCGCGCAATCTGCGCCGCATCGCCCCCCGGCAAGTCGGTCCGCCCCACGCTTCCCTGGAACAGCGTATCGCCGGCCAGCACCAGGCTTTCGGCCGGCATATACAGCGAAATACTTCCCGGCGTATGGCCCGGCGTATGCAGCACCTGGGCCTCCAGCGAACCCGCGCGCAGAATGTCGCCCTCCTGCGCCGCTACATCGATGCCGGGATCTTCCGGCGTTTCCATGCCGAGCCAGGCCGCCTGCATATCCAGCCGGTCGCTCAGCATCTTATCGGCCTCGTGCATATAGACGGGAGCGCCGGTCAGTTTACGCAGTTTCGCCGCGCCGCCAATATGGTCGATGTGGGCGTGCGTAATCACAATCATCTTGACCTTGAGGTGATGCCGTTCGAGGATCGAAACGATCTCGCCGATGTCGTCTCCCGGATCGATCACCAGCGCTTCGTGGCTCACCTCATCGCCAATCACCGAACAGTTGCAACCCAGCATCCCCACCGGCAAAATCTCATGGATCATGATTAGTAATGATGACACCCGGTTACGACGCTCTCACCGACGGCGCAGCGCTGCTCGACCTCTCCGCCCGCGGCCGCATCCGCATCACCGGCGACGACCGCGCCCGCCTGCTCCACGCGCTGACCACCAACCACGTCCAGCAGATGAAGCCGTCCGACGGCCTCTATGCGTTTTTTCTCAACGCCCAGGGCCGCATCCTCGCCGACGCAGTCATCCTCTGCTTCGAAGATCATTTTCTGCTCGACACCGAAGCCGCGACCCGCGAGTTCATCTTCCAGCACATCGACCGCTACATCATCGCCGATGACGTCACCCCGGAAGACGTCACCGCACAGACCTTCTGCCTCGGGCTCGAAGGTCCCAAGGCCGCCGAGGTGGCCGCCCACGCCGGCCTCGCCGTTCCACATCACCGCTACTCCCACACCCGCTGGGGCGATTTCACCGCTGCCGCCTGCACAGCCACCGGCCCGCACGGTCTGCGTATTTACGGACCGGCCGTCCGCAAGGATGAAGCCATCCTGCTGCTGGAAAATGCCGGCGCCATTGCGGCCACGCCCGCGGACGCCGAACTGGTGCGCCTCGAAAACTACGTTCCGCAGTACGGCTGCGACATCACCGACAGCAATATTCCGCAGGAGACGCAGCAGATCCACGCGCTGCACTTCCAGAAGGGTTGCTACCTGGGGCAGGAAATTGTCGAACGCGTTCGTTCGCGCGGGCACGTCAACAAAATGCTGATGGGCTTCCGGCTCGAAGCGCCCGCCGCCCCCGCGCCCGGCACGAAGCTGCTGGTGGAAGGGCAGCCCGCCGGAGAAGTCACCTCGGCCGCAATGGTGGACGGCGTGGTGTTCGGCCTGGCCTACGTGCGCGTCCCCGGAGCGCGATCCGGCGCCATGGCCGCGATCGACGGCCATGCCGTGGAACTCTTCGCGCCGGCAGCGTAGGCGCCCCAATCCCGGGCCGTTTGTCCCGCGCTGCGCCCGCCCCAAACCCGTTCGTTCCATCCATTGCGGCACCGCTGTAAGGCAATGTTTAAGAAATCGTCATTGGAAAATGGCGCTATTCCGGTATTATTACAGGCATATGAGACAACCCAAACATCTCTTGATGTTTTGTTTATGCTTCGCGGCCATGACGCCGCTTTGGGGCCAGACTGAAGTTGGCGGAGCCAGCGTGAATGGCACAGTGTCCGACCCGAGCGGCGCGGTTATCGCGGGCGCAAAGGTCAGCGTAAAAAACAGCGGGACGGGCCTGGCCCAGTCCGTAAGCAGCAGCACCGCCGGCCTTTACTCCATTAAGGTTCCCGTCGGCGCCTACGACGTAACCGTGGAAGCCAAGGGCTTCAAATCGGAAAGCGCAAAGAATATCGAGCTGAACGTCGGCTCTTCGCTGACCCTCGATTTCCGGATGCAGATCGGTGCAACTTCGGAAACCGTCGACGTGACTGCCGAAGCACCGGTGGTAGATTCCACGCGCGCTTCAACGAGCACGTCCGTGGATGCGCGTTCGGTGGCGGAACTGCCCGTCAACGGCCGCAACTTTATCGACTTCACCGCGCTGACGCCGGGAGTCGTGAAAGACCCGACGCGTGGCGGCGACCTGACGTTCGGCGGCCAGCGTGGCCCGGCCAACTCGCTGCTGGTGGACGGCGCGGATTCGAATAATCTTTTCTACGCCCAGGCGACGGGCCGCACCGGCTTCCGTCCCTATGCATTCAGCCAGGATGCGGTGCAGGAATTCCAGGTGAACGCCAACTCGTTCCCGGCCGAAGTCGGACGCGCGTCCGGCGGCGTGATCAATATGATCACCAAGAGCGGTACCAATCAGTTCCACGGCTCGGCCTTCGAATTCTTCCGTGACAAGGGACTGAACGCCAATACGTTTATCAACAACCGTATCGGAGCGCCGAAGAACCCGTATCACTACAACCAGTTCGGCGGCAGCTTTGGCGGCCCCGTGAAGAAGGATAAAGCATTCTTCTTCCTGAACTACGACCAGCAGAAGAACAATTCGACCCAGGTCCTGACTCCGAACAGCCTGCCCACCGCGGCTCAGCTGCCCACGTTCCAGCAGTATCTAACTCCCTACTCGCTCGGTCTGGAAAATAAGGTCGCACTGGCAAAGGTCGATCTCAATCTGACCGACCGCGACCGCCTGAGCGTTCGTTACAACCTCAGCCGCTACACCGGCGTCAACGCCGAAAACAGCGGCTCCTCCAGCGCCCAGCAGCACACCGGCGACAATCAGGTGAACACGGACACCATCGCCGCCGTGTACACGCGGACCATCGGTTCCAACAAGGTTTGGGAAAGCCGCTTCAACTTCGTAAAGGACAACGAACCGGGCTTCGCCAACGGTTCCGGACCGGAAGTCAACATCCTGAACGGCATCAGCTTCGGGCAGAACAACTTCAGCCCGCGCTATACCAACACGAAGGCCTATCAGCCGACCTCCAACCTGAGCGTTGTGAAGGGCCGCCACACCATGAAGGTTGGCGTCGACTTCAACTTCGCCCGCGTGGATAACTACTTCCCGGGCAACTTCGCCGGAGCTTACACCTTCAACTCCTACACGGATTTCATCAACAGCAATCCGTCCAAATTCGTGCAGGGCTTCAGCGGCAACTCGACGCTGGCTCCGACCTCCCATCCCGACGTCAACGAATGGGCGTTCTTCGCGCAGGACTCCTGGCGCGTCACCGAAAACTTCACCCTGAACTACGGGATCCGCTACGACTACTTCGCGTATCGTCAGCCGACCACGGAAAACACCAACGCCGGGCTGCTTGCCGCCGGCCTGAACACCAACAAGATCCCCACGGATCCGAAAAATATCGGACCCCGCGTGGGCTTTGCCTGGCGCCCGATGAACAGCGACAAACTCGTGGTCCGCGGCGGCTACGGCATCTATTACGAACGCACGGCCGGTCTGCTCCTCTCGACCGCGATCCTGCAGAACGGGATCGACGTGCTGACCTACACGCTGACGTCGAATCTGCCGAAGTACCCGGCGATTCTGACCTCCGCCCCCGGCCCTGCCGCCCCGCCGGACATCAACGTCATGGCGCCGAACTTCAAGACCGGACGCACGCAGCAGATCAGCCTGCAGACGGAAATGAAGATCGACCGCAATTCCAGCCTGACCATCGGCTACCTCGGCGTGATCGGCACCCACCTCACGCGGACGCGTGACATCAACCTGTATCCGGAGTCTGTCGCCACCGGCTACGTCTGCCCGACCTCAGCGCCCTGCACGGCAGCCACCGGATCGCCGATCCTCTATCTGCGCCACAACGGTTCAACGCCGGGTATTCAGCGTCCGAACCCGGCCTTCGGCCGCATCTCGCTGTTTGAGAGCGGAGCCGACTCGGTCTATGACGGCGGCTTCATCCAGTACTCCCGCCGCTTCGCCAATAACTTCCAGGTGCTGACGTCGTACACCTACTCGAAGGTCATCGATTCCCGGCCGGACAACACCTCGGTGGTGTCGGGCAACGCGGGCGACGATGCCAAGGTCGCGCAGGACACCCTGCAGCCGAACAACGATCGCGGACCCGGCGATGCCGATATCCGCCACAAGTTCGTCTTCTCGGGCGTCTGGAATCTGAACTACGCGAAGAACATCCAGAACAGCGTGATGAAGGCGCTCCTGAGCAACTGGGAACTCAGCGGAATCGCCTACGCGTTGTCGGGCCGCCCGTTCAACGCCACCGTGAGTGGCGACCCGAATGCCGATGCGAATAACGGCAACGACCGCGTTCCCGGCGTCGGCCGTAACACACTGCGCGGACCTGCCTTCGCGACGGCCGATTTCCGGCTGACGCGGGACATCCCGCTGATGAACGAGAAAGTGCGGCTCCGGCTGATCGCCGAAGCGTTCAACATCACGAACCGGGCGAACTTCTCCGGCATCGTGACCAACAAGTACACATTCTCGAACGGAATCTTCACGCCGACCTCGAACTTCATGGCGGTCACCAGCGTGAGCGATCCCAGAATCCTGCAGCTTGCCGCGAAGATTACCTTCTAAGCGCAAACACTAAAATAAAGAGGGCCGGGGCCAGTACATGGCATTCCGGCCCTTTTTATTTTTGGACGCGTCTACTTGTGCGCGCGCTGTGCCCAGGCCCACGCCGTGGCCATGATCGTCTTCAGATCCGAATGGCGCGGCGCCCAGCCGAGTTCGGTGCGGAGCCGCGTGGAATCTGCCACCAGCGCGGGCGGATCCCCCTCACGCCGGGGACCGATCACGTGCGGAACCTTGCGGCCCGTCACGGCTTCCACGGCATCCAGAACCTCGCGGACCGAATAACCGGCGCCCGTGCCTACGTTGTAGGTCGCCGACGGTCCCCCGGCGAAGAGCGATTCCAGCGCGGAAATGTGCGCCTGCGCCAGATCGGTGACGTGGATGTAGTCGCGGATGCACGTGCCGTCCGGCGTCGGGTAGTCGTCGCCAAACAGCGTAACCGGCTGGCCGGTCTCGATGGCGCGGAACAGCAGCGGGATGAGGTGCGTTTCCGGTTCGTGGTCTTCGCCGGCGCGGCACGCCGGGTCGGCGCCCGAAGCGTTGAAGTAGCGCAGGCGCACCGAGCGGAGCTGGTGAAGCTGATCGAACCAGTCGAGCAGCCTTTCCACCATGACCTTGGATTCGCCGTACGCATTGATCGGCGCGGAGGGCTCGGACTCGGGAATCGGCGAGCGGCTCGGCATGCCATACGCGGCGGCAGTGGAAGAGAAGACGATCTTCTTCACATCGGCGCGCAGCATCGCACGAATGAGCGAGAGCGAACCGGCGACGTTGTTGTAAAAGTACACCTCCGGCAGCTTCATCGATTCGCCCACCGCAATGTAGGCGGCGAAGTGGATCACGGCGTCAATCTGTTCCGCCTGCAGAATGTTGAACAGCCGCTCGGTGTCATGCATATCCACCACGCGGAGCAGGCCCGGCGGAACCGCGGCCTCGTGGCCGCGCGACAAATTATCGGCCGCCACCACTTCATAGCCGGCATCGAGCAACTGCAGCGTCGTGTTGGAGCCGATGTAGCCGGCGCCGCCGGTGACGAGGATTCGGTGTGGCATCAGCAGTGGTTCGTCCTAATGGTCCGTTCGGACATAAATGATCGTTCCCTTTGTGCGGCCCGCTTCGCGGTAGTGCGTGAGCCACGGGCGCAATTCTTCATAATGATCCATCGAGAGCGCCGGATTGTAGAGGCTGAGACCGTCGATCAGAATTCCGGGCTTCGATGCGGCGAGTTCGAGTCGCGCTTCATGCGTACCGGCCGTAGTCACCGCCTGGGACTGCGTGAGATGGCGGTCGGCGGGCACGCCGGTGAGTGCCTGCGAATCGAGGTAGCGATTGGCCGGCGCGAGGCCCGTGTAGACGAAGATATCGGGCCGGTAGCCCCACACGTACAACGTGGAGTCCGGACTGGCGGAGGCGAGCGCCAGCCGTGCGGCGGCGCGGCTGTCCTGATCGAGCGCGACGTCGGACCAGTTGGATTCGCGGTGATGCAGCAGGTCGGCCGCAAGCGTAACGTAGCGCGGCCCGAAACGCACCAGCGGAACGGCGAGCGCAAGCAGCACGAGGGCATTGACGACGCGGCTGCGCGCAACCGTAACTCCGCGGGCCGCGCCGATCGTGAGCGCCGGAAGAATCAGAAAGAAGTAGCGCGGAAAAAAGCGCCAGCCGAGCACCACGCCGGGATAGCAGATCGCAATCCAGAGCAGGTACTTGCGGCCCTCGCGACGCGTCCATAGCAGTGCGGCTCCAATGACGAGCGCGGCGTGGAAGCCGAGCCAGTTCACCGTGCGCAGGAGCCCGTTGCGCACCGGATCGGCCACCACGGGACTGGCGGCGTAAGCCGAAGACCAGCGCCACACCTGATCGATGTAAGCCGGCATGGCTCCCGCTGCGCCCAGCCACGCGGCGGCGAGCGCCAGAGGCGCGGCGAATCCGACTGCCAGCAGCGGCAGGGCGGGCCACGCGAACACCGCACAGGCAGCGAGCACGAACACGCTCTTCGTGTTGATCAGGAAGCCGACGCCGGCAGCCGCTCCGCTCCACAAGGGCTGCTTCCGCAAAGCGAACAAAATCGCAGCCAGCTGCGGAACCAGCAGCAGCAGATCGGCGGCAATGGGCAACACGGAAGAGTGCGTATCGAAGGTGAGGAAGAACGCGAGAAATGCCGCCGCGGCATAACCTTCGCGCCGCGTCCACGCGGTGGTTGCAATCAGGTACGCGAGGACGCACGCGAGCAGCGAATAGAGCGCGCCTGCAATACGCAGCGCCTGACCGGTGGCCGCGCCCCAGAGCAGGTAAAACACGGGGACCAGCGGCGGCTTGTCGAACCACACGTCGCGATAGAGAACCGCGCCGTGTTTCATCTGCAGGGCGGCCGCAAGCGGAAGATCTTCGCCTTCCCACAGCACGCCGGAATGGCAGAGGTGCGCCGCAAGCAGCAGCGCGAAGATGCCGATAAAGAAGAGAGCGGTGCGCAGAATTTCCAGTATGTCGCAGAAGAGGGCGATGTGCGGCGGAACACGATATAGTTGATTTATCGGCAGGGCGAAAGAACGGCGAAGATGGATATTCGGGAACAACTCGCCCATTTGCGCAAAACGGTTGCGGCGATCGATCGCAAATACGAAGGGCTGCCGGAGCCGGCCGCGCCACCGAAGTCCGCCGCGCCGGTGTTCATCGAGGAACTGCTGTCCGGGCAGGTCGTCGAAACAGCGCACGGCAAACACTTCGAATGCGAGAAGCTCTACGCGCGGCATGAACGGCACGGCAGTTTCGACGTCTCCGATCTGATCGGGCTGCCCGTGGATCAACTGGAGCAGCTCTCGGGCGGCGCGCTGCGGGATTCCCATCCCACAAAGTGGGCGTTTCTCGATACCGAGACCACCGGCCTTGCGGGCGGCTCCGGCACGTATGCGTTTCTGGTGGGAATCGGATCGATCGGCGAAGAGGGGTTTCGCGTGCGCCAGTTCTTCATGCGGGACTACAGCGAAGAAGCGTCGATGCTGAGCGCAATCGCTGCATTCCTGAGCCGCTTCGACGTGCTGATCACCTACAACGGGCGGACCTACGACGCGCCGCTGCTCGAAACACGCTTCACCATGAACCGCGCGCGCACGCCGTTCACGCGCCTCGAACACGTCGATCTTCTGCACGGCGCGCGGCGCCTGTTCAGTCTGCGGCTGAAGAACTGCCGGCTGGTGAATCTGGAGAACGAAATCCTGGGCGTGGAACGCGATGAAGACATTCCGGGCGAACTCATCCCGTACTGCTTCTTCGAATACGTGCGGACGCGCCGCGCCCTGCGCCTCGTGCCGGTGTTCGTGCATAACGCAATCGACATCCTCTCGCTGGCCTGCCTGACGGGCGTGATTCCGAATGCGTTCCGCGATCCGGAAGGCGTGCGTCTGCAGCACGGAGCCGATCTGCTGGGCCTCGCGCGATGGCTGCTGGCGGCGGGCCGCGCGGAGGAGGCTCACCGCATGATGCGGCGGGCGGTGGACCTCGGGCTGCCGGATGTTCACCTGTTCCGCACGCTTTATGAGACCGGCCGGCTGGAAAAGAAGCTGGGGATGGAAGCGGCGTCGGTGGCCACGTTCATCGATCTGACTCTGTCGCCGAATGCGTACCGCGGCCGCGCCTGGGAGGAACTCGCGATGCACTACGAGCGCCGTGAGAAGAACCTCGCGATGGCGCTCGAATGTACGCGCGCCGCGCGCGAAATCGAAGACAGCGGCTCGCTGCAGGGCCGCGAACTGCGCCTGCGAGCACGCATGGAACGAACCGGCCGGCAGCCGAAGCTCAAACTGGCCGGGCCGCGGCTGCGTTAAGGTCAAAGCAGGACGGCGGACATGACCACTGCAACGCGCGGCGCCAATCAGAGCCCCGCCGGGTTCTTCCCGCATGAGCACGGCGCCACAGCCATGCTGCTGATGCCGTTCTGCGCAGCGGCAATCCTCGCTCGCGCGCTTCGCTGGCAGGAGGCGGCGGCTCTGGCGGCCATCGTCTGCGTTTTCATGGCCAGGGATCCGCTGGTGGTGCTGGCGCGCCAGCGGTGGGTGTGGAAGCAGCACCATCCGGAAGCCGCGCTGGCGGTGCGCTGGATCGCCGCTGAACTTTCGGTCATGCTGGCGTGCGGCGTTTCACTCCTCGCAACCGGACCGTGGCAACTGTATCTGCTGCTCTTCGGCGCGGCTGCTGCGTTCTCGGGGCTGGCGATTCTGGTGAACGTCCGGAACCGGCAGCGCGGAACAGCGTTTCAGGTGGCGAGCGCGGTCGTGCTCACCTCTACTTCGCTGGTCGCCGCGCTGTCAGCGACCGGCTCGATTCCGCCCTGGTGCTGGCGGCTCTGGGGACTCACGGCTGCGCAATCCGCCGCCGGAATCTTCACCGTACACTCCCGGCTCGATGCGCGTGTGGCGGCGCGGACAGGCAATCTCGCTTCAAACTCCCGCAGGCCTGCGATCTTCTGCATCGTGCTGCTTGGAGTGGCGGGAATTGCGCTCGCCGCGGCGGGCAGCTACTGGCTCGGTGCCGCACTGCTCGTGGCTGCATCGGGCTACGGTGCCGAACTGGCGCGACAAAAGAGCACTGCATCGCTGCAAATGCCGCTGACGCGGGTGGGCCTGCAGATGCTGGCGTTGTCGCTGCTCTACGGCGCGATCGTCGTGCGCGGGCTCTGGTAAAGCAGCTCGCGCCGTCTTACGGAACAATCGGGACCGGCAGCGCGGCGCCGTCGGCACGCGGATCGGAAGCGGCGAAGTTTGTGCCGGTCTTCGAATTGTGCAGAATCGCCTGGCCGCGGCCCATCGATTCGGAATATTCGCGCAGCACCTCCACAACGTGGCCCTGGTCGGAAAGCTTCCGCACCGTCGCCGCCGGAACCCGCAGTTCCACGGCGACATCGCAGCCTTCCGCGCTGCTTTTGGCAAACCTCGGTGCCTCCAGCGCCTCCTGCAGATTCATGCCAAAATCCACGTAGTTCGACACGAACTGCGCGTGGGCCAACGGCTGCACCGCGCCGCCCATGATGCCGAAGCCGATATGCTCGTCGCCCTTTTCCATGTACGCCGGAATAATGGTGTGGAACGGACGCTTGCCGCCAGCCAGTACATTGGGATGCCCCGGTTCCAGAGTGAATGCCGCCCCGCGGTTCTGCAGCACAAAGCCCATGCCTTCCGTCGTGACCCTCGAGCCGAAGAACGAATACACGCTCTGGATCCAGCTGGCAATGTTGCCGTCCTTATCCACAACCGTCAGGTAAGTCGTGTTGCTGCCCACCGGCTCCCCCGCCGCAACGCCGCAGTTGGCTCGCTCCGGTTGAATCAGCGCCGCGCGCTTTTTTGCATAACTATCGGACAGCAGGCCCGCCACGGGCGCTGCGTAGGTCCGCGGATCGGCCACGTAACGGTGAACGTCCGAATACGCCAGCTTCATCGCTTCAATGCGGTAGTGCCACTCGGCGGGGCTGAACGGTCCCATCGCCGAAGGCGGGCGGGTGCCCATGATCTTCAGCATCTCGAGCGCCGCCACGCCCTGCCCGTTGGGCGGAAGTTCGTACACGCGCCAGCCCCGATAGTCGATGGAGATCGGTTCCACGAACTCCGGCGCGAAACCCGCCAGATCTTCGGCCGTCATGGTGCCCCCGAGATGCTGCGAGGTCTTCAGGATCGCCTGGGCGATTTCGCCTTTATAGAACGCGTCGGGGCCCTGCTCGGCAATCAGCCGGAACGCGTGGCCCATTTCGGGGTCGCGAATCAACTGCCCCACCGCCGGCGCCTTCCCGCCCGGCAGGAACACGCGCGACGATTCCTCATTGGCCTGCAGCCCGCGCACCGTATACGGCGACGCCCAGATCTCCTGAATGCCCTCATGTACCGGGTACCCCTGTTCCGCGTACGCGATGGCGGCCTGAAACAAATCCTTCCAGGGCAGCCTGCCGAAACGCTGGTGCATCGCCCACCAGCCGCGAACCGCGCCGGGCACGGTCACGCTGTGGATGCCGGCCGCCGGCATGTTCGAAATTCCTTTGCCGGCGAGGAACCGGGGCGTCAGCCCTTTCGGCGCCGAGCCGGAACTGTTCAGCCCCGTGAGCTTACCGCTCCTGGCATCCCAATACATGACGAACAGATCGCCGCCGAGACCGGTCATCAGCGGCTCCGTCACCCCCAGCACCGCGTTGGCCGCGATGGCGGCGTCCACCGCCGAGCCTCCTTTGGCCAGGATCTGCACGCCCGCCTGCGACGCCAGCACCTGACTGGTGGCAACGATTCCCTGCTGCGTGATCACGTTCGAGCGGCCATAAGTCCGGCCCGGCTGCTGTGCCGGAAGAACAGGCGGCAGGATGCAGAGCGCCAGCACGACCACTGCCTCGCACCAGTTTCGGTTCGACATTGGGACGGTCCTCACAACAGCGGCCTCCGGTTTCACCTGGCGCGCGGGTCACGACGTACGTCGCTCCGCGCAGCCCCTAATATAGTGGCGCTTTCGGTGCACCCGCAAGGCCGGGCGTATGCAGCCCGCCCGGGATCAGGCTCCCATGAGCCCGGCCGCGCCCCGCCACGCCAGCTGTCCGCCGATGTAAATCAGCCAGAAGCACAACGCAATCCGCATCTTGCGGGCCGATACCACGCGGATCAGCTGCGTCCCGATCAGCACCGCCGGCACGCCGCCAATCAGCAACCGGATCAGCGTGTGCCACGGCACACCAGTCACGCTGGCATGAACGCCGCCCGCGAAGACCGAGAGCAGCAACCCAAATGCGATGTCGGTGCCGACCAGATCCGCCGGGGCAAGATCCGTATAACGCATCAGAACAATCGTGCCCAGCGCCCCCGCGCCGGCCGACGAGAATCCGACTTCGAAGCCGATCGGCGCCACAATCCACGCCAGCCACTTCGGATGAATCGCCGGCCGCAGCGCGATCGTCTTCGCCAGGCTGCGCCAAAGCGTGGCGCCGGCCGTGATGAGTACAATGCAGCCCACAATCAGCAGCACAGGCGAGGTCAGCGCCTTTTCGTGCAGCCGGATCAGAACGAGGCTCCCGATCAGCGTCGCCGGCAGCCCTCCGAGCGCCATGTATTTCAAAACAGAGAAGTTGACATGCCCGCGGGCGAGGTAGACGGGGGTCGCGATCAGCTTCACCACCGTGCCGAAAACCAGCGCCGTCGTGACGGCATCCGCCGCCGATTCATGGAAAAAGAGGATCAGAATCGGTGCAGTAATGCTGCCCGCGCCAACTCCGGTTATACCGATGGCGAGGGCGATCAGGAATCCAGCAAGTATTTCCAAAACGAGTGATCCGTGAAGTCAGTCGAGGTCTGACTGTGAGTATACCGTATTCCCTATAGGAATTACTGAGAATGGATCTCAGCGTCAGCCGCTGCATTTACTAAACATTTATATTGATTTGATGTGGAATCGGCTATACTGCATCCCATGCGCAACCCTCTCATCGCTGTCCTCACCATCTCCGCGGCAAGTCTGCTGCTCGGGGCAAGTCTGCTGGCACAGGCGCCCGCCGCGCCCAAAAAGGCCGCAACACCCCCGAAGAACCTGAAGGTGCTGACGGCGGAAAACTATCGCGCCGGGATGAAAGCGGCCGAAGTCGGACTGGGCGCCAAGTGCGTGGACTGCCATGAAGAGGACCGCTCGGTGGACACCAAGGAAATGAAGGTCACCGCCCGCATGATGTTCGCCATGGTGGAAAACATCAACAAGGCGTTCGCCGACAGCAAGGAACACGTCACCTGCTACACCTGCCACCGCGGCGCCATGATGCCGGTGTCCGCTCCCGCCGCCAAAGAGTAAGCTGCCCTCGCAATAGCTTTTCGACAGGAGCTCTGAAGACCGCGTTCCGGCACGCCCGGGACGCGGTCTTTTTTGTGCGCGGCTCCGCCCGCCGCGGTGCGGCGCGCCCGGAGCGTCGGCAATGCTGAGATAATACGGAATCCGGCCAAATTCATGAAGTTCAGCTTCGATACCGACACGGGTATCCTGACCACACAAGACAGCGGCGCCGCGCCGCGCGAAATACCGCTCTACAGCCGTGAAGCGTTCGAGCTTCTGAGCCGCGAATGGGTGCGGTGCGGCTGGGCGCTCCACTACTACTTCACCTTCACCTGGTTCGGTCGGCCCATTCTGCAGCTGCCCGAAGACCTGGTGCGGCTGCAGGAAGTCATTGTGGCGCTTCAGCCGGACGTCATTATCGAAACCGGGATTTACAGCGGCGGCTCGCTGCTGTTCAACGCCACCATCTGTGAGACCCTGCGCAAGGGCCGGATTATCGGCGTCGACGTGCACATTCCGGAAGACACCCGGACCGCGATCGCCTCGCACCGGCTCTCGCACCGCATTAAGATGATCGAGGGCGACGCCATCGCGCCGGCCACGGTGGAAGCCGTGCGCCAGCTCGTGCGGCCCGGCGAAACGGTGATGGTGCTGCTCGATTCCAATCACACGAAGGCGCATGTGGCCGGTGAACTGGAAGCGTATTCGCCGCTCGTGACCCCAGGTTCGTGCATCGTGGCGGCGGACGGCATCATGCGGGATCTGACGGACGTGCCCGGCGGCGATCCCTCCTGGGCCGACGACAATCCCTCTTCGGCGGCACTCGAATTTGCCGCAAAGCATCCCGACTTCGAGATGCGCCAGCCCGCGTGGCTCTTCAACCGCAGCACCCTGCGCAACAACATTACTTACTGGCCCGACAGCTGGCTGTGGAGGAAACGGTGACCGCCGAGCAGATTCAGCAGGGCATTGCCGCGCACGCACCCTGGTTCTACCGCTTCGAGTTCGCCGGCGGCCTCGAAACCACCTCGCTGCTTCCGCCCGCCGTGGTGGATATCTTCGAAACGCGGCTCCGCATGGTCAACAGCGCCGTGGATGCGCACTTCGGGGCGCGGCTGCCCGAAGTTCGCTGCCTCGATATCGGCTGCCATGAAGGCTTCTATTCTCTCGCCATGGCCCGGAAGGGCGTGCGCGGAGTGGTCGGCGTTGACGCGCGCGAGGAAAATCTGCGCCGCGCCCGCTTCGTTGCCGATGCCCAGGGCGTGGCCGGAATCGAATACCGCGAAGGACGCGTGGAATCGCTGGCGGCCGGTCTCGCGGCCAGCCACCCCGGTCAGACGTTCGACCTCACGCTCTTTCTCGGCGTCCTCTATCACGTGGAAGATCCCATGCGCTGCCTGCGCCAGGTAGCGGCCGTCACGGGCGAAATGTGCGTCATCGAAACCCAGGTCGTGGATGAAGTGGATGGTTTCGCCGAGTGGGGCTCGCGGGAATGGACGCGGCCGTACGCGGGAATCATCGCCGTGATCGACGAAACGCCCGAGTTCGATACCGGCATTCGCGAGACCGGCGTCAGCCCCATGGCCACCTGCCCCTCCCCCAAAGCGCTGCGCTACATGCTGAAACAGGCCGGATTCGCTCGGGTGGAAATGATTACCCCGCCCCCCGGCGCCTACGAACAGCACGCGCGCGGCAAACGCGTCGTCTGCGCCGCGTATAAAGACGCGTATAAAGACGCGAATAAAGATAAGAGCGGGCAGGCGGCAAAGTGACGCCCACCACCCTCGCCGAAGAATTCGTCCGCCAGACCGAGGCCTTTGCCGCGCGCACCCGCGAGCTGGGGCTCAGCGGCATCGATCGTTATTACTGGTATCACACCATCGACCTCGGCGGCGGCCTTGTCACACCGGGCCTCTACGACTATCGCCAGACCCTCGGGGACTTCCATTTTCCCGCCGACATGCGCGGCATGAAGGTGCTCGACGTGGGCTCGGCCACCGGCTTCTTCGCCTTCGAGTTCGAACGCCGCGGCGCCCGCGTCATATCGGCCGAACTGCCTTCCCTCCGCGATCTGGACCGCTTCCCCGGCCAGGACGTGGAAAATTCGCTGCGCAAAATCGAGCGCATGATCTTCCCGGACGGCCTCAAGCTGGAAGGCCTGCGCCGTGGCGACGAAGAGCGTGAGCTGTACAAGTGCCTGCTCGACGGGCCTTTTCAGTTCTGCCGCGAGCGCCTCGGCTCCAAAGTCGAACGCTGCTATTCCACCATCTACGATCTGTCGCCCGAAAAGCTCGGCGAGACCGATTTCGACCTGATCTTCGTTGGCGACGTTCTGGTCCATACTCTCTACCCGCTTCGCGCGCTCGCCGCTCTGGCGCCTCTGTGCAGGGGTTCTCTCGTGCTGGCCCAGATGCTGCCGGAAGGCCCGCAGGAACCCCCGGCCATGGTGTACGTGGGCGGCGACGATCCGGCCGAAGACCACATCTCCTGGTGGCTGCCCAATAAGAGTTGCCTCACCGAGCTCTTCCTGAAACTCGGCTTCGTCCAGGTGGAAGAGACCGGCTGGCATTCCGGTCTGCTGCGGCCCGGCGGACATCCGTTCCGCCGAATCATTCTGACCGCGCGGAAGCAGATGCCGTGAACCCGGACGCTGCTGCCACGGCCGCGGTAGAAGTTCGCAATCTCTGCAAGACGTATCCGATGGCGTCTTCGCAAACCGCGCGGCTTCGTCAGGTGTTCAGCGGCGGCGGCAGTGGCGGGGGCATCCGGGCGCTGCGTGATATCAGCTTCACGGTCGGTCGCGGCGAGGCATTCGGCATCGTCGGCGCCAACGGCTCCGGCAAGAGCACGCTGCTGCAGGTGATCGCCGGCATTCTCCGGCCAACCTCGGGAACCGTGGCGATCCACGGGCGGCTCTCGGCGCTGCTGGAACTGGGCTCGGGCTTTTCACCGGAGTTCAGCGGACGGGACAACGTTTATCTGAACGCCTCGCTTCTCGGCTTCTCCCGCCAGGAGACCGAGGCGCGCTTTGAAACCATCCATCGCTTCTCCGGCATCGGCGACTTCATCGATCAGCCGATCAAGACTTACTCCACCGGCATGGTCCTCCGTCTGGCCTTCGCCGTCGCCGCGCATGTCGATCCGGAAATTCTGATCGTGGACGAAGCGCTCTCCGTGGGCGACATCGCCTTTCGCCAGCGCTGCATGCGGCGCATCCATGAACTGCGCGCGCAGAAGGCGACGATCCTGTTCGTCTCGCACGAAGCCTCCGAAGTGAAGGCCCTCTGCGAACGCTGCATGTGGCTGCAGGACGGCGAAATGCGCCTCCTCGGCGAAGCGGACGAAGTGACGGCGCAGTACCTCGAATCCACGCTGCGGCGCGAAAACGCGCGGCTCCGGGGAGAAGCGGCGGCGCACAGCCATCCGCCCGAAAGCCAGGCCGTTGCGGCCCCTTTCGAACCCGTCGCGGCTTTTGCGGAAAATCACCGGTTCGGCGGCGGCGAGGCCACCGTGACCGGCGTCGAACTGGTGGACGGCGCGGGCACACCGGTGCGGGAACTTGCACCGCTGCGGCCCGTGACGCTTCGGCTTCGTTTTTGCGCCAACCGTGCGGAGACGGACCTGCTGGCCGGATTCCTGGTGCGTAACGAAAAGGGCGAAACGCTGTTCGGCACCAACACCGCCCGCGAGAACCACCCGCTGCCCGCTATGGGGCCCGGCGAATCCGGACAGGCCGATTTCCACTGGGTCACGCCGGCTCTTGCTCCCGGCGTCTACACGATTTCCGTGGCGGTCAGCAAAGGCACGCCGGAAGAGTTCGAAGTCTGCGATTACGTGGAAGACGCGCTGGTGACGCGGGTACCGGACAGTCAAAATGCGCCCAGAGGATACTTCGGGCTGCGCTGCTTCGGAGTCGATATCTATCGTTACGGCGGCTAATCCGTTACGTCGGCGAATCAGCCGACCTTGGCCCGCGCCGCCTGTGCGCCGGTTTCCGACTTCACCGGCTTGCGGCCGCTGGCCACCTGGAAACGCCGCAACTGATCGGTGACGCAAACCAGGAACATCGGCTGTTTGGCGTTCTTCAGAACGTCGATAATCCGCTCCGGCTGGTCTTCGAGGTAGATGTTCCGGCCATCGGTAATGAGGTGAACATCGCCCGCATTGGCCACCGCGTCACTCAGCCTCTTGCCCATTTCCTTCTGCAGGAACCGCAGCACGCGCCGGATCTTTTGCAGCGAGAAACCCTTGCGGCGAAGTTCGGCGATCACCGAAACTTCCACCACCTCCTGCGGCAGGTAAACGCGCTTGTGTCCCTCCTGGCGGGGCGACACCACATTGCGCTCATCCCACCACTGCAACTGCCGGAGACTCACACCGGCGATGCGCGCGACCTCACCGCTGGAATAAGCTTCCAGTTCAGGCTGCGCTACGGGGAGGTCCTTTTTTGTTTTGAACATTTCGCGTCGCCTCTGTGTGCTTTCCGGGAACTCTAGAATTTTATCAGATTCCCGGCGCGGTAAACGGCCGGGCCGCCGGACCAGCTCCGGCCGTCCCGCGAAGCCGTGTTAACATGAAGCTTCAATTAAATCAGAGGTTTTCGTGTCCAGCAATCTGTCTCGTAAGGACCTGCTCAAACAGGATCAGTTCGCCGTTCAGGTGGAGCACTCGGTTGATTATCTGGGAGCCCACAGCCAGCAGGCTATCCGCATTGGCGGCGCAGTTCTCGCGCTCGCCGCAATCGTCGGAGGCGGCTACTACTTCTACAACTCGAAGCAGACCGCGCGCGCCGTCGAACTCGGTGAGGCCATCGAGCTCGTCAGCGCTCCCGTCGGCCCGGCCGCGAATCCCGGTTCGCCGAGCTTCGCCACCGAAGCAGCCCGGCAGGACGCGGTGAAGAAGGCCTTCAACGAGCTGATCAGTAAGAATGGCGGCTCTGCCGAAGCCTACGTCGCGGAATACTATCTCGCTTCCATGGACGCCGAAGGCACCAAACTGGACGATGCCCGTCGTCGCTATCAGGACGTCGCCGACCACGCGCCCGCCAACTGGGCCGGTCTGGCGCGCCTTGCCCTCGCGCAGCTCGATGTCGCCGAAAACCGCATGGCGGAAGCCGAACCGATTTTCCGGGATCTGATGTCGCATCCCACCGACCTGGTTTCCGAAGAACAGGCCACCATCGCCTACGCGAAGGCCATCGCACAATCGAGGCCCGCTGAAGCGCGCAAGATGCTGCAGCCGATCGCCGATTCGAAGGGTGACGTCGCCACCGTCGCCGCCGCGGCCCTGAGCGATCTTTCGAAGTAACGCCGCCGGAACGGCCTCGCCCGTTCACTTACGACATGCTCTCCAGCCTCCGGTTTCCGGTTGAATCGTCGCGAGGCCGCAGGTATCCGGAACCCGCACATCCCTACCGCGGCGCCTTTCAGCGGGATCGCGACCGCGTCATCCACACCCGCGCTTTCCGGCGTCTGGAGAACAAGACTCAGGTCTTCGCCCCGGAAATCTCAGACCACTTCCGCAATCGCCTGACTCACACGCTGGAGGTCACCCAGATTGCGCGCACTCTGGCCTCGGCCCTCGGCCTCAACGAAGATCTCACCGAGGCGCTGGCGCTCGCCCACGACATCGGCCATCCGCCCTTCGCGCACGCCGGCGAAGAAGCGCTGAACCGGCAGATGCAGAAGTTCGGCGAGCACTTCGACCACAACATTCAGGCCCTGCGCATCGTCGACAAGCTGGAACAGCGCTATCCCCGCTTTCCCGGCCTCAATCTCACCTTCGAAGTGCGCGAAGGCATCGTCAAACACTCGCGCGATTTCGGCCCGGGCGAGTATCCCGCGCTCGATGAATACCTGCCCGGCCTCCGTCCGCCGCTCGAAGCGCAACTCATCGACCTCGCCGACGAAGCGGCCTACAATGCAGCCGACCTCGACGACGCCTACGAAGCCGGCCTCCTCACTCCGGCGCAGATCGCCGCCGCCGTTCCCGCCTACGCCGCGATTCTTGAAACCGTGGAGACGCAGTTCCCCGGCGCCACCGAGCGCGAGCAGTTTCAGGAATCCATCCGCCACCTGATCGACAGCCTCGTGTCGGGGATCATCGAAGGCACGGTAAACGCGGCGGCCGAACTGCGCGTCGCCAGCGTGGACGATGTGCGGCAGTCGCCCTCCCGCGTGGCCCGTTTTACAGCGGAAGCGCGCGAAACCAGTCTCGGTCTGAAGCGCTTTCTTTACCGCGAAGTGTACGCCTCGAAGGCGCTGGCCGAGGACCGGCGGACATCCATCGAACAGCTCGACCGCATCTTTGAATATCTGATGGAAAACCCCGGCCGGCTAACGTCGCACGAGCAGCCGGGCGTTCCGCTGCATCGCGTGGTCTGCGATTTCATTGCCGGCATGACCGACCGCTACTTCCAGCGTTTTTACGACGGCGTCTTCGCCTGACGTCGCCGGTCAGTCTTCCACGGGCGCGTAGCTGGTCATCTCGGCGTCGCGAACCATGAAGTTGCGCTCCAGCTGACGGCAGAGTTCAGCGCCCAGCCGCTCGGGGGTTTCCTTATCGTCGTGCTCCACAATGACCTTGAGGTAAAGATTGGTGCGCATGTTCTTTCTCTATAGTCGCGCCCCGCTACTCCTGCACGGCTGACGCGGGCTGTAACCACATCCGCCCGGGCCGCAGCCGCGGCCTTGTCCATATACTGCCGGGCCGCAGCCCCGGGCTTGTCCATATACTGCCTGTCCATATACTGAATGACGTGTCCTGTCCACTCTGTCAGACCCGGAAGCCGCGCCGCTATTGCGCCGGCGTGCGGGAAGAAATCTGCGCCGTCTGCTGCGGAACCGAGCGCGAGCAAACCATAAACTGCCCGCTCGAATGCGAATACCTGCGGGAGGCGCACAAGTTCGAAAAGGCGCAGGATCCCAATCCCGCCGCCATGCCGAACCCCGACGTGCGCGTCTCCGAAGAGTTCCTGGTGGAGCACGAAGTGCTGCTCGCCTTCATCGCGGTCGCCCTGTTCGAGGCGTGGCTCGATACGCCCGATGCCACCGACTGGGATGTCCGCGAGGCCTTCGATGCGCTCACCCGCACCTACCGTTCGCGCGACAGCGGCATTTTCTACGAGTCGCGGCCCGACAATGTTTTCGCCGCGCGCCTCGCCGGTTCCGTGCAGAACAAGATCGAGGAAGTTCGCTCCAAAGAGACCGAAGCTACCGGCGGCACCAGCGTTCCGGACTCGGCCGTGCTCGGCGTGCTCGTCTTCCTGCAGCGCATCGAACGCGCGCAGAACAACGGGCGTAAGAAGAGCCGCGCGTTTGTCGATTTTCTGGGCGGATTCTACCGGCCCCTCGGCCGCGCCGGCGCCGCGCAGCCCGAACCCGACCGGCCGCGAATTATTCTGTAGCCCGAAGCTTCGGCCCGGCTCGCGCATCTAACGAATTTATGCGAACCGCCATCATCGTTTTCGGCCACGGGTCGAGTGTGGAATCGGCCAATGACGCCGTGCGCGCGGTGGCCGCCGACGCCGCGCGGCAGGGCGCCTGGGAGCGCTATGAAACCGCGTTTCTCGATTTTCCGCCGCAACTCGGCGAAGCCGTGGCTAAACTGGCCGCCGAAGGCTACGGCGAAATTCTCGTCGTCCCGTACTTCCTCACGCTGGGGATTCATCTCAAGCGCGATCTGCCGAAGCTGGTGGAAGAGTTCTCGGCCAAATACAACGTCGCGATGCGCGTCGCTCCCCCGCTCGACGGCCATCCCGCGCTGAGCACCATTCTGGCCGGCCGGGCCAAGGAACTCCAGGGTTGAGAGCGCGTCTGGCATCGGTACGCGAACTGGCGCCGCGCACGGCTCACTTCGAGTTCGCTTGCGACGAATGGACCGGCCGCTTCGAGCCGGGCCAGTTCGTTTCGCTCACGCAGACCATCGACGGCAACAAGGTCACGCGGGCGTACTCGATCGCTTCGCATCCGCACGCCTCAGCGGCCGGCGGCGCAACCCTTGCCCTCTGCGCGAACTGCGTGGAAGGCGGGCGCTTCACGCCGTTCCTCTTTTCGCTGCGGCCGGGCGATGAAATCGAGTTCACCGGCCCGTGGGGCGGATTCACGCTGCGCAAGCCGCCGTCGGACTCCGTCTTTGTAGCCGTCGGCACGGGCATCGCGCCGTTTCGCCCCATGCTGGCGGCGGCCGTGGCGGCATATCCGGCAACACAGTTCACACTGATCTTCGGCGCGCGCCATCGGCAGGGCCTGCTCTACGATGCCGAGTTCCGCGCCCTGAGCGCCGCGCATCCAAACTTCACCTACCAGCCGGCGCTGACGCAGCCACACGCCGGATGGGCCGGACTCACCGGCCGCGTGCAGGCCCATGCGATCGCCGCCGCGGGCGAGCGGCGCGATATCGACGTCTACCTGTGCGGCATGCGCGAGATGGTCGACGATCTGCGCGCGCAACTCAAAGCGATGGGCTTCGACCGGAAGCGCGTCGTTTATGAGCGTTACGATTAAGCCCGCCGCTGCAGATCTATAGAAGAGCCAACTGCTCCTCCCCCGGCTCCGCTCAACAGAACCACGGCTCCGTCAGATACGGGATCGTCGAACGGTCCGGCAGATGAAAATCCGGCAGTTCGTCGAACACGCGCTGCCACACGGCGCCGAAGATCGCCGCCCGCCGCTCGCCGCGCTTCTCCGCCTCGTGAATCAGCACCTGCAGATCGGCGGCAAGCCGGTCCATTTCCGGGTCCGGATGCTTCCACTTCCACACCAGCGCCGCCGCGCTGAAGTCGCCGTGCTCCAGATCTTCCATCTCCAGCAGCTTCGACCCGTCCGGAATCAGCAGCCGCACCGCGAACTGCACCGGCGCCACGTTTTCGATCAGCTCCAGATCGCGCACCGCCCGCAGCAGATCGCGGTAGGCATCCATCGACGTCCACGGCGTGAACGCGACGAACGTCGGAATCATCGCAATCCCGCACGCCCGCATCACTCGCAGCGCTTCGATAAAACCGGCCCGCGTGTGGCCCTTGCCGAGCCGCGCAAGCAGCGCATCATCCAGCGATTCCACCGCGCTGGTAACGAACAGGCAGCCGTTGCGGCGAAACTCCGGCAGCAGCTCGCGGTGCCGCAGCAGATGCTCCACCTTGATGGTCGCGTCCCACGTCACCTCGGGAAACTCGTCATGCAGCGCCGCCACAATCGCGCGGGCATGCGCCGGGCCGTTCAGAAAGTCGGGATCGCCGAACGTGATGTGGCCCGCGCCGGCCGCGATCTGCTGCCGGATATCGGCCATCACCACCTCGCGCGGCACCACCCGAAAGTGGCCTTCGTAGACCGGCACGATCGGGCAGTGGCGGCACAGATGTTTGCAGCCGCGCGAAGCTTCGGTGTAGCCGGCCACCGTATCGACGCCGTCGCGCTTCACCCTCGCGTAGCGTGCCAGCGCCGGCATCCCGCTGCGGTCCGGCGTGCGGAACGGCAGGCGGTCTATTACCACCGAAGCACCGCCACCGCGGCCCGCCACCGCGGCCGCCAGTGCGCTCTCGAACTCACCGCCGATAATCGCGTCAGCGCCCAGCGAGCGCAGCAGCGCTTCGTTCATCGGCGCATAAAGCCCGTAGCAGGCAATGCGAACGGTCGGATTCAGTCTCCGCGCTGCCTGAATCTGCGGCGCGGCGAGGCGCGTGGCCGTGTGCATCGGCAGGTGGAAACAGACCCAGTCGGCGGCGCGAACGGCCTCGATCGGCGGGTGCTCGCGGGAAAGGTCGGCCGTGATCACCTCGTGGCCCTCGGCGCGCAGCCAGGCCGCCGGAGAAGCCAGTCCGAAGGGCTGCCGCCCAAGGTCGTAAGTCGAGATCAGGACTACCCGCACTGTCTTATGATGTAACACCCGTGAAACGGTTGCTAAAATGAAACAGAGCAGTACTCCCCCCATGGTTTCATCAACATTAGACATTGCCGAAGAAATACTGGAGCTGAAGCGCGCCAAAAAGGTCATTCTGCTCGCCCACCATTACCAGGAAGCTGAAATTCAGGCGGTTGCCGACGTCATCGGCGACAGCCTCGAACTGGCCCGCAAGGCGCGTGAAGCGGAAGGCGACGTCATCGCCATGTGCGGCGTCTGGTTCATGGCGGAAACGGCGAAGATCCTCAACCCCACCCGCACGGTCATCGTGCCCGACGCCGGCGCCAGCTGCAGTCTGGTGGAAGGCTGCCCGCCCGAGCCGATCCGCGAATTCCGCCGGCGCAATCCGGATTATGTGCTGGTGAGCTACATCAATACGTCCGCCGAAGTGAAGGCGGAGTCCGATATCGTGTGCACCTCGCGCAATGCCGTGAACATCGTGAATTCCATCCCGGCGGAAAAGCCCATCCTCTTCCTGCCCGACAAGAATCTCGGCAACTACGTGAAGCAGCAGACCGGCCGGGAAAACATGAAGATCTGGCAGGGCTCCTGCGTCGTGCACAACACGTTTCCCGCGCGGCGTCTGCTGGATGCCAAAGCGGCGTATCCGGAAGCCATCGTGGTGGCCCATCCCGAATGCCCGGAAGCCGTGCTGCGCCACGCCGATTTCATCGGCTCCACCTCCGCCATCATCGAATACTGCGGCAAAAGCCCGGCGCGCGAATTCATCGTGATGACGGAAAGCGGCGTACAGTATTCCCTGGAACGCGTCAACCCGGCGGCGAAATTCCACTACGTGGCAAACGAAAACTGCAACTGCAGCGAGTGCCCGTGGATGCGCCTCAACACCATGGAGAAACTGCGCGACGCCCTCCTCACGCTGGAGCCGCGCGTGGAACTGGAGCCCGCCCTGATGGAGCGCGCGCTGCGCCCCATCGAGCGAATGCTGGCGGTGAAATAAGCGCCCGCCAGGTGTACATCGCTGAAGTGAACTATGCTGAAGTGACGGTGAACGGACCCCTGTGAGCAGCGCCCCTCTCGTTGACGGCTTCGATCGTGTGCATGACAGCCTGCGCATCAGCGTCACCGACCGCTGCAACATCCGCTGCTTCTACTGCATGCCGGAAGAGGGCGGCGATTACGTCAGCCATAACGAGATCCTGCGCTACGAAGAGATCGAGCGCTTCGTGCGCGTGGCCGCCGGCCTCGGCGTCACCAAGCTGCGTCTCACCGGCGGCGAACCCCTCGTCCGGCGCGATCTGCCCGATCTGATCCGCATGCTGGCGGCAGTTCCGGGCATCCGCGAAATTGCCCTCACCACGAACGGCGTTCTGCTGGAGCAGCACGCAGCCGCGCTCTACGCCGCCGGATTGCGGCGTCTCAACATCCATCTCGATACGCTGGACCGCGAACGCTTCCGGAAAATCACGCGCCGCGACGACCTGCCGCGCGTCCTCGCCGGCATCGAAGCAGCCGTGGCGGCGGGCTTCGAGCGCATCAAGTTCAACGTCGTCGCGGTGAAGAATCTCATCGAACCGGACATCATCCCGATGGCGCGCTTCTGCCGCGAGCGGGGCTTCGAGCCGCGCTTCATCGAGTTCATGCCGCTCGATTCGCAGGAGCTTTGGGGCCGCGGCAAGGTCCTGACGGCGGATGAGATGATCGCCATGATCGAACGCGAGATCGGCCCGCTGGTGGCCGTGCCGGACCGCGATCCGCGCGCGCCCGCCACCGATTATGCGTATGCCGATGGCGGCGGCCGGCTCGGCTTCATCGCGTCCGTCAGCAAGCCGTTCTGCCTGAACTGCAACCGTCTGCGCCTCACCTCGGACGGCAAGATCCGCTACTGCCTGTTCGCCATTGAAGAGACCGACGTGAAGGGTCTGCTGCGCTCCGGCGCTGGTGACGGTGCAGGCGACGCCGCGATCGCCGCCGCCATCCGTCGCTGCGTCGCGGACAAGTGGATCGGCCATCAGATCAACAGCACGAAGTTCGTCCCCCCGCCGCGCCCCATGTACGCCATCGGCGGCTAGCCAGACACCCGGTATGCGCGGCCTGCTCTTCGACATGGATGGCGTGCTGTATCACGCCGAAGACCCCATCCCCGGCGCGGCGGAAGCGATTCGCTGGGTGCGCCAGCAGGGAATCCCGCACTTGTTCGTGACTAACACCACGTCGCATCCCCGCGCTTCTCTGGCGGAAAAGCTGGCGCGCTTCGGCATTCCCGGCAGTGAAGATGACATCCTGACGCCCTGCGACGTTGCGGCCGCCTGGCTCCGGCAGCGTCCCGGCGAGCCCGTGGCTCTGTTCGTCAAACCCGCGGCGCAACAGGCGTTCGAAGGCATTGCGCGGGTTCCCGAAGGCGCGGAATCGGGAGCGCGTCACGTCGTTGTCGGCGACCTCGCCGAAAGGTGGGACTTCGCCACCATCAACCGCGCCTTCCGTTTGCTGCACTCCGATCCCGACGCCACGCTGATCGCGCTCGGCATGACGCGGTTCTGGAAGGATCGCGACGGACTTTCGCTCGACACCGCTCCCTTCGTGGCGCTGCTCGAACACGCCACCGGCCGCAGGCCGCTCGTCTTCGGCAAGCCCTCCGAAGCCTTCTTCGGCGAAGCGGCGGCGCGACTCGGACTCGCGAGGCAAGAGCTCCTCATGGTGGGCGACGACATTGTCACCGACGTCGGCGGTGCCCAGCAGGCGGGCCTGAAAGGCGCCATGGTGCGGACCGGCAAGTTCCGTCCGTCGGACCTCGCCGGCGCCGTGCGCCCGGACGCCGTCATCGATTCCATCGCCGCCCTGCCAGCCTGGTGGAGGGAAACAGCCCGATGATCATACACAATCAGCAGGACGTCACCACGGCCGTGCTCAAGGAAGTGGAGCGCGCGCCGGACCCGCGCACGCGCGAGCTTCTCTCCGCCCTGGTTCGCCATCTGCACGATTTCGCCCGCGAAGTCCGCCTGACCGAAGGCGAATTCCGCGAAGCCTGCGCCCTCGTGGCGGAGATGGGCCGGCTCACCAATGAATCCCATAACGAAGTCGTGGTGATGTGCGGCTCGCTTGGTTTGTCCACTCTCGTCTGCCTGCTCAACAACGGCAACAACGGGCAGACCGAGACCACGGCCAATCTGCTCGGCCCGTTCTGGCGTCCGGAATCGCCGCTGACCGAAGACGGCGGCTCCATCGTTCGCTCGCCCACGCCCGGCGAGCCCATGTTCGTCACGGCAACTGTGCAGGATCCGGCGGGCAATCCCATCGCCGGCGCCGAGGTCGACGTCTGGCACTCCTCCACCGAAGGCTTTTACGAAAACCAGGACCCCGGCCAGGCCAACATGAACCTGCGCGGCAAGTTCATCACCGGCAGTGACGGCCGGATCCGCTTCCGCAGCATCCGCCCGGCCGGCTATCCCATCCCGGTCGACGGCCCCGTCGGCAGGCTGCTGCGCGCCCAGGGACGGCACAACATGCGGCCCGCCCATGTGCACTTCCTGATCCACAAGGACGGCTTCAAGACGCACATCTCGCAGGTCTATTCACCAGACGATCCGAATATCGATACCGACGTGCAGTTCGGCGTCACCGCCGCGCTGGTGGGCAACTACAAGCGCCACGAGAACGAACCCGCCCCGGACGCCGGCATTGCTGCCGGTCCGGATGGCGGTCCGGATGCCGGCAACGATGGCGGCAACGATGGCGGCAACGATGCCGCGCCCTGGTATTCGCTGGATCAGACGTTCGTGATGGAGCCCGGCGATTCCTCACTGCCGCGCGCGCCCATTACAGGCAAAGCGTCCGGTGAGCGCCCCGTCCTTGCAGTGCTGGAACGAAAGTAAGCGGCGCTTTACGCCAGTTTCTCTTCCGCTTCCGCCACGGTGGAGAAGATCGGCAGAATCGTGTCCGTGTGGGTGATCTCGAAGATCGTGTGGACCCGGTGACTGATGCCGGCGATGCCGAACTTCACGCCGTCCCGCTGCGAGTGTGCAAACTGACCCAGCAGAACTCCCAGCCCCGCCGAGTCCATGTACGGCACGCCGGAGAGGTCAACGATTGCGCCCTTTACGTCCGGGCTGCGCAGCGTCGTCTGAAAGGCAAACATCGTTGTCAGTGTGAACGGGCCCTTCAGCCGGAAGACGGTGACGTCCGCAATCCGCGAGGGTTCCTGCTCAATATCCATCTGGTCCATTGCAGGAATGATACAAAAAAAGGCCCGGACCCGTGTGTGAATATTGCATGACAACGGCGCTGCCGCCGTCGGCTTCCGGCGTCAAAACTGAAAATAGATGAACTGAACCTGGCTGAACACGCCAAAACAGACGATGCCGAAAATACAGGCATAATACGCCGACCACCGGAACACCCGTTCCGACCACAATCGCAGGATCAGCGGAGGCCTCGCCACAATCATCCACTCCACGCTGAACAACACAACCACCAGCAGCGCGGCCAGCACCCATTCGAAGCGAAAGAGTCCGCCCAGCCCGTATAAATCGGTCAGATGAAACTGCCCGGCACCCGCAATGTGCCGGAGGATGTAAACTGCGTCCCGCGCCGAGTTCGCGCGAAAGAAGACCCACGCCGCCGTCGCCAGCAGGAACGTCACCCCCGTCTGCGCGGCGCGATGAAGCAGCGGCCAGTTAACCACGCCAAGCGCCAGGTTCAGCCGGCCGCGGAGCCCGCTGGTTGCCGCGCCGACGATCAGATAAAACCCGTGCACTGCGCCCCAAAGAACGAAGGTCCAGTTCGCCCCGTGCCACAACCCGCTGATCAGAAACACGATGACGATGTTGACGTACCAGCGCGCAGCCGCCACACGATTGCCGCCCAGCGGGATGTACAGATAGTCGCGAAACCAGGTCGAAAGAGAAATGTGCCACCGTTGCCAGAACTCCGCAATCGATCGCGCGAAATACGGCGTGCGGAAATTGATCATCAGATCGTAGCCCATCATGCGCGCGATGCCGATGGCGATATCGGAGTAGCCCGAAAAATCGCAGTAAATCTGAATGGAGAACAGGAACGTGGCGATTGCGAGTATCGGGCCGGGGAAGCGCTGCGGTGAGGCGTACACCTTTGCCACGGCGGAAGAAAACAGGTCGGCGATCACGGCCTTTTTGAACAGGCCCCAGAGCGCGGTCTGCAGTCCGGAACGGAATCTTTCGAAGCTCACTCGCTTCCCCGGATCGAGCTGCGGCAGGAGGTTATAAGGCCGCTCGATCGGCCCCGCCACCATCTGGGGAAAGATCGCCACATAGAGCGCGTACTTCATCAGGTCCCGCTCGGCCGGAACCCGCCTTCGGTAAACCTCAATCGTGTAGCTGACCGCCTGGAACGTGTGAAAAGAGATGCCGACCGGAAGCAGCAGATGCAGTGCCGGAATGTGCACCGGCAACCCCAGCCGGCTCCCCGCTGAATTCAGCGTGGCCCCGAAAAAATCGGCGTACTTCAGTACGAACAGCAGACCGAAGTTGCAGACGATGCTGCCCCCCAGCAGCAGACGCCGCGACAGCAGTGTCTCGCTCTTTTCAATCAGCAGTCCGACGGCAAAGTCCACCAGCGTGATGGCCCAGATCACGAAGATGTAACCGGTGCTCCAGCACATGTAGAAGTAATAGCTGGCGGCCAGCAGAAAAGGGTGGCGCCAGCGCGCGGGAAGCGCAAAAAACACCGTCAGGACAACAACGAAGAAGACGAGAAACTGAAATGTATTAAAAAGCATGGCCGTCGCTCTGCTTCCCGTTTTCCCGCAGCCAGCCGGCCATGAGCTCGCCAAGTTGACGAGTGTAGATTGCCGCCCCTTCGCGATTCAGATGCGCCGTATCGGAGAAGTAGCGGTTGGGATAGAGATAGTAATCGGGCCCGGCCTGCGTGAAGGTCGCGCTGCCCTTCAGCGTAGCCGCCAGTGCCGTATTGCTGTCCGGCACGGGCGCGCGCTGCCCTACGCGGAAGTAGCGCGGCGTGAAGACGCAGCGAATGTGGTGGTCCGCGAGCTCGCGGCTGAGCCGGCGGAACGTTTCCGTGTTGGTGGCCACGTGGCGGACTTCGGCCAGCGCCGGAGTGTCGTCCGCATCCTTGTAGTCATCGGGCAGCCGGTCGCCCGGGTAGTGGCTTTGTCCGGAAATGAAGTAATAGCCTCTGTCGGTCTCGACCTGGCGCAGAATGCTCTCTGCCTCCCGGTAGAACGCCAGCGCCCCTCCCCGTGCCCGCGCGAGACCCGCGAAGACAAACAGATCCCGCGGCAACCGGCGAAACGGAAAGATCCGCGTCATCACCACATCGTCGTCGGCGATGAAGTGGAACGCATCCGGTTTTGCCTCATCGGTATCCGGCCATGCAAAGCTAAGCAGCGCGACGTCGGGCGCCTCCCCGCGGGCGATCAGTGTCTCAAGCCGCGACACATACTTAACATCGCCGGGCAGCCCGAGATTGTAGGATTCGACCGCAATGCCCTCCAGCGCCATCGTCCGCTCGAACACGTCCGGCACGAAGCCGGCCAGGGTCTTGCTGTCACCGAATGCCATCATGCGCAAACGCTTATGGCCGGATGAAAACGGATGCCCCTCCCGGACCAGCCGCAGCTTGAATTCCGTCACCTGGTCGGCGCCGGGCCGAACGTACGGGAAGCCCTTGTAGAAAAGATAGAAGCAGCACCACAGCAACACGAATCCCAGCAGAAATCCGCCGGCCGCCACGGCCAATCTCCTGGAATCATCGTTCGCCGGAGGAGGAACCGCGGCCGCTCGCTCACGGCCTTCGGATGGCGCGGAAAAGGCGGCACTACGCTCGTCGCGACCGCTTATGGACATGTCAGTCCCGTCTTTCACTGGAAACTGCATTATACGAACTGCGCCTGGCACCCCGACCGGTGCGCCGATGCCGTCTGCCCGCCCTTTTGCCTTCCATGAAGAGCACCTGGCGCATCCTCACCGGGCGCGCAAACATGGCGAATCGACAACAGGCCCCAGGCGGCAGCGTCGTCAGCGGGCCTGTCCTTTACTCGGGTGTTGCTGCCGCCGCGCCGCGCCCCGCCCGGCCCGCGCCCGCCGCGGCTGCATCGCCGCCTCTGCCCGCGCCCGCCGCCGGATTGGGCAGCATCTGCGCGTTCCACTTGTCGTACTCGGCCTTCATGCTGGCGTAGATATCGGCATGCTGCGCCTTCACGTCGGCCTTTTCACCTGGATCGACGGTCAGGTCATACAGGTGTTCCTGCGTTCCCTCGATGAGGAACTTCCACTTGCCGAGGCGCATCGCTCCCATGGCGGCCACGGTGCCGCGCGGCGCGGTCCGGAAGAACACGGGGCGGTCGAAGACTGGCTTCTCTCCGGTGCAGACGCCCAGCAGACTGACGCCGTCGAACGGATACTTCGGATCGTCTTTCGTGCCGGTCGCATCGAGGAAGGTGGCCGACCAGTCGAAGATGAACGACACCTGATTGGTGGATCTGCCGGGCGGGATCACACCCGTCCAGCGCGCGATGGCCGGCACGCGGATGCCGCCTTCGAGCAGTGAATTCTTCATTCCGGAGAACGGCCAGTTGTACGACCAGCGTTCGCCGCCGTTATCGCTGTCGAACACCACCAGCGTGTTCCTGTCGAGATTAGCGGCCTTCAGCGCGGCCAGCACTTTCCCGATTCCCGAGTCCATGGCCTTCATCATCTCGGCGTACTTGGGCTGCGAGCCGCCGCCCTGCATGCCGCCGATGTGGTCTTCGGGCTTTTCGTTCGGCCCTTCCCACGGCCAGTGCGGCGCGTTGTAGCAGAGGCTGAGGAAGAAGGGCTTGTCGTGCTTCCGCTTGATGACTTCGACGGCGCGCTCGGTGAACAGGTCCGTGAGGTAGCCTTCCTTGTTGGCGGGCTTGTCGTTTTCCCAGAGGTCGACCTTGCCCGACGTGTTCTTGTGCGTGTAGTAATCCGACGCGGAGGCGAGGAAGCCGAAGAACTCATCGAAGCCGTGCGTGGTCGGGCCGAATTCAACCGTGTTGCCGAGATTCCACTTGCCGATGTGCGTGGTCGCATACCCGTTGCCCTTCAGCAGCGAGGCCACGGTCGGGTGGCCGGGCGGGATGCCGAGCGTCATATTGGCGTCCGTGAGCGGCTCGCGCAGACCAACTTCCAGACGATGCGGATAGCGGCCGGTATGGTACGCAACACGGCTCGGCGTACAGACGGGCGCCGCGTAGTTGTCGGTGAATTTGATGCCTTCTTTCGCCAGGTTGTCGAGAACCGGCGTCTTGTAATCGGGCCGCCCGAAGCAGCTCAGATCGCCATAGCCGGCATCGTCGGCCAGGATGAAGACGATGTTCGGCCGCGCCGGCCGCGCCGCAAAGACCGACTTCGCGGCTCCGAGGGCCGTGGCTGCAATGGCCGCCTTGAGGAATGTGCGTCTGTCTGTCATGTTGCTCCTTGCCGGATGTCAGTGGACATTATATGCGCCGCGCGGTTGCTTCCGGGCTTCATATATCGCGGGCGCACCGGAAGCTCATGTGCGTGGTGGCGCTGTCCGGCGTGTTCGACGTCCGCGCGGCCACGCGGTAACGGTTGCAGTATGACCGGTGGCAAAGATACGAGCCGCCTTTCAGGACGCGCGTGGTGCCGGAGGCCGGTCCCACGGGGTTGGTGCGCGTGGCGGTGGCGTGATAGAGCGGATCGAACCAGTCGCTGCACCATTCCCACGCGTTGCCGGTGATCAGATTGAGGCCGAAGCCGTTGGGCGGGAACGCGTCGACCGGCGCAACGAACGAGTAGCCGTCTTCGGCTGTATCGTGAAGCGGAAACTCGCCCTGCCAGATGTTGCAGAGATGTTTGCCGCCGGGGGTCAGTTCATCGCCCCAGGGATAGGTCTTCTGCACGAGGCCGCCGCGGGCTGCGTATTCCCACTCGGCCTCGGTCGGCAGGCGCTTGCCGGCCCAGCGGCAGTATTCGGCGGCGTCGTTCCAGCTGATGTGGACAACCGGGTAGACGTCGCGATTCGCGATGGTGGAATCGGGGCCGAAGGGATGGTTCCAGCAGGCGCCTTCGATGTGGCACCACCAGGGCAGGCCGGGCTGCGTGCGCACGACAAGCTCTTTGTAGCGGTCGGGCGGAATGTGTCCCGCGAAGACGAACGACCAGCCGATGCGCTCGGCTTCGGTCCGGTAGCCGGTCGCGCGGACGAAGGCGGCGAAGCGGTGGTTGGTGACCGGATCGATGTCGATGTAAAAGGGATCGACGAAGACTTCACGCACCGGGCCTTCGCCATCGGACGGGAACGCTTCGGGCGAATCGGTGCCCATGAGGAATGGGCCGCCGGCAAGCTTCACCATGCCTTCGGTGGAACCGGACCGGGCGCGCAGGCGGGACGCGGAGGTGAGCTTCGAATCGACCAGCTGGCTGGCGCGGGCCCGCGTGGGAGCGCAGCAGGCTTTGGCACGGAGCAGATCGCTCATGACGCCGAAAAGGCTCCTCGCCGGATGACGGCCCGGGCGCGCAGGTTATCGACATACTGGTGCAGGCGCTTCGCCTTCTTCTCGTCGAGGAGCAGGGCCGCGATGCGATCGCTCACGCTCTCCAGCGGACTGATGCCGGCGGGGTGGCGTTCGAGGACGGTGGCGATGTGGAAGCCGAATTCGGTGCGGAAGATGCCGCTGACTTCGTTCACGGCAAGGGCGAAGACGACGTCATCGAATTCGGGCACCATTTCGCCGCGGGGAAACAGGTCGAGCGCGCCGCCTTTGCCGGGGCAATCGGACAGCTCATCGGCAACTTCGGCAAACGGGCGGCCCTTTGCCAGTTCGTCGCGCGCGTGTTCGATGGCGGCGCGGGCGGCGGCTTCGGTGTTGTTCTCATCGACGTTGCGGACGATGTGGGCGGCGCGGACGCGTTCGGGTTCGTGGAAGTCTTCGCGATGCCTGCGGTAGTACTCCACGATGTCCTTATGACGCGGGGGCGCGGCGTGGGAAGTGATGCGGGCGACCAGGGTTTCCACACGCAGTTGCGCTTCGTCTTCCTCGGACTCGGGCCGTTCGGCAGGCAGGGTGGAAGGGTCGCTGAGCGCGGCCTGGCGCATGAGCAGGGATTCGATGAGGTTCTCTTCGGCCCACTCGCGGGCACGAGGCTGAACGGCCAGCAGGTTCTGGCCTTCCATCTTCTCGGCCATCAGTTCGAGCAGGGCGGCGGTCTCCCGGCGGACGGAGGAGTCATCGATGGCTTCGCCGTTGACGAGAAGAACGGTCATCACGTGTATTTTGACACCTCCGAGCGCGGTCATGTGTGAAGCCGTCCGGTTGTAGACTGATGGTGATGCTTCGAGCTTTCCCGAATTCCCCGAATGGGCGTGCATGCGGAGGGGCGGCTCTCCGGGCGCGGCTCCCGATCCTTTGCAGTCTGGCAGTGAGTGGCGTTGCGGCCGTCCTGCTGGCTGTTCCCGCCACGGCCCAGGTGGCGGACCCGCTGGACGAGCGGCTGCGGCCGGCACTGGTAGCGCCGGAGTTTGCCGACCCGGCGACGCCGACGGTGTGGGTAACGGACTCGATGGCGAAGGTCCAGCCCGACGCGTTTCCGGGCAGCGGCCGCACGGCCGATATCGCGGCGGCGCGCAATGAGTTCGAAAGCTTTCAGGTTCACGTGCGTTCGCGGGCCGCGGCGCTTCAGATGAGCGTGAGCGTTTCCGATTTCGTGAACAGCAAGTCGGGCGCGAAGATTCCGGCTGAAGGGAATGTGCTGGTCTACCGGGAAGCGTACCTGAACGTCACCAAACTGTCGGATCTCAACGGCACGAAAGGGCAGATTCCCGATGCGCTGATTCCGACGCGGGATCCCTACTTCCATCAGGACCGGAAGGCGTTCCCGGAGACCGTGCCGCCGAACCAGACGCGCAGCGCGTGGGTGGACGTCTTTGTGCCGCCGGCGACCGAATCCGGCTACTATCTGGCCACGGCTACCGTGAAGGACGGCGCGAAGGTGCTGGCCACAATTCCGGTGCGGCTGAAGGTGTGGAACTTTACGCTGCCTTCCACGGCGACACTGCGAAGCGCATTCGGCATGGGCTACGCCGCGCTGGGCCAGGCGGCGGGGCCGGCGGCGGTGGCCAAGTATCCGGGAGCGGGAGGCGATATCGAAGCCGCCAACGCCCGCATGCACGTGCTCACGGCTTCCATGTTTCTGGATCACCGGGTGAGTATGTCCGGGATCGCTTTGATTCCGACCGTGCCGGGCGGGCAGTGGACGCGGTTCGATACGCTCTACGGGCTGGGGCTGGAAGGCAAGCTCCCCACCATTCTGAAAGGGGCCCGGCTCACTTCGATTCAATACGCCAACCTGGTGCGGCCGAACGTGAACAGCGCCGATCTCAAGGACTGGGACAGCCATTTCAAAGCCAGGGGCTGGCTGGACGGCTACTTCGTCTACGCCTGCGACGAGCCGCCGGGGGGCTGCACCTGGGACCAGTTCAGCACTGCGGCCAAAGGCATTCGCGCCTCGGCTCCGAATACGCAGATCCTGCTCACCACCAACATTGCGATGGCCAAAGAGCATGCGGTGCTGGACTACATCGATATTCTGACTCCGGTTCTGGATCATATTCACCCGCGGCGCGGAACGAACCAGCGCCCTTCCTACGACGAATGGCTGAAGCAGCCGAGCAAGCAGCTCTGGTGGTACCAGTCGTGCGACCAGCATGAGAACTGCGACGACAAAGGGACGCCGGGACCGAAGGCGAGCACGTGGCCTTCCTACATGGTGGATGCATCCCCGGTGAGAAACCGCATCTTCCAGTGGATGGCCTACCTTTACCGAATCCAGGGCGAACTCTACTACGGCACCGAGGCCTGGGGCGACGATCCGTGGGACCACCTCTTCTACGCGGGCGGCAACGGAGACGGCGCGCTGTACTATCCGGGCACGGTGGACAAGATCGGCGGACTGCAGCCGATCGCCATTCCCAGCATGCGGCTGAAGCTGATCCGCGAAGGGATGGAGGACTACGAATACCTGGCCGCGCTGGTGAGAGCCGGCCGCACGGATCTGGCGACGAAGGCGGCGCGGAGCTTCATCACGAATGCCTTCACCTACAAGGACGACCCGGCGGCGCTGAGCGCGGCGCGCGAGTCGATGGGGACGGCGCTGCACCAGCTTTCGCTGGGGATCGCGGTCGGGAAATAGTTCACATCAGGCGTAGCGCAACATTGCCTTGAAGCCGTAGTCCATGTGCTGCTGGATGTGGCAGTGGAAGAGCGTGAGGCCGGGCTGGTCGGCGGTGAAGTCGACGCTGGCGCGACCGTAGGTGGGGACGACGACGGTGTCCTTGATGACGCCGGAGGTTGGTTTGCCGTAGATTTCGGCGATTTCCAGCTGGTGGCGATGCAGGTGCATCGGGTGCGAGTCGTCGGTGCGGTTGTGAAAGGTAAGGCGGTAGCGCGTGCCCTGCTTCAGCACGAATTCGTCGTCATGCGGATAGGGCTTGCCGTTGACGGTAAAGCTGTTGAACTTGCCGGCGCCGCGCGGCACCTTTTCAAACAACATGTCGATGTGTTCGGTGGGGGCGGGGCCGGAGGGCGGCTTGCCGAAGATGGTGTAGTCCCAGCTGGATTTGGGCGGGGCGACCCATTGCGGGGTGCGGTGCTGATTGGCGTACTCGATGACGATGCCGAGACCGCCTTCGCGCACGGCGTCTTCGGGAGCGCCCATGATCCAGACGCCGGGATGATTCATTTCGACCCAGCAATCGATGCGTTCGCCGGGGCCGAGCATTAAGACATCGACGGCGGCGGGGACGGGGACGGGGTTGCCGTCGAGCGCAATGACGTTGAAGCGGTGGCCGGGCAGGGCGATGTGGCGGATCTCAATGGCGCTGGCGTTCAGGAAGTGGAACATGACGCGCTGGCCCTGGCTGACGCGGATGGGTTCGCCGGCGCCGAGGGCTTTGTCGTTGATGGAGTAGATGTCGGAGGCGACTTCCATGCCGGCGGGGCGGGTGTCCATGGTGGCGGGCCGCTCGGGCTGGGGGCCGTTGGCGTCGAGATCGTCGTTATCCATGGACTGGTTGGTGAAGTAGGGCTCCCAGTCGCGGAGGGCGAGGTAGTGTTCGGAGTCGTAATTGCCGGGGTTGTTGGCGCCTTCGACGATGAGGAAGCCGAACTGGCCGGTGAAGCTGCCGCGATGGAGGTCGTCCATCGACATGGTGTGGGTGTGGTACCAGCGGGTGCCGGCGGGGGTGGGGGTGAAGGTGTAGCTGCGCTTGCCGTGCGGGGGGACGACGGGGGTACCTTCTTCCTCGGAGCCATCGACGTCGGAAGGGATGAGGAGGCCGTGGAAGTGGACGGTTTCGGGGACGTCCGTGTCATTGACGACGTTGACGGTGACGGGAACGCCTTCCTTCATCCGCAGGCGCGGGCCGGGCGAGGTGCCGTTGTAGCCGACGGTGCTGACGATGCGGTTGGGCGCCAGTTCGACGGTGACGGGGGCGATCTGGAGATTGAACTCGGTTTTGGCAATGTCCTGCGGGCCGGAGGGGGTGAGGAAGGACTGCATGGGCGTTTGCATCTGCATCTGCATTTGCTGGCCCGGGAGCCGGGTGCCGGCGGCGGCGGCCGCGGCGGCGATTTTCATGAAGTCGCGTCGTTGCATGGTGAAGTGCCGATTGTGAAGTGCCGATGACGGAGTTCCGTCTGTGGAACATAGTATCGCTTTATGGATTGGCGGGGGCAGCGGGGTGCCTCACGGGACTCGACACGGGGTGCGACACCGGGTGCAGAAGCGGCGGGAAATTGAAAAAACGAACCCAAGCCGGCGGGCTGAAGTGCGGCGTAAATGCGACGCATCGGCGCGAAAGTGTAGTCATGCGGCCACGATCCTGAGGGTTGAGGGGGAAATTGAAAAAACGAACCCAAGCCGGCGGGCTGAAGTGCGGCGTAAATGCGACATATCGGCGCGGAAGTGTAGTCATGCGGCAACGATCCTGAGGGTTGAGGAGGAATTTGAAAAAACGAACCCAAGCCGCGGGCGCAGCGGAGGCGAGAAAGCCACACAATGCGGCGAATCGGGCGCGGTTTTTGCCGCCGGAAGGTGTGCCGATTCGCGCGCGTGGCAATTTGAAAAAACGAAGCCAGTTTTGGCGTGATGCCAGTTTTGCCGTGATGAAATCGCCTTGATGAAGTCGCCTTGATGAAGTCATGGGTCCGGCCGCAGTTTAGCGCAACGGCGCGGAGTGAGGTGCGGAAGTCGTTTGCAATCAGCAAAAAGCGGCTGTGACTCGCGCGCGGAGGGTTGGGCAGATCAGGAAAACGCGCGATCGAGCTTTTCAAGATCGAGCTTTTCGAGCAGGGCGAGTCCGGTCTGGCGGGAGCCGCGGGCGGCCATGGCGCGGAAACGGGTTTCGCTGTCGTATTCGGCCAGAGCGACGGTGGCGAGTTCGTCGATGAGGCGGTTGAGGCTCACGCCGCGGGCCTTCGCCAGATTGCGCAAGCGCTCGTGCTTGCCCTCGGGAATACGGATGGTGAGTGTGCGGATTGCTGTTTGGCCTCGCATAGTTTGAATTCGCAGGGCTAATGGTTGAAGAGCTTGCCGGTTTCGACGTCCGTCATCAACTGGCCGAGGAGGCGGATGGCGTCTTCGGGCAGCAGCAGACGTTGCTTGACCATGTCGGCGGCCTGGGCGACGGCGGCGGCGTAGTAGGCGGCGGCGCCGGGGTAGCGTTCCTCGATGGAGAGGCGGGGGTCACCGGTGGCGAGGCGTTCGGCTTTGGTGCGGGCGAAGGGCAGGTAGCCGGCGGCGAGGGCGCGCTCGCGGCCTTTGAGCGGGCCGTCGGGGATGGGATTCCAGCTGGTGTAAGTACCGAGGGGGAGGCGGTGGAGGAGGGAGGGGAGGCCGCCGAGTTCGTTGCCGTCGGCATCGACCCTGGGGACGAGGACGGGAATGGTGCGGCGGACGAGGGGCGGGACGGTGGAGATGACGCCGGAATCGTCGTTGTAGCGGAAGGCCGGGCCATAGTCGTAGTCGAGGACGGGACTGATGACGCCATCGGGGCGGGGCGAGTTGGGGATGGCGGGCCAGCCCATGGCGGCGGAGGTGGGGGGGACGAGGAGGCCGTCGGCGAGGCGCGGGTAGGCGCTGGGAGGGGGAGGGGTGTTGTGGACGACCCAGTCGGTGAGGGCGACGAAGAGGGCGCGGTCGGTTTCGCGCTCGGGGTTGGGGTTGGTGGCGAAGACGGCGGGGTCGGGC